>Ga0163152_10003065_pt1 | contig 22315 bp, 15 predicted proteins | sample OliLakLV19MP8IB2_FD_148635 | JGI IMG/M metagenome (GOLD analysis project Ga0163152, IMG submission 148635) | Freshwater microbial mat bacterial communities from Lake Vanda, McMurdo Dry Valleys, Antarctica - Oligotrophic Lake LV.19.MP8.IB-2 | ecosystem: Environmental > Aquatic > Freshwater >...
GGATCCGTCGAGCAGGTGCGAGCGTCGCGAGTTCGTAGAGCGTCGCGCCGAGCGAGTAGATGTCGGCGCGGTGATCCATGCCGACGAGCCGCGCCTCGATCTGCTCGGGGGCCGCGTAAAGGACGCTGCCGACGAAGCCCGCGCCTTCCGTCCTCGTGAACGCGGCCGACTGCTCGGCGGTTTTCGCGAGACCGAGGTCCATCACGACGAGGCGGTCGGCGGACGCGTTGAGGAGCAGGTTCGCGGGCTTCACGTCGCGATGCACGATGCCGCGATGGTGGATCTCGGCGAGTCCGTCGGACGCGCCCGCGAAGAGCGACGCGAGCGCCGTGAAGTAGGACGCGCCGGCGCCGAGGTGTTTCGCCTCGGAGGGTGCCGGTGAGGGTGCCGTGGGGGTCGCACTCGCGCGCAGGCTCGACGCGGCCGCGAGGCTGTCGGCGGTGAGCGGCTCGCGCCCGCGGGATCCGCTGAGCGTCGCCGCGACGCGCGAGAGATCCGCGCCCTCGACCAGCTCCATCGCGTACCACGGACGTCCTTCGTCGACGCCGTAGCTCAGCACGCGCACGACGTTGGGATGATCGCAACGCGCGAGCGCCTGCACCTCGCGATTGAAGCGTCCCATCTTCACGGGATCGGAGAGCAGCGACGCCGACAGCACCTTCAGCGCGACCTTGCGACCGAGCGAGAGCTGCGTGGCGCGGTAGACCTCGCCCATCGCGCCGGCGCCGAGGAAATCCTTCTGGTCGAAAACGAAATCTCCGAAGCGGCGCGTGCCCTCCGGCAGTTGCGCCGTCGCGCGATCCTCCGGCGCCGGGCCACCACCCGACTCGTCGGCGCCGAGCTTCTCGAGGAGCTCGCGGGCGCCCGCGATGCGCGCTTCCGACTTGAACGGGCCGCTGACGTAGCCGACGTACTCGACGGTCTTGAGCGCGTCCGGACGCGGACGGCCGCCTTTCGTCGGGCCGACGATGCGCGTGAGGAATCCGAAGCGCGAGAGGCCGGTCGCGTCCTCTTCTTCCACCACGAAGAACGGAACGGGGATGGCGCCGCTCGCGTCGACGAAGTGGAGCACGCCGGCTTCGGCGGAGGTCGCGGGCGGCGCGTCGGGAAAGCTCGGCGGAAGGAACTCGGGCGCGAGACCCGCGAGGCGCTTCCAGTGGCGGACGTCCTGCGAGAGGAGCGCGGTGCCGGTGCGGCCGAGCCAGCGGTCTTCGAAGAGCGCGGGCTCGAGGACGGCGGTGCACACGGCGTCGAGGAAAGGGCCCGCGAGCGCGCGGCTGTCCGCTTCCGGCAGCATCCACGCGTGTCCGTACGCGACGTTGCGGAACGACGCGAGGAAGTCGAAGAAGCCGAGCACGCTGCCGGCGCGCCCGAGGCCGTCGCGGAGAGACGCGCCCTTCGACCCGAACGGGCCGTCGTCGCCGAGCCGCGGTGCGAGCGCGGCGCGCAGCGCGTCGAGCGCGGCGGTGTCGGTGCGCGCGGCGGCGAGGCGCGCGAACGCATCGCCGCCGGCGGCAGCCGCGCTCTCGCGCAGGAGTCCGATCCACGTGCCAAACGCGGCGCCGCGCCCGAGGATCGACGCGAGCTGCTGGCGCACGGCGGGCGTGAGGTTTTCCCCCGGCCCCGGCCCCCTCCCGGAGATGCGCGAGAACCAGTACGACGCGGCGAGCGCGGCGGCCGCTTCGCCGAGGTAGTGCGCCGCGTTCTGGCACATCGCGGCGCCGGTCTGCGAGTTGCGTGCGCGCTGCGCGAGCTGGGCGAGCGGCTGGGGGCCCGTGCGGATGAGTCGCTCGACCGGATCCATCGGGCGCGGACTCTACACCCACCCACCCTCACCCTGAGCGAGCGAAGCGAGTCGAAGGGCTGTAGCATCCGCGGTCGCGATGGGCGACCAGGCAAAGAAACCGGGGAAGCGGATCCGCGATCTGCTTCCGCTCGGGTATTCCGCCTACCGCGGCTACGTGGTGCACCTCGCGTTCGCGGTCGTCGTCGCGGGTGGGCTCGCGTGGGCGGAGAACGTCGTCCTCGAGGCGTTCACCGAGTCGTTCGCGCGCGAGCCGGGCGGTCCGTGGCTCCCGCAGTCCTGGAGCGCTCCGGGCGCGTGGATGGCCGTCGCGCCGCCGGTCGCGCTGCTCGTGCTCTTCGTTCTCGCGCGCTCGGCGAAGGTCGGCGTCGCGCTGTGGCATCGCTGGGCTGCACACCGCGTGCGCTCGAAAGCGCGTGGCGATCTCGAGGCCGCCGTCTTCTCACGGCTCCTCCGCAAGGACGACCTCTACTACGCAGAGCGCTCGCCGCGCGAAACGATGTGGAGCCTCTCGTACGACGCCGGCATGGTGTCGGGCCGCCGCGGTGCAATCGCCGATCTCGCGACAGCCGCCGCCGTCGTCGCGGGCACGTTGTTCTACTTCGCGCAGGAGCACCTGGGGCTCGCGATCATCGGCGCGACTGCGTGCGCCGCCGGCGCGTGGTGGATGGATCGCACGCGACGCGCCGTTCTCGAGGGCGAGACCGAGCTCTCCGACGCCGACTTCCGTATTCGCGAGGACCTCGAGGACCTGCTTCGCCTCTCGCCCGAAATCCAGATCAACGACGCGCACGACAAGGCCGTGCGCCGCGTCGGCGCGCTGCTCGCGCCGCGCAGCATCATCTCCAAGCGCGTTTTCCGGCTCGGCTCGCTGACGCAGGTCGTCGACGGCAGCTCGTTCCTCCTCGCGTTCGCGGGCGTGAGCGCGGTCGTGATCTTCGGCTTCGAGGGATCGGCGGCGCTGATCCCGGTCGTGCTCAAGTCGGTGAAGGAGCTTTTCGAGGCGGCCGCGAACATCGTCGAGCCCGCCGGCGTGCTGCGCCACGCGGACGAGTGCAAGGAGCGGCTGCTCGATCTGGATCGCGAGGACGAGCTGCTCGGGCCCGCGGGCGATTCGCCGGAAGCGTCGCCGGTAAGCGAGCCGATTCGCGTGAGCGGAGCGAGCTGGACGTATCCGAACACCGGCGAAGGCGGCGGAGGCGCGGGCGTCGAGGACGTCTCCGCGGAGCTCCCTCTCGGAAGCTGGACCGCGATCGTCGGCGGCGCCGGCTCCGGCAAGTCCACGCTCGCGCGGTTGCTGCTCGGCCGCATCGCGCCTCGCGCCGGCTCCGTCACGATCGGCACGCGGGCGGTGTCGGCCCTGACGGCGCACGAGCGCGCCGAGCGGATGGCGCTCCTCCCGCAGGAGACCGTGCTGATCGACGGCTCGATCATCGAGAACCTCTTCCTCGATCCGCCCGGAAAGCCGGACCCGAACACGCCGACGAAGGACGACCTCTTCGTGATCGAGGCCTCGGGGCTCGGCGCCGTTTGCCGGACGCGTGCGCTCGACGGCCGGCCCGAAGAAGACCCGGCGATCGGGGGACGCATCGTTGCGCTGCGTCCGCGCGTGCGCGAAGCGCTCGCGAAGATCGGCGTTGCGTTCGTCCCCTACGAGACGCGCGTGGCGGAGACGTCCGCGTGGGCCGTCGAGGTGCTGCTGCACGGGCGCTGCGATCGCGCGCACGCGCTCGACCGCATCCTCTCGCCCGCGGGCGCACGCGTCGCGCGCGAGATCTCGCGCACGCCCGCCGGCCGCGTGATGGCCGAGCGCGGCAAGCAGATCCTCGCGGCGAACCGCGGACTCCTGAAGCTCGCGAACGGGGACTCCTACAACCGGCTCGCGAGCGTGCGTATCGATCCGCGCGTGTGGAGGCTCCGCTGCGTCGCGCTGCCGCTCGCAGACTCGACGCGTGTTCCGCAGCGCCGCGACGCGGAACGACTCGTGCGCATCGCGCTGTGCGGAGCGGCGGCCGAGCTGCCGCGCTCGCCGCAGCCGCCCGCGCTCGATCGCTCGTCGCTCGAACGGCTCCGCGCGCTTCTCGGGAATTCGTTCCAGGAGTTCGTCCCCTCGGCGCTGCATCCGTTCCTCTCGTGGCGCGAGAACCTCCTTTTCGCCGCGGTGGAATCGCGCAACGGTCGGCAGGTTGCCGCCGTCGATCGCGCGCTGCTCGGCGCGCTCTCCGAAGCGGGGCTCGACGAGTCGTTCACGCGCCTCGGTCTGCGCGTGCACGTCGGGCGCCACGGGCGTCCGCTCACTCCGGCGGAGAAGCGCCTCATCGGGCTGTGCCGCACGCTTCAGCGCCGCACGCCGGTCGTGATCCTCGACGATCCCGGTGGCGGTCTCGATCCCGAGGGGCGCGCGCGCGTGCGCCGCATGTTGCGCGCGTGGGCGTCCGAGGGCCGCGTCGTCGTGACGCTCGGCCAGGATCCCGCCGAGTGCCGCGAGGCCGATCAGCTGCTCGTCCTCGACGGCGGGCGCATCGTGACGCGCGGGCGTTACCAGGATCTCGTTCCCTCGCGAAAAGAGGTCTCGCCGTGAGGGCCGAACGCGACTACGCGCTGCGCGTGCTTCGCTCATGTCCGGTGTTTGCGCCGCTCTCGCCGGAGCCGCTCGCCGTGCTCGCGGAGATGGTGCGCATCGATGCCTACGGCGCCGGCGAGACCGTGTGCGAAGCGGGCGAGGCCGCAGCGGAGTGCTACGTCGTCGCGTCGGGCTCGCTCGCCGTGATGCTTCCGGGCGCTGAAGCGCCCGTGCGCACGCTCGGTCCCGGCGAAGTGCTCGGGGAGTACGGCCTCTTCACGGAGCGTGTGCGCACGGCAACGGTGCTCGCGGTCCGCGAGAGCGAGCTGCTGGTCGTCGACTACGAGCGGCTGCAGCGACTGCTGCTCGAGTTTCCGGAAGCGACGTTCAGCTTGCTGAGCACGACGGTGCGGCGCCTCATCGATGCCGAGCGCCGCGAGCGCAGCCGGCGCTGAGCCGCCGGGCGGCTTAGGGCTCGTCCGCGAACAACGGATATCGCTCGCGCGATTCGGGCCGCTCCCAGAGCGGGCGCGATAGCGGAAACGCTATCGCTTGTTTCCGTACGAGCCCTTAGGCGATCCGGCCGTCGAGATACTCGGGCAAGCGCGGGTTGAGTCGTGCGGCGCCGATGCCGTGGTAGCGCGGCGAGCGCATCTCGAGCGCGATCACGAGCGCGGTGAGCGGGAGCTGGATCGCGAGGACGCCGGCCCAGGAAAACTCCGTGAACGTCCACGCCGTGAAGTTCGCGAGGAAGACCGCGGTCCACGCGAGCTCGTAGCGCCGCCGCAGCCGGAACACGTTGCAGAAAAGGAAGAAGTGTCCGACCGCCATGGGGAAGATGCCGGCCATCGGACCGAGGGGGCCGATCGCGACGATCGTCGCCAGCGTGCCGATCACGAGGACGACCGCGTCGACGACGGACAAGCGAAAGCCGGCGGTGCGCGGGTGCGTCATCTCACTCGGCGGCGCGCGCGAGCTTCACCATCACTTGGCGTGCCTGGTCGACGGTCGTGACGTCCTCGTCGAAATCGAAACGCACTCGCTGGCCGTCGGCGAGCACGTCGAAGCCTTCGGGATCGATGCCGACCATCTTCGCGGATTCGGGGCGGAGCTTCTTGAACGTGCGGCAGAAGCTCATCAGCGCGTCGGCGTGGTCCTCGTTCATGTGCGAGACGATGCGCGACTCGGCGGCGCGAAGCGGATTCTCGCGGCGGAGCTGCGCGGGCTCGATCCAGTGGATCGCGCCGAAGCCGCCGATGTAGCGGCCCCGCTTTCCGGTGACGCGCCAGAGCGCGAAGTCGTGCGCCGCGAAGTGGCCCTTCGCGGACGGAATGTGCGCGAGGTAGCGCGCAACGGTTTCGTCGCGACCCGCCGTCACCTTCGCGGCGTCGCCGAGCCACGTGAGCCGCGCCCTCGCCTGGACGTCGTCACTTTCCGGATCGTCGTGCCACACCGTGAGCGAGCAGCGCGGATCCGCGACGAGGTTCTTCGTGTGCTGCGCGATGCCGCTGATGAGGAGGAGCGGATCGCCCGCGTCGTCGAGCACATACGGCGTGATCGAGCCGAACGGATACCCCGGCACGTCGAGCGACTGCGTCGAGAGCACCCCAAACGTGCGATTGCGGAGCAACGTGCGTGCGGCGCGTCCCGGATCTGCCATCCGCCGACGATAGGCGCACTTACTCCAGGGAGTCTCTTCACTTTCTCGGCGCGGAGTACGTGGAGAGACTCCCCGGAGTACGTCAGTCGGATTCGCGGAAGCGCACGATCGGGATCGGCGCGTCGAAGCCCTTGGCCTGAATCTCCTCGGGCGTGCCCTCGGAGGCGAGCGCGCCGGCTGTGTCGCGCGATGCGACGACCTCGCCGGGCTTCGCGGCGCTCTGCAGGCGCGCCGCGAGATTCGTGGTGAGGCCGATCGCGGCGAACTCGCGCTTGAAGTGGCTGCCGAGCAGGCCCATCACGACGGGGCCGCTCGCGACACCGGCACGCAGGTCGAGGCCGAACGGGATCTCCAGCACCTTGCGCACGGCGGAGAGACGTCCGGCGCGACGAACCAATCGCCGAGCGAACGAGAGGCCGCGCTCGCGGTGACCGGGTCCCTGCGCGATCGCGAGGAGGCCGTCGCCCATGCACGACACCGGACGCACGCGTCGCTCGGCGAGCAGCGGCACGGCGAGCTCGAAGAAGCTGCGCGACGTCTGCATGACCGCGGCGGGCAGCAGGTGCTGGCTGCGCTCGGTGAAGCCGACGAGATCCGCGAAAATCATCGTCACTTCTTCCTGCGCGGTGGACGTGAGCTCGGACGACGTGCGACCCGCGAAGCGCTCGACGAGGAGCTCGCTGAGCGCCTCGGGCTCGAGCCGCTCGTAGGCGCGATCGACCAGCTCCACGAGCAGCTGGTTGTTCGATCCGCGTGCGCGCTCGGACGCCGCGTGCAGGTGCGCGTGCACCGCGTCGCGGCGTCCGCCTTCCGCGGCGCGCTCCGCGACGAGCAGGCGCACGAGGATCTCGGCCTCCGTGACGGCGCCGGTCTTGCGGAAGAGCGCCTCCATCTCGCCGAACCAGCGCATCTCGCCGAGCACCTTCGTCAGATCGGCGCCGCCTGGAAAGAGCCGCTCGCGCCAGAAGCCGAGCAGCACGCGGTTCTCCGCCATCGTGAAGTGGCCGTCGGCGACAGTGAGCCACGCGTCCGCGCGCGACGGCCGCTGCGCCGTCGACTCCGCGCGCGCGAGCGCGATTGCCGCGAAGCCCTTCAACGGGTGAGGGTCGGCTCCCGTCGCCGCGAGCAGCGATTCGACCGACGCGGCTTCGGTCGCGATCGCCGCGGCGTCGAACGGCGGGCGCTGCAGCAGCGACTGCAGCGAAAACGTCGCGAGGCGCAGCCGCGAGAGCGCGGGAGCGTTGGCCGGCAGCCGGTCGAGTGCGCGTCGCGCGGCCGCATGTCCCGCGGGGCCCGAGCCGAGCGTGAGCTCGAGCAACGCGAGGTTACCGAGACTGATCGCGGCGCCGAGCCCGTCGCCGGCCGCGCCCTTCCGCTCGGAGGCGCGCTCGAGAACCATCCGCGATTCTTCCCACGCGCCGTTCCCGAGGAGCGCGGTGCCGAAGCCGTCGGTGATCCAGCTCGCGCGCGTCGGTGACGTGCCGCGCAGCGCGACGAGCGCGCGGTGCAGCGAGTCCTCCGCATCGGAGAACGCGTTCGTGCGGATCTGCAGCGAGCCCGCGAGGTGCCACGCACGCGCCGACGTGCCGTCGACGGGAATCGCACCCACCCACTCCACCACCTTCTTCAGCAGCGGCTCGAGCGCGGGACCGTCCGCCGCGCGCATGTCCGTGCGCAACTCGAGCAGGCGATGCGCCCGCTTCCACTCGCCCTCGGGCACCGACGGCGCCGCCTCCTGCAGCGCCTTTCGCGCCGCGTCGATCTGGAAGGCGAGCTCGGCGGAGCTCGCGACCGCGAGGAGGCGCAGCCACTCCGGATCGCCCGGCGGCTTCAGCGACGCGTTCGTCGACGCGCGATCGGCGAGGTCCCACCACTCGTCGATGGGCGGCAGCGGCGTGCTCACGAGCGGGATCCTGTCATGTCAGAAGGGCTGATATCGCTGGATCGGTGCCGCCGGCGAGAGGAACACGGGCCCATCGAACGGCGCGGTCTCGCGAAGAACCCCGAACGGAGTCTCCTGAATCCCGCCCAGCGGGAGGAAGTCGTAGCGGGTCAAGAACGCGTCGCTCTCGAACGTCAGGAAGTCCCCCTGCGTCGTAAGCCACAGCGTCTCGCCGCGGAACGGCATCAGCGCGAGGGGCTTGATGAGGTTCGAGGGCCCCGTCAGCGTCCGCTCGGGAACGGGACCGTCATCTGCATACGCGCGAACCTCGAACGCACCGTTCTCGTTCATCCACGTCACCCAGCAGAAGTCCTCGGTGTCGGTGGACGACGTCGCGACCGCGACGAGCTGGGCGGGAGCGAGGAGCGGGAGCTCCGTCGTCACGAAGACATCAACGTCCCCGTCGAGATGCAGGCGGCGTACGCGAAGCTCTGCCGAGGGACTCAGGTTTCCGTCCACGGTGGCGAGACAGAGCGAGTTGGTCTTCTGCGAAACCGCGGCCCGGACGACGACGCCGCCGGGTCCGCGCTCGGGGACGTCTCCGATCCCCAGGGGAAGCTGCGTCAGCGTCCCATCGGTCGAGAGGACGACGACCGTTGCGGCGTTCGGCGTGCCGTTGTACCAGTGAACGATCCACGCGGTGCTTCCGTCCGGCGCCGACGGCTCGAGGATCGGGTACCTCGGGCGGCCGAGCAGCACCGGAAAGGTGCCCACGACGGCAGGGCCGATGGCGTCGGCGTCGGCGAGCACCTCCGTCGCCGGCATCGGTTCCGCGCGCAAGTCGATGTGGAAGACGCGGCCTCCGTTGAAGTCGCTGATGAACTCGATCGCCCAGGCGTGCGAGCCGTCGGGCGACGGGCGGAACGCGGCAAGTGGCGGCAGGAGCTCGGCGCCGCCGGGAAGACTGAGCGTGCGGCGCTGCGCGAGAATCGTGCCCTCTTCGTCGACACGGACGATGTCACCGCTCGTGCGGTAGAGCCACGCGCCGCCGTTCGTTGGATCGGACGCGCCTTGCGGACGCGCGGCAAAAGCCATCGTGCGATCCCGCGCTCCGCCGACCATGGTCGTTGCGCGGCCCACGTTGCTGGTCTGCGGAATCCGCAGCAACGCGGCGCCATCGGGGTCGACGCCGAAGAACGTCTGCGCACCGCCGGTCACGTCGAGGCGGCCGTTGGTATCGGCACGCCAGGACTGGTCGAGAATCCCGGAGCGCGCATACGCGGTCCCCGTGTCGTTGTCCGCCACGACGCCGTCGAGGCCGAAGATCGGGAACTGGTCGAGCACCGCGGCCTCCAGCGTCGAGACGCCGGCATCGAGAAGTCGCGCGTCGATGCGAACGAGCCCGAGCTGGTCGTGCGTGAGCCAGAAGGAATCCGCGCCTGCCCATGCCAGGCCCGTCGCCGACTCCGCCGCGATGGACCAGGTCTCGGCCGTTCCGCCGAGCGTCGTCAGCTTCCGCAGCATTGGATCGCCGTCGAACAAGTCGACGTCGAGCATCCAGATTTCGTCCGTCGATGGACGCCGGGAAAGCCTCACGACGTGCCTGCCGGGCAAGGAATGGCGGGTGGCCGACACGAAGGGAGTGCCGCCGGTGTCGAGCACGGCGGCGTAGACGTACGCCTCCTCATCGAGCGAAGCCGCCCAGACGTTTCCGTCGGCCGTCACGACGGCGTCGAAGGCTCCCGCGGTGAAGAAGTCGTTCAACGACGCCACTCCAGAAACCGCGACGCCGCCATTCGCGATCTGCATCCGCTGGAAGCTCGGATTCGTGCCACCGACGCGCCAGATCTCGCCGTTCTCCCCGACGACGACGGCCGATCCGAAGTCGCTTCCAACGGAGATCGTGAACGGCGCGGACAGCTGTCCGTCCGGCCAGCTGTTTACCGTCAAGGTGTTCACGGGTCCGCGAACGACGAGAACCGGGTCGTCATCCCGCCGCGTGATCCCGCCGAGTCCGGACGGGCCACCAGTGAAGAAGGCGACGGGAATGACCGGGTTCGTCCAGATCCGCCGGGTGCCGTCGATGCGAGAAATGGCGCCGTCCTCGCCACCGAGGTGCATCCACGGATTCGGCTCGCGCACGCGGACGACGGCGCGTTCGGGTCTCCCTTCGCTGCGAGGAGATCCCGCGGGCCCGTCGAAGATCCGCATGGCGACGACGAAGGGTCCGCGCTCGTCGGACGGGATCGACGGCGTCGCGACGGGCGCGGTGAACGGCGCGTCGAGGGGGCCGACGAGGACAGGTGCTGCGCCGTCGACGGTCACTTCGAGGTAGAGAGGGTCGCCGTCCGCGTCCATCGAGCCGGCGATGCCAAAGGGCACGACGAAATCCGCGCCGAGCGCCCATCCGAATCCGCCGAGCGGAAGCGTGCGCGGTCGATCGACGACGAGGAGCGGCGTCGAGTTTTCGAGGGAGAACACCGAGCTCGCGCGCACGGTTGCTCCGAGCGACGCGTCCTCGACACTCACCTCCGCAACGAGTGGCACGCCGAAGGGGAGGATCCGCAGGAAATCCTCGAGCAGGGCGACTTCGGTCGAGCCGTCTTCGGGTGGCGATGCGAGCACGGCCTTCGTCGCCGAATCGAGCACGACGAACGTGATTCCGAGCTCGTGGTCCTTCGGCGAGAGGGAATCGCGGGCGTCCAGCGCGAGGCAACGCCCGCGCGACGTGCTCACGATCTCGGGGAAGGATGCGTCGCCGACGGCGGGACATCCGTCCGCACCGGGAAAGCCGCGATCGATCACCTTCAGGTGCGCGACAGGCGCGTTGACGGGATCGATCGGGTTGTCGCGGCCGGGAAGCTCACAACCCACGAGGAGAGCCAACGACGAGCCGGCGACGAGCCACCCAGCGGACGTGCGCATCCCGCAATCGTACTCCCAAGTCTAGGGCTTCGCGGCGGCGCGATTGAGCTCGTCGAAGCCGGGGAGGCTCGCGAGGTCGGGCACGACGACGATCTCGATGCGGCGGTTCGAGGCGCGGCCCTCGGGCGTCTTGTTCGACGCGGTGGGCTTCTGCTCGCCGAACGACGCGCCGGAGACGCGGTCGCCCGGAAGTCCGGCGTCGACCATCGTCTTCACGACGGTGATCGCGCGACCGGACGCGAGCTCCCAGTTGCTCGCGTACTGCGCGGTCTTGATCGGCACGTCGTCGGTGTGCCCTTCGACCTGGAACTTCCGTCCGGGGATCGACGCGAGCACCTTCGCCACTTCCTGGATCGCCGCGATGCCGTCCGCCGACAGCGTCGCGGAACCCGACGAGAAGAGCACGTCGGTCGCGAGCTCGACGACCATGCGGCCGTCGACGATCTTCACCTTGAGCTTGCCCGCGTCGATGAGCGCCTTGAAACGATCGATGAGCTTCCGGAACTCGGCGACGCGCGCATCACTCTCCGCCTTGCGCTTCGCGAGCTCGTCGAGCGCGCGCTGCATGTCCTCGACGGAGCCCTTGAGCGCGGATTTGTCCTTCACCATCGCGGCGAGCTCCGCCTGGATCGCGGCGCGGTCCTTCTCGAGCGCGTCGAGCTTCGCCTGCAGCTCGGCGATCGTGGCCTCGAGCGAGGCGGCCTTCTCGGCGCCGCTCTTCTTCTCGCCGGCGAGAGAGCTCTCGAGCTCCGTGATCTTCCCCTCGAGGCCGCGCACCTTGTCCTGCAGCGCGGTTTCGCGATCGGCCGATTCTTTCGCGGCCTGGAGGTGCTTCTTCTTCGTGACGCAGCCGGTCGAGAAGACGACGCACGCGGCGAGGAGGACGAGGAGGAGGCTTCGCATTCGCGCAGCGTAAACCGGTTTACAAGTACGGTGACGCGAGCTTCGCGATGCCATCGCGCAGCCGCTCGCCGAGCGATCGCGATTCGAGCGCCTGCAGGCTCAGCGGCGTCGACCTCGCCCAGCACGCGTCGAAATGCCGCGAAAGACTTTCGGCGAGCACCTCGTCGAACACTTCCACGCCGAGCTCGAAGTTCAAGCGCAGCGATCGCGGATCGAGGTTCGCCGAGCCGATGAGGCTCCACGCGCCGTCGACCAGGAAGAGCTTGCTGTGGACGAACGGCGGCGGCTGGTAGCCGACGCGGATGCCGACCTGCAGGAGCTCCCAGAGATACGCCTGCGACGCCCACTTCATGTAGGCGAGGTTGTTGAGGCCGGGCAGGAGCAACGTCACGTTCACGCCGCGCAGTGCGGCCGCGCCCATCGCCGCGAGCAGCGGGCGATCGGGAATGAAGTAGGGCGTCATGATGCGCACGTCGCGTCGCGCGGCCGCGAGCGCGCCGAGCAACATCCAATGGATCTTGCGCATCTCGTGATCGGGGCCGTCGCCGATCGACCGCGCGGTCGCCGAGCCGGTCGGCTCGAGCAGCGGAAAGAGGCTCTCGCGATCGAGCAACTCGCCGGTGACGAAGAACCAATCCTCGAGAAAGACGCGCTGCAAGTCCGTCACGACGGGTCCGTCGACGCGGAAGTGCACGTCGACCACCGCGTCTTTGGGCGGCGACGATTTCACGAGATGTCCATCGCGGATGTTCATCCCGCCCGTCATCGCGACGCGCCCGTCGACGAGAAGCAGCTTCCGGTGGTTGCGCAGGTTGAAATACGCGCCGCTGCGGAGAGGGAGAAAACGCGCGACCTGCACGCCCTCGGAGCGGTGAAGCAGCGCGCGGATCGGCGGCCAGGAGTACTTCTCGCCGAGCGCGTCGATGATCACCCGCACGTCGACACCGCGTTTGCCCGCGCGCGCGAGCGCGCCCGCGAACTTCTGCCCGATCGAATCCGCCTCGAAGATGAAGCTCGAGAGGTGCACGGACTCTTTCGCCTCCTCGATGAGCGCGAGCATCGCGGGATACGCCTCTTCGCCGTCGTGCAGCGGCGTGACGCGATTGCCGCCGACGAGGCTGCGGCGCGTCACGTTGTCGGTGAGCTTGCGGAGCTCCGCGAGGTGCTCGTTGCGCTCGCCGATCGGCAGCGGCGCAAGGTTCGCCGCGCGATTCGCCGAGGTGAGGCGGCGGCCCGAGATCTTCCACGCGACGGCCTTGCGGCGCACGCGGTTCACGCCGAGCAGGTAGTAGAGGAGGGCGCCCGCGAACGGCAGCGTGAGGCAGATGCCGACCCAGCCGAGGGCCGATCGCGGATCCCGTTTCCAGAGGATCGCGTGGCCGGCTGCGCCGAACGCCGACACGAACGCGAGCAGCGCCACGAGAATCCAAGCCACGGTCTCCGCGTCGATCACGTACGGTGCCGAGAATACACGCGGGGCATGACCTTTCCGCGCTTCACGGGACGTGATATCCCGGACGGCTCGTTCTACTGCCGCAAACCCAGTTGCTGCGCTTGCCGCATGGCTCACCGAGGATCTACAGTGGATCACTCGGACGAGTAGCCAAGCGGTTAAGGCAGCCGATTTAAATCCGGTGAATTGTGGGTTCGACTCCCACCTCGTCCATCACGAGGATCGTTCTCGATACGTCGCCGCTCCAGGCTCTCCACCGAGGGGGTGTTCTCGACGCCGTGCGTTTGGCGTATGAGAGGGTTTCGGTGCCTCTGGCGGTTCGCCGCGAGACCGTCGAGTCCCTTCGCCAGGTAGGGTCGGGCCGCGTTCCCGATCTTGGGACATTGCCCTTCATCGGCGCGAGTGAGGTTTCCGACGCCGATATTCAGGCTGCTGGAGCGATCGCGGAGGGCGATGCGGGAACGAGATATCGCTGGCATGGCCGCCGCATCGACCGCCCCGAGCTCGAAGCGGTTCTTCTCGCAAAGCGAGAGTCTGCTGCCGTGGTCGTGGAGGACGAGAGCGCTGTTTTCTGCGCGGGCAACGAGGGCGTCCGCGCTCTCAGTTCAGCTGACATCTTGCGCGATCTGCAAGCGCGCGGCCTCGAACCGGACGCGTCTGCGCGAGCGAAGGAAATTCTCGACTTCGATGACGGGAAGGGTGCGAAGTATTTCTCCTTCGCGCTCCAGGAGCTCGCAGCGCGTACGCGTTCGAGGCCCGGTGACGCGGTTCCTTACGATTTCCAGGCCGTCGAAACGAAGTGGCAGAAGCGCTGGGCCGAAAAGAAGGCCTTCGCCGCGCCCGACAAGCCCACGAAGAAGTACTACGTACTCGAGATGTTTCCGTACCCCAGCGGCAACCTGCACATGGGGCACGTGCGGAACTACGCCATCGGCGATCTGATCGCGCGCTTCAAGCGCCTGCTCGGTTACCAGGTGCTGCACCCGATGGGCTGGGACTCGTTCGGCCTGCCCGCGGAGAACGCGGCGATCAAGGACGGCAAAGATCCGCTCGTCCGCACCGAGGAGAACATCGTCGCGGTGCGCAAGCAGTTCGATCGCCTCGGCATCAGCTACGACTGGGATCGCGAAGTCGCGACGCACCGTCCCGAGTACTACAAGTGGAACCAGTGGTTCTTCCTGAAGATGTACGAGAAGGGGATCGTCTACCGCCGCGAGAGCGAGGTGAACTGGTGCCCGAGCTGCCTCACCGTTCTCGCGCACGCGCAGGTCGAAGACGGGAAGTGCTGGCGCTGCGAGTCGGTGGTCGAGAAGAAGAAGATGCCCGAGTGGGCCTTCAAGATCACGGCGTACGCGCAGCAGCTCCTCGACGGCGTCGACGAGCTCGATGCGGGGCAGTGGCCGTCGCGCGTCACCACGATGCAGCGCAACTGGATCGGCAAGTCCGTCGGTCTGGAGTGCGACTTCGCGGTCGATGGCGGGAACGAGAAAATTCGCGTGTTCACGACGCGCGCCGACACGATCCACGGCGCGACCTACGTGGTCGTCGCGCCCGAACATCCCGTCGTCGCGAAGATCACGACCGCTGCGCAGAAGGCGGCTGTCGAGGCGTTCGCCGACCGGATGAAGAAGACGGACAAGGACAAGCGGACCGCGGACGACGCGCCGAAGGAAGGCGTGTTCACCGGCGCGCACGCGGTCAACCCGTTCACGAAGAAGAAGATCCCGGTGTGGGTCGCGAACTTCGTGCTCGCGGACTACGGAACGGGCGCGGTGATGAGCGTGCCCGCGCACGACCATCGCGACTTCGCGTTCGCGAAGAAATACGAGCTGCCGATCGCGGCCGTCATCTGCGCGCCCAACTCGATGCCGCCGCACGTGGAAACAATGACGGAGGCGTTCACCGAGGACGGCCTGCTCGTGAGCTCCGAGGGATTCACGGGCCTCACGTCGGCGGTCGCGCGCGAAAAGATCACCGAGATGGCGGAGCGCGGCGGTTTCGGTGCGAAGGCCGTGAAGTGGCACCTGCGCGACTGGGGCGTTTCGCGGCAGCGCTACTGGGGCACGCCGATCCCGGTGATCTACTGCGAGAAGGACGGGATGCTCATGCTCCGCGAGCAGGACCTCCCGGTCGTGCTGCCGAAGGACGTGAAGCTCACCGGCGACGGCGGCCCTCCGCTCGCGAAGGTGCCGGCGTTCGTGAACACGACCTGCTTCAAGTGCGGCGGTCCCGCGCGCCGCGAAGTCGAGACCATGGACACGTTCGTGGACTCGACGTGGTACTTCGCGCGCTTCCTCGATCCGAAGAACGACAAGATGCCGTTCCGCCGCGACGTCGCGGACGCGTGGCTCCCGGTCGATCTCTACATCGGCGGCCCCGAACACGCCGTGCTTCATCTCCTCTACTTCCGCTTCTGGACGATGGTGATGAAGGAGCTCGGCCTCGTTTCGCACGGCGAGCCGGCGGCGCGTCTGCTCACGCAGGGAATCGTCTACAAAGACGGCAACAAGATGTCGAAGTCGAAGGGCAACGTCGTCAGCCCCGACGACATGGTCTCGAAATACGGCGCGGACACCGCGCGCGTGTTCTCACTGTTCGCCGCGCCGCCCGAGAAGGACCTCGAGTGGGACGACAAGAGCGTGGAGGGCTCGTACCGCTTCCTCCGTGATACGTGGAACCTCGTGCACGACGTCCTCCCGATGGTGCAGGGCGCAAAGCCGCTCGACCCCGCCGAGCTCGACGCGCTCCCGCAGAGCAAGGCCGCGTGGCGCAAGGTGCACGCGACGGTGAAGCGCGTGACCGAAGCGATCGGCACCGACTTCCACTACAACGTCGGCGTCTCCTCGATGATGGAGCTGAAGAACACGCTGAAGGAGATCCCGGCGGCGGAGAAGGAAACGGTCGCGGGTCGGTCGGCGCTCCGCTTCGGCATCGAGAAGCTCCTCCAGTGTCTGAACCCGTATGCGCCGCACATCGCGTCGGAGCTCTGGGAGACGATCGGCTCGAAGGGCACGCTCGACGACGCCGGCTGGCCGGCGTTCGACGCGGCGGCGCTCGTCTCCGAGACGACGGAAGTCGTCGTGCAGGTGATGGGCAAGACGCGCGGTGCGGTGGTCGTCGCGACCGGCTCCGATCAGGCGGCGGTCGAGGCGGCCGTGCGCGCCGACGCGGGCCTCCAGAAGAAGTGGTTCGAGGGCAAGACCGTCGCGCGCGTGATCTTTCCGAAGGGCGGCAAGCTCATCAACTTCGTGGTGAAGGATTGATGCGCGCTTCGCTCGCACTGCTCTCGATCCTCGCGGCCTCCGGCTGCGGGTATCACGTGCGCGCGGAGACGAAGCCGCCGGCCGGCATCACGACGGTCGCGGTGCCCACATTCCAGAACAAGACCTACGAGCCCGGCCTCGAGCTCTCGTTCACCGAACGGCTGCGCGGAGAGCTCGCGCGCGGCGGCTCCCTGCAACTCGCGCTCGACACGAAGCGCGCGGACGCCATTCTCTCCGGCGAAGTGCTCTCGTTCCGCGCGGTGCCGACGGTCCTCGTGCCGCTGCCGAGCGTTCCGGGAACCAGCGGCAAGCAGGATCGCCGCCTGCCGACGCGCTACCGCGCGATCGTCGAGGTGCGGGTCGCGCTCGTTTCCGTCGCGACAGGAGAGGTGCTCTGGGAGGACCGCCTCGAGGGCACCGAGGAATACGACGCCGGCCAGGCGCCCGAGGGCTTCGAGCCGCTCGCTCGCGAGGCCCAGCAGCAGGCCGCGATTGCCTTGATCGCGGCCGATCTCATGCGCGAGGCGTACGACCGCATGCTCACGGATTTCTGAGCCTCGAGGCGCGTTTGCGTGCCATCGAATAGCCCGCCCGGGACCGCCGTCCGCGGTTCGTCGGCTTCTGGAGCGGCCCTTTGTCGAGCTATGCTCTGGCAGCACCTGCCTCAGGAGGAATGACGTCATGAAGGGTCTGTTTGCCGCCGTTGCCGCGTTCGTTGCCTTCCCGCTCGTCGCGTCCGCCGATCAGTGCGCCTGGATCAACAAGGAACAGGCTCGCGAGGCGGTCCATTACGCCGAGAAGGGCATCCGGTTCGTCGACCTGTGCGAGCCGTGCGGTGATCAGCTCGAGAAGGTGACCGTCTCCACGATCGCGTCGTCGTCTTCGAAGCAGACGTCGGACGGCGTGCACCAGGAGATCGTGATCAACGGCGAGGCGAAGGACATCGCGTACGTCTACATCGAGACCGTCGCGGGATCGGGCGAGTTCGAGAACCTGGCCGAGATTGCCAAGTGCAAGACCGCTGACGTCTCGAAGAAGATCAACGTCGTCGCCAAGCCGAAGCCGGTGAAGACGCCGATCAAGAAGACGCGGCCGAAAGAGACCACGCGTTGAGGAAGTGTGCATTTCCGCCCTGACGCGCTGCGGTAGTTCAGAGCTCGCTCTCTGATCCGCGCATGATCCCGCAGGCTTGGCTTTCTCACCCTGCGCCTACCTGTCACGCGTAGCCGCTACGTATCCTCTTTCCGCGATTCTTGCGCGAGAGTTTCGAGCGGAGGGATCGTCCATGCGCTCGATTTGGGTTGCCGCTCTCGTAATGCTTCCCGTCCGTGTGTTCGCGGAAGCCACCGACGTTGCCGATGCGCCGCTCTACTTCACGCGCCCTCCCCAGCTTCAAGGCGGTGTCTCTGGAGCCGGGACGAGTCTCTTTACAGGTGCCGCGACGACCTCGATAGGGATCGAAGTCCCTCGGGGCACCGCCGGCGTGCAGCCCTCGCTCGCGCTCGAATACAGCAGCTCAAGCGACGACGGCAACGCGGGTGTCGGCTGGAACCTCGAGCTCCCGAAGATCAGCCGTTCAACGCGTTACGGCGCATCGACGACGGTCGTGTGGACGCTCGGCAGCGAGGAACTCGTCACTCAGGGCCAGTCCGTCACGAATCCGCTCGGGTGCTCGGCACAACGCTATTACGCCCGCGTCGAACGCTTCGATCTCATCCTCTTGTGCACGAACGGTCCGAATGGGCCGTATTGGTCGGTGACTTCCAAGGACGGGACAACTCAATACTACGGCCTGTCCGCGGCGAGCCGGCTTCTGAGCCCGAATGGCAGCGGTGTCTTCGAGTACCGGCTCGAAGAAGTTCGCAACACGCACGGACTCTCCTGGAAGGCGGCCTATGTTTCCGGCCGACTCGATGCGTTGACTTGGACCTACAAAGACGGCGCGGTCATCGGTGCGCCTCGTTCGATCGCCTTCGAGTGGGAAACGAGGCCAGACGTTCGCGTGAGCCTTCGATACGGATTCAAAGAAGTCTTCGACACGCGGCTCAAGTCCGTCACGGTCAACTACGATCGCAACCCGGTCCGCAAGTATGTGCTCGCGTACGGTTCGAGCGGAGATACGTTGAAATCGCTCCTTACACAAGTACAGGTGCTCGGCGCGACAGGAGCAGAAGCCTATCCGCCGACCAGCTTCGAGTACTCCGGGAAGGGGACTGGCTCGTTCACGGCAGAGCCGACCTCGAGTTTCGTGTTCGAGCCGAACTTCTATGAAGTGAGCGTGCTGCAGTCGACGAAGGACCTCATCGACCTCAACGGTGACGGGTTGCTCGACGGCGTTGATTCCTCCACGAAGTCTTCGTCGAAATGGCGAGTGAGTTTCGGTCAGGGAGCTGGCGGGTTTGCGGCCCCGGTCGACTGGCCGAGCCCGAACCTCAGCATCCGAACAGCGCAGTACGACGCCTCCGGCCCGCTCGGCTCCCCAGACGTTACCGTGGATCTTCTCGACTTGAACGGCGACGGGCTCCTCGATCTTTTCGATGGACAGAAAACCTACCTGAACACGGGTTCGGGCTTCGGTCCGTTCACGAATGCGTGGTCGGTGTCGGGAAAAGTGCGGGATTTCACGCGGTCGTACTCGACCGGATTCCCGTGGAATGGCCGGACTCAAACGACCACGAAGACTTTCGTCGATTTCGACGGCGATGGTTGCGCGGACCGGCTCACGGTGACAGGGGCATCCTGGACCCTTTTGAGGAATCGAGCCTGCGACCCGACTCCGGTGAACGGCTACACGACCATCGTCCTGCAGTTTCAAGGCGTGCCCGCGCTCTCTGCAATCGAGCGCAACGAGATCAACGATGGCTTCGGCGATACCTACACCCAGAGTCAACTGCGGGACTTCAACGGCGACGGAAACCTCGATCTCTTCAACGACGGGCAATTTTTCTTGGGAACGAAGACCGGCTTCGAGCCCGAAGGGCCGCAGAGTCAGCTCACCTCGACGTGGGCGGCGATCCACCCCGACGTCTGGGATCGCAAGCGGATCGCGCTGACGACGAAGGAGGGAACCTATTCCGCGCTGACCGACCTGAATGGTGACCGAAGACCGGATTTCGTTCTGACCGACATGAACGAAAGCTTCTTCAAGTGCATCAGTGAGCCGGAGAACGGATGCAATCCGCCTGCGATCAACTACTGCACTTCGATTCACGGTCCAGCGGCATCAGGGACGTGGCTCGTTTGGCCGAATACCGGCAACGGCTTCCGAACGACACCGATCTCATGGAGCGCAACAGGCTGGCTCGACGGACGGGGCTGTAACTCGCTTCAGCCGAGACGCGTACTCGATCTCGACGGCAATGGTGTCACCGATCAGGTTCGCTTGGGACTGAACAACACCTGGTACCTGCACGCCAATGCGGCGGAAGTACCGGACCTTCTCCGCAAGGTTCGGAACGGAATCGGCGGGGAGTCGACCTTCGAGTACCGGGGCGTCGTCGGAGCGACGGCATCCGGCAATCTCCACTTCCCCGTACAGGTCGTGTCCAGGACGGTGTCTCTCTCCGGTCTGAGCTCGTCTGCGTCGGGGGTGCAAGCAAGCTACGTGAGCAACTTCGACTACGAAGGGGTCTTCTATGACCGGGCCAGGAGGATCTTTCGTGGCTTCGGTCGCGCGATTGCGGATGCCACCGACGATCTCGGCGGGAGCCACCACGAAGAGCACATTTTCGCGGTTGGCGACTCGAACCGCTCGGTGCCGGTTCCCTCTCTCGGTCTCGGTTGCTCCGAACTGTTTTTCGATGATCCGGCGCTCGCCGGCCTCGAATTCGGATTGCAGACCGGCCCGGGCGCCGGACAGACGTTCCAGGAATCCTGGATGCAGTGGACCGCCTTCGTCCCGACTGGCGTTCCTGCAGGCGTCACGTCGCCGCGGATGACGACTCACCGCGAGATCGTTTCGAACGGCTCCGGCGGCCAACGGCGGCGCCGAACCCGCATGAGCGCCTATGACGTCACGTCGATGTCCTGGCAGCCAGTGCAGATGTAATTCTTGAGGTAGTTGCGTCCGAGCTCGTCGAGTGCGTAGTCGATCCGCTGGCCTTTCGCATCGGTCGTCGAGAGAAGCCGGCCCTCTTTGTCGTAGCGCGCGGTCCAAGCGCTGGCCCGCGGTGGGAGTAGAACCGCGGCAAACGGCGCCCTCTCGATCGCGGAAGGAACGGTTGGCGGAGAACTCTCCGCGGTGGCAGGTGGCGAGCTGAGTGCCGCCGCGCCGGAGTTCGTCGGCCAGCGACTGGCCGCTCTCACGAGACAAGCTGCCAGCGGCGCAACGCTCACCCCGCGGCAGGCAGCCGCTGTCGGTCGGCGACCTGGACTGTTCCGCGCGTTCCTCGGCGAGCGTGTCGACACCGCAGCCAAAGCTGCGATCGCAAATGACCGCGCCCTGCAACCGCTGATCGATGCTGGGCGGCTTCGGGTCACCGGCCGGTTCCGATTCGGACCGGATGTATTCCTTACCGACTCGAACGGCACCTGCACGTTCTGGTGGGACATCACCACAGAGGGAGCCTGGCAAGCACACGTGATGAGGTATTCTGCGACGCACGGCACGGGATATGCTCCGCTGTTCTACTGATGAACGAGCTTGCACAGCGGTGGAAGTCGGACAGAGGGCGCCTCCTCCAGCAAGCATTCCTTTCGCCGGACAGGGCTCGAAGTGAGGGTTGGGGTCGGCTCGATTCGGGACAGTTCGACTTTCGCGCGATGCACCTTCGCGACATCGCGGCTCCCGCGATGTGTGTCCTCGTAGGAGACCTGAAGTCTTGCGACCTCGGCGGCTCGGACCTTTCGCGCGTGGTGTTTCAGGGCTGCAAGATCATCGACACGAACTTCGAGGACGCTCGCTTTTACGACAGCCATTTCCGGGGCAATACGGTTGTCGGCACCTCCTTTGATCGAGCTGACCTTCGATCCGCGTTCATCTCGCTGATCGACTTCGAGACAGGCCGCACGACAGCCTTCGAGAAGTGCAGGTTTCGAAAGGCGGACCTCCGAAAGGTCCACGCGTCGAACGGTCAGTTCGTCGATTGCGATTTTCCAGACGCGCGTTTCGATGGAACTTGGTTCTCCGGCACGATCTTCACGCGGTGTGCGTTTGCGGGAAAGATGGAAGACGTCGTGTTCGATTCGTTGCCGGCTCGACTTCCGGACGAGTCGGACGCGGCCCTAGAGCGACGACACCGAACGAATCCCGGGCGACTCGTCGATTGCGATTTCAGCCGGGCCGTCTTCACCGACGTCGAATTCCGTCAGATGCCGCTCGATTCCGTGAAGCTTCCCGATCCGGCGAAGCACGTCTTCATCTACGACTGGCGATGCGTCCTTCCTCGGGCGCTGGAGATCGCCAGACTCGACGGTGACGCGGGAATCGGTCTGGCGGCCCGCCTGAAAGTGTTCCTGGAATGGGCGGATGCGCGGATGCCCGTGGCGATCCTCAGCCCACGCAGCTTTCCGAAGTCGGGTCCGGACAACTGGTCCTACGTCGAGTCCGTGCTCGCTCGGGCGGCGGCGTGGTGCAAGGAGCGGCGGCAGTAGCCATGTCTCCGTTTCCCATCGCCGTGCTCGAGATGAGCGCGTATCTCGTCGATCCGGTCGTCAGGTACCGTGCGGAAGCGCAGCCGGTAATGCTCACCGGTAGCTCCCCGGAGTCGGTGGCGATCGGGGACGTGACGGGAGACGGTGTTGTTGACCGCGTAGTTTCGTGAGGCACCGGCCTTTCGAAGTCGGTCTCGGTCACCCTGCTTGATGGAGTGCCGGGCGCGGAATCCGAGAAGGCCGCTCGGCCTACTTCCCGATCTGCTCCAG
>Ga0163152_10003072_pt1 | contig 22291 bp, 24 predicted proteins | sample OliLakLV19MP8IB2_FD_148635 | JGI IMG/M metagenome (GOLD analysis project Ga0163152, IMG submission 148635) | Freshwater microbial mat bacterial communities from Lake Vanda, McMurdo Dry Valleys, Antarctica - Oligotrophic Lake LV.19.MP8.IB-2 | ecosystem: Environmental > Aquatic > Freshwater >...
GCTGAAACGGCTTGCGGCCGGCGCCGGCCGCAAGCCGTTTCAGCACGGCAGCGGACGGCTCGAACTTGCCCAGGCGATCGTCGCTCCGGCCAATCCACTGACCGCGCGCGTCTGGGTCAATCGCGTCTGGACACATCATTTCGGCGCTGGTCTGGTTTCCACACCCAGCGACTTCGGCATGCGGGCCGCGGCGCCGAGCCACCCCGAGCTGCTCGACTGGCTGGCCGATGAGTTTGTCGTGCGCGGCCGCAGCAACAAAGCGCTACACAAGTTGATCGCGCTCTCTGCCACGTATCGGCAAGATTCGCAAGTCGCGGCCGATCTCGCTGCACATGCTCATGCCCACGCTGTCGATCCCGAGAATCGCCTCCTTTGGCGAATGAATTCACGCCGGCTCACCTTCGAGCAGTTTCGCGACGCGCTGTTGGCCTGTTCCGGTGAGCTCGACCTGACGATGGGGGGCAAGGGGACCGATCTGTTCGGGCAGCGCCGCAGCGTCTTCACGCTGGTCGATCGGCAGTTTTTGCCGTCAGTGTTCAGCATGTTCGACTTCGCGAACCCCGATTTGCACGCGCCGCAGCGATCCGAGTCGACCATTCCGCAGCAGGCCTTGTTCGCGCTCAATCATCCGTTCGTTGCTTCGCGCGCCAAGGCCGCCGCAGCCCAGGCAGTTGCCATCGCGTCGCCTGCACAAAATCACTCGGCACGCGACGAGCAGACGATCGACCAGACAACCCACCAGCCGAACCCCGCTGCGGCGATTCGGCGGCTCTACCAGTACATTTACCAGCGAGATCCCTCGCCCGACGAACTGCAAGTTGCCGCCGAGTACTTGACTGACGCCCCCCAAGGCCCGGCGCTCGAGCTGTCGGCCGCCACGCGAGCCTGGACCTATGGCTACGGAGCGTGCGACGAAGTGGCCGGCCGCGTGACGTCGTTTACTCCGTTACCGCATTTCAGCGGCTCGGCCTGGCAAGGAGGGGCCAACTGGCCCGACGCCGCACTCGGTTGGGTACAGCTCACCGCCCAGGGGGGACATCCCGGCAATGACCGGCAGCATGCCGCCGTGCGACGCTGGATCGCCCCGCTTGCCTGTCGTGTCGCGATCAAGTCCGAAATCAATCACGCGGTGCCGGCCGGCGATGGCATCGGGTGCTACGTCGTCTCGAGCCGCCACGGCAATCTCAAATCGTGCGCGGTTCACAATCGCCGCGAGCAGCTCAACCTCGACTCCATCGACGTCGAAGCAGGCGACACCATCGACTTCGTCGTCGACATTGGCAGCGGGCTTAATAGCGATCAGTATTTGTGGGCGCCGGTGATCGCGATTGTGGAGGCCCAGCCGGGTGATGTTGCTGTTGCGACGGGCAACCTGCAATCGGGCAAGCAGTGGAACGCCGAGCAAGATTTCACCGGCCCGCCGCTCGTCACGCTTTCGCCGCTGGAGCAACTCGCGCAGCTCTTGTTGATCTCGAACGAAGCCATGTTTGTAGACTGAACGCATGACCTGCCAGCACCAACCGCAGCTACTGAACCGACGCGAACTGCTGAAGTCGACCGGCATGGGCCTCGGCATGCTGGGGCTGGCGGGCGTGCTGGCCGACGCCGGCGAACTGTCGACTAGCGGCACTTCGGCCAGCAGCACAACAGCCGGCGGTACCGCCGCATCGCTAGTGGCCAATCCGCTCGCCGCGCGGCCGGCACACTTTGCTGGCCGGGCCAAGCGCGTGGTGCACTTCTTTCTCAATGGCGGGCCATCGCACGTCGACACGTTCGACCCCAAACCGCTGCTGGCCAAGTACGCGGGCCAACCGATCCCACAGTCGTTTACCACCGAACGCAAAACGGGGGGCGCGCTGGCGTCACCGTTTCAGTTTCAGAAGTATGGCGCGAGCGGACTCGAAGTTAGCGAGCTGTTTGCCCGCACCGCCGCGCACGCCGACAATATCGCGGTGATCCGCTCGATGCACGCGCAGGTGCCCAATCACGAGCCTTCACTGCTACTGATGAACTGCGGCGATTCCGTTCAGCCGCGGCCGAGCGTCGGCTCGTGGGTGCTCTACGGCATGGGGACCGAGAACCAGAATCTGCCGGGCTTCATCGCGCTGTGCCCCGGCGGTTATCCGGTTTCGGACAAGGCCAACTGGCAGTCGGGATTTCTGCCCGGCATGTTCCAAGGAACCTGGATCGACGCGCAGCATCGCGAGCTCGACAAGCTGATCGAAAACATCAAGAGCCCGCACGCCACGGCCGGCATCCAGCGACGCCAACTCGAAATGCTGCGCCGGCTCAACGGCCTGCATGGCGCAGGGCGCGACGATCCGCGCCTGGCGGCGCGCATTCAGTCGTTCGAGCTGGCGTTTCGCATGCAGTTGGAAGCCGCCGACGCGTTCGACATCTCGGATGAAACGCAGCAAACGCTAGACCTGTACGGCGACGGCGTCCACGGTCGGCAAACGCTCATCGCCCGGCGACTACTGGAGCGCGGCGTGCGCTATGTCCAGCTATGGCACGGGGCCGGTCAGCCTTGGGACCACCACGCCGACATCGAAAACAACATTCGCAAAACTGCCGGCGAAATCGATCAGCCGATCGCAGCGCTCCTGACCGATCTCAAGCAGCGCGGCCTGTTGGACGACACGCTCGTCATTTGGGGCGGCGAATTTGGCCGCACGCCGGTGTCCGAGGGGGGATCGGGGCGCGACCATAACCATTACGGCTTTTCGGTCTGGTTGGCTGGCGGCGGAGTTCGCGGCGGCACCGTGCATGGCTCGACCGACGACTTCGGTTTTCGGGCGGCTGAGCATCCCACCAGCGTGCACGACCTGCACGCGACAATTCTGCACCTGTTGGGCTTCGATCACACCCGCTTGACCTATCGCTACGCTGGCCGCGACTTCCGACTGACCGACGTGCATGGTAGCGTCGTGCGCGAGATTCTGGCGTAAGGTCTCGCAACCGCGCGACTGCCAGCGTGGCGCCATAGGCTTGTGCGAGCTTTCCTCTGGGTGCCGCTCTATGGCATCGCCAACAGCCGCTTCGCTTCGTCAAGCAAGAATTTGGCGTCCATGAAGGGCTCGGCACTGATACTCTGCCAGCGCACCAGACCTTGTCCATCGATCAGAATCGTGGCATGTAGCGGCATCTTCTCGAAGTCATCGAATGCGCGATAAGCCTTGAAGACATCCAGGCTCGGATCGGCCGCGAGCGGGAACGTGATGGATTCGTCAGGCGACAAGGTTGTGAGCGAGGCCTTCAGCGAATCAACCGGCTCGCTGCTGATTCCCACCAGAGAAATGCCTGCGCTGGCGAACTCGCTGGACAGCGGCGCGAACTTCTGCAATTGCTCAACGCAGTGCAAGCAGCCGGACCCCAAGTAGAAGATCACGACGACTGCCTTGCCCTGGAATAGTTCGAGCGACACATTGGCGCCATCCGTGCTAACGAGGCTCCAACCCGCCGCCGGCGACGGTTGCCAAAGCAATGGGCCAAGGCTCGTCAATTCGGGGCGCTGTCCGACGTCGGCCGGCTGCTCGCGCGCGATCCGCCAATCGGCCGGCAGATTGTACTCGGCGGCCACCGGTTTCAGACGTTCGAAGACGCGCAGATCTAAATCCGCGTCGGCCGCTAGCGACCGCAAGCTGGTGAACTCCGCTTGAGCTTCGCTCTTCTTGTCGGCGCGATAGAGAACTTCAACGAGGACCGCGAGCGGATAGACTTCGCTCGGCCCCGCAGCGACCGCCGCGCTGGCCAACGTTTCGGCCTGGGCGTGGTCCCCCGCCAGCGAGAACGCTCGCGCCAAATGGTCTCGGCGAATCGCACCGACGTCTTTCACTTTTTCAAACTGGACGCGAGCCTGCGCCTGGTCGCCAGCGGCCAGTGCCGCGTAGCCGCGCAACTCATCGAGCGTCTGTTCGATATTTCGCGGCAATTTGCCGTCGGCCACTAGCGCGGCAGTCATCGCCTTGGCGACTTCCTCGTCGGGTTTCTTTTCATCGCGGGCTTTGGTCTCGGCTGCTTCGGCTGCGGCCAGGCGCGCGGCGCGCTTCTCACGCAGCATTTCTTCGAGAGTAGTGATTTGCTTGAGCCCCGCTTCCGCGTCGCCAACTCCAAACGAGGCCACGCCCCAAAGCCGCGTGCGCTTCAGCAGCTCTTCGGCATTGTCGTCGACCGGCGGAAAGTACGGTGTGTCGCGGAGCGCGATGATCTCCTGCCAGCACTCGAACTGAGATAGCACGTCGATCAAGCGGGCGTAACCGTATCCGCTGCTGGTATCGCCCTTTTCCGGAGTGAGCTTCGCTGCGGACAATTGCGGCATGGCGATCATATTCTTGGCCACGGCCACCGCGTCGTGCACGCGACCCAGGAACGCCAGGTCGCGAATCAACCATTCGCTGTTGTGTGGGTAGTTGTGAATCTGATCGGGCAGCACACGGTCGCGTATCATATGCGTGTGATCGACGCGAACCGACGCCTCCTGCTGCCAAGCCGCGTCGGCGTATCGACGCAACTTCGAATAGGTGTGGCCCGGCATATGCCACATGTGGGCGATGGCCGGCGAAGATTGCCCACACAGCGATGCGGAGAGCAGGGCCCGCTCCGGCTTTTCCTCATCCCAGAGGTGAATGCGATAGTGGTGCGCCGGGTGCATCGGTTGCACGGCGAACACCGGATCCAACAGGGCGTCGACCGCCTGATGGCTCGAAATGGCAATACGCAGCTTGGCGTCGGTCATCCAACTGCCGTTGGCCCAGATTTGCAACGCGAGAAACGCCTTGGCTTCGATGTCCTGCGGATCGTCGTGAACCAGAGCCTCTAGATCGCGCACGTACTTGCGCCGCCGCTCGATCGAATCTTCGCCAGCACAAGCGGCCGCCAGCGCCGCGATCCAAGCCTGCTCGCGCGGCGTAGCCGTGCCGTTCTTTTGCCCGGCGACCTCGATAAACTTGCGCGCCCGCGACTCGTTCTTGACGTTGGCCATCGCCAGGCCCCAGTAGGCCATCGCGCAGTCGGGGTCGAGCGCCGCAACCTGGCGAAACGATCGCTCGGCCTCGTAGTACCAGAAGCCATGCAACTGGCCGATGCCCTGGTCGAAAAACTGCTGAGCCAGCGCGTTGGTCGTGGTGATGGGAAAATGGACCGCGCCGGTGCCGCCGAGCAGTTGGGCTTTCTGGCGGGGGCCCTCGTCAAATGCCTCGCCGTGCAGCGAATGGCCTGGCAGTGGTGTCGCTCTGGAAGCCGGCAGAGGAGCCGCAAGCGCGGGCTGCGGCGCTGCGGCCGCCGATGACCCGGCCGCACCGTCCATCGCGTGCACATTCGCCAGGCTAAGACACGAAACGATCGCGCAACAGGCGATGACTGGTCGCTTGAACATGGGCGTGCTCAGGGCAAGAAAACGTCGGCGGGATCATGCGACCTTAATGTCCTGAGATTCCGAATGCAATGCGCGGCCCGTAGTGATCCCTCGAATAACGCAGCCGCCGCGTAGGAAGCGACCTGCGCGTTTCGGCGCGATCTCAGGGCGCAGGCGCGTCGTTTTCGCCGAAACGGCTAAACTTACTCTGAGTCTTCAGCCCGGCTTCGCCGTCGGTTTTGTCGTCACAAGCTGCGAAAAGCCTTACCGTCATCGCCGTGATTTTGCTGACGGACAGGGTTGTCATTTCCCCGCGCTCGATTCGGTCGCGGGCGGGTTCGATTTGCGGTCAATCACTAGATCACTCGCGGCGACCGCACAGCCATCGCTGGCCGTGACGTACAGCCGCACGTGGCATTCGCCTTGTGCATCGTCGGGAACACGAAGCTCCGCCTGGAAACGCCCGGCTGCGACCGGCTGCCGCGTGCTCGCCAGGCGAGGATCGTTGGCGCGCTGGTAGTCGTCTTGGTAGGCACGCAGCGCCTCGTCCGCGTCGCTGAAGACATCGCGCACCGTCGGGCGGAACTTCAATTTGTCGCGCCGCACGACCAGTTCAACGACCGCCTCGCCGGCGATGGGGCTCTCGCCGGCAATTTGCAGCAGTTCGCCCGGGTGCGCGCGCCAAAACACGCGCCCGAAAGGCTTTGACTCCGGGACCGGACGCTGCAAGCGACAGAGTTCCGTATTTGAGGATTAACCTCTGAACCAAGTGCTGGTTCGCATCCAATTCAACGCGCGACATGTCCGCGCAGTTTCGGAGGGTTGCGCGCTATGCACTGGCTAGGAAGGCGGCGATGCGATGCGAGATCTCGTCGCGCACGCGGCGGAATACAACGAGCTTGTGCTCGTTATCGCCAGATTCTTGGGCCGGATCGTCGAAGGGCCAGTGCAGCGTCTGCTTGGCGCCCGGGAAGATCGGACATGCTTCCCTAGCGTTGTCGCACACGGTGATGACCAGATCGAATGCCTGTCCGGCGAACTCGTCGACATGCTTGCTGCGGGCAGCCGATAGATCGATTCCGACTTCTCGCATCGCTTCAATGGCCAGCGGATGCACATAGCCGGCTGGATTCGAACCGGCCGAATCGCTCTCCCATTCCCCGACCCCCAGTTTTCGCCACAGGCCTTCGGCCATTTGAGATCGACATGAGTTGCCCGTGCATAGAATCAAAACCCGCTTAGACATCCTCGTGCTCCTAAACTACGAACAAATGCCGATTGAATTGAATGTCTGCGGCTGCGTCGCGAACTGGCATAAAACTAACCATACGCATTACCCAGCACATTTCGCGCAACCGCCCGATTCGCAGCAGCAAAGGAGCAGTGACGCCTAAATCACAATTCCTAATTCACACAGATCTGTCACTAGAGTTCCGAACCTGCCTCGGTGGCCAGTTCGGTCGTTGATTGTTCGTCGGAGTAAAGCTTTCGCTGGAGCCAGAGGGATACATTGACCAGCCCAATCAGCACCGGCACCTCCACTAGCGGGCCAACTACCGTGGCGAAGGCAACCGGCGAGGCGATGCCGAACACTGCGATGGCCACGGCAATCGCAAGTTCGAAATTATTACCCGAAGCGGTGAATGCCAGTGTTGCGGCGCGGGGGTAGTCCGCACCGATCTTCCAGGCCATGAAGAAACTGACCAGGAACATGATGGCGAAATACGCGCTCAGCGGGAGCGCGATCCACAGCACATCCAGTGGCTGATCGATGATCCGCTCGCCCTGCGTCGAGAACATCACCACGATCGTGAACAGCAGCGCCGCCAGCGTGATTGGCGAAATCTTTGGCACAAAGACTTGGTCATACCACTGACTGCCCTTGAGCGGCACAAGCATCACCCGGCTGAGGATGCCCGCCGCGAACGGGATACCCAGGTAGATCATTACGCTGACGAAAATCTCCCCCATGCTGACCTGCACCACCGAACCCTTGAGTCCCAGCAGTGGTGGGAGCACCGTTACGAATATCCACGCGTAGAAGCCGAAGGTAACGATCTGAAAGATGCTATTCAGTGCGACCAGGCCAGCGGCATATTCGCTACTGCCGCGGGCCAGTTGATTCCACACCAGCACCATGGCGATGCAGCGGGCGATGCCGACCAATATCAAGCCCACCATGTACAGCCCCCACCGCTCATCCGGGCCAAACAGCGCGGGAGCGATGAAGCCGAAGAACATGATCGCCAGCAGGAACATCAGCACCGGACCGACAACCCAATTCTGCAACAACGATAGGCCCACGATCTTATGGTCGGCAAACACCTTGGGCAGCATCTCAAATTTAACTTTTGCCAGTGGCGGATACATCATGAGGATCAGGCCCACGGCGATCAGAAGGTTGGTATGCTCGCCCACGGTCAGCGCCGAATTAAAGCGTTCGACGCTAGTCTGGAAGAGGTAACCAATTGCCACGCCCAACGCCATGGCGACGAAAATCCAGACCGTCAGATAGCGGTCGAGAAACGAGAGTTGCTTTTTGCGAGGGACTTGAATAGTCGATGGCGCGGTCATCGTGACCTGTTCTCCCTGATAGTCCACAGAATTACTTGCGCAATACGAGCACGGGACAATGCGCCAGTCGGACGACCCGCTCGGCAACCGATCCGATCAGCACATGTGCTATCCCAGTCCGGCCATGCGAGGGCATGACGATAAGGTCGGCCTGCAGGGCGTCGGCCAACTTCACAATCTCGTGTCCCGGATCCCCTTCGCGGATGTGCAATTGCAATGAGCCATCGACGCCGGCATCTAGGAGAAACTTCTCCAGACGAGCAAGATCATCTTTTGCTCTTTCTTCACTGCTCATTCCAGGCGACACCATACCAACCGGCCGACTGGGGATGACGTGCGTCACATGCAGCATGCCCGACGATGCGACTGCCTCACAGCCGACGGTGAGCGCACGTTTGCTCTCGTCCGAGTAGTCAACGGGCACCAGCACAATTTGCCGCCCAAAAGCACTCATCTTGGCGCCTCCCAATACAGAATGGTTGCGATCACACTTCGCGAATGTGGGTCAAAACAGGCGGAACGCGTGGTGCAGCGTCAAGTACAGGCCGATCAGCAGCAGCGCCATGCCCGTGATTTGGCGCGCCCACCATTCGAACCGCGTGAGCTGCTGGAATACCGCACCGAGAGATTTTGCCCCGGCGGCTAGTAGTATAGCGAACAGCAGTACCGGCAATGCGGTCCCAATGCCAAAGACCATCGGCAAAACGACGGTCGATCGCTGTTCGACGGCCAGGGGAAGTAGACTGCCAAAAAAGAGCGCTGCTGAGACCGGACAAAACGAAATCGCAAACAGCAGCCCCAACAATCCCGCACCGGCGAGCCCCAAACGATCGACCCGCTGACGAAGCTGTGCACTGACGCCGCGGCCAGCCATTCCGTAATCGAGCAACCCCAGCAAGACCATAGCAATCAGAATCAGAAACGGTCCCAAGAACTGATTCATGTGTTGCTGGAGCCACATCGAGACACTGGGAGACGAGAGCAGACTAGCAACCAGCACGCTCGCCAGCGCCACGTAGGCCACGGTCCGGCCTACGGCATAAAGCAGACCCGCCAGCAGCACCCGCGATGATCGGCCGGCGCTGCGACCGACATACGAGATCGCGGCGAGATTCGTCGCTAGCGGGCAGGGACTGATCGACGTCAATACGCCCAACCAAAAGGCGCTCGCCGAAGCAAGGAGCAAGGGATTCACGGCGACGACTCCCGCAACCCGCGCAGTTCGTCGCGCACGTACTCCGCAAACTGCTCGGGCTTGTCGATCAGCGACCAGACGCGTTCCAGGTTTTTCCACTTCTCAACCTGGCCTCGACTTTCTCGCACCAGGACGAGGGATGGCGAGAATAGCTCAAAGTCATCAGAGAAGTGCTGGTTCTGCGGCAGGTCATAGTCAACCATCCGCCACTGAATGCGGCCCTGATCGATTTCCGCCTGCAGCGAGGTATGCGCCAAAGATTCGATGGAGCGGCAGGTCGGGCAGCGATGGCTGCCGTGGAAGTAATACGCCACGAGTCCATCCCCGGACGCCTCCGCTTTAGCTTCAGAACGGGCGCTGGGTACCACGGTCGCTGGCCGAAACACGTCTGCGAAGGCAACTCCAAGGCTGAGCCCGACAAACAGCAACAGTAGATCTTTGATGATCGTTCTTGCACGCACGTTATTTCTCCTCATCCGGCAGACAGATGACGACCGATCTCGGCGGGGGTCGGCACGGTTCCCATCGACACCACTTTGCCGTCAATGACCAGGGCCGGTAGCGCAATCACTTTGAAGTCCAACATCTTGACGACGTCCGTCACCTTCTCGACCTGGCACTCCAGCCCGCTGGCCGACGCCGCCTGTTGTGCGCTGTTATAAAGCTCTCCGCAGCGACGGCAGCCCGTTCCCAAGACTTGAATAGTGTGCATAACTCGGGCTCCTACTCTTGAGCACTCATCGCCGTCGCGCGGCTCTCGACTGCGCTTCCTAGTTCTCGTAGCCGCTCACTACCGACTGGCTCGTGGGCCAGCCAAGGAACAATCGCCAATCGGTCAACCGATCGCTGAACGCGTGCGATATGCGGCTGCTCTTCGGCAGCCCGAGCCACTAACAGTGGATCACGCGGCCCTGCCGCGGAGAGCGACGAGTTGATCACCCATGCCCAAGGCTCGATCCCGGCGCGACGGAGATCGGCCTGAAGCGCCTCGGCTTCCAGGACCGGGGTCGTCTCGGGCAGCGTCACGATCAGCATTTTGGTCTGTTTCGGATCTTGCAGACGCATCATGGGAGTGACGACGTGCACTCCGGGAGCCATGTGGCGAACGACATCGCGATGGTAGGCGCCCGTCGCATCCAATACCTGCATCCAACGATGCGGGCGGCCGCTGACCTTGGTTTGCTGGAATCTCACCCTGAAGTCCAAGATGTACGTGTTGTCCAACATGCGGCGACTTACCGAGTTCGTCTTGCAAGAATCGAACTATGGCGTCCGGGGCCGGGCCGCATGGTGCAACTGCCGGAGGTGACGGCGCGAGTCGCTGAACTGGCACGGCTGTTCCGCCTGGCGCGGATTGCCTTTGACGTGTGGCAGGGCCAACACATGGGCCAACTGCTGCAAGCCGAAGGGTTGCCGATGATGCCCGTCCAGTTTGGACAAGCGACGTTGCCGGCAATGGCCGCAGAGGTGTTGAGCGCGTTTAACGATCGCACGATCGAGCTGTATCCGGACGTGGACTTGCTCGCCGATCTGGCCAAGCTTCGCGTGGTAGAGCGGAGCTATGGCGTGCGATTGGAAAGCCCGCGCGACGCCCGTGGTCACGGCGACACGGCAACGGCGCTGGCGATTGCGTTGTTGGCGGCGAAGGACTTTAGCGGACCAATAGGTCCGCCGACAGTGCAAGGCGATTTGCTGTGCTGGCCAACGGCCGCATGAATCAAGGTGTCAGTGCTCCGGCGCGTGGGCGACAGTCGGTTAGTGATTTTCCTGGCTGTCGCCCATCGCGCTGTTTTAGGTGAATGCAATGGCTTTACGTGAACTTGTCGACTACGGGGTTGAGCATCTTGGATTCAACCTGAGTCGCAGTACGACTCAGCAGGAATTCAAGGGCATCATCGCCGACGCAATAGCATCCGGCAGGCTCACGATCGACAAGTGGTCGGAGCTATTGAACGATCAAGAAATTGAGGCGGCAACGCCATCACATAAGCGGAAGGGAACGATCATGTCGAGTCTACTGAGCGGCGGCAGCAACGTGCGCGTGAAGGATGAGTCGGAAAAGTACAGCGACGGCTCGCGCTATCTCAAGCACAAGAGCGGCTACACGCCGCTGGTCGACAGCAAGCCGGTCGAATTGCCCAGCGATCGCACCAAAGCACGCGCCGGCGCCTGGTTCAAGAATTGGGTGCGTCGTCAGGCAGTGGGCTGTGACCTTCCGCCGTTGAGCGAGCATGAAATTGGCTTGCTCAAAGAGCTTGTGAGCGATGGCCTGTGGTGCGGTCCCGACAGCGGCTCGCTCGATGGCTGGTGCTTCCCGCGCAAGCTGCGCGACTTTGAAGCGAAGGCGTTGATTGGCGACACGGGCACGGGTGGCAGCTACCTCTACCCGATTGAATTCGACATGCTTGCCGTTACGTTCCCGCTCTTGAACGGCGAACTGTTTCCGTTCGTCGATCTGCAATCGGCCAGCCATACGTCGATTCAGACTCCGCAGATCAATAATCCCACGGTGCTGTGGAACGACAGTGTCGACGGCACGGCTGCGACCCTTTTCTCGGCAACGGGCCTGGTCTCGCAACTCAGCACCAGCTTCTATCCGCTGTCGTGCTTTTTGGAAATTGGCCGCGACCTCATGAACGATTCGGCCATCGACATCGCTGCCACGCTTGAGCAGAACATCGGGCAGGCGATGCTCACCGAGCTGGACAAGGTCATCGCCATCGGCAGTGGCAGCCAGCCGCTTGGCCTACTCAACACCGTTGGCGCGACGGCAGTGCCCAGCGCTAACGGCACCAACGGCCCGCTCACCGTTGGCGATGCCGAGTCGCTGTACTTCGCTTTGCCGAAGCAGTACAGGACCGATGCGATGCGAACCGCGTTTGTCTCTAGTGACGTCACCTATCGTCGCTTTCGGTCGACGCCCGTTGGGCCCGACGACGCTCGCCGGATGTTCGGCATGGAGCACAACTCGTACGCCATGTTGGATCGGCCGTACCGGGTTCAGCAGGACATCGCGGACACGAAGGCGGCCTTCGTCGCGCTGGCAAAGTATCGCATGTTCCAGCGACAGGGATTCGAGACCCGCTTCACCGATCAAGGCATCACGCTGTTCAAATCGAACACGGCGATTCTGTCGGTGCGCGGTCGCTTCGGCGGCCGGATGGTCGACGCTTCGGCCGTGGCAGTAATGACCGACGCGCCGAACTTGGATTCGTAGTCGCTCGAATAGGCTAACGAGTCCACAAAAACGACTAGAACACTTCCGACCAAGTTAACAAGGAAATGTCCAAACCTGGTCGGAAGAAAAGTCGGCAAAACACGGCGCAACACGACAACCAAGTCGGCTCGATAATGGCCACAACTAGGAGCACAGAACGAGCCGCTTTCATTGGAGCATCCGATGGTTGAGATTGAAGTTTCATCGAGTCTTGGGCAGTCGCTTTTCTTTCTGCCCTTGAATCGCGTGTTGCGTGGCCGCTTGATGCTGGACGCCATCAAGCACGCTCGCGACCTGTCCGACAAATACCCGCATCCGATTCCGGGCCTGGTCATCGGGCTTGATCCGGCAAGTGCGAAGGCTTGGGTGCGTGACCCGCTGTACGATACCGAGCACTCCGCGGCCCGCGCTCAACTCGCGAGCTTCGCGATGGGGCCGGCGCGCGAGGAATTCAACTCGGTCGACGTGGCTACCTGGGCCTACTGGCTACGCAATGCCGTGGCCAGTGGATCGGCGCGCGTCGTCTGCGGCGAGATTCCTGAGGTCAACGGCCTGGTGCGCAAGTCGATCTTCACGCAACAGAAGCCGGAGAAGGATCAGCAGATCGATCGACTGATGGCCACGGTCGACAAGCTGACCGGAACCATCGCCGACTTGCTGAAGCTACCGGAGTCGAAGCGCAAGCAACTCGCCGACGCGCTCTAAGGAGCCAACGATGCGACGATGGCTCATTCGTTGGGCAGATGCCGCTGCCCAACATGAAATCAAGCGCCTGCGCGAAGAGCGCGACCTGGCGGAAGCCAAGTCTCGCGTCGCGCAGGCTGAGCTTAATTTGCTCGCCGCTTCGTATGCTCGCGAGTTCGCCCGGGTGAAGGCCGAAACGGCAGCGCACGTTCGGAAGTCAGCAGAAGCCCAGCAACCATGATCGACCATCCGTTAGACAAAGCGCTGCGCGAAGCCGATGAAATGCAGGCGCGTTGCCGCGCTGCGCTCTCTCTGCGAACCAGCAAGTCCGCAGTGTCGGCAGCGATCGGCGGCTCATTGAACGACTACTCCGGTCAGGGCATGGCCAGCGGCGCCCGCGATGAGTTGACCAGGTTTCGCGGCTGGGTGTTCTGTGCGGTTCGGGCGATTGCTTCGCGCATCGCTGGCCTGCCGATCGTCATCGAACGCAAGTCGCTGGCGCCGCGTGGATCAAAGTCCGCTGGCGACTGGCAGCCTATCGAAGCGCATCCGCTGCAAACTCTGCTTGAAGATCCCTGCTCGATTATGACGCGCTGGTCGCTAGTCTTTTCGCTGGTGGCGAATCTCGAATTGACCGGCCGCGGCTTGATCCTGATTGATGCTGACGACGCTGGCAACGAGATGCTTTGGCCGATCCCGACAAGCTGGGCCACACCGAAGCACGAAAACGGCGAGCCCTTCGCCGCTTGGGAATTGCGGCCGTTGAATTCGGCGCAGATGCAGCGCGTGGTTCGGGATGACATGATCTATGCGGCGTATCCAGATCCTGCCGATCCCTTGGGCGCAGTGAGCCCACTTGAGGCGTGCGGCCTGGCTGTGGTCGCTGACGAGAAGTTACAGCAGTCGCAAGCTGTCGCATTCGAGAACGGCATCAACCCCGGCCTGGCCGTGATTGTTGGCAACGTAGCGTCTCCAGCAGATGCCAACGCGCGACCACTGCTCGAAAAGCACCAGAGAGAGCAGATCATCAACGCGGTGCGGATGTCGTATGGGAGCTATCGGCGCGTACGCGAGCCGTTGATTCTCGATGCCCTGATTCGTGACGTGAAAGCCATCACGACGGCGCCGGCCGAAATGGACTACCCGCAAAGCGGTACGATCCTGAAGCAACGGATTCTCGAAACCTTCGGCGTTTCGGAGGCCATTCTCGGCAACCTGGTGGACGCGAACCTGGCATCGGCCGAAGCTGCTGAAGGCCATTTCAGCAAATCAACGCTCGCGCCCAAGGTGGAGCTTATCAATCGCTCACTCACCGAGTGGCTGTGCCCTAGATACGCGAAGCCAAACGAGACGCTACGCATCCGCCTGGTGCTTCCGGAAGTCGTCGACAGACAGAACCAGCGGGCCAACATCGAGACACTGAGCCGGATCGGTGCCATCACCCGCAACGAAGCGCGATCGATTCTGTTGGGCCTGCCGGCGCTGCCCGATGGCAATACGCCGTTGGTGCCGATCAACTTGGCACCGTTGGAGGACTGACGATGGACACGCTCATGGCTCACGCTATCAGTCCAACCATTCAGGCGTGTAATCATCCATCTCAGTACAGGCAAGAAACATTAATAGCTGTGGATGATTAGTCCCGTATATCTGGCGCGTTAGCTGCATTTCGCCGCAGCCAACAGCGACGTCGGCCAAGGTGGCGAGATAGGCATCGTCGTCCAAGCGTCGATGAGCAAAATACCGAAACATGGACTGCGTTGCAGCCGGACAGTAATAGCCAATTCCGGTTCCGAACCAACCAAAACCCTTGGCGGCGTAGTCGAACTTAATCGCCGAACTCGAAAAACGAAGCTTGCTAATAAACCGCTTCCTGCCAGCGTGGCCTTGATACGCGACAAGTTGGGGCTTGGGTGCCAGTATTTGGTCCGGCCCTTCCGCGATCAACTGCCCGGTCAGTTGCAGTTGTTGCGCCAAGCCATCCGCAAATGGATGATTCCCTAGGTTGCTTATCGATCGTATAGCGAACGCGGCGGAGAAAATCAGTTCCGCAAACTGCTCATCTCTGCCGGAGACGTTCACCTCATGGAAAATCGACACCAGCTCTTGCTCGTGGAAGTGGACTTCCGCGTTTATTGCGATTTGATTCACCGCGACGCCCCATTTTTAAAACGGCTAGGGAGATCAACATGGTATCGCAGGCAAAAGTAGCAGTCGAGCACTCGCTCGCGACACGCCGCTAGTGCTGATCGGAATCGCGCCACGAGAAGGACTAACGCATGGACACGTTGAATGCTCACGCCCGGCTCGCGCTGCTGCCCCGCCCGACGAACGCGACGCGGTGCCGCCTGGCGACTTCTCGCGCGGTGGCGCAACTACTGGCCTGCGTTCGGGGCAGCGTTAGCGAAACTCTCAGGCGGTCTGGATGATGCCGAGACGGAAGATGAGCTAGCCGACGCCGTGCGGCACGGCCTGTCGCTCATCTCGGCCTGAGTGATCCCGCCCGACAACTTGGCAAGCGAAGCCAGCGCCGTGCTTGAAGTGCTTCACGAGTGGGGCCGGCAGATCGACGCGCAGCTTAGCCGCGTGGCTGCGGCGAACTAATCACTGCTGGAAGCTCACACGACGTATTGAACGACTGCCGCTGAACATGAAACGACGAGGAGGATTCCAAAGCATCCGGCTTTCTGCGTGGTTTGCTTGCTTTCGGCTTCGCTTTTCGCGTTGTTGGCGCGCCAAGAATCGACAACGCTGAAGAACGTCCCATCGAGCATTGCAGCCCGAACAACAGCGTTCAGTGAAGTCGATCGTTGTAGCTCCGATAGGAACTCTTCGCTCATAGACTGGCGACAGGTGGCGTAGTCTGATATCGCATTGCAAAACTCGAACGGCAGCGGCCGGTCTTCTTCATTTAAGCCAGTGGTTTCGCCTCTCCACTCCTTTTCATCTGGATCACCAAATCGCGGAAACAACTTGAACAGGTAACGAGTGGATTCGCCAGGCGACTTGCCTTCTTTCAATCCCTCTAAGAAACCCGCAAGTCGCATTCGTTCTATGATGCCTACGAGAACGATTCTCTCCAGCATGTGCGTATTATGCCATTGTCGGATTTCTTCATCAGGCAATCCGCTTTGCCTCAGTTTATCGAGCCACGCTCTTGTTTTCGGATCGTTCAAACTTTGTTGAAACAGTAGGTCGCCATAGTTTGGCGCAATTGCCTTGCTTGATCGCGCCTTTGTTACGAACTCGGCGAACGCGCCTTTAGCCTCTTGGTGGGTCAAACCCAATTGCATCAGATTTGGAAGATACTTTTTTTCAATTGCTTGCTCTATTGGCGAATACCGCAACATCGAACACCCCTTTCGATTGCCAGTGCGATGACTGCGATGGACAGTATTAGCACCAGCGAAGACGGCTCAGGCACTGCGCTGTACTTCAACACCGCGACGGGGCCGCCGCCGCCTGCCCACGTTGCGAAGCGGTAACGAGCTTCTCACGCCTTGGATTCATAGTCAAGAAACCGTTGCAGTCGCAACGATCAACAGTTAAAAAGAACGAGCCACGCGGCGTTGGTTAGAGCGCCGGCGTGGCTCTTACCACACGCAACCCTGATGAGGAGGGCTTCGCATGGCTGCACGCCATTCTAACGGCCGCGCACTCGTTGCGGCAGCCGGTTACGTCCGGCGCAGCACCGAAAAGCAAGAGCAATCGCTAGTTGACCAGCGCCGCGAAATCGAAGCCTACGCCGAAAAGCACGGCTACAGCATCGCCCGTTGGTTTCAGGATGATGGAATCTCGGGCGACGACACGAAGCGGCGAGCGGGCTTTCAAGAGCTTCACCGGGCGGCTTGTGACCGCCGCCGCGACTTTGAAGCAATTCTGGTTTGGGACCAAGATCGCTTCGGTCGCTTCAACAGCATGGAGGCCGGCTATTGGATTCACCCGTTGATGGAAGCCGGCATTTCGCTGGTCACTGTCAACGACGGGCCGATCAACTGGCACGACTTCACTGGCCGCGTGATGTACTCCCTCAAGCAAGAGGGGAAGCACCAATTCTTGGTCGACCTGTCGCGCAACACGGCTCGCGGCCAGATAACCGTTGCCCAAGCCGGGTTTCTTACTGGACAGGCCGCGCCGTATGGTTTCGATCGGATGCTAGTGGACGAAGCTGGGACGCCGCGCCAGCGCGTCCGCAATGGCGAAAAGTTCGCCAAGCCACGATCCTGGCACGTGACGCTGGTACCGAGCTACGATCCGGAGCGAGTCGCGACGATCCGATGGATATTTGAGACCTACGCCGAGACCGACATCGGCCTGCGGACGATGGCGGATCGCTTGAACAACCGTGGCTTGCCGGGTCCGGGTGGCGACAAATGGTGGATGAACACCATTCGCGAGATCCTCAAGAATGAGGCTTACGTTGGCACGTTCGTTTGGGCGAAGCGCCGCCTAGGAAAGTACCATCGGGTGGCCGCCGGTGAGATTCGCGTGCGCACCGGCGGTGAGGGTGTGAAAATCAATCCGCGCGAAGAGCGGATTGTAAAGCCGGAGGCTTTTCCCGCGCTGGTGGACAAGGCAATCTTTGAGCGCGTGCAAGAAAAGCTGATCGTCCGAAAAAAGCGGACGTGCTCGCACAAGAAAACCAACGGGGACCGTTACCTGCTTTCCGGCATCGTCGTCTGCGGCCATTGTGGCAAACCGATGTATGGCACCGCGAAGAGCCGAACGAAGGCGGGCAAGCGCTATGCCTACCCGAAATACATTTGCTCTTCGTATCAGACGATCGGCCGCGGCTCGGGCTGCGGGTATCACACAGTCGATCAAGGCGACCTGCTAGCGTTCGTGCTGCGTAAGTTGCAAGAGGCGGTCTTGTGCGGCGGCAAGCGCGACGTCTTGCGAGAGCGCATCGTAGAGCGTCTGGCGGGCCGTCGGCCGGACGGCCCGGATCAGTTGAAGCAACAGCGCTCGCGCATCGCCGAGGTGGACCGCGAGCTTGAACATGGAATCAAGCGATTGCTGCGGGCACCTGAGAACCTGGCTAACCAAATGGGCGACGAACTGTCGAAGCTGCGACGGCAGCGCGACCGGCTCGCCGACGAGTTGTCGCGTGCGGAAGCTGTGACCGATCCGGGCGACATTGAAGCCCAAGCCGATATGCTGGTCGAACGGCTGTGGACTCTTGGGGAAGAGCTTCAATCTGCCGAGCCTTGCCGACTGCGAGAGCTATTACATCGGCTGGTCGGTCGCATCGAACTTTGGTTCGATCATGTACCACGCGGCCAACGGGTCGAATGCCCGTTGGCCCGTGGCACCATTGACTTACGTCAAGACCGCGCGTTGTTCGGTCTTGACAGTCGGGGCGACAGGATTTGAACCTGCGACCTCTTGACCCCCAGTCAAGCGCGCTAGCCAGGCTGCGCCACGCCCCGCGACGTAGCGGTTCGATTGATCTCGGCGGGTTGCTTCGACGTTCGCTGCGCGGCTGGCCAAGCGGCCTGCTGGGAGCTATCCGCGCGACGCCCAAGGATCGAACCTGGGCCCAAGTATCGCAGATTGGCGCGCGGCTGAAAAGCCGGCCGTGGCCGATCACGGCTCGCCAACGAGAGGAAGTTTTGCCGTCGCTGGGGCACCGCCCCATCAACAACGTCCACGGCCGCGGCACAATCTCGCCAGGCCACGGCTGCGCGGCGCGTGATTTGTGCCGCGAAATCCGCTGCCTGCCGCCCGACGAAGGGTCAATTCGCCAGGCAGGGATGGGTGACAGTTGGCATCCACGTTCTGGCCGCTCGACATGAGCCGCTCGGTTCAATTTGATCGGCAACCATCAAATGGCCTCGGCAAACTTTGCGTGGAGCGGAACCAGCGAATACGCCGCGCGCCGCGCACATTGACCCCCGCTTGCCGATTCCCCTATACTCCGGCGAGGAAAGGGTTTCGAGAATCGAAGTCGTGGGTGGCAGCGGATGCGGCATCGCGCAGTCGTGGCAACAGCAAGATTCCACAGGGAGCAAGGACTCGGCAAATGGCAACTTCGACAACCGGAAAAGTGCACGACGATATCACGAGTTGTATCGGCAATACTCCCCTGGTGCGGTTGAACCGTACGGCCACGGGATGCCAGGCCACGGTCTTGGCCAAAGTCGAAAACGTCAACCCGTTGTGGAGCGTCAAGGATCGCATCGCGCGGGCAATGATCGACGCGGCCGAGCGCGATGGCCTGCTGAAAGACGACACAATCGTCATCGAGCCCACCAGCGGAAACACCGGCATCGGTCTGGCGTTCGTCTGCGCGGCACGCGGCTATAAGCTGACAGTCACCATGCCCGAGAGCATGAGCCTTGAGCGGCGCCGCATGCTCAAGGCGCTGGGGGCTGAGCTGATCCTGACGCCGGCGGCCGAAGGCATGCCCGGCGCGGTCCGCAAGGCCGAAGCGATGGTTGCGGAGAATCCCAAGTATTTCATGCCGCAGCAATTCAAGAACCCGGCCAACCCGGAGATCCATCGCCAGACAACGGCCGAAGAGATCTGGCGCGACACCGACGGCCAGATCGACATTTTCGTCTCGGGCGTGGGCACCGGCGGCACGATCACAGGTGTTGGTGAAGTAATTAAAAAGCGGAAGCCCAGCCTGCACGTCGTGGCAGTCGAGCCGGCGAACAGCCCCGTCATCACGCAGAAGCGGGCGGGGCAGGAGCTCAAGCCTGGTCGCCACACGATCCAGGGGATCGGCGCAGGCTTTATTCCTGATGTGCTCAACGTCGGCATTATCGACGAAGTTATTACGGTGACCGACGACGATGCGGTGGAGACCGCCCGCAATCTCGCCAAGCTCGAAGGCTTGATGTGCGGAATCAGTTGCGGCGCGGCTGCCTGGGCGGCCCTGCAAGTGGCGAAGCGTCCGGAGAATGCCGGCAAGACGATCGTCGTGGTGCTTCCCGATTTGGGCGAACGCTACTTGTCGACCAAGCTGTTTCCCGAGTGATGCGGCAGCCGCGTTGGGCGGCGGCCGGCTCAACCAATTGTTGCTCGCGGCTCGAATAGGCTCTTTGTTGATTCAAAGGAAGACGGCGCTCGCGCTGCGCCGTGAGCGCCCACCGGGAGGCAATCGCGTGACGACGTTCTTGATCCACGAAGGTCGCACGTTCGAAGACCAGACGATTTACATCACGGGCAACGCCTACATCGGTTGCACTTTCAAGCGCTGCACGCTGGTCTATGCCGGCTTGCCGTATCGGATCGTCGACTCGCAAGCGATCGCCTGCAACTTGCAGCTCAGTTGGTTGGTTCACGACCGCAAGCAGTGGCTCGACTTTCTGAAGAATATCGGGCCGATCGTGGCCAACATGCTGCCGCGGCAGTTGGAAAGTCCCTCGGGCGACGTCTCGGCACAATAGTTTCGCCACAGGAAGCAGCCTCGGCACAGTAAGCGCGTGGGCTAGCCGCACCTGAGCGGGGGGCGAAGTTGCGTCGCACGCCAGCTGGCTGCTCGCTGCCGCCCTTTCGCGGTTCTGCGGTTGCCCCTGCGTCGGACCACCTCGATGGCATAGAATATCTGGCAGCAAACGCTACCGCCAACGAGGAAATCACTTCGTGTTTCTGCAAGACCCGCCGCGAACCCAGTTCGATCTGAATTTCTCGGTGCTGGGCATTCCGGTGCGTGTACACCCGCTGTTCTGGCTGACGTCGCTGCTGCTGGGAGTGAGTGGCAGTTCAGAACCTGGCGACATGATGATTTGGGTTGGCGTGGTCTTTGTCTCGGTGCTGATCCACGAGCTCGGGCATGCGCTGACCGCGCAGCGCTTCGGTTTTCGCCCCTGGATCACACTGTATAGTTTCGGCGGGTTGGCCTCGTACAACTCATCGCGGTCGAAACCTGGGGAGCAAATCGCCATCTTGCTCGCGGGGCCGGGGGCCGGGTTTCTCCTGGCGGCCGCAGTCCTGGCGTTGTTGGTGGCCTCCGGTAACTCGCTCAGTTTTCTTGGCTTCCGAATTGGCTCGGGCACTCGCATGAGCCTGACCAACCCGCGACTATTGACGCTGCTTGGCGACCTGCTGTTCGTTAACATTTTTTGGGGACTGATCAACCTGCTCCCCGTGTTTCCGCTTGATGGCGGGCAGATCTCGCGCACTCTGTTCATGAAATTCAACCCGTGGCAGGGGGTGCAGCAATCGATCATGCTCAGCCTGATTGCGGCTGCCGGCGTGGCCGCGCTTGCCTTGCTGAGGCTGCACGACACCTACCTCGCGCTGTTCTTCGGCTATCTGGCGTACCTCAGCTACGCGTCACTACAGGGGCCTTCGAGTGGCTCAAGGCCTTGGTGAGCGACGCAGTTTCAAGTGGCATTGCCGTCCGAGCCCAGGGAAGATTGGGCTGCGGTATTGCCAGGTCGCAATGTCGAGAAGAAACGTTCGCAGAGCTTCAGCGAAACAGATCGACCTACCGCCGTTTGTTTCGGCGCGGCTGGTCATCGCGAGCCATGATCTGCGTGCCGGGTTCGGGATCGTCGACCTCGGGCTGCTCGAGCTGCGGCTGCGGCAGTTGGTGCTCAATCTCAGGTGACGGTGCGTTTTTCGATTTCGGGCGCCAGCGGCGATCGTCGAACGCGCTTTGACCCTCGATCACGCGCGTCATCGCGATCTGCTGCGTCTCGTCGTATTGAACTTCGACTTTGACTTCCTACCCATCGAGCAACATTTCGGCGGGCGTACCGACCACTTCCCACAGTCCGAACGTAAAGAAATCAGCGGCCGCGTGCCCGACCATGCGCCCGGCTTTGACCGGCTTGCTGACTCCCTGACGGAAGGCGTAAACATCGGTCTGCTGACCGGCCTGTTGACCACTCCAGACGGGGTTGCCAAGTTCGGCGATGACATGCGTGCGGGGCGTGCCTTGCGCCAGCACCGAGAGATCGCGCTTGGGCGGTAAGCGGTAGGCCATGCCGACCGAACAACCGGCGTTGGCGGCCAATAGCGCTAGCGCCATGGTTGCGACGAGCTTGCCTGCCAATCGATGCATAGAGTTGCCGACTGTCGAAATGGGGCCTGCGCCTGCCGGGGCCTAATTCCCGCACGTAGGGCACGTCCGGGGGGCTAACTGTATCGTCGGCGCGCGGTGGCGGTCAAGTTCAGAGACCAGGCGGCTGATAGCTTGACAGACCTTCCCCAACCCGTTGACCGTGCTACACTTGCATGGCCTTAGGCCGATCGGTAGGACCACCTGGCGGATGGCCCACCACGCGGACACCGAGACGCAGCACCTGGCGGAACC
>Ga0163152_10003077_pt1 | contig 22276 bp, 22 predicted proteins | sample OliLakLV19MP8IB2_FD_148635 | JGI IMG/M metagenome (GOLD analysis project Ga0163152, IMG submission 148635) | Freshwater microbial mat bacterial communities from Lake Vanda, McMurdo Dry Valleys, Antarctica - Oligotrophic Lake LV.19.MP8.IB-2 | ecosystem: Environmental > Aquatic > Freshwater >...
GCCATCAGGCGCAGCTACTGAAGCAACCCTGGTTACTAGGTTAGCTGAATCTACATTCACTGCTCGCATTAATACTTTGGGTCAGAAGACTATGGCCAATTCAACGCCAGTAGTTTTATCATCTGATCAATCTACCCTTCCAATTAGCGCAGCTTCTTTACCACTTCCTTCTGGTGCTGCCACCGAAACAACTTTACTTACACTATTAACTGCATCTACTTTTACTACCAGAATTAACACTCTGGGTCAGAAGACGATGGCTAATAGTACTCCCGTTGTTATTTCTTCCGATCAATCTACAATAACAATTACTGGCGCCGTCACTGTTACCGGAACAGTCACTTCCAATCAAGGAACGCCCGCCGCTTTAGCTAATGCTTGGCCTATTAAAATAAGCGATGGCTCTAATTATGCTCCTTTAACTAATGCAGCTCCCGTTGGAAACGAACAAGGTTTAGTAGTAAGAAATATTCCATCTGGAACGCAGGTTATCTCTGGAACTGTTACAGCAACCGTATCTGGAACGGTTACCGCCAATCAAGGTACACCTGCTTCACTAAGCAATCCATGGCCAGTTCAATTATCGAATGGCACTAATACTCCGATAATTACTAATACTACACCAGGTGGTTCTGATCAAGCTTTGGTTGTAAGAAATATACCGTCTGGTACACAAGCTATTTCTGCGGCTTCTCTGCCATTACCAACGGGGGCGGCCACCGAGGCAACATTAGCTACTAGGTTAGCGGAATCTACATTCACTACTCGTATTAATACTTTAGGACAAAAGACTATGGCTAATTCTATGCCTGTAGTTATTGCCTCCGATCAAACTACATTGGCTATTACTGGTTCAGTTTCGGCCACTCAAAGCGGAACTTGGACTGTTCAGCCTGGAAATACAGCGAATACTACTCCGTGGTTAACTACTATTAGTCAAGGAGGTAATGCAGCCACTGTAACTGGCGCTAATGCACTTAAGGTAGATGGTAGCTCTGTTACTCAGCCCGTTAGCGGAACTGTTACGGCTAATATTGGCACTTCCGGCTCATTAGCTCTTGATGCATCTATTATAGCACAATCACTTATAGATAATAATGCGTTTACTGATGGTGTTACTAGAGTTCAACCAGTTGGATATATTTTTGATGAAGTAGCTGGTACAACTCTTACTGAAAATGATGCCGCGGCAGCTAGAATCGATTCTAAACGCGCTCAAATTCAAGTAATTGAAGATGGAACTACTAGAGGCACAAGAGCTACGGTTAAAGCAGCTAGCACTGCCCCAGTATCTGGTGATACTTCATTAGTTGTCGTATTAAGTCCAAATCAACCACCTATTCTAGTCACAACATCTCCAAGTAGTTCAACTCCGCTTCTTGCTTTTGGTGATATTGCTTTAGCAGCTATTACAACCGTAGCATTACGTCGTACTACTTATACCGAGCAAAGCGTTAATTTTACTGGATCAATTGTTTCATCATCGGCAAATGATTCATCCGCAGGTACAGGCGCACGTACAGTTCGTATTTATTGGATGAATCAGGCAGGCGCCACAACTGGATTTGAAGATGTTACTCTTAATGGAGTTACTCCAGTTAATCTAGTTACTTCAACTAAATGTTTTATTGAGGCTATAGAGGTCTTAACAGTTGGTAGTACTAGATCTAATGCTGGAATTATTACTTTGAAAACGGGCGCGGCAGGAGCTGGCACAACTGTTGGAACTATTGGAGCAACAGATAACATTACATTTTGGGCCCATCATTATGTGAAATCAGGACTTACCTGTAATGTAACGGGTATCCTTATAGGGTCTAACGTTACAAACAGTTCCGGTTCGTGTATTGGGTCTCTTCGTTCACAAGTATTGCCTGTTGCAGATCAAGTAGATAAGCAGGTTTCTGACGGAATTACAGTAGCTGGATTAGATAGTTCGGTATATCGTTCTTATGGTTCTCAGATTCAAGTAGCTGGCCCGGCACGTATTACTTTAATTGTTACCACTGCAACGGGTTCTGCATTTAATTATCGTGGCTCATTTGATGCCTATGAAAGCTAAGGAATAATATGTCACTTACACTAGCACCACAATTTACACAAATAAATTATACTTGGACTAACTGGAAAACTATTCAAGTTTTAAAAACTGGCAATCATCAATATGATGATGATAATTCAGTTTATACAATTTATTTTTACGATGGCCCCGAGGCTCATATTTGTTCCATATGGAAAGGTACAATTCCAGAAACTATTATTACTAATGGTACTTATACTCAAGTTCAAAATAATATTGACAAATCAGATTTTGAAACTAATTTCAAACCTTATGGTAATAAATCGCTTGAACCATCTGCTAATGTTGTTTTAGGATATGCGACTTCAGTTAATGGTGCTCTGACCATTATGCGTGCAACAGCATATGCGCAGCCAAGCACTAACGCTCAACGTTCTTTATTATCGAGTAATGCTGATGATACTTCGGCTGGCACTGGCGCAAGAACTATTAAGATTACGTATTATGATCAAACATTAGCTGGACCATTTTATGAGATAGCCTCTTTAAATGGAGTTACTCCAGTAAACACTGTAGCCTCTAATATTTGTTTCATAGAAAAAATAGAAGTTAATACAGTTGGTAATCAGTTAAGTAACGTAGGAACCATAACATTAAAAGCGGCCGTCGCAGGCGGCGGAATCACTATTGGTACCATTGCAGCAGGAGACGGAGTTACTTACTGGTGTCATCATTATGTTGGGACTAATAAAATCTGTAGAGTGATATCAGTTATTGGGTCCATCGATGGAATAAACAGCGGAGCGTTAGAGGTTCATAAATTGGTACCCACAAGTGTAACAACTCCAGAAACAACAATTTCACCTAAACTTAGAATAACACCAAATAATACTGGACAAATAACTTTTGATGTTCCTATTACCGTAGTAGGGCCCGCCTTTATTGCTGTATATGGCCGTTCAGATGCAACGTCTGGTAATTTAGATTGGTTTTCTAAAATTGGATTTTATGAGGTATAAATGCCGATAACAGACAGACCAGTAAATAATTCTATTCTATATGATGAAAGTGGGAAAGCTATCTTAGTAGACTCTGGTAATGGAGCGCTTATTGTGGGAGGGTTAGAGCATGCTATTGGCGACGGCCTCATTTCTACTGCTGGCGTATCTAGCGATCATGCTAAAGGTTATGTTGCAACAGCAAGCACATCCATTACAGTTGCAAGAGCCTCTACCTATGTAGAGCCAGCTTCTGCCTCACAAATGGAAATACTTTCATCCAGCGCAAGCGATTCATCCGCTGGAACCGGAACAAGAACGGTAAGAATTACGTATTATGATGGCTCTTTGAATGGGCCATTTACAGAAGATAAAACTATGAATGGTGTTGCTGCTGTTACGACAACTGCAACTAATATGAGATTCATAGATAAAATTGAAACACTAAGCGTAGGATCTAACGGAACTAATGTTGGAACAATTACTTTAAGGGCAGTAAGTGCAGGGGCTACTGTAGGAACTATTGCTGTTAGCGATGGTATTACTTTTTGGGCACACAAATATGTTCCTGTAAATACTAAGTGTTTTATTAAAAGGTGGTTTGTTGGTGTTCTTGGAAATAGCGGCGTAACATTTTTACGCACTAATCAACCACTAACAGGAGTTTCTTTTGAGAAACAAATGACTCCATCTGTAAGAGTAACTACTGCGCAGCCATCACAAATTTATGACATGGAACATTTTATCGTACCTGGTCCAGCTAAGATTAGTGCGTGGGTCAGAGCAGATAGTAACACTGCTGCAACTTGGCATGTTGGATTTTCGTTTTATTGTCTTTGAGTTCTATTAAAATTTTGACATGAATGGTGTAAGAACTTAATACTAAACCAATGACAAAAGGAAACACAATGGCAGTTACTCCGTTAACTAATCGTCCAGTTCCACAAAATTCAAATGAAAGCCGCGCAATGTTCGTATGGGTAGGCGCAACCGCTGCTCTAGACCCACTAGACACTGATGCAGATCAACAAGCTCTACTTAACTTCTGTGGCACCAATGGTGTCAACGTACTTTTTCTAGACATTTGGCGCTACCTAGGTGGTGCTAACTGGACTAACGCAAAGCGCGACAGACTTAAGCTTTTCAACGATGCAGCTCACCGTTCCGGTATCAAGGTCCACGCTCTATGCGGTGATCTTGGTTGGGGAACTCTTCAACAATGGGTTATGAAGAATATCATGAATCCAATCATGGCATACAATGCTATGTGCACTAAGACATCTGAACAATTTGATGGTATTTGTTTAGACGTAGAGTATTGGCAAGACGAGGTTGCTTACCCAGCAGCTACTCACCTTCCAGGGCTATGCGACCTAATCAAGGCTATGCGTCAACAAGCTGACGGGTCTCTTTCCGTTGGATGTTTCGCAGGGTTCTTCCTTAAGGATAACTCTGGGGCCCGCGCTCTACTTACTTACAATGGTAAGCTTGCTCAAGACGGCGAACATTTGATGGATGTTTGTGATTTCGTTATTCCAGGAACTTATCGTGATCATGCTGCTGATAACGGAACTGATGGTGTTGGACAAATTACTTTGTTCCAGCCATGGTACGATTACGCCTCTACTGAAGGAAAGAATTTTGGACTATACTGTGGTTCTGAAACCATCAATATTACCCCAACCTACATCACGTACTTCGGTGGAACTAAGGCTGCTATGGAAGCTGAGCACACTTTAGTCTCTAACGCATTTAAAGTTGAAACTAACTCCGTATTTCTTGGTCAAGCTATCCATAGCTACGATGGTTGGAAAGCAATGTCCTAATCAAATTAAGTTTCTAGAATGATGAGACGCCCGGTAGAAATACCGGGCGTTTCTATTTGTGTGACTAATTTGATATATCATTAATAGCCAGTGGGGTTTAATGAGAGTATTAGTCTTGAGCGGTGGCGGGAGTAAAGGTGCTTATCAGGTCGGCGCCCTCAAACACATCATTGGTGAGTTAGGTGTTGTTTATGATGCCTTTTGTGGCGTCTCTGTTGGGGCAATTAATTGCGCCTCTTTAGCTATGTTCTCTTCTGGACAAGAGGAGCAATCTATCTCTGTTCTTGCTGATATGTGGGCTAAAATAAATACCTCTCAAATATATAAGAGGTGGTTTCCATTTGGACGTTGGCATGCACTTTGGAACAAGAGTTTTTTTGATAGTTCTCCTATGCGCAATCTAATTAGAAACAGTTTAGATATTAAAAAGATTCGAGCTAGCGGTAAACCAATTAACGTTGGTACCGTATCTCTTAGCTCTGGAAAATATACTATTTTTGATCAAACCTCAGATCATTTTATAGATGCCGTTACCGCCTCAGCCTCCTTTCCTGGCATGTTAACTCCGGTGAAATTCCTGGGCCAATTGTGGACGGATGGAGGGGTAAAAGAAATATCTCCAATCAAGAAGGCCGTAGAGATGGGGGCGGATGTTATTGATGTCATAATTACGTCTCCACATACACGTGTCAATAGATTTTTGGAAAATCCAACTACGGTTGATATTCTAAAACGCTCTATTGATCTATCTACAGATAAAATTATGGCAAATGATATTGAGAAAGTTCAAATGCATAATGTGCTAGCTTTAGCAGGTCTGGAAGATAAAAGGTATGTCAAAATTAATATATTAAGACCAGATTTCAATCTAATTGAAGATCTACTTGATTTCAGACCTGAAAAAATCCAAGAAATGATGGAAAAAGGGTATATGGACGCTAAAAACAAATACACAATGTAATAATTCTACATATCTAGTGGAGATATAAATGGCTTTTAAGAACATCAAGAAAACCCAAGGTAGGGATTTTAACTTCTGGAATTCAACCGCTGTAAGCTGGGCGCAGTTTGGGGCACCAGATGGCTATACCCTTCTTGATGGCTATGGGCCTGATTTGGTTATTACTTTTCCAACTCAAGGCATCATGTTCACTAATGAAACTTCAGCAAGCGTTGTAGAGTATTCGTTTAATGGATCTACGATTCATGGAGTTTTGGATGGAACTGCCGGCAGCACTACTCGCGTAGTTATGTTTGATAATCGTGTAGCTTCTTTGATTTGGTTTAGATTAAAATCAGGCGGCACAGCAACTATAACGACCACCGCGTGGGGAATACGATAACTTGATATAGTAAGGTATTATGGGAAAGAGTAAGCTAATCAAGAACAAGTGTGAGATCGAGACGTGCTCGATTACGGACCCTAACCTACTTCAATTGCATCATATTATAGAAAGAACGGAAGTCAATACTAATAATAACAATTTTAACCTCGCAATCTTGTGTGCCAATTGCCACGGTTTGACGCATAGTAGTAGGCTAAAGATTATTGGAGTTTACCCATCTACACAATTACCTAATGGTAGAACTTTGGTGTATGAGTTAGATGGTAAAAGAAATATTGAAGGTATTGATAAGCCTTACGTTAAGTTCGAAAATAAATCGTTCAAGTTACATGGAGTGAAGGATGAGTAAAATAGATAAGACATTCTTGAGAGATGTCGGTGGTACGGTAGAAAAGACAAATCTTGATGATGCGGCTAATCTAAGTAACAAAGTGCTTCAAGAACAAGAGACTCGTCGTAGGCTCTTAGCCCATGCCAGAATTATTGGCTGTGAAAGAGATATGCTTTTGCTCTTTGCAAAATACGATAAATTGATGCGTAACTGCACCAACGATAAAGAAAGAGCAGATATTGCCAAACTTGGAGCTGTAGATACGTACAGACTATTGGGTGGCGGTGGGGAGTTGTACGTTGACGGACAACTTGTTTGTAAAGATAGTTAAGGAATAAACGATGAGTAATGAAAAATTTGTAGGTGAAGTTGTCTGGTTCGACCCTAAAAGGGGTTTCGGATTTATTACATGGGAAAAAGATGGCGAAAAACAGAAAGATCTGTTTGTTCACTTCTCTGATGTAGCTTGTGAAGGTTTTAAAACCTTATACAAGGGACAGAAAGTATCTTTTGGTCTAGGTACTAATGTACGTGGTGATCCAAAGGCTACAACTGTTGAAGTCCTAAAAAACTAATCAATGTATTGTGTAATTTACAAAATTAAAAATATTGTAAATGGGAAACTCTATATTGGGCAGACCTGGCGTACTTTAAAGAAAAGATGGTATGAACATTTAACGCAATCTACTTGCGTTAAATTAGTAAATGCTATTTCCAAATATGGTAAAGAAAAATTCTCAATAGAATTAATAACTATTTGTCATACTCAGGAAACTGCCGATTATTGGGAGAAATTTTTTATTGAAAAATTTGATACCATTAATAATGGGTATAATTTGAAAACAGGTGGGTCAAAAGGTAAAATGTCTCAAGAAAGTAGATTGAAAATGTCTTTATCCCATATTGGTAAAAAATTATCAATTGAAGCTAAAAATAAAAAATCAAAGTTTATGTTGAATAACACTAATGCACTTGGTAAAAAGCTTTCTGATTACACTAAAAATAAAATGTCTATCAGTAAGAAATTATCTCAAAATGGTGAGGGTAATAATGCTTCCAAATTAACCTGGAGTATTGTGGAAGAGATAAGATCTTCAATAGAAGGTGCTAAAATTGTTGCAATTAGATATGGCATATCGCGCAGAACAATTTCAGATATACGATCTTACAAGACCTGGAAACTAATTACTTCTTGATTACGAATATTTGTATAATTTGGATTACTAGAGATAGTAATCCGGTGATGAATAGTATTTGAATTTTGAATAGGTCGCGGTTTGTTTCTTCGGCCTGTTTAACAATTTTATCAAGTTTTTCGTCTTGATCTTCTTGGATTTTCTTAATGTCTCTTAAAGAGTCAATGATTTCTTCATTTTGCTCAGCGACTTCTGACTGAATTTCAATAGTCTTTTTGTTGACTTCTAGAATTAACTCCAGGTCCTTTTTCTTTACAGTTTCATTGTTTAGTTTCTCAACCATCGGACCCTCAGCATATTTTAAAGTTATTTCTTTTTCCCTTTCCTACCCTTAATTTTTGATATGACATCATCAAGTTTGTCATTCAGCTTTTTATAATCTTCTATAGTCTCATTTTCCAAATCATCAATTGGTAATGGTTCTGTAACAGAAATTGTTTCACTTATACTTGCGGCGGCAGCAGCTATATTGCGTCTACGTGACATGATTACACCTTTTGGATCATAAGTTTCGTATCTGCATCAGCGGTCTCTGCATTTTCATTTGCAAAGATTTCATCAGATTTCTTTTGGTCATCTTCTGAGACATTAAGTTCTTCATAATTTTCTTCTTTAATGCTGAGCATAGATCTTTCTCTAGTTGGGATAAATGTTTCGCGGGTAAGTGGAATATTTGCTATTAAAACCTCTGGAGCGACCTTACGTACGATTATCTTATCTCTTTTCTTGAAGATAGAACCTGATTCAACGGATTTTTTAAGCTGATCAACCTTGTATTGATAATGCTTTGTGTCCATTAAGTTAACTGAACTATACGCCTTTATTGTGAGATTCAAGTCAGCTAAACTAACATTCATCTTAGAGATGTTGGTTACCCAAAATGTAACTGCTTCTTTTTTCATATTATAATGTTGATTTATTCCTAAAAATTGGCGCTACTACTATTTAAGTATTGTATTGCTAGCGTATTTTAGGAGAATTATGAGCAAAAGCAACACTTGGGAAACCGATCTATTAAAACTTGTATTTCAGAACATTGATGCCGCTCTAATTGGTGATGCAGTCGGACTTCGTGGCTCATCAACTGCCGGAGTTCTTTATTTAAGCCTACATACAGCCGATCCTACCGAAGGGGGCGCTCAAAATAGTTCAGAGGCAAACTATACAAATTACACAAGAATTTCACTTGTAAGAAGTGCTGGAGCTTGGACTGTTACCGCTGTAGATGTTGGTCCCTCAACAGTATCTAATGCCGCTCAAGTTACCTTTCCTCAGGCAGGCTTAGCCTCTCCAACGAACGTTATTACACATGTAGGAGTTGGTACAGCTCTTAATGGCGGCGGTGGTAAGCTTCTATATTCTGGTATTTTGGCAACAGGATCTTTGACTGTTAATCAAAACATTACCCCAAGTTTTGGTACTGGACAACTAGTAATTACTGAAGATTAATAAGGGTGAACTAGATGGTAGAGCAGTTCGCGAATAATGCAGACTCCACATTAAATGGAGCAATCAACGACTCAACAACTTCTATTGTTGTAGTTAATGGTTCTTCATTTCCTTCAGTCGGCAATTTTCGCCTTTTAATTGGAAGTGATCCTGATACTGGTGAGCTTGTTTTAGTAACTGCCCGTTCTGTAAACACACTTACTGTTGTGCGTGGACAAGAAAGTACAAGTGCTCAGTCTTGGCCTGATGGAACAACAGTGACTCATATTGTTACTGCTGGTGCGATCATTACTCTTCGAGATACCCTTAAGGGTAAGACACTTAACTCATTATTAGAAACAATTAGTATTTCTCAAGATGGCTACGCGCTTACTTGGCTTAATACTGATGGTTATTGGGCCGCTCGTCCAGGTAGTCCATTTACAATTTCTGGAAACGAATTAAATACCACAAGAACACTATCAATTGATGGTTATGGAACTTTTACATCATCTCATTTTAATCCACAATTATATGTTAATGGTAATGTTCTTTCAAGCTCTTCTTTCTCAGTCGGAGACATACCATTAAGTACATCTACATATAATTATGTATCGGATGGGTATCAAACTTTCGTAGTTCCAACCGGCGTTACCCAGCTTCAAGTTAAAATGTGGGGACCGGGCGCTGGCACGGGTAATTATAACAATGGTTATGGCGGCGCCTCTGGAGGTTATTCCACGGGATTTTTAACAGTTACGCCTGGTGAAACACTTGTGTTAGCTGTTGGTAGTGGTGGAAAGAAATCTGTTTCATCTACTGGTAATGGTGGCGCGGGCGGTTGGCCAAGTGGCGGTAATGGTTCTAGAGGCGATGCTTCCGCAGGCGGCGGTGGTGGTCTAAGTGGTGTTTTCACTACTTCTTATTCACAAGCTAATGCTCTTATGATCGCTGGCGGTGGTGGTGGATCTAGCGGATACACAGGTGGTGGAACACCAGGAGCTGGAGGAGGTTCTTCTGGTGCGGACGGCTCAGATCTCACTTCTGGAAAAGGTGGCACTCAAATCTTTGGAGGATTTGGAGGGGGCCCAGCCGTTTATACCGTTACACAAACTACTGGTGGAACTTATGAAACTGGCATAACAGATGTTGGCAACCACACTGATGATAGTCCATTAACTGCTGTTGCATTGCCATTCTCTTTTGTATTTTATGGGGTATCTTATTCATCTCTTAACGTATCATCTAATGGTTTTATTAATTTTAATAGCTCTGATACTTCATATGCTTGGGATATTCCTGGAACCGCTCGTCCAGCAACTATTAATTTATGGAATAGGGATAATACTACTTCTGGCGGCGATAGAGGTTGGTATACTAAAACAATAGGAACAACCCCTAATAGAATTTTTGTTCTTGAATATAGAGGCTATCAACTTGGCACTGGAAATACCATTAATGCAGAAGTAAAATTGTATGAAGGAACTACTACCTTCGAAGTTTTGTATTCAACATCTACTTCTATAGATACTTCTGGAACTATAGGTATACAGGATAATCTCGGAGCACACTATACCATATATAATAACAACACGGCCCCACCTGCCAATGGAACTAGATTAGTTTATACTGCGGATGCAAATATTACTGGTAAACCATTAGCTGGAGGTAGTGCATTTACCGATGTTACCACTTCACAAGCAAATGATGCTGGTGGTGGTGGTTCTGGTTATTTCGGCGGTGGTGCGGGTCAAGGTGACGGAAGACAGGGAGGCGGAGGTTCTGGATATCTTCATCCAACCAGAGTAACTAATGGTACAACTACTGCTGGAACTAATGGTGCTATTGGTGTAGTTGGTGCCGCTCCTCCTAGTGTTACTGATACCAATTATGTTGCTGGAATAGGTGTAGGTGGAGCCGCGACCGGAACAGGCAGTGATGGTGGAAATGGGCGCATTGCTATCTCATATGGTAATAGCTCTAATTTAGCTACTAATTCACTAGTTTTGGGAAATAACGCCTCTCTTACTGCACCAGTTGGATATTCAGATTTGTATCTAAATACATCTAGTGGCGGTAATATAGTATTAAATCCAAGTTCTGGATTAGTTACTTTACAGGGAACCTCCGCATTATCTTCAACCTCAGATTTAATTTTGTCTTTTGCTAGCAGTTTAAAAGTTAGCTCTAGCTCAGTTAATAAATTCAAAGTTTACTCTACTGGAGCTGTTAATATTGGAGAAGGTACGAATAATGATACTTCCTCAGAGGCCCAAGCAGGTCTTACTGGTCCGCTTATTAATCTTTCTCCAGCAACAGGAACATTTACTAGTACCACCAATCAAGCTTTAAATTTCAATATTGCAGGCGCGCATCATATTCAAGGTAATACTGAAGTTAGGTTTGATATCGCAGCAAATCTCGCCGGTTATTTTGACTCCAATAGAACATTTAGAATCGGCCCAAATGCTGCCACTAGTGCATCCGCATTTGGTGGTACTACCAATACTCCTTTTGCTGGGGATTTCATGTATGGCCATTCAACATCTGGAGATTTGGTTGGAAGATTTGCAGCTAGCGCTTCTGGAAACATAGCTGCTATGGATTTTCTCAATACCACTGGTGGAGCAACCACCACTGTTATGATGAGAATTGGAGCTGCGGGCCCGACAAGTGGAGTTACGGCTTGGCAAAATAATGGAATTATTGAGCAAGGTGGAATTGCAACATCAGCAATTGTATTTACAAAAACAAGCGCAAATGGTTCTGTGCGTACTACGAGTGGACGTATCTATCAAAGCGGGGCCTGGTCAATTGGTGACGCCACTCAAAACGATACTTCGTCTGAAGCTCAAGCCGGATTAACTGGTCCGCTTCTTAATATCACACAAACGACGGGTGGTACATTAACTACCGTAGCTAATCAATCACTTATTTATAATGCAGCCGGGATTGCCATTCATCAAGGTCACTCCGGAGTTAATCTCATAGTTGGGACTACCACAGCACTAGCCGCAACCACAACTACAATTACTGCTCCTTCATATACTATTGGGACAAGTGGCCCCTCTATTACTACTGGTACAGGAGTTCCCGCTACAACAGTACCAAATGGCTCCCTCTTTTTAAGGAGTGATGGGGCTTCTTCAACAGCAATTTATACTCGCCAATCTGGAGCCTGGGCAACGGTAGGCGCACTACCTGATGTTAATACATCAATTGCTGGGGGTATCCTTACCGTATCAAATACGGAATTGATACCTACAACTAATGTTGTGGCAGCATCAACGCTTTATTATAAACCTTATCTCAGCGGACAAATTGCAATTTATGATGGATCAGCGTGGAATCTTCGCACATTTACATTTACTTCATTGGCTTTAACAGGATTAACTGCTGATAAAAATTATGATGTATTTATTAACTGGAATGGTTCAGCAATAGTTATTACATTAGGTGCAGCTTGGACTTCGGATACACTTAGAGCTGAAGCATTAGATATTCGTGATGGTGTTGTAGTTAAAACTGGCAATCATACCAAACGTTGGGTTGGAACTATTCGAGCAAGTAGCGCAACTACAACCGAAGACACTCTACTAAAACGTTTTGTTTGGAATGCTTATAATGGAGCTATTAGAAAGTTCAAAGTAACTGAAAGTACTGCAAATTGGACTGATAATACTTCTGGTTGGCGTGCCGCAAGAAATCAAGCCACAAATGCCGTTGAATATGTTACAGGAGACGCTTCGTCTTTCTTAAACATGCAAACGTTCTCGCTATGCTCTTCTAGCGGCCCTAACGCCGCAGCCAGCGGTGTAGGCATTGATAGTACTACTGTAAATTCTGCCGATGTCTTTGGCGGAGTAGCCGTAACATCTGGTTTATTGCCTGTTACCTCTGCTTACGCAGGATATCCTGGACTAGGATATCATAAAATCACTTGGCTTGAAAGAAGCGACGGAAGCACCGTTACTTATTACGGTATTCATTCTGACGCGAGCGGGTTTCAATCTGGAATGACTGGAGAAATCTTTAGTTCATTAGTAAGTAGTGGTGGTTCTGCCCCCATTGCATCAAATGCATCAGTAGATTCAAATGCCGGGTTTTTTACTATAGTAGATAATGTAGCAGGTAATGGTTCATATCCAAGCACTAACGCTACTAACTGGACTGGTACGTATTCAGCAGATGGATATAGTAGAGTGTTAATTATTGGTAGCGCCACGGGAGGTCAGTACTCGTCCGGAGGCCCAATTACCCTTAATTTGAAAATTGACAATGTCACAGTTAGATCAGTCACTAGGTATGCCAATACTAATGGTATTCATGCTACTTTCCCTACATTAGTCCATTCAGTTATTTTATCAGCCGGTGATCATACTATTGCCTTAACACAAACTGGCTCTAATACATTTACTAATTCTGATAGTTATGCAAATTTGTATGTTTATAAGACTCCAAGTATAACTAATATTAGTTGGGGCGCTACTAAAACATCTAACTATACTGCAACACCTGCTGATACTTATATTCCAGTAGATACCGCTAGTAATGCTGTTACAATTACTTTACCAGCATCTCCAGATAATGGAGAGCGTCATTTAATTGCTGATGTTGGCGGACTAGCAAGTATAAGTAATATTATCGTAGATGGTAATGGACACAATATTATCGGTGTATCGACATACATAATGACAGGCGCTTATAACGTATTAGAGGTTGCTTATCATTCAGGTAAAGCAATTTGGGTGATCATATGAGTTATCTTACAGACACAATACGAAGAGGTACATTTGCTAGCAGGCCAGCTACAGCTCCAGATGGAACGGTGTTTCTATGCACTGATGGTCCAGTGCAATTCGTAAGAAAAGGTGGAGCTTGGCAGCCTTATCATGGCTCTACAGCGTTAGCTCAACCAGCTGCTGCTTCTAATTTTACAATTAATCAAACTAGCAGTAATGGTACGCTAACAGATGATGCGGGTGGGTTATTTTTTACGGCTTTAAGTAGAGATGTTGGTGAAGATGTTATTTTTGCCACCCAAACTAATCCTGGTGGAACTGGAGCAGCTTATACATTAACAGTTGGGTTTATTCCAAATCCTGGAAGTAGAAATGGAACTGCTGGATGGTTTAATTATCATCTTACTGGAATAGGACTATATAATTCAAGTACTACTCAAATTAAAGCTCTAAGAGTTTATACTACGGGCACCGGAGAATTTCGCTTACAACTTATCAGTAAAACTGGGCTTTTGGGTAGTAGTTCAGCTTCTATTGACTATGGAGCATATTCTTTTGCATCCGCATCTATGGTGTGGTTTAGAGTTCAAGATGATGGAGTTACTAATAGAACTTGGTCAGTTTCAAATGATGGTAAACATTTTAAAGCGCTTACAATTGAAGCAAGAACTACAGGATTTTCTAGTCAGCCTGATAGAATTGGAATATATATGAATGCATGGAATGCAGATGCAACAATGACTATTTTAAGCCATCAATTAACTAGTCCATGAGGTAATGTAAATGTCATTTGTTGGGCAATTAGGATTACGAGAAAGTCAACCAGGAAATATCCAGCTTGGAATTATTTCATCTGTGTCTTTGATTAGTGCACAGATTGATGGGATTTCGACTATCACTGCCTCTTTGGCTGCATCTGGTGCCTTAACTGCTCAAGTGGATAATATTGCAGCTATCGATGCATCGCTCATGGGAAGTGCTGCTACGAGCGCAACCATCGATAATGCGGCCACTATCTCAGCTACTATTACTGGAATTTATCCAGCAGAGTCAACTATAAATGGATTTTCTAATACTTCGTTTTCTCTTTTAGCTACTGGAAATATGATAGTAGCTGTAAATAATATTGCAAATGTTTCTGCTAATCTTATAGCAAATGGAAGTTTATCATCTACTATTTCAAATGTCGCAACTGTTTCCGCTAACCTTATAGCAGATGGTATTATTGCAAGCACTATTCTAAATACATCGACAGTTAGCGTCGTAATTCAAGGACTCGGAAATCTTTCTAGTCAATCTGATAATCAAGGAATCATGACTGGTTCTATTACCGGAACCTATTTGATATCTGCTTTAATTAATGGAACTTCAGGCATAGAGGCTAGTCTTAATGGTATTATTAATATACTTATTACTATGAATGGTATTTCAACTGTTACTAGCAGCTTGGCTGGAATTGCTCCAATCAGTGCCACTGTCGATGGAACATCTGAATTTTTAATAGGCTATTCTTTTATAAAAGCAGAAATGGCAGGAACTTCTACCATATTTGCTAGATTATTTAATTATCTTCAAGATAAAGCTATTATAGATCCGATTGATCTAGAAGATACTAATGTCTTTATTCATTCTCCGCCTACATCTCAATACATTAAAAAAATTATTATTGTAGATTCTATTGTTCCTCCAGTTGTGCCAGTAAATAATTCTATAATGGCTTCTGGCAATAAACTAAATGGCCCATTCTCTTCCGTCCTTTTAAAACATATTGTTCCTCCTCCACCTCCAGAACCACCAGAGCCACCACCACTACCTCCTGAAGATATTCCAATAGTTAGTTCGGGTATAAAAGTGCATTAAACAGCATAGTAAAAGGATAACATGAGCGCTACAGAACTTTATTATTTCCCAGGACAAAAAGCCACAGTTTTTTTGGAAACTTTGAATGCTAGCGGTGTGCGCGCAGACGGCTACACTGCTCCTGATGGTTATCCAAGCATCACTAGAGTAATTTTCCCCGATCTTTCTTTGGCCTCCGCTTTCCCACAGAATATGGTTAAGCTAGATATTGGTCTTTATTTCTTTCAATTTACTTTGCCAACTGGAGCTGCATCTGTCGGCAGCTACTTGGTAGATGGATATTATAATCTGCCAGGCACTGGTAATTATAGTAGGAAGTTATGGCAGATCATAGTAACAGCGCCGTTTGGTAACTTCGGCACAACCTCAGGATAACAATGGTAATCAAAGCACGTGGAGAATTGATTGACGTCACAGATCAAGTCAATTTAACTGTACAATTTAGAGATACTGCTGGGAGCCCAATCGATACCGATTCCTTCCCAACAATTTCTATTGTTCAACCAAGCGGCTTAGTAGCTATGGCTCCAACCTCTGCGGGAGTTGCTCGCATTGGCGTTGGTAAGTATTCTTTTATCTACACCGTTCCTATCAATGGGCCTTATGGTGTCTTCAATGATGTTTGGGTTGGATTCGTTAATGGATTCAGAGTCCAAACTCAGTTTGATTTCGTAGTTCTTCATACTCAAGTCCCAGCCATCAACATCGATGGTTACGCTCATCTTGGAGATGATCCGGGCTTTCAATATTCACAAGCTGCTATCAAGAACATCAACAAACTTCTTAAGTCTCTTAAAGCTAGATTAAATAGTTCAGGTAAAGCTAAAGCTACTGATAAATACGGTAACGTAGTTTATGTTGACTGTGATATCTTCTCGATAGACATGTTAGTTACCTTCTTGGCTACTGCTCTTTGGGATTTCAATCAAGTTCCATTCTTTACCTTCTTCCAATTTGACGATGATAACTTCGTTGAACAATTTGGAGAGATCCTAGTAGAAGGGGCTACTCTTTATTCTTTGGCTTCAAAGTCTTTGATTGAAAGAGGTCGCGAGTTTCAAGTAACTGATAACGGATTGAATTTCAATCCTCCTACGGTCAGCGACTTGATGAATACGCAATACAGCGCCTTGCTTTCTCATTACTGGGAAAAGCTAAAGATGATTAAGGCAAGTCTTAGACCCGCCCCCAGAGGACTAGGCGTATTCTCAATGAACTCTGGTATCAATCCAGCCGTTGCTAGATTGCGTCATCTAAGGGCCCGTAGAGTTATTTAACGCTCACCCTTACGTCTTTCATAAGACGGAGTCAAGTATAGTATGTCTGGTTTTTGAGCTAGCTTGTAGAATAGATCTACCTTTTGCATCAAATAAGAATGCTTGTGTTTTTCTGGAGCCTTCAAAGGGAAGGTAATGAAGATACGGTCATCTCCGTGGTCCCCGCCCCACAGAACAAGCTCTTGAACAGTGAATTCTACTTCATCAATTTTGAATTCATCAATTTCTTCATTATTATAAGCTAGAGTAATATGTGGCTTAAAGTCTTTAAAATGTTTAGAGAAATCAATATCTTCTTTTTCAAATTCTTTAGCTAGCTTATCACGTAACTCGTGTAATTCAGCGGATTTAACTGGTGCAATGATAGCGCATTTGTCTCCATGCTTGGGAAAGCATGTAACCTTATCAAAGGTAACTCGAAAAGGCTTCATCTTGGAAACTATGTCGTACACAGCCTCTAGGGATTTAGCTATTTCGGAAACAGGCCAGTTATCTTCAAAAAGAAGCATAGTGATATGCATCTCAGATACGGCTGTAGTTTCTCCTGGCACATCAAGGCCGGTAAGTAAACGTCCACATTCTGTGGGAATTTTAATTCCTAAAAAAGCCATTGGGTCTCATTACATCCTATATCTGACTACGCAACTTGTCAATGAATGGGAAAATATGACTATTTTGTCATGTACGATATGGCATCTAAAGATAAAAAGCTTCCAATATCAGCCGTCAAAAAGCTACCCTATAAGTCTTTGAATCGAATGATTAAAAAGATGAGGGAGTATCTTAAGCATGATGGTGTTGTGCAAGAAATGTTCAAAGAGTACGAAGTTGATATTGAAGAAATAGATCTAATTCCAATGCGTTTTGGCACATTAGATGTATCTGCCAAGACCGACCATGGTGTAATTATCTTTAATTACAAACTTTTGACTGATGGGGACTTCTTTAAAGACTTCTCTTATGGAGTTCACGAGATGACCCACTGGCTTCAGCAAACAACCGGAACAAAACCAACTAAAAGTTCTGACGAAGGAAGCTATTTGGACAATCCATTTGAGCAAGAAGGATTTCAAAACCAAGTTGAATATATTGCTAAGCAATTTGGTGAAGATGAAGCCGAAAACTACGTAGATGATTTGTTAGATCATCATGACGTTGAAGATGATAAAGAATATGAAGAAAAGAAAGAAACCTTGATGTCCAAAGTCTGAGGAGAGGCTAATAAATTAGAATAATAGTATGCCTTTCTATCCTACACCAGTTCGTTCTGGTACATACAACGTTGCTTCGCTTGGAGATGGGTACACCATAAGTGTATCTTGGCGTCAAGCTTTTCCAACGGGTTCGGCAAACAACATTGCGTATAATATCTATTATTCAACGATTAAAGAGAACGTATTTGCTGAAGGTGCAAAATATGTTTCCATTGATGATGCTTTAGTCGCCAACATTATTGATTTGATTCCAGGTCAAGTATATTACTTCTGTGTACGCCCTATTGAGTATAATTCAAGTACTAATGATCTAAATGATTTACCTATTGCTTATGATAACCTTAGAGTTTATCCACAGAGTTTTTTAAGAGCAGATATTTCTAGTTCTGATTTGATAATTCCATTGCTCGACGTATCTGACTTCCCTCTTTCGGGAGCTATACGAGTCGGCGCAGAAGCTATTCAATATTCTTCTATAGATGTACCAAATAACAATCTAATAGTTCCACCAGGGTCTGCGGGCTCACCTGTACAGTTAGTTGATCAAGGTGGTTCAAATTATTTCACTCCGTTTACTGGAAATACAGGCTCAGGCACCATTGCCAGTTTAACTACCGTTCCAGCTTCTGGCGCCCCCACAGAAGATTGGAATATCATCTGTAATTTTGTGCAAAGAAACAATCTTAATGCACCAATTGTTGGTACTGCTAAGTTTATTGCAATTGGAACCCTCTCTGGACAAAAATTAGATGGATATGCGAATCCAATTGTATGGACGGCTAATGGCGGCGTTGTTTCCAATGGAGTAATTAGTTTTGCTATCAATGATGCTTCCCCAGTGTTTGTTGAAGGAGATGGCTTCCTTGTCAAAGTACAAGGCGCAGGCATTGGAGTTCCCAATGGAAGAGGATACGCCAATACTAGCGCTCGCTCTCATACGGTAGCAGGATTTGATGGATATTCTCTATATAATCCAAGTGTCTTTTTATATATTCCAGGTGATGATAGTAGTTGGGATCAAATCTTTGCATGTCAAAATCGCTTTGAATATCCAAATTATCAATACACTAATGCTGATGGATATCATCAAGTCACTAAAGACTTATTGCATGCTGCCTGGCAAGAAATGGATGCTGCCAATGTTGATTTTCCGATGTATGATTTTTCGGGTTATCATAGGACAGATCCAGTTCAACTGTTAAATGGAACTTGCGTAGGTAGTTACATTGGCGGCGAAATGGGATGCATAGATAAATACGGTAATGTGCAAATCCTAAGAGGGTTCTCATTACAAGATCAGAATACTCAACGTCAAGAAGTATTATTATCTATAACTGGACGTGATGCTATTTTAATTAAGATGGTTCATACTGGCATTACTTGCGCTTGTTATTTACCGTCTAGCGAATATCAAGATGATAGATGCCCTAAATGCTATGGAACTAAATTTGTTTATGGATATGAGCAATATTTTAATCCACGTAGTTCTAATGGTAGAATAAAAGTTCGTCCAGGGCCAACCGCCGAAAACATCAAGCAAACTGAGGCCGGTTTAGAATCAGAGTTCCCAGTTGATTTGTGGACTTTGGCTGTTCCAACCATTCATACTAGAGATATTATTATTCTTTTTGATCAAGATGGAATTAATGAAGAGTTTAGATATGAAATATCAGATGTAACTAGAAACAATACTATTGTTGGATTACAGGGCGGTCAACATATGAAGGCCTTGAGAATCAGAAAATATGATCCTGCGTATCAAATCAGAGTATTTAGAGATAGCTCTGAATTCCCAAGCAAGTTAAACACTAGCATTGGATTTGTGCCAGGTATTCCGCCTCACACCCATGAAATCGTAATTAGTGAGAAAATAACTTCTGTCAATCAGATTAATCAAACTACAGCCGTTTCGCAGGGACATAACCACCCAATCGTCAATGGAGTAGTTATGGAGGCGCTTGGACACACGCACACGATTATACTTCCATGATAGCAATAACCCCGTATAATACCAGCAAATTGAGAGTAATAAATGAGTGATCCAATATCCCCCAACTTTAAGCCAGGCGTAGGTAGATTAGTTACGGACAGATTCGATTTTCAGAATCATGTTGATGGATATAGCTTTAGGCATAAGGCTAATAATATGGATCTTTTTCCAACTGTAGTTATTAGTGCCGTCACTCATTCTAACGTTCAAAGCGCTATTGAAGCTTTAGTTGCTGTAGTTTCTCCTCCTGATATCATTGTTACCGATGCAACTTTGTTTGCAAAGGGCATCGTTCAATTAGCTGGAGATATTGGTGGAACCGCAACTAATGTTAGAGTCACTAAGATTCAAAATTTTGCAGTTGCAAACACTGCCCCATCTTCTGGACAGGTATTGGCTTGGAACGGTGTCCAGTGGACCCCAACGACTTCCGTATCAACTTTCACGGCAGCTAATGACCTTTTTGGTAGCAACGTAACTCAAACTGTTGTCGGTATTCAAAGCAGACCTGTCGCTAATATCCTTCCAACTAACAATCAAGTATTAACTTGGGTCGGCGCCAACTCTAGATGGGAGCCTGTTCTAAGTACTCCTACTGGAACTGGATTTGCAACATTAACTTCTGGTGCTTTTGATGGCACTGCTACCGCTAATATTCGTTATACAGGCGGCAAGTTACAAACCGACACTAATCTTCAATTTAAGAATAGTTCTATTACTGGAGATTTAGCTTGGGCACCAACTTCTGTTAACAAAACTATTACATTGCCAAATGCTACGGATACTCTTGTTGGTTTGGCTACTACTGATGTCCTAACTAATAAAACAGTAAACGCATCTAACAATACAATTACTGATACGAGCATTGCTACAGGAGACATTTTAATTTCTAATGGAACTAAATTTGTTCGTCAGGTAAAGGGATCTAATGGAAGTTTCTTAGGCGTATCAGGCGGCGTTGTTGGATATTATACACCAGCCAACAGCACTCCAACTGGAACTGGATTTGCTCACGTAACTGCCGGCGCTTATGATGCTACGGCTACTGCTAATATTAGATATGTTAGCGGTAAGTTTCAAACTGATTCAAGTATTCAATATCTTAGCGGAGGTATTAGTGGAGACCTTACTTGGACTCCTGCTACCACAAATAAAGTATTAACTTTACCAAATGCTACGGATACGCTTGTTGGAAAAGCCACCACTGATACTCTGACCAATAAAACTTTTAACATTATTGATACTGGTAATTTCTTAACGTCTACATCGCAAGCTACTGGAGATTTGATTAAAAATAATGGAACTCAGTTTCTTCGTTTTGCTAGAGGAACCTCTTTACAAGTTTTGCGCGTTAACGTTAGCGCAACTGATTTGGAATGGGCGACCGTAGCTTTCCCTTCTACTGAAGTTACTATTAATCAGGTAGGAGCTGGACAGCTTAATAACGTAGTAACAGATAATGGTGCTGGTAGCAATGCTGCAATGATAAGATTTACTGGAGACGGAGCTGCTACTGATATTACCCTTAGCGGTCTTGCTAGCGGCTCAGGAGTTAGAAGAGTGGTGCTTGCAGCTACAAGTACTTCTAAGCTAATTGTTTCACATCAGGATACAAACAGTACATCCACTAATAGGATTATTTGTCCAGGTAATGTACCTTGGATTGTTGGAACAGATGGCTATACTACTGAGGTTATGTGGGATAGCACTACTTCAAGATGGAGATTAATTGGCAGTTTGGCCCAAATGACTTAATCCTATAAGTTTGCGTAATATAATACCAATTCTTTTGCATATATCCGAGGAGTTTTTATGGATACGATTTTACAAGCCTTCTTAAGTTGGCAATTTTTAGCTTTTTCCTTGTCAATTGGTGCAATTATTTACGTAATTAGACAAGTTGTTGAATATGCAATGATTCATTGGTGGCCGCTTAAGCAATGGAAGGCTGCAAACAAGCAATCTAAAGTATGGAGAGCCTTAATTCTTCCAATTCTTCCAATTTTGCTTGGCGGCGCAAGCTTCTTTATTACTACATATCCATATCC
>Ga0163152_10003079_pt1 | contig 22242 bp, 19 predicted proteins | sample OliLakLV19MP8IB2_FD_148635 | JGI IMG/M metagenome (GOLD analysis project Ga0163152, IMG submission 148635) | Freshwater microbial mat bacterial communities from Lake Vanda, McMurdo Dry Valleys, Antarctica - Oligotrophic Lake LV.19.MP8.IB-2 | ecosystem: Environmental > Aquatic > Freshwater >...
GGGATATCCAGCCGAGTCTCACGCATACGCCTCGCCTTCATATCGCCAAGGTATTTCTCCCGGTATTGCTTAGCCAGATCAAGCTCGGCATACGCAATCCCACCATTCGACTTTGCCTCGCTCAGCCGCTCCCCCATCGGGTCCTGGATATAGGTCGGATGATCATAGCCACTCGACACCAGCGTGAAGCGCCCTTCGATACTCCGCGCCTTGGCCAGCCACTCATTCCCGCCCCAAATCGGCATCGCCACAACCTCGGCCCCTTGAAGCGCCAGCGCCTTGGTGGGCTCACTGAAAAACACGTCATAGCAAATCATGATTCCCAACTTGCCGAAGTCCGTCTCGAAGACCTGCATCCTGTCTCCGGGCGACAGCCCGGCTTCGATCTCCTCCCGCGGCAGCATCACCTTACGATACTTGCCCGCAAGCTTCCCCTCGCGATCGAGCAGAATGGCAGTGTTGTAAATAAACTCCCCATCCCGCTCATAAATTCCCGCAACAACATAAGTCTTCTTCTCACGAGCCAGCTCGCCAAGGATTCTCGCCGTATACCCATTCGCAGGCTCGGCGACTTCCTCATACTTCCTGGGACTGCCAACCACCGTTACGCCTTCGCCAAACACAATCAGATCCGTAGGCTTCGTCAAGCCCGCGCGCACAATCTCAACAAGCTTGCGAACGTTCGCCTCGCCGCCTTCGACACGAGAAGGCCGGTAATTGACACTCGACAACCGCACCGGCCGCGAAGAAGGCGCATCCGTCAACTCAATCCCCGGATTGCGAAACACCACCGCCCCTTGCTCGGCATTGTACAACCAAAGTTGCAGTTCAGCCCGCTTGGCATTAGCCGGAGCTTGCACCTCTTCCCAGACGCGAGTCCAGTGCCCAACTTTCTCCTCCCGCCACGCATACTCGGGATCTCCAATCGGATTCCACTTCTGATCCTTCCACTGGAGACGAACAAGTACCTGATTGTGCGCCTTGCGCAGCCCCTCAACCCGATATTCAGCCTCAAAACGGAACCATAATCCGGGCTGGATGCCGTTTACGGACTTCACCCATCCGCCGGAGGAAGAAGGACTGGCGGCGGCAGTCAAGGTCAAACTCCCATCGGCAAGCTTGATTCCAGCGGGCTTTTGCGCAACCCTCGGGCTCCAGATTTGCCATTCCTCACGCTTGCCGGTGTCCTCATGGGCGGGCGCAATACTAGCGGCAACGATAAATCCGATCCAAAGAATCCATCGACGGATTCCAGTTCGTTTCCCCATGCGTACCTCCAACAAGCTAAATTAAGAATTAACCCTCAGCAATGATTACCACTAAGCCAGAGATTCAGGTCGACGTCCACGCACAGGAGACGTCCGAGTGGCTGGAAGCCCTCGACCAAGTCGTAGACGCCACCGGAGCCGACCGTGCCAGCGAACTGCTGCGCCAACTCATGATCCGTGCCGCGCAACTTGGCGTGACCGCGCCCATGCGCTTGAATACCCCCTATATAAACACGATTCCGGTTTGGGAAGAAGTGCCATATCCTGGCGATCTCGAAATCGAGCGCCGGATCAAGGCCTATGTCCGCTGGAACGCCATGGCAATGGTGGTCCGTGCCAACAAGTACGATGACGGCATTGGAGGTCATATTTCGACCTTCGCTTCTCTTGCGACGATCTCCGAAGTTGGCTTCAACCATTTCTTCCGGGGCTCGATTCAAGCCGCCGACGGTTCCACTCAGGCCGGCGATTTTGTCTACTATCAGGGCCACGCCTCCCCGGGCGTTTATTCCCGCGCCTTCCTCGAAGGCCGCCTCACCGAACAGCACCTGATCAATTTCCGTCACGAACTCCGTGACCATGCCGGGCTGTCCAGCTATCCCCACCCCTGGCTGATGCCTGAGTTCTGGCAGTTCCCCACAGTATCGATGGGCCTCGGCCCGATCAACTCGATCTATCACGCACGCTTCCTGCGCTACCTCGAAAACCGCAGCCTGATCCCGGTCACCGACCGCAAGGTGATCATGATCGGCGGCGACGGTGAAACGGACGAACCAGAATCCCTTGGCGCCCTCACTCTGGCTTCCCGCGAAAAGCTCGACAATCTCATCTTCATCATCAATTGCAACCTGCAGCGCCTCGATGGGCCTGTCCGCGGCAACGGCTCGATCATTCAGGAACTCGAAGGCGCTTTCCGTGGCGCTGGCTGGAACACGATCAAGTGCCTTTGGGGTTCAAATTGGGACCCCCTCTTCGCCAAAGACAAGAGCGGCATCCTGATCAAGCGCATGGCCGAGTGCGTCGATGGCGAGTATCAGAATTTCAAGGTTAAGGGTCCTGCCTACGCCCGCGCCGAGTTCTTCGGCAAGTATCCGGAACTGGCCGAACTTGTCGCTGACATGAGCGACGAACAGATCGGTCTACAACGCCCTGAGGCGCGCCTATGACTATCGTGGCGGCCCGACCGTGATCCTCATGAAGACCATCAAGGGTTACGGCTTGGGCGAGGCCGGCGAAGGCAAGAACGTCGCCCACAATCAGAAGAAGATGAATGAGAGCGAGCTCGAATACGTCCGCAAGCGCTTCAACATCCCGGTCCCCGCTGAAGCAACCATGACCGCCAGCTTCTACAAGCCCGAAGAGAATTCTCCCGAAGCCCAATACATCCAAAAGCAGCGCGCAGCGATGGGCGGTCCGATTCCGGCTCGCAATGAAGGCAACTGGGCTTTGACTTCGCCTCCGATGAGTGCGTTCTCCGAATCCATGGAAGGCTCTGGTGGCCGCCCGGCCTCCACCACGGCCGCCTTCGTAGGCATTCTCAAAAACCTGCTCAAAGAAAAGGCGCTAGCCAAGTATCTGGTGCCGATCGTACCTGACGAAGCCCGCACCTTCGGCATGGAATCCCTTTTCCGCCAGGTTGGCATCTACGCCAGCCAGGGCCAGCTCTACAAACCTGTCGATGGCGACATGTTCCTCTACTACAAGGAATCGCGCGACGGCCAGATCCTCGAAGAAGGGATCACCGAAGCCGGCTCGATGGCCAGCTTCTCAGCCGCGGGTACCGCCTACGCCAACCTCAACACGCCCATGATTCCGTTCTACATCTACTACTCAATGTTCGGATTCCAGCGCGTTGGAGACCAGGTCTGGGCATTTGCCGACGCGCGCGGCAAGGGCTTCATGATGGGCGGCACCGCCGGCCGTTCCACGCTAAACGGCGAAGGCTTGCAGCATCAGGACGGGCATAGCCACATGCTGTTCAGCGTCGTTCCCACTTGCCAGTGCTATGACCCCGCCTACGCCTACGAACTTGCAGTGATCATCCAGGACGGTATCCGCCGCATGTACGAGAACCGCGAGCACGTCTTCTACTACATCACCTGCTACAACGAAAACTATCCGCAGCCTCCAATTCCAACAGATGTCCCGGACCTCGAAAATGGCATCCGCCGTGGCATCTACAAGCTGCGCAAGTCGACCATCGGCGAAGCGACGGTTCAGCTCTGGGGCTCTGGCCCCATGTTGAATGAATCGCTCCGCGCCCAGCAGATTCTAGCCGAGAAATTCAACATCGCCTCCGACGTCTGGTCGGTCACCAGCTACGTCAACTTGCGCCGCAACGCAGTTGAAGTGGAGCGCTGGAACCGCCTCCATCCCACTGAAGAGCCGCGCAAGCCATTGGTGGTCGAAGTGTTGGACGGCTCGCACGGCCCCATCATCGCCTCCAGCGAATATATGAAGGTGCTAGCCGACCAATTGGCACCCTGGCTCGGCGGCAGATTGACCGCTTTGGGCACCGATGGGTTCGGCCGCTCTGAGAACCGCGAACTCCTGCGTCGATTCTTCGAAATCGATGCGGAATCGATTGTCGCGGCAACGCTTTCCAGGCTATCCCGTGACGGTAGAATGGATGCTCATGCTGCCGCACAAGCCATCCTTGATCTCGGACTCAATCCGGATACTCCGAACCCCGCTACTCTGTAGTCTCTTATTCACCCTTTCGCTTTCCGCCGCCGATACGGCGCTGGATCGCTACGTCAAGACTCCAGACCCTGCTTATAAATGGAATGCCGTTGGCTCACGCGTAGTCAACGGCATTACCGTTACTACGCTTGAGATGACCAGCCAGACCTGGCGCACCGAGAAGGAAGTCGACAAGCCCGTCTGGAAGCACTTCGTACAAATCTATCGCCCCGAGAATGCCAAGCCAGGGATTGGGTTCCTGATGGTGGCTGGCGGCAACAATCGCGGACAGGCGCCGAATCCCGATCCGCAGATGCTCGCGATCGTCAAAGATACCGGCGTCGTTGCCGCGGAACTGCGCCAGATCCCCAGCGAGCCGCTCCTGTTTGCCGGCGAGTCCAAGACCCGCAACGAAGACGGCATCATCGCCTACACCTGGGACAAGTTCATGAGGACGGGCGACGACCAGTGGCCGCTGCGCCTGCCGATGACCAAGGCCGGAGTCCGGGCCATGGATACGGTAACTGAATTTATGAAGTCGCCCGCGGGAGGCGGAATCAATATCGACCGCTTCATCGTCGCTGGCGGCTCCAAGCGTGGTTGGACCACCTGGACCATCGCCGCGGTAGACAAGCGCGTCGTGGCGATTGCGCCGCTAGTGATCGACCTTCTAAACATCACCCCCAGTTTTGTACATCACTACCGCGCCTACGGCTTCTGGGCCCCCGCGATCAACGATTACACCGAGATGAAAATCATGAGCTGGATGGGGACCAGGCAATGGAAAGCATTGATGAAAATCGAAGAGCCCTACGAGTATCGCGACCGTCTCACCATGCCGAAACTGATCATGAACTCGGCTGGTGACGACTTCTTCCTCCCGGATAGCTCGCAGTTTTACTACAAGGATCTGGTCGGCGAAAAGCATATCCGATATGTTCCGAATACGCGCCACAGTTTGGCCGACGTCAGCACGGTCAATAGCCTCTCCGCCTTCGTGGATTCAATCGTCAACAACCGCACTCGTCCCGATTTCGGATGGAAAGTGAATAAAGGCGCGGGAACGATTGAAGTGAAGGCATCCGAGACCCCCAAGGCCATGAAGCTGTGGCAGGTGACCAACCCCAAGGCCCGCGATTTCCGGCTGACAGAAACCAAAGCAACCTGGAAGTCAGAACCAGTCCAACTCGTGAACGGAAAATATGTCGCGAAGGTCCCCAAGCCAGCCAGTGGCTTCACCGCTTTCTTCGTCGAACTCACCTATGACTCAGGTGGCAAGCAGCCGCACATCTTCACCACTGAAGTGAACGTGGTGCCGAACACTTACCCCTTCCAGTTCCCGAAGCAAGCCAAGCCCTAAGGCTTGAGAGCGCCTGCGTCGGCGACGATGCGGGCGCTTTTCTGCGACTGATCTGAAACAAATGTGACTGTCACTTCGCGCGTCCTGGGGAAGAGCTTCGTAACACCGAACCGGATCTCGCTACTGACAGCCTTGGCGCAAATCAGGTCGTAATGAGCATGCACTTCTGCATGGCTAGCTCCTTCGCGGTGGATATCCACTTCCTTCGGCGTTAGCTTGCATCCCGAAGCGGTAGGAAAAATCACCAACTCGGCCGCCCGCTTGCGAAGTGTATCCAGCGCCCTCTCGACAGCCTTCTTTTGAGCAGGAGTCTTCGCCTCCGACTCAAAACCGACAACCCCGTCTGCTGGCGCTTCAAACTCAACCTCACCCTTCAGACCATCCATCGCAATGTTGACTTGCGCAACTCCGTGAACATGCGCTTTTTGAGTCTTGCCCTGAGGAAACAATACTCCGGCGTGAATGATCAAAACCATTACCAGCTTCATGAAACCGTTTTACCCTATTCCCTACCTGCTCGTCGCAACAATCCTTCTAATTCCGTCCTTGGATGCCCAATTTGGCGGCGCTGTACGAGATGAATCCCGCGCTCCCATGGCGCTTCGCGAGGCACCCGGCGGTACCTGCAAGATTTCTGTGAAAGGAAGTGCGTGGGTCGGCCCAACCACGGTGAAGGGCGGTCAGATTCAGATTCGGGATCTCACTGGATCCGGGATTCGTGCTGTCTCGGGCGTGATTCGCTTTCACTTCGGCGGCGGACGCTATTCCGATCTCCAGTGGAAACACCAATCAGTCGGTTCCCCTTCCACTTCCATTGGATTAACGCCCGATCCAATGACTTTCGACGCCCAATTGAAGAATCCTACAAAGGCTGAAACTTTGACCCTGGGCGCGTATTTCGGGGATGGCAGCATTTGCGGGGAGATTGGGAAAAGCGTCAAGACTCGCTTCGAAGGTTCGATCGAGAGTGTGAAGAAAGACGCCGATGAAGCCGTGAAAGCCTCGAATTCGTTGCCGCCAGCCAAATTTGCGCAGGCCTTGCGCGATGGCTTGATTGCAGGCGGCCCCTATGCCAGAGAAACCGTCTCTTCGACAAACAGCATGTTGCGCAGCAAGCTACTTGGTCCGGATGGCAGCCTGATCGGCGAATACAAACAATGGTTGCAGCGTTGGCAGAGCTCGCTCAGGCCTGCCACACTATCTCGCCAGAAACGATCGTCGCTACAGCCCGGCCATTGAACGTTTGGCCGTCAAAAGGCGAGTTCCGCGACTTCGACGGCGACTTGTTAACGTCGTAAACCCATTTTGAATTCACATCGAGGATCGTGACATCGGCCGGCAGCCCCGGTGACAGTGAGCCTCGATTCAGCTTGAGCACTCCCGCAGGTCCGGTCGTAAACAGCTCGATCATTCGCTGGATCGAGATATGCCCCGGGTGAACCAGGCGTTCAAGGGAGATGCCAATCGCAGTTTCAAGCCCAAGAATGCCGAACGGGCAACGTTCGAACTCCTGCATCTTGTCCGTCACACTATGCGGCGCATGGTCGGTGGCAATCGCATCGATCACCCCTGCCTTGATCCCCTCGATCATCGCCTCTACATCGTGAGAGCACCGGATCGGCGGCTTCATTTTGAAGTTCGAGTCATAGGGAATAATCTCAAGATCGTGGATGGCGAAGTGGTGAGGCGTAACCTCACAAGTGACTTTGAGGCCGCGCCGCTTGGCTTCAGCCACCATCGCGATCGCGTTCTTGGTTGACAGGTGCGCAACGTGGTAGCGCGCTCCAGTCACCTCAGCCAATAAAATGTCCCGCGCAACCATCACGTCTTCAGAGCAAGCCGGGATGCCACGCAAGCCATAGCGAACCGATGCTTTCCCTTCATGCATTTCGCCACCGGCGGACAGGTTCAGATCTTCGCAATGATCAATCACCAATACGTCAAAGCTGGATGCGATTTCCATCGCACGCCGCATGACGCGGGAATTCATAACCGGCTTGCCGTCGTCAGAGATAGCCACCGTGCCCGCGGCCTTCATCGCCCCAATCGAGGCCAGCTCAACGCCAGCGCTGCCTTTGGTGATCGCGCCGATAGGAAAGACATTGACCTTGGCGATGGCCTTGGCGCGCTCGATGATGTACCGCGTTAGGTGAGGCGTATCGTTGACCGGGTTCGTATTGGGCATACAACATACGGTGGTGAATCCGCCGGCCGCAGCGGCGCGAGCCCCCGTCTCAATCGTCTCTGAGCTTTCAAACCCCGGCTCGCGCAGGTGAACATGCATGTCGATGAAGCCCGGAGCAACGATGAGCCCAGTGGCGTCGAACTCCTCTGCGCCCCTCGAGGGAAGATTTTCGCCTACGCCGCGAATGATGTCGCCAGCCAACAGTACGTCAGTGACGCGGTCGATGCCGTTGGCCGGGTCAATCACGCGGCCGTTTCGGATTAGAAGCTTTGGCATTACAGCAGGACCCTTTCAAGTACAGCCATACGCACGGCGATGCCATTCTCAACCTGGCTGAGGATGACGGATCGCGAGCTGTCGGCGACCTCAGTCGAGATCTCGCGGCCGCGATTCATCGGGCCGGGATGCATCACGATCGCATCGGGTTTGGCAAGCGCCAGATTCTCGGCGCGAAGCCCGTAAAAGCGCGAGTACTCTCCAGCCGGGAAGTTCGTTTCGTTCTGACGCTCAAGCTGAACCCGCAGCATCATGATGATGTCGGTTTCCTTCAGCGCCTCGAGAATATCGTAAGTAATCGAGACGCCCGGTGCGATATCCTTCAACTCCTGCGGAACCAGCGGAGCAGGCCCGCAAAGCACAATATCGACCCCAAACTTGGACAACAGATGGATATTCGATCGCGCCACGCGGCTGTGCAGGATGTCGCCGATGATCGCAACGCGGAGGCCTTCCAGCGTCGGCCTTTTGTCGAGAATCGTGCGTGCATCCAGTAGCGCCTGCGTCGGATGCTCATGCTGCCCATCCCCCGCATTGATGATCGGGATCGGCAGATGACGAGCCAGAAAATGCGGGGCGCCAGAAGCCGCATGGCGCATCACAATCGCATCCGGCCGCATCGCGCTCAGCGTGCTAACAGTATCGAGCAGCGTCTCGCCCTTCGACACACTCGAGCCTTCGGAACTAATCGAGACAGCATCGGCGCCAAGGCGCTTGGCGGCGATCTCAAAGCTGATCCGGGTGCGTGTTGAGGATTCGAAAAACAGATTGACAACGAGGCGGCCGCCAAGAAGGTCGAGGCGCTTTTCGCGCATTTGCTGCAAGGGCTGGAAGTATTTTGCACGCTCCAGCAGAGTCTCGATTTCGGCGCGATCGATGGCCTCGATGTCGAGGAGGCCTTTGGACATAGTTATACCTTTTCGACGAGCAGGACTTTCTCCATGCCGTCTATTTCCTGGAGCTTGACTTCAATAATCTCACTCGCCGTAGTCGGCACCTTACGGCCAACATACCGGGCGTCAATCGGCAGTTCCCGATGCCCGCGATCGATCAGGCACAGCAACTGCACGCGAGACGGCCTCCCATGATCGAAAAGCGCATCCAGTGCGGCGCGAATCGTCCGCCCCGTATACAGCACGTCGTCGGTGAGGATGATGTCCAGGCCATTGATGTCGAATGGGATCTCGGTAGCATTAATCACAGGCTTCGCGCCCACGGTCGTCAAATCGTCGCGATAGAGATTGATATCGAGAATTCCAACCGGAATTTCACGCTTCTCAAGGTCGGAGATCTTCTTCGACAAACGCTGCGCAATGGGTACGCCCCTGCGGCGGATCCCAATGAATGCCAGCTTCGATAAATTGTCGGACTTCTCGAGAATCTCGTGGGCGAGACGGACCAGTGTGCGATCCATTTCGGAAGCCGACATGAGTTGTGCTTTTTCGCGAGTCGCGCTCATGATTTTCTCCAAGCTAACATAGGGCCGTCCACTCAGTCTGGCTAAAATATTCTGGCTAAAATATAGGGCCATGAAGCTGCTCTCTCTTTTGGTCTGCGCCGGATGGCTCGCCCACGCCGCTGAACCGGATCCTGCGCGTGTGCGAGAACTGGTCGAGGCTGCGCGGCGGGCATGGGATGTTCCAGGCGTGGCGCTGGCGATCGTCAAGGACGACCAGACGCTCTACCTCGAAGGTCACGGCGTTCGAGAAGCAGGCAATCCAGAGCCGGTAACCTCGCACACTGCGTTTCAGATCGCATCGGCGACAAAGGCATTCACAACCGCTTCAATGGCGATGCTCGCCGATGAGCGCAAGATGGCCTGGGACGAACCTGTCAAGAAACACCTCGACTTCTTCCGGTCGGCGGACCCACAAGCCGACGCCTTGGTGACCATGCGCGATCTCGTGTCCCACCGCACCGGCCTGCCCCGCCATGACGTCTTGTGGATTCGCACAACGTCCTCAAGGGATGACCTGATCCGCAGGATGGCATTTGCCAAACCATCCGCTTCCTTCCGCAGCCTCTACCAGTATCAGAATCTAATGTTCACTAGCGCCGGTGAGGCGGTCGGCAAGGCGAGCGGCCTTGGCTGGGATGGATTCGTACAACAACGCATCTTTCTGCCGCTTGGGATGAAGGACAGCTCTACATCCTTCATCGATATGCTGCGGCATACCGACATGGCCATACCGCACGTCAAGGGTAAGCCGAACCCCCTGCGCAACTACGACAACATTGGCGGGGCAGGGAGCATCGCATCCAGCATCAACGACATGTCTCGCTGGCTGAGGCTGCAATTGAATGTAGGTGTATTTGAAGGCCAACGCCTGATCAGCGAGAAGCAACTCGCCCAAACGCATGAACCGCAAACCATAATTCACCGCACAGCAGCTCAAAAAGAAATGCAGCCCGAGTACACACAGTCCAGCTACGCCATGGGTTGGTTCGTCAATCACTACCGTGGAGAAATGCTGGTCATCCATTCCGGTTCCTTAAGCGGCTACCGGGCGCTGGTAACAATGGTTCCCCGCCTGAAGCTCGGCGTTGTTGTACTGGCCAACGAGAACGGTACGAATCTGAATGAAGCGCTCACCAACACCCTCCTCGACGAGTACCTCGCTCTGCCCCGCACGCGAGACTGGAACGCACACATGCTGGCGGCGGTGAAGCGCGGCGAAGAAAAGGAAGCCTCGGAAAAGCGCGAGCTAGAAGCGGCCCGCAAGAAGGACACAAAGCCGAGCCTCGAACTGGACAGCTACATAGGGGGCTACCGCGAACCCGCTTACGGAATGCTGAAGGTAACGGTATCTGAAGGCACATTGCGAGCCGAGTGGGCTCAGTCAAAGATGCTACTTGAGCATTGGCAGTTCGACACTTGGAGAGTCAAGCAAGGCGAACCAATGGCCGGCGAACTTCTGCACTTTGAACTGAACGAGAAAGGCCAGCCCGCCAAGTTGACCTGGCTCGGGCAGACCTTCTCTCGCCAATAGTGTTGCCAGGCTCTTCACAGACTTTTTCTGCTTAAATTCTGAACCCCACCAACAACTTACAAAAACCATGGTTCGGAACAGAACTTTCATTTGCTAATGTCTCGATCGGGAGGCGCCTCGCGCGCCTCTTCTTGATTTCACAGTAAAGGAAACAGCAACCCATGGCTTCAACAGCCCAACCAAACGCAGCGAACCCAACCACGATCTTCCAAAGCAATCCGGACGAACGAACCCAATACGACATCTTGAAGAATAAACTCTTCGCAAAAATCATTCCCGAGGGCGAACCCGAGCTCCAGGTATTCGAGCGCTACGTTTTCGCTACCTACCAAACCGGCCGCGCCCGCCAAATGGAAATCGACGCGCAAGACCGCTGGCTAAACGAACCCGATTCCGACAAGTGGTTCCTCCAAATGGAAAGAATCCAAAAGCTGGCAGCCCTCCAGGAACGCCGAGCCGACAAAGCCCTGAACGAACTGCGAAAGCTCCAGCGCGATCGATTCTCCTCCCTGGACGTACACAACGAATTGTATCTGTTTGAACAAAAAGCAACCATCCCGGTAACTCTGCCCATATTCGAGATGCGCAGGTCCAGCCAGGCCAACACCAGCGCCTTCCAGATCGCCAACATGGTCCTAACCAACAGCCCTGAATCCCAGGCCATCATTGAAAACCAAACGAAGCCAACTAATCTCCCAACCCAGGAAGAAATCAAGGAATTCCTGCGAATGGTGCAGACTGCCAAGACCTGAATAGCTTCGTCCAACCTGGGCCCACGCCGCCCGCCGCTCTTTGAAATCCGAACCCGCACGATCACCTCCAGAGGACGGCACTACACGTGTGGGCCGACACTCCCCCGGCCCACGCCCGCGTCAAACGCAAGTCGTGCCGCCTCCACCTCGGCAACATGCTTCGAGGCCCAGAGCCAGATGCCACAGGCCGCCTCGCCCAGGCTCTCCCCCAACGGTGTCAACCGGTAATAAACGCGTGGCGGCACAACGGCATGAGCGGTCCTGATCACTAACCCGAAGACCACGACGCCACCGCCACTCAGATCGCCATCGCTTGGATGTTGGCCAAGAGCCACAACATCATCCCCGTAATTGGCGCGCGCAAACGAACCCAATTGACCGAATCGCTCGCCGCCACTCAAATCAGCCTCACCCCTCAGGAACTGGCCCGAATCGAGCAGCGGATTCCCGCCGAAGCCACGGCTGGCACCAGCTACGATGCCCATCAGATGGCCATGCTAGACAGAGAGCGCCCTGGTTAAAGCAAAACCCAAATCAAGCCGATCCCTAACAAGATGGGTCGCCCGGCGGTAATTGCACTTTTTGTCCTGTCCCTGCTACCCTCAGCCTACTTGGCGTGGCAGGGGCGTGACCTCCCGCATTTAGGGAGCTTCCACGACGACGCCATCTACCTCGAGACCGCCCGCAACCTGGCTTGCGAAAACACCTACAAAATCGGCAGCCTGCCCTGGGCGCCCGCTCAAACCAAATACCCGCCTCTCTATCCGCTCTACCTCTCGATAGCCTGGCGCATCACTCCCGACCTCGACAAAGCCCTCCCCATCGCCATGTTTCTCAACTGGCTCTGGCTGCCAATTTGGGTCATCGGCATCCATCGCCTGCTCAAACCCTCCAGACTGCATCCCTGGTTGAAACTCGCACTGCCTCTACTCATCGCCGTTCACCCCGACGTCCAGCTCGCCTCGATCCGCATCATGAGCGACCTGATGTGCGCCGCCCTCATCACCTGGTCGCTGGCAACTCGCAACCCATTCCTCGCCGCCCTTACTTACCTCGTGAGATCCGCGGCTCTGCCCTTGATCGCCGCCCTCGCGATCACAGACCTATATGCCAAACGCTGGCGCAGCGCCGCCACCGGCCTCGCCATCGCGGCAGTTCCCATCGTGGGCTGGGCGATCTGGGTCGCTGCCAATCGACACCACGGGACAACTTCAATCGAGCGCTACTACACCGACTACATCGCCTATCAGCTCGAAATGATCCCAATCAGCGGCATCCCCGGCCACATGTACCAACAACTGGACCCGCTCATCAATTCCATCTCGAGACTCTTGCTGCTCAACTCTGGATGGGTCATCCTCGAACGCCTCGCCGCCTTCGCAGCCATCTCTGGAGTCATACGCCTCATGCGAAGTGGCCAGATGCAGGCCTACGGCGTCTATGGCCTCCTCATGACAACGATGATGCTCATCTGGTACTTCCCTCTCGACAATCGCGCCTTGCTCCCGGCTCTGCCGCTGATCTGGCTTGGCTTCACTGAAGAGCTGAGATGCTTCATGGAAATCCTGAAAGCAGCATGGTCCAAGCGTCCGGCTGAACGCGCCTTCGCCGCCATCTTCGCAACAATCTGCGCCACCCTGCCGCTCGCGATGCTCTACAACGCAACCGCCAACCTTTCCAAAGTGGGAGAGCCGCTCCTTCGCTCAGAGCGTCAGCTATTCAAGAACACCCGCGCCGCCTTCCGCTGGATCGAAGCGAACACAACCAAACAAACCCATTTCTACACAGTCGATGATCCCGTCTTCGCCCTCTACACGAACCGCAAGGCCCTGCGCTCCCCCGAGCTCGACCGGGCATTCACGCGCACCAAAACCGGCCAGTACACCCTCTCCCCGCAAGGCATCGCGGACATGAACCACTTCAACCTCCCCTGCCTCTTCCTGAGCGCAAAACACTTCGAATCCGACCAAACCATCTCTTTCAGCCTCGAAAACACGGGTCTGAGCGAAATCTACCGCTCTGGTTCCGAACTGGTGGCTTGTCGCCTCAATAGTTTGCCGCATCCTATTTCTCGATCCGTCATCCAATAGACGTATGACCATCACGCAGCTTGTCATCGCCGGAATCATTGCTTTCGTCATCGTTTGCCCTCTGATGATCCTATTGAACCCGCCCACCGCCTGGGTGGAGACAATCTGGGGCAGTCGCAAGAAGCGTTAGTTCAACTTCCACCTGCCACCTTCAAAACGAGCATCCAGGCATCCCCAAGTCCCGAATTTTGATGCCATCTGTCCACCATCGACATTCAATGTCGTCCCAGTTATGTAGCTGGCTCGCTCGGAAGCCAGAAACTCAATAGCCTCTGCCACCTCCTGTGCTCTTCCTCCTCTCCCCAGCGGCAAAGCTGCGAAGTAAGGCTTAACGATGGACTCATCGGCAAACGCCCCCGCAGTTAGTTGCGTTTCAATCAAACCCGGACAAACCGCGTTCACTCGTATGCCAAACGGACCCAATTCATTGGCAGCCGTGTGCAAGATTCCCATTAGCCCCGCTTTGCTGGCGTTGTAAGCGATCAAGTCCGCCTCACCATCAAAAGAGTTTGTTGAAGCCGTCAGTACAATCGAACCCGAACGTTGCTCCCTCATCACTCTTGCCACTGCCTTCAAGTGAAAGAACGCCGCAGTCAGATTGACCTCGAGCGTAGCCCGCCAATTCTCTTCCGTTGTGTCTTCCAGCTTCTGTGGCCGACAGATGCCCGCGTTCAAAACCGCCACATCAACACGACCCATCGAACTCAGCACACCTTCGAGAGATCCCGTTCCCCGTAGATCAAGCACTACCGATTCGATACCCGGCTCCTCGACCGCAGCCATGTCCGCGACCCAAACCCTTCCACCCGCCTCCCGAAATACCTTCGCCGTCTCAAGGCCGATACCGCCCGCCCCGCCTGTTACCAGAATATTCATCTCTCCATGCTAGATTGCCTACTGAATGTCCAACAAGATTTCGAGACGCGCCGCACTGGCGCTTACTGCTTCTGCGCCGCTGCTGGCCCAGAAGTATCTTTCTTCGCCACGCCGCGCGCTGACCGCGCCAGAACTGCTCGATGCTCCTGACGAATGGATCACCCGCTCCCTCGCCTGGGTCGAAGACATGCTGGCTCGCCGTCCACAATATCGATTCGCCAACGGAATTCTTGAGGGCGGGGAAGAGTCCGTCCACCGTTCGGCTCTAATTCGCCTCGATGACATCCTACACATCGACTCGGCTCCCTCGAAGCCATTGATCCACGACTGGTATCGCCAGCGAATGCTCGCTACCGCCAAGCGTGCTGCCACTAAACCAACTGGCAACCGCGTCATCAAGCTCTACGATCACGGCTGGCACGTCCAGACAGCCACTACCCGCTTCGCGATCGATTTGGTCGGCGGTGCACCGCGCAACGACAAGTTCCAAATGTCGAATGAGGCCCTCGACTTGTTGGTCAATTCCTCCGATGCCCTCTTCATCAGCCACTGGCATAACGATCACGCGGACCCAGTGGTGGCCCGCAAATTCTTCGCGCAAAATAAGCCGGTCTTCGCTCCCTCTGACGTATTCCGCGAGGAGCCTGAATTGCAAAAGAAGCTGACGGTTCCCGAACGCAGCGCCACCAAAGTCTCTACTCTGGGCAAGCTTTCCTACATCGCTTACCCAGGCCATCAAGGCAAGGACGTCATCAATAATTGCTACTTGTTCAAGACGGCCGAAGGCCTCAATTTACTGCACACCGGCGACCAGTCCAATGACGAGGACTTCGCCTGGATTGACAAGATCCATCAGTCTCATCGAGTGCATATCTTCCTGCCCAATTGCTGGACGCCATTGCCGCTCCGCTTTGCCAAGGGCGTCAAGCCAGCCCTCATCCTTCCCGGTCATGAAAACGAGATGGCCCATACGGTTCCGCACCGTGAAGACTGGACCCAGACCTTCACTCGCTTTGAAGGCGCGGAAGGCCTGATGCTTCCGCTCTGCTGGGGTGAAGAGGTCCTCTACAGCGTTTGATTTGGATGGGCCACGCGTAGCGTCTGCCTGATTTCAGGCTCTGGAATCCTGACGCTCGCGCCATCGGGCCAGACCACTTCGAGCCAATCGACGCTGTTCGAAAGCCCCAGTCCGAAATGCGCGACGGGCTCACTCTGCGACAGGTACCCGCTGCCACAATCAATCACTCGCGTCATGACGCGTCCACACCTCAGCCGGACCACCGCTCCCCGGGCAGGCGCTCCCGCCGCAGTCACCGGCTCAACTCTCAACCAGTGGTTGCGATTGGGCTTGGCGGCGTACAAGCTCATTTCCGCCGGGACCGTTTCACCATGGCCCAGCATCAGTTCCAGCCTGCCATCGCCGTTCCAGTCACCTACCACGGCACCCACACCATAGCCGCTCGGTTCGATAGCGTCGCCGCAATCCACCAGCCGCCAGTCATCGTTCCTCCAGGCGTAAAGCAGATTCGCTTCCCCATGCCCATGCAGGAAGATCTCCTCAAACCCGTCATTGTCGAAGTCGGCCACAACGACGCCTCGAACGTCGCGTGCTCCTTCCAGAGCAACATCCTGAAACAGGCCTTGCTCACCTTGCACAAACAGTCTCTGCGGTCCTCTATGGTTTCCGCACACGAGATCCAGACGCCCGTCGAAGTTAGCGTCAATCCAGGCTAGGCCGCGGGCAGTTCCAGTTGAATCGGCCAATCCATGCTCCGCAGCCCGTTCCTGAAACCGTCCGCTGCCATCCGGCAGAAACAGCATGTTCGCAATCCCCTCATTGCCCGCATAGATCTGCAAACCGCCATCGAGCAACGCACCTGCGATCAGGCTCCGCCCTCCGGCGATGCGAGCCAGGCCGATCAAAGGAGCAACATTCTCCACTCTGTCTTGGCCTAACACTTCGATGTAGCGGAAAGGCCCGCCTTCATGCGCCACCATGAACCCATAGCGGCCCATCCCAAACCGATCAAACGCAAGAACAGACTGGCTTGACTGATTGCGCTCACGCACGCCACCCAGCAGGTCGATCCAACCGCCACGGCGCCAGGCGAAAAGCCGATCGGGCGCAGCTTCGCCATTGCCCACATAGAGTTCTTCGCGCCCATCGCCGTCAACGTCTCCGGCCGCAATACCCATCGACGGAGCGCGCTCATCCGTCAGTGGCGCTACACCGACATCATAAAAGGCGTCCCCGCCCCATTTCAGCACCAGGTTTCGGCCGCCATTGGCGGCAACGACACATTCGAATTGGCCGTCACCATCGAGGTCAACAACAGCCAGCCCTGTGTACCATTGCGCCGGATTATCGGCGATCAGCTTCGTCAGCGCCCACAGCATTCCTTAGGAAGAAAGTTGGGTCGTGGCGTGCGTTCCATCCACCGAGCGGGGGGGATTGTTGAACAGCATCCGCAGGCAGGATTCGCAGCAGAACAGCTTGTCCGGGAATTGCCGGATCTGTTGCATCAGCGCCGGCCGGATATTCATCTGGCAGGACGAACACATGCTCTCGGTGCACTCTGCGACCACAATTCCGTCCTTGTGCTTCCTGCGCAACTTCTCGTAGTGATCCAGAAGCTTTGCAGGCACTTCTTTGGCAAACGCCTGGCGTTCGCGGTAGATCTTTACGCCCTTCTTGCGGTCGGTTTCGCTCAGCGCCGTGGCTTCCAGCTTGCGCTTCTCAACAGCCGCCCGCTCCTCGGTCAGACTCTTCTCAGCCGCAGCGACGGTCCCGGAAAGGGCTTCGTCGACCTCGAGCAGCTTCAAGGACCTTTCCTCGTTCTGCATTGTTTCGGTCTCGCAGTAAGCGATTTCGTGCTGGAAGGCAGTCAGCTGCTCCTGAGTAGTCGCCTGCATTACCTGCTTCTTGAGCTTGGCGATCTTTTCCTTATGATCCGAGTTGGCGCCAGTCAGCCTTCTGATTTCTGTCTGATTGGCTGTCAACGCTGCTTGATCTGCTTCCAGCCGCCGTTCGTGCGATTCCAGCACCTTTTCCAGTTCTGCGATTTTCCTGGGTAGACTGCGAATCTCTGCCTCAAGTTGAGCGAGCTGCCGGTCCATCCTTTGTAGCTTAAGTGCGAGTTGAACTTCCTGATCCATTGAATAGCTACAACTTACCACGCAAGAAGGGCAGGCGACGTTTTAGCGGTCCGGCCATAGCGTCGGTAGCCATCGCCAACTCCTCGAGTCCGAAGGCTCGCGCCGCCAAAAAGAAGACGATCGCTCCTACTGGAATCGCAATCGCCAATTGAGCGATGAACGGCATCCAGGCGATCCAGCCCTCTAAAAACCACACTACCGCAGCCATCACAGCCGTGGCCAGCACGGTCTTGGACAGGCTCGACCAGAGCATGCGCCCATACAGTCCGCCGATCTTGCGCCGCATCAGCAGGAATAACGTGACCGCGCTGAACAGCGCGATTCCAGATGTCGAAACGGCAAGTCCGGCATGGCCAAGCTGAAGAACATCCACCATCGTTCTCGCGAGCGCGTAGTTCACGATCACACTGCCAAGTGAAACGAGCATCGGGGTGCGCGAATCCTTCAGCGCATAGAACGCCGGGCTGAGAACCTTCAGTGCTGAATATCCTGCCAAGCCAATCGCGAAGCAGGACAGTGCCATCGCCGTTTGTTGCGTGTCGTAGGAGTCAAACTTGCCCCCCTGATAAACCGCGCCGATCATCGCCTTGCCAACCAGCACGAGGCCGGCTGAACTGGGTATGGTCAGCAGGAAGACGAGCCCGAGTGAGCGCGACAGCGTCCTCCGGAACTCTTCCCAATTCTCGGCCACGGCACTCCGCGAAATAGCCGGCAACGTTGCACTTGCAATCGCCACGCCGAACAAGCCCAAGGGCAGTTGCATGAATCGGAAAGCATAGTTCAACCAGCTCACCGAACCGTTCGCTCCTCGCAACGGGTCGATCAACTCTGAAGCAATATTCGAGTTCACCAAAACATTGATCTGGGTGGCCGCGTTGCCGAGAATCGCAGGACCCATCATGATCAGGATGTGGCGCAAGCCTGGGTCGCTGAAATCGAGTGTCGGGCGGAAGATGAAGCCAGCCCGAATCAGCGCCGGAACTTGAAATCCAAGTTGCAACGCTCCTCCGCCGAGCACTCCCCAGGCCATACCCTCAATGGCTGTAATCCCGAACCGGGGCCCAAGCCAAACGCCGGCAATCAGCCCGATGATCACGCTCCCAATGTTGAAAAACGTGCTCGACAACGCCGGCACCGCAAACTGTTTGAGCGAATTCAGTATCCCCATTGCCTGAGCCGCCAGCGCCACGATCAACAGGAATGGGAACATGATTCGCGTCAGGTGAGCAGCTAGTTCCGACTTGCCTGGCGTATTCGCAAAGCCAGGCGCGGCAAGATTGACCAACTGCTGGCTATAGATCGCGCCGAGTGCGCAAATCACACCCACGACCAGAATCAGCGTGGTGGCTACCAGGTTCGCCAACCGCGCGGCATCCTGCTTGCCCTTGTTCTGCAATGACTCGGTGAATGCCGGAACAAAGGCGCTCGAAAGCGCACCCTCGGCAAACAGATCGCGCGTCAGATTCGGAATCTGAAAGCCGATCCGGAACGCATCGAACGGCATGGTCGAACCGAACAAGCGGCTCATCACCATCTCGCGAACCAGCCCTGAAACGCGAGACAAAGCGACTGCAAAACTCATGATCGAAGCGGATCTCACAACCCCCTTCGACACAGTGGCGGACGATTCCGCCGCAGTCTGTTGCTCGAGCGGGCTCAGGCGCTTTCTACTCCGTACAATTCCAGGAAATGGGCCACGGTCTTGATGCCAAGAAAGTAGTTTTCCAATTTGTATTTTTCATTGGGTGAGTGCAACCCGTCATCCGGCAGGCCGAAACCCATCAAAATGGTCGGGATGCCCAAATGCTGGTTGAATTCGCCCACGATCGGAATGGATCCACCCGAACGGATGAATACGGTCTGCTTGCCCATCGTATCGGCAAACGCCTTCGCCGCCACATCCATGGCCGGATGATTCGGATCCACCATCAAGCCTGGGCCGTGCGAAAGCACCACCACTTTACACTGGATGCCCTTCGGTGAGTGTTGAGCAACAAACTGCTTCACCGCCTCCACCACCTTCTCGGGATTCTGATCCGGCACCAATCGCAACGAGACCTTGGCTGTGGCCGTGGCCGGGATCACTGTCTTCGCACCCGCGCCGGTAAAGCCACCCGCGATGCCATGGACTTCAAGCGTGGGTCTGGACCAAACACGCTCTAGAACGGTGCGTTCCGCCTCGCCCGTCAATGTGGTTGAACCCACTTCGTCTCGTAGCATCGCAGCTTCAGAGAAGGGAAGCGTCTTCCAGGAGTCGAGCTCTTCCTGCGCAGGCTCGGCGACATCGTCATAAATGCCGGGGATCAGGATTCTTCCTCCGGCGTCCTTCATTTTCGAGAGCAACTCCACCAGGCCGAACACAGCATTCGGCGCAGCGCCGCCATAAAGACCGGAATGCAGATCGCGCGCCGGGCCCCGGGCCACGATCTCGAGATAGACCAGTCCGCGGAGTCCGATGCATAAGGTCGGCAATCCTTCGGCATATAGCGCAGTGTCGCTTACCAAGGCCACGTCCGCTTTCAGCTTGTCGCGATGGGCGGGGACATACTTCGAGATCGATTTGCCGCCGATTTCTTCTTCGCCTTCGATCAACACCTTGATATTGACGGGTAGCTTGCCACCGAGCGCCATCAGCCCTTCTAGAGCCTTGATGTGCATGTAGAACTGGCCCTTGTCATCGACCGCACCGCGGGCGTAGATATTCCCATCGCGCACGGTGGGCTCAAACGGTGGGCTCACCCATAGCTCAAGCGGATCGGCCGGCTGCACGTCGTAATGCCCGTAGCAAAGCACGGTCGGCTTCCCCTCAGCATGCAGCCAATCGGCGTAAACCAGAGGCTGGCCTTCGGTTTCGATGATCTCGACATTTTCGAGGCTGGCTTTGCCAAGCTGGTCCGCCGTAAATTCCGCGGCTCGCCGGACGTCTCCCGCGTGCTCCGGAAGCGTAGAAACACTGGGAATGCGGATCAGGTCGAACAGTTCATCGAGCAGGCGTTGGCGATTGCCTTCCACCCAGTTATTAATTTGTTGGGACATGCGGGAACTTTCAGTTTAGCGGTTCGCATTACTATAGTTCCGAATGCCCCTTTCTCGACGCAATTTTCTCGCTGGCCTTGCTGCCGCTCCTGTTCTTGCCCAGTCTGCTGAGTCGCTACCGCCCTGGACGCCCGGCACTCTCGACATCCACCACATCTCAACCGGACGGGGCAATTGCACGCTGACCATCGCTCCTGACGGCACGGTGCTGATGATCGATGCCGGCGCGCAAATGCCTACAGAGCAGCAGTTGCCCTACTACGTTCCCGCCTATCCTGATCTATCAAAGCGGCCTGGGGAGTGGATGGCGCGCTATGCGATGCGCCAGATGAAGGCGGTAGGGCGCGAGGAGATCGATCATCTCTTTCTGACGCACTTTCACAGCGATCACATGGGTGAGTTCAAACCCGATCTGCCGATGTCGAAGAAGGGCAACTACCGGCTGACCGGAATCACCGACATCGCCGAGCAGATTGCGATTCGCAAGATTGCCGATCGTGGTTTCCCAAACTACAATTATCCTGCGCCGCTTGAGGACCCGACAACGCGCAACTATCGCGCTTTTGTTGAGCAGGCCGCGAAGACTGGAACCACGATTGAGGCTTTCCGTCCGGGCTCCAATACCCAACTCGGCCTGGTGCGCAAGCCAACCGGCTTTCCCAATTATGAAGTCCGCAACATCGTCGTCAATGGAGAACTCTGGACGGGGAAAAGTGAGACAACGCGACAGGCCTTTCCTTCATTGGCAACCTTAAAGCCGGGCCAATATCCTTCCGAGAACATGTGCTCAGGAGGTATCCGCATTCGCTACGGCGCATTCGACTATTTCCATGGCGGCGACCTTTGCGACGGCAGCTCCTACGGCACGCCGGCCTGGCGCAACATCGAAACGGCAGCGGCCCAAGTGGTCGGCCCCGTGGATGTCGCCCTCGCCAGCCACCACGGCTACATTGATTCAACCGGCCCTGCTGTGGTTCGTGCGCTGCGTCCGCGCGCGTTTGTGATCCACAGTTGGGATTCCGCGCACCCCACGATGCCGGCCCTCCACAACATGCTCAGCGAAGAATTGTATCCCGGGCCTCGCGACATATATGCAACTGCGCTCAAGTCTGAAGCGAAGATCGCGATCAAGAGACTCAGTCAGCTCAAGAGCTCACTTGGGCATGTCGTAGTTCGGGTGGCCGAGGGCGGGACAAGCTGGCAGGTGTTCATCACAACCAATGCGGATGAATCAGACCGCATCACCGCCAAATTCGGTCCCTTCAACAGCTAGTGAATGCGAATGACGGCGATACCTTTTTGACGGCGGTCTTCACCGAACGCGATGGCCTCGACGCTGTTTGATTTCGGGTTCAGGCGCATCGGGATATTGATTACCTGCTGGCCGGGTTGCTGCTGTTGGATCGGTGAGCCGAGCCAAGTGATTCCTTCAGGATTGGGCACGATTTCCAGATTCCCATTTTCAAGGTTGTAAACCAGAATCTGCGTGCCGGCGTTGCCAGTCTTAATCCCTCGCGCGACGAGCCGGCGAATGGAAGGCAGGACACCAAGCAGATTGATATTCGCAAAGC
>Ga0163152_10003080_pt1 | contig 22237 bp, 19 predicted proteins | sample OliLakLV19MP8IB2_FD_148635 | JGI IMG/M metagenome (GOLD analysis project Ga0163152, IMG submission 148635) | Freshwater microbial mat bacterial communities from Lake Vanda, McMurdo Dry Valleys, Antarctica - Oligotrophic Lake LV.19.MP8.IB-2 | ecosystem: Environmental > Aquatic > Freshwater >...
ACCCTGGCGCACCCAGCGGACCCAACCCGCGAACGTGAAGCTGAGCAGGATGGCAAAGGGCGCATCGGCGATCACCTCGTGTTCGTACCACGCGGCCATCGGCAGGAGCGCCCAGAACAGCGTGACCGGAATCACCCAGATCCTCCAATGAGTGCAGAGGTTGCGCACCACATAGGCGAGCGGCAGAACCGTGAGCAGGCCCGCGGCGTGCTGCGTCCAGGCGATCCAACGAAGGGGACTGCCCGGCAATGCGCAAACGGGGAGCAGCGCGATGGGATAGACGTAGCGCCGCTTTGCGTAGAGGGCTATATCCCCGTCGAGCAGGAACCGGTAGGCGAAACTGAGATAGGAATCGGAGTCGGGGCGAAGGGTCGCGTAGGGGAGATAGGAGATCAGCGCGCCCCTCAACGCCGCTCCCAGGATCAACGCGGGGATGGACCAGCGCAGGACATCCCACACCACCGGATGCCTCGCTCTCCAGTCGTTCCGATGGTCGAGGAAACTCATGAGGGTTGCGAGCCCAACTGCCGGACCCGGCGGAGCGTCTCGGCCGCCAGCCAGCGGGTCAGCGCCTTGTCGTGCAGGCGCAGGCGCGGAACGCAATACCGGAGGAACCAAGCCCATTCCCGGCAGCCGAAACCCGCTTGCTCCGAAAGCACGGCGAAAGCCCGGGCGGCATCGGAGGCGTTCAACCGCAGCAACTGGCTGCAGTGCCGCAACCCGATCCGGCGATGATCCACCTGCATCTCCACCTGTCGGGTTGCGGTAAAGGCTTCCTCAAGGAACCGTGCCCCGTTCCGCACTGGCATCAGGACGGTGACCGGGGGCATGGCAGGCGCGGGGTGGCTCAGTACGACCTGGCCCACACCACGCGGCGGGGGCTCGGATTACCGGAGAACGGACAGACTCCCGGCTCCGCATCACCGGTTCGCGGGATGCATCGGATCGTGACTTTGAGTTCAGCCTTGATGCGTGCTTCGACTCCGGCGGAGCCGTCCCAATGGGCGAGGGCGAATCCGCCGTGAATCTCGGGCTTCGCGGCGTTCGCCGGGGTGAAGAACGCGCGGAACTCCTCCTCCGTGTCGATCGTGCGGGTGTGCTGCTCGCGGAATGCCAGCGCGCGGGCGAGCAAGGTTTCCTGGATGGACTCCAGGGTGACGCCGATCCCGTCCACCAATGCATCCAGGGTGGGAAACTCCTTCTCCTTGGGCCCGCGATCCCGGCGGGCCAGTGCCGCGGTTCCCTTTTCCAAATCGCGCGGACCCAGTTCGATCCGAACCGGCACGCCGCGTTTCACCCATTCCCAACTTTTTACGCCGCCGCCGACGTCGCGTGCGTCAATCTCCACGCGCACCGGCTCGCCGCAGAAGGCGCGGGCCCGGAGCCGTTCCGCCAACCGATGGGCGGCATCGAGAACCGCGGCCCGGGATTCATCCTTGCCCAGAATTGGCAGGATCACCACTTGCGAGGGAGCGACCCGGGGAGGGAGGACCAGGCCGTCATCGTCGGCATGCGCCATGAGCAACGTGCCGATGAGCCGGGTGCTGACACCCCAGCTCGTGGTCCAGGCGAACTCTTCCAGGTTGGCGCGCGAAACGAACTGGATGCCGGATGCGCGGGCGAAGTTCTGACCAAGAAAATGAGAAGTGCCGGCCTGGATGGCCCTCCGATCTTGAACCATGGCCTCCATGCAGAGGGTTTGAACCGCTCCCGGGAATCGTTCGCTTTCGCTTTTCTCGCCGGTCAGCACGGGAATGGCGAGGTGATCGCGTGCGAACGTCTCATACACGCCAAGCATCCGCTCGGTTTCCTCGCGTGCCTCCTGCTCGGTTTCGTGCGCCGTGTGACCTTCCTGCCAGAGGAACTCGGCGGTGCGAAGAAAGAGGCGGGGACGCAGCTCCCAGCGCACCACGTTGGCCCATTGATTGATCAGGATCGGCAGGTCGCGATAGGACTGCACCCACTTGGCGTAGGTCGCGCCGATGATCGTTTCCGAAGTGGGCCGGATCACCAGCGGTTCGGTGAGCTCGGCTCCGGGTGCCGGGCGCATCTTTCCGTCCGGCCCGACATCGAGCCGGTGATGGGTCACGACCGCGCATTCCTTGGCAAAGCCCTCGACGTGGTCGGCTTCCTTTTGCAGGTAGCTCAACGGGATAAAGAGGGGGAAGTAGGCATTCTTGTGCCCGGTCGCCTTGAACATCGCGTCCAACTGTCGCTGGATCTGTTCCCAAAGCCCGTAGCCCCATGGCTTGATCACCATGCAGCCGCGGACATCCGAGTTCTCGGCGAGGTCGGCGGCTTTGACCACCTGCTGATACCATTCGGGGAAATCATCCGCCCGGGTGGGGGTGATGGCGGTTTTGACCGGTGCATTCATGGGAGGCGGAGGATGCAGGCTTCCACATCGCGGCGCAAGCGGGGAGCACGGGGGGGAGCGGGGAGTCTGGCACTGAAGTATCCAGCGCGCTTCGAAAGCGGCGAGGGGACTCGCCGCAGTCCAAAGCCGCCAGACCGCACATTCGAGGGCTCTGGGAAACGTCTCGGACGATGTCGAGGTCGTTGTGGTTCGGCTTCGCTCCGATTGCGGCGGCGTCCGGCACCCCAGCGTTGCGGATCTGACTCACCCGCCCGTCGGCCAGGAGGTGCGAAATTGTTACCAGGCTGTGGGTCCCCCGGGGGGCGACTCACCGAGTTGCCGCGTCCGCAGCTCGCGCGCCTGCGAGCGGCAGGGAGGCAGAACCTGCTTCATATCTGCGACTTAGCTCAATACAACTTTTCAATGATTTGTCTTGCAGGAACGGGTTGATTTTTGCTGAAGAGGGAAATGCCAATGAAGATGACGTCGCGTTCGGCCAATTTTTGCGGTTCTCGCGCCTTTGCCTCAGTTGCCCTGGCCATCTTGTATGCAGTCATTGCGGCCCGCCCGTCCGTCCACTCCGTGCAAGCCGCTGAACCCGTGCAGATTTTCAGGTTTACAGCCCGGGTGGTCGAGGTGAATGACCCGGGCGGCAATCTGGCTGCCGGACTCCCGCTCGGCCAAACCCTGTCAGGCGTCTTCTGGTGTCCTCCACCGCTTTCGAGGTCTGGAGCTGTTGCCCTTTGGGAAAGTCGGCTGGGTTCCGAGAGTGGGCTATGGTTGTCCCTTGGGTCGTTGGCCGTGCAGCATCGCGCGGCCGCAGTGCGTGGCGTGCTGCAGGTTGTGGACGGGGGTCCGTGGGGGGTAATGCACTTCCCGATCTGGTCGTATTCCGAAGTTACTCGAACGAATCGATCGGCGGAGTCGAGATCACCGAGGTCTCTCTCCAACTGGAGGTGCCCGACGGCGGGTTGGTCCAGCAAAGCAATGGAGCGGCTGCATGGCCTGGGTTCTCGCGGTTACGATCGGTTCAGGGCTTGATGATCGAGGGTCGTCGGGGTGAGGACGGTCCTCGGGTAGAGGTTCGCTGCGAAATCACCGGCATCACGAGGGATTGACAGCCTGAGCAAGTCACAACATCCCTTCGTCCCGACCGATGGGCTACGCTGTTTCCTGGCGGCGCTTTGTGGAATCGCCCTGTTTTCGGGTGCAGCCCACCCCCAGGCAGCGCAGCAGGTTGCGACCCCGGTCTCCTCGCTCGCGGTCGATCAGCCCGTTTTCGTCGAGTTGCAGGCCTACACCACCCTGACGGTGGCGACCTCCGGTGCGCAGATCCGGCTTCGGACAGACGGCCTGGTGCCGGTCCCGGGCGATCTGGAAGTTCCCCGAAACCTCGGGGAATTCCTCGACAGACTCCGGCCCGAATGGATGGAACGCCTCTCTGCTGGGCGGTGCAGTTTTCACCGCCTCCTTCTCGGGCTTCGCACTGGGTCTTGACGGCGTCGGGGCTTATGCGGAGTTGGGCAATGGGTCGGCAACTTCGCTCTGCACGGGCAACTACTCGCTGTCCGCCTGGTTCAGGGCGTCCGATCTCCCGCCGGAAATCGGGCTCAACCGGCAGTTCGCGATCATCGCCCGGGCAAGCTCGTTCGCTCTGTCACTAAAAGCCGACGGATCGCTGGAATACCGCCATACCCTCCAGTCGGGCGGCAACGTCACCGTGACCACCCTGGCGCCGGTCAGCACCGGCACCTACCATCACGTCGCCGTCTCCGTGAACCGCACCGCAGGCACGGTTGCGCTCTATGTCGACGGGCAGTCGGCGGGCTCGGCCAGCTTTTCTTCCGGATCGAACGCCACTGCAGGGACTGGTCCCTGGAGGTTCGGCGTCCAGGACCCGCCAAGTTCGACTGACCGCTTCGCCTTCGACGGTGTGGTCGACGAGGTCCGGTTTTACGGACGAGCTATCACAGCCGGGGAGGCGGCAGCGCTGCACGCCCACCCCCTTCCTGTGGGTGACACCGACAAGGACTGGCTGCCCAATTCATGGGAGATTGCGTATTTCGGTTCGATCAGCCTCTCCTCGGGCGGAGACTCTGATGTTGATGGCGACGGCTGGAGTGATCTGGAGGAATACCAGCGGAGCACCAACCCAGCGCTGGCAGACGGGGATGAGGACGGGATCCCGGACCCCGCCGAAGCAGGCGTCTGGGGCCATTGGGGTTTCGCCGACCCGAGTGTGGCGGGCACGCTTGAGGATCGCTCCGGTTACAGCCGCAACGGCACCGTGCGGATCGAGGGCCAGACTCCCCCGCACCCAGCACCCCGATGGGTTGCGGACGGCCTGCTCGGCAAGGCCCTCGAACTCAACGGATCCGACGAGTACGCGGTGGTTCCCGGGGTTAGCTCAAGTTTCTTATGGAGTGTGCCGATTTGGCGCACAATCGGTGATTTTTTCGGTATTCGAATTCGTAAGTCATTGATAATCAACGCTTCTGTTTTTCGGTCTCCGTTGTCGTGCCTAATTCGAATATATCGATCTTGATTTCCTCCCACGGTGGTGCCATGTGCGAGCGGCGGTTTGAAAGTTCCGCAAAAATGGCGGTTTGAAAGTGGCGGATATTGGCTGCGATTGGTTACGAATGGGGGCTCTGCCCCCAAACCCCCGGAGTTTACCGCATTGGTTGCAATGAGGAAGCCCGGGCAACTACAACAACAACGATCGAGACCCTTCGGGAGCATAGCCTATTTTTCGCTCCCACTGGCCGAAAGAAGGGGACCACCTCACCCTACCTTCATCTTCCTGTAGAGATAGATCATATAGAAAAGGTTAGTCACCCCTACGAATCCAGCAAAACCAACAAGCATTGCAGCCAGCCGTCGCTCCTTCTTGATGGTTTCCCCTCTTCTCATTGCTTTTTTGGCGATCATGCCCGCACTCTCTACGGCGGCACCAACTGATCCTGACTGATTTAACTTCTCAATATCTGCTATAAAATCTTGCTCTGGAGACGGTAGGCTGACGAGCTTGGCGATTGCAAAGAATGCGATCCCGATCATGGCGGCGTTGAGAAGCATTAAGAAGCGTAGATCGGATTTCATTATATTTCCGAACGACCAAGATCAGCCATGACTATGCGCCACCAATCTCCCGAATCACCAGAACGTGCCGCGCATAGTCATTGTGCTGCATCGAATGGTTAAACTAAGCCGCTGCGCGGCGGGTGGAATGAGGAGGAGCATACGGCGGGAGAGTGGTGGCTGGAGGTGGCTGCATGGGCCGAAGGCTACGACAGTGGGCCCCCATGAACAACTCCAAATGCCCGCCGCGTCAAACTCACCCGATCATCAACACCCGAGCGGGACAGCGCCACCGCGATCCACTGCTCTACACCCATCCCTACGACTCGATGCGACGGTACGCCGAGTTGCTCGGAGTGCGGCACGACTCGCCCCGCACCCGGCATACCACCGGAGGCGGGGGCGCCTCGGGGGAGATCCCGCGGATGCGGGACCCGCAAGGGTGAAACGAGCGGGAGCGAGTGAGTCAACTACTACCGGGCCATGCGGCTTCTCCACCAGCACTTCGGTGCCGACCCGGCCACACTGGGCGAGGACCCGTTCCGCGACTACATCCTGCACGTCAAAACCCGCAAGGCCTGGAAGCCCCGCATAATGCCTGATGGTCCTCGGCCCCAAGGCTCCACCCCCCAGAAAAGCCGCCCATCCTCAGCCCGTGTTGCGGAGCCCCGATGTTCCTGCGCTCGCTCCTGGGGTTTCGAATGCCGGCCGCCATAGTCCAACCGACTTCCCATGTGATCACCACTGTCCGAACGTGGCCGGAGAATGGGCGTTTCCAAGCCGACGGAAACGGTCCCGATCCCTCGCGCACTCGTGCCGGGACCAGCGGCTCGATCTCGCCAGTTATCCACGAGAGTGATCCGAAGAAGTGGCTATGGCGCTCACCCCGACCGAAATGGCGCCAAACAAAGCGATCCGAACTGCGAATCGCGGGTTCGAATCGGAGCGGTCAGTCCCGCTCGGGGCCGGCCAACAAACATAAGAAGCATAAGCCCGCGCCGCCTTATTCGGCGGGCTTGTTCAACCAGGGGTGTAGTCGAAGCCTCCGCTGCGCTACACCCTTTATTGTTCGGCGACGGTTCATGTCCCGCCTCTGATTCGTGTTCTGTTGCCATCCACAATCCAGAGACGCTGTGAAATGGGTTCCGTCTGGAGCAATGTGAGGATGCGAGGAATGATGGCGAGCACCGTGTCGCGGTCCTGACGCGCCAATCGCAAGACAATCCGGGGTAATCCTGTGGCGGGTAGTTCTTGATGTGCGCGAAATCCAAATCGAGCGTGATGAGAATGCGTTGCTCGTCCTGGCAGACCTTGGCGATGGCCGGGTCGGCAGCGCCGCGCAAATCCTCGTCGAGGACGGAGTGAGCGTCGTGCCCGTCTGCGCAAAGCAAGGCACCCAAATCCGAAGGGAGGTTCTCATCGAACTTGGACTTCACGCCGCCACGCCGAGTGGCGTTGCGACAACGCGCTCGCGCGCAAGCTCGGCCGCGTAGGCCATCGCAGCAGCCACGTCGTCAGGTTTGAGGGACGGGTAGCTGCGGACGATGTCCGCCGGGCTGAGTCCCGCAGCCAAGTTGTCGAGGATAACCGACACAATGACACGAGTGCCGCGAATACAGGCTTTGCCGTGGCAGACGTTTGGTTCAACAGTGATGTGTTCAGTCCAATTCATGCCGTCGAAGGTGGGGCTTTTGCTGCGTTCAGTCAAGATGCGGCGAGTCGCCTAACGTCCGCGATCACCGGCACCGGACCGCTGGCGCGACAGATGCAGGCGAGGAACGAGCCTCAGCATCTGGCGTGACGGCGGGTAGGTGTTCGGTGGATCGCTTGGTTCGCATTTATCCTGCTTGTCTCACCCAATCCCGGATGTTGCCTCCAATTCTTTCGATATCCTGGATCGACAAGACTCCACCGTGCATAACAATATTTCGTGATCGTTCTAGAACGCTAAGTAAAGACTTTGCCCATTCAAGATCAACTAAAACATCTTTAAAAATCTCCCATTGGGTTGTTATTATACTAGAAAGATCGCCAAAGTCACAGTATTCGATTTCCGCTCCTCCCCGAGCGCCGTGCCAGCGGAATTTAGCTTCCTCCTCCATACGAGTCTTTGCTTTTGTCTGAATTTTTGCTGGCACATGCGACCACCACTCCTCCTTGTGTAGCTCCACCATTGCTGCACGCACAAAATCTCGGACAACGTTTTCAAACGCGTGAATCGCTGTGTAGACCAAAGCCATGCGCTGCGCAGCAGCGACAACATCTTCATCAAGCATCTCAAGCGACAATTTGGCGTTTATCAACAATGCCTCCTCGGAACCGGATTTGTAGGATTGCTTGCGGCCTGCTTTATCAAGACTTTCCTGAGTCAGTAAGCCTCTGAAAACAAATGGATATAGTGTATCCATAGTTAGCCCAAATGATCCCGCATGCTTTTGAATATAGCGTCAAAGACCGCCTGATCTCGCGTATCAGGGAGAACGATGTTAATGTGATATTGCAAAGCACCGACAGAAACAGGCTTCAAGGAGCTGGGCCCGTTCGAGTCGGGATCAGGCTTTGTAACAGGATTTTGATCAATCTTCTCCTCCTCTTTTTGAGGAGGCTTTGGTTTTGAGAAATCAGCGATTTCACAAAGTGCAACAAAAGTCTTAGCAATATTCCGGATTACCGTGTCCTTTTTCGTCCCCTTGTATAGCGTTCTCAGCTTATTGAAGGCTCCATCAACATCCAACTTCTCGGCATCCTTATTTACCGCAAATAGTTCCGCGTAAGCCTCGCGAATTCCATCCGCGAGAATAGTCCAAGATCTGGATTTATCGAGAAATTCGTAGTAACGCTGCTGCGGAACACCATCTGCGTTGAGGAAGCCAAGTTCCTTCAAGACCCCAATAATCAATCGGTCGTTTGATCCGTCAAACTCTAGATTCTCTAAGAACTTTATGGAGAAACGGTCAGGGGCCTCAGCACCGAGCATCGATTGGAAATATGCACGAATCGCGCCTGTCTTAATTGTGTAACTATCAGGTAGTGGCATATAGTGCTGGTTTATTTTAGCGAACGTCCGCGATGACGTGCCGCTGACCGGGACGGACGGTGGCTCGCGGGTGTGGGGTTGAATGGCGTGAGGGTGTTCATCGAAAGTGGCGGCGGTCAGCGGTTACGTCAATCGCTCCGTTCTCGGTGTTTGTTGGTGCTCGCTGGCACTGGAAGTCATCTCAGGAACATGCTTCATTTGCTGGGAATTCTGCCGCTTCCGGCGGGGCTTGGCAAGCACTCGGTTAGGAGATCGGTGATCATCGGAATCCGCTCCTCGGGAATATATTCCTTAGCACGCATGACTCGAACTCGAACGGGTAGTAAGACAAGGCATCAATGGAAGGGATCTGGAGCAAAGCGGATCTTATATTTTCTGAGAACGTCCCCGGTCAGGAATCACCGCTTGCTTCTGGCATGGCTCCTGCCCGCGTAGCGGATCAGCAGGAGACATGCCAGAAGTCCCAAAGGGACGGTGATTTGCTGGACCGGTCTGTTCGCACTATTTTATAATCGGGGAGTGAAACGAGCCGCAAAATCATGAATGTCGGCTCCCTCGTGCCATTTTCCAATTAGGGCAATGGTGGTTCTATGGGTGTAAAAATGTCCATTAACTCGACCACACTCGCCGCCGTCCCGGGCAATCTTACCAATAAAAGCTCCTTCTTCATTAAGCGCACCCCTTACATTGTAGGTCGAGGGATCATCATCGGTACATTTGCAGTCAAATGAGAACTGAGTATTGTCTGGATGCACTGAATCAGTAATCTTCCAAATGTCAAATGTGCTCTTTTCCTTATAGAGCCAAACGATTGCATTATCATCAAAAGTAAGCATATATTGGTCTGTTATTCTTCAGTGTCTTCTTGAAGCGCTGTTATGAGAGCCTCCTTAAACATCATAAACCGCTTGGTAATGAAGAGTGGATCTGATAGCTCTCTGCTCTCACTGACGAGAAACTCTGTGATCAGTGTTCGGATCGTCAGCGATGGCAATGCCTCATCTTCGAGATCGCTGTAGTCCAGCGACACTCGGTTTGTGGCTTCAAAACATGCTACAGCAAGCTCAAAATCGAGGTCATCAACTCCTTGATCGGAGATTACGGTACTCAGCGGATCGTCTGGAGAAACAAGCACATCCTCAAGGCTGACACACTGGAGGATTCCGATGAAGCTGTCTATCAATTGGTCTTTGTTCATATATGTTGTGGTGTAGTTGTGTTGCGGTGGTGGTTAAAAAGAAGACTATATTTTTCGCGAACGTCCGCGATCAGGTATCCCCGCTTGCTTCTGGCGCGATTCCTGCCCCGCGAAGCGGGATCAGCAGGAATTGTGACAGAAGTCCCGCAGGGACGGGGATTAGCTGCATCGCTTTGTTGGGCTTTTGTGATTTTTCATTTGGTTCACATCTCCTTGTCGTATGTCTTGCAGCAATCGGGGTTGGAGCATTTGTAAAATCCATGCTTCACGCCGAGCATCGCAAATTCAGGAGTTGGGTCTGGCTTGATTTCTTCGAGTTTGCCTGTGTTGCGGTTGCAGTAAGGACACTTATCGCCGCCCATGGTTGGCTTGAGTCGCTGAAGCTGCGAGCGCAGTTGCTGGTTCTCCGCTTCAAGTTTTTCTGCTTGGGTTGCAAATTCCGTCGCCTTTCCTTGGAGAATCGCAATCTCGTCTCTCAGCATCGCGAGATGCTTGCCTTGGATCGTAGAGGAGCCGTGCTCCTCGATGACTTCGTTAATGAGAGTAAGAGGATTAAGGCTCATGGTACAAAGGATGATATGTTTTTGCCCAACGTCCGCGATGACGTGCCGCTGACCGGGACGGAGGGTGGCTCGCGGGTGTGGGGTTGAGTGGCGTGAGGGTGTTCATCGAAAGTGGCGACGGTCAGCGGTTACGTCAATCGCTCGGTTCTCGGTGCTTGTTGGTGCTCGATGGCAGCGGAAGTCATCTCAGGAACATGCTTCATTTGCTGCGGATTCTGTCGCTTCCGGCGGGGCTTGGCAAGCACTCGGTTAGGAGATCGGTGATCATCGGAATCCGCTCCTCGGGAATATATTCGTTAGCACGCATGACTCGAACTCGAACGGGTAGTAAGACAAGGCATCAATCGAAGGGATCTGGAGCAAAGCGGATCTTATATTTTCTGAGAACGTCCGCGATCACCAGCAGCCGCTTGCTTCTGGCGCGACTTCCTGCGTCAGCAGGAATCGTGACAGAAGTCCCGAAGGGACGGCTGTTTGGTGAATCGCTCCGTTAGCCTTCATTTTGTTTCATCAACTCAGGAATCGAAATCTCAAATGATCGCTCCAAAAAGTCAACTGTCTTTGGCTGATTTGAAAGCGAGGCTCGAATCAATTGTGAGGTAAAAAGCCCGGCGTTCTTCTTGAAGAAAGCGCCTTCTCGATCAACTGCTTTTATCCAACGGACGGCGAGAGTATATTCAGAAAACTCCTCATCGTCGGAATTTTCAAACATGTGAGGAGCTTCAAGGGGATGCTTGTCCAATCTTTTGCCTTTAAAACGAAAGTCTGATACTCGGATGGCAGGGTTGGTCACAAGTCCAACGCCCACATATCCAGCTCCCTTGAGATACGCCACGACGCAATCCCCTTCGCAAAGAGTCTTCAATGGATCGCGCCACTGTGGGCCTTGGCCCGCAGAAAGAAATCCATACTTGCGACAATCGTTCCAGCGGCGATGTGGACCCTCACCGACATTGACATAATAGATCTCTTTTCTGAAATCGAATCCGGGAATATCTTTATGTAAGGTGTCATGTGGTCTGAACTTCTCGGAGAAATGACCCTGTGACATGTTTGTTAGGGTCTTGCCGAGCTTCCATATCAGAGTCTTCTCAATGAGCAGGGCTTGGTCTTGGGTCATGTCTGTTGCAATCACTCGAATAATTGGTGAAAGGCCCGCCTCCTTGATCGCATTTAGTCGCTTCACCTTGTCGCTATCCGAGCCATCTTTGAGATGCGAGAACTTCCGCGCTCCTTTTCCTTTGCCGTAGTAAAACTCTTCAAAGTTTCGTGGATCGATATAAACATAAACGTAGTATTCAGGCATGGTGGTATTATTGTGGATATTGTTGGTTAGAAGTCATAAATTTATTCTGCATATTAAACCAAATAGTCAACTCGTCTCCCATAGAATTTCCAAGAACAATCGATGCTAAAACGTGTGTGATGTGTTCCTCTTTTGTGCCAGGCCACGGCAAAAGAAGCCACTCGTCCGATTCTGCAAGCGAACCCACCTGAATCCTTTGCTTTTGTAGGAGAATCTGAACAAACTTCCGTGCCTCTTCCGAAACGGTATCGTATGGGGGTGAGTCAATTACGGAGTTCACCGAACTCACGACCGCCTGAAGTGGAACACACGCGCACTGAAACCATCCGATCAGTTCACGATAAACATAACGTTGGTGCTGAGAGGTCATATATTTTTGCTAACGTATAAGATCAGAGACGAGAGTGGCTGGCGCGGAGCGTGCTGCTCGGAGCACGATCCGTGACAGACGCGCTCGTTCTCTGCATCGCTTGGTTAGGCTTTTTTGAAATGTGCATCGATGATCCTTTCGACGTCCGAATCAGAAAGCTCGCACTTCTTCAGTATCGTAGCCGCAGCCGCTCGGTCTTTCGTGGTAACGGCAGCATCCCATGTGGGGAAAAGCTTCAGCTCAAACAGTCGTTCATTCACGGTCATGCCGCGCAGAGCCGCTTTCTTTCTGTCTTCCTCTTCTTGGATGTCTGCCCACCAAAGAACGTCTCGATAGTCCTGCTGCGCACAACTTAGATAATGCTCCATCGTCTGGAGATCATCCTTCGCCAACTTCGCGACCGCCGTGCGGACGCGATCTGGTTGCGGTCCGGAGTAAGACATTAGCAGATGCCCCAACTGATGTGAAATATCGGATGTCATCTTTCTTTGCCTAACGTTGTGTAGGTACACTAAACTGGACTTAGGTTGTCAAGTGGTAAAAAAAGTGGACAATGCGGGCTAAACGCCCCACTAATCGATTTCGGGAACGATTTGGGTGTGACGCAGGTGGGTGTCGACAGGCGATGAGGGGGAGGTCCGACCTGTCCGCGCACCGCGGTGCCGGAGGGCACTCGAAGGCATGGGTGACCCGGTTGGTCTAGGGTCGCAGCCTGCGGGTGCTTCGCCGGGCGTTGGCGTGGTGGAGCGTGCATCTGGAGCGAGTCTCCGTTTGGGCCCGAGTCCAGCGCGGATCCGGCGGCGGCAGCCGACGTTTTTCTTGAGAGCCTCCCGAAGGGCTCGCCGGGCACGCAGTTCGCCCGGGGCCAGGTGAAGCAGGCGGGATACAATGTGGCTGTCCGATTATGGCCCCGGTGGAAACTAGCCTGTGGCGCGCGCCGCACCATGGAATCCATGATGACCACGAGGAGGGTCGACATCGCCGCGATCGAGCGCTCTACTGCCCGCGTCTGCCGTTTCGAGCCAACCCCGTGTGACGAGGAGGGGCTGGGCGGTGAAGGGAGCGTGCCTGCCGCGAGTTGCGCGGGCGAAAAGCGGCCGAGGACTGCCGCACTCCAAAGCGCCTGCGGCGCGAAGGTGGAGGCTCTCCCGAAGGGGTGCCGCCGGGGGCGGGTCCGCCCACCGCCTGGCCGGTGGCACGTCCCTGGCTGCGCACAGGCTCCGCCAGGGACAGAGCCACCGCTACAACAGAACAGAAGGGATTCGATACTCGGGTCCGACCCACAAGGCTCCGCCACCGCGAGGCGAAGCGGGCGCCGGAGCCGGCGGGTCGAATGTCAGTCCGAATGGCGCTGACTTAACCACTGTAGGGTCGGCCGTGTCGGCCGATGGCGGGCGGTTCCCAGATTGGCGGCACGTCGAAGTGGGTTCGGTCGGGTTCAACGAGATTTCCGGGGGAGGGGACCGTGAATCGCGGTTTTGGAACCCGCAAAAACTCAACGAGGCCCCGCACTGAGCCCCGGCACCGCATGGACGCGACGGAACACCGAAGGGGCATGCCCGGTCAATCGCCGGAACACGTGGGAGAACTCGACCGGGGAGGAAAACCCGCATTGCCCCGCGATCTCCGCAACCGGGTGGTCGGTCCTCGTCAGGAGCCCGCGAGCTGCGTCGATGCGGGTCAGCAAAATCTCGCGATGAATCGAACCGCGCAGGGTGGCTTGGAACCGTCGTTCCAACGCCCGACGGTTGAGGCGGGAGTGACGCACCACATCGGCAACACCGAGCCCGCTGCACGCCTGCGCACGGATGAGCGAGAGCGCTCGTTTCAGCGGAGGGTCCGTGACCCCAAGCACATCGGTCGATGCGCGAACGATCACCCCCGAGGGGGGGATCAGCTGTTCGGCTGGGCGGGGGCGTTTGCCCGATTCGATCCAGGCGGCGAGCAGCTCCCCTGCTCGCCAGCCGACCCGGTAGGCTCCCCCCTCGATGCTGGACAGAGCCACCGGGCAGAAGTTGCAATAGAACTCGTCGTTGTCGACGCCCATCAACGCGACCTCGTGCGGGACCTCAATCCCGGAACTCTCGCACACATTGGCCACTTCGAGGGCATTGGCGTCGTTGACCACGAAGACTCCGGCCGGTTTGGGCAGCGCCCGCAACCAGGCGCTTACCCGCGACTCATTCAGGGACGGCGAGGGCTCGGGCAGATGTGACAAATCCTCGATGGCCACCCGGGCATCCGCCGCCCGGCCAGTCTCGGCAAACCCCCTCACACGGTCCTGGCCGAACCGACGCTTGTAGGGGTTGACGACTCCCATCGATCGGAACCCGTTCCGCAGAAAATGGTCGGCCGCCATGGCTCCAATGGCATAGGCGTCACTCTGGACGTGAACACCCCCCTCGGGGGCGGAATCGCCCCCGACGAACACCCGTTTGGCGGGATACCCGCGGCCGATTGGAGCGGGCGAGGCGCCGGGCAGCACGCAAAGGCCGTCCGCCCGGGGCAGGAGGGCCGCTTCCCGCCCGGGCCAGTAGAGGTTCAACCGGCAGATCCAGCCTGGACGGCCCCGGAGAAAGTCGAGCAAACCCCGAAGACTCCAGTGGGCCGCCCCCGAACCCGTCGGCTCTTGGGTTGTTGGCCGTGGCGGGTCTCATCGGCATCTGCCGTCGCCGATCCACGTGAGCGCGGCTGACGTCCGCTCGATCCCGGGCCGTCGCGGCGGCTGGGAGCGCCGACTTCGAGGCCATCCCCTGCGGATTGTGGTCAGAACAACCCAAATCAACCGGCTCGTTCGCGAGGGCAACCGAGGAGCAAGTATCACGATGAGTGTCAAAATGCAGGGCATCAGCGACTGCCGAGCGGTTCAAGGAACGGACACTTGATGTTTCCGACGCGATGCGGTCACCGAAGATGAGGACTGCGGAGATGGGGTGAAATCCAAAACTGCGGTCGTGCTCGTCTGGTTCGTCCTTTTCCACTCCTCCGGGCGCTTCCGCTGCGTGATTACTGGCACATTCCTCGCAGGTCTCAATGCCAAGCCGCAAGGCCCGCCCCCTTCGACGACGACCGCTTCGACGGCGCGTTCCATTTCCGGGCCATCGTGGTCATGTGCCTACGCCCCGGCGATCGTCATTCGTTGAGCCCGCGTCGACCCACGCATGGGCGCGGGCGCTGAGGGCGGCCCCATCGGCCAGGCCGAGCTTCACTTTGATGTTCTCGCGGTAACTCTCGATTGTCTTTACACTCAGCGTCAGCCGCTCGGCGATCTGCCGCGTCGGCAAGCCAGCGCCGATGAGCCGGAAGACGTGCAGCTCGCGATCGCTCAAGGGAAGCGCTGCGACTGGTTCACCGCCACTTCGGGACAGGAGTGCGCGCATGCGCCCGCTCAGGAATGCCTCGCCGCGCAGCACCGCGCGCACGGCATCGAGCACCTTGTCGGAAGCTTCCTGCTTCGTGATGTAGCCCATAGCGCCGGCGAGCAATGCGCGCTCGGCATAGACTGTCTCGTCATGCATTGAAATTACCAGCACCGGCACCTGCGGCGCGATCGCTTTAAGAAATTTGATGAGGTCGAGCCCGTCGCTATACCCGAGCATGAGATCGAGGATCACCACGTCCGGTGCATCCCTCTCGACAGCGCTTTTGGCATCCGCCGCCGTGGCCGCCTCGCCGCAGGCGATGAGGTCGCGCTGTTTGCCGATGAGCTGGGCGAGGCCTTCTCGCATCAGCGGGTGGTCGTCCACGATGAGGACGCGCTTTTTCGCTTGCATAAAGAGATACCATACCGGCGCGTCGCCAGGATACCATCAGTTCGTTGCACCCTCAAACTCTGCCCCGATGAAACACTCGCTCCTGCTTTTCGATGGCCTCCGCGACGGGGTGCTGGTCCTGAGCGACGGATGCATCGTGGATGCGAACCCGGCGATGGCGGAAATGCTGGGAGTCGCTGCTGTGGCTGAGCTCGAAGCGACGGAACTCAAGCACTGGCTCCATCCCGACGAGCGGCAACTGCTCGAGGACCTGCAGTCCGGGGACGCCCTACATGGCGCGCGCGAAGTCCGCTTCCTCACAAAAAGTCGGGAGACGCTGCCGCTGGAGATGACGCCCCCGAGCGTCTTGAAAGTGGGGGGGCGGGCCATGACGCTGTTGGTCCTGCACGATTTGACGGTGCGCAAGCAGCTCGAAGCCGAGGTGCTGCAGATCGCAGATTGCGAGCGCCAGCGGATTGCTTACGATCTTCACGACGGCCTCGGCCAGCATCTCGCAGGGATGGCCTTGAAGATGCGCGCCCTGCACCAGAGCCTGCACGAAAGCGCGCTGCCCGAAGCCGCCGAGGCCGACGCGCTCGTGCAGCTCCTTAATGACGCCACCGCGCAGACCCGCAGCCTCGCGCACGGGCTCGATCCGGCGGTCGAAGTGCAGGCCTTCTCCGTTTTGCTCGAGAAGCTCGCACTCAACACGGCGCACCTCTTCCGGATCGCCTGCCGCTTTGTGAATACCACCACCGCGCCGATCGAATCCGCGCCGATCGCGCGCAATCTCTACTTTATCGCGCAGGAAGCCGTGAATAATGCCATCCGCCACGGCCGGGCGACAGACATCGAGATCGCGCTCAGCTCCGAGACCGAGACGCTCACCCTCACCGTGCGCGACAATGGCCGCAGTTTCGGCAGGCGCGACCCGGCCAACTCCGGCATGGGCATCCGCATCATGCAGCACCGCGCGGCGGCGATCGGCGCCACCATGGAAATCGCCGCCCAACCGGCAGGTGGGACCGCCGTGGTCTGCCGCGTACGCGCAGCGTGATCGTCTTGATCGCGCACCGCCGTCGTGGGGCGAGCGTCTTTGCGAAAGCACCAATACCGGGGAGTTGCCCCGATAGACAGCTTGCGCAGAAGCCTCACGCTCGCGCGCATGAGACACCACCTCCGCGCCATCGTCGCCGCGACTGCCGCCTCGCTGCTGTCGCTGCTCTTCCCGCCCTCGGCGCGCGCGCAAACCAGCGCGGTCTGGAACGGCACGACCGGCACCTGGAGCGACATGGCGCGCTGGAGCAGCAATCCGTTTTTCCCGAACAACGGCAATCCCGGCGGTGTGACTTACGACGCGGTGCTGAATGGCGGCTCGTTGAACCTCGATGTGGCGATCACGATCGAGAGCTTCCTTCTGACTGGCGGTACGTTCAGCTCCGCGAGCAATCAGACGCTCGCGCTGACCCAGGAGTTCCGTTGGACCGGCGGCGATATCACCGGCGGCACGACCACGGCCAACGGCGGCGTGATGTTCAACATCTCGAACTTCGCGAGTCTCTACGGCACCGGACATGTGATCAACAAAGGCGCCGCGGGCGCGTGGACCAATACCGGCTACCTGGATATGAACGGCACCGCGCAATTCACCAATGAGCTTGGCGCGATCTTCGACATCCAGAATGATTCGAGCTCGGGCTTTCGCCTGGTGAGCGGCACGCCCATCGTGCACAACCTCGGCACGATCAAGAAAAGTGCGGGCGTCGGCGACTTTGCGATGGGGGTTACGTTCGATAACACCGGCACCCTCGAAGTCAGCTCCGGCACGCTGAGTCTAAAAGGCGGCGGGATGAGCAGTGGGTTAGCGGTCTTCAACGCGGTGAATGCGGCCAATGAAATCCGCTTTCGCCAGGGCCTCTTCGCGATCGGTAATGGCACCACCTTTTCCGGCGCTGGCGTGAGCCACATCAACGGAGGAACGGTCACCCTGACCGGGGCCTCTTCCGGCAGCGGTAATCTTTTCTTAACCGCCGGCACCCTCAACGGCACGGGAACACTGGCCATCAACCGCCTGACCTTCACCGGCGGCGACATCACTGGCGGCACGACCACGGCCAACGGCGGCGTGAACTTCAACATGTCGAACTTCGCCACTCTTTCGGGCACCGGACACCTGAACAACAACAGCACCGCTGGCGTGTGGAACTCCAGCGGTTACGTGGCGATGAGCGGCACCGCACAATTCACCAACGAACTCGATGCTATCTTCGACATCCAGAGCGACTCGGTTAGTGGGTTCGCTTTGAGCGGCAGCGGCACGCCCAACGTGCACAATCTCGGCACGCTGAAGAAGAGCGCAGGCTCTGGCAATTTTTCGCTCGGCGTCGCTTTCCGAAACTTCGGAATCACGGATGCGCACAGCGGCCAACTGCACATCCCGTTTATCCAATTCAATGAGGGCACGCTCCGGGCCTCGACGGGCGGGTTAATGAAACTCGGCGGAACCGCGCTCGATAATCGCGGCGGACTGATTGAAACGCTGGCCGGCTCCACCATTCAGGTGAACCAGAGCTCGACCATTCACGGCGGCGCATTCCACAACGTTGGCGGCACGTTTGATTTCGGGACCAATGTGATTCTGGATGGCCGGCTCGATACTTTCAACGGCACGCCGGGCGAGAACATCTCCTTCAGCGGCATCATTCCCATTCTCTCGGGACGCACTATGACCTTCCGAGGCGGATTCAATAACACCGATCAGCTCCTGCTCGACTCCTCCAGTGGCGAAGCCAGGCTGGATATCTCCGGTGTCGTCTCTCTAATGGGTGCGGGTGAACTTTTCATGAACGGCGCGCTCAGCCGCATCGATCCCAGTTCCAACATGGCGACCGATAAGCTCTTGAATTCCCATGACATTCGCGGCCGCGGGACGATCGCGGTCAAGGTCGATAACCTGGTGGACGGCATCCTCGAATCGACCATCGCCGGCGCCACCCTGACGGTTTCAAATACCCTCACCAACACCGGCACTCTGCGCGCGGCGAACGGCTCCATTCTCGCGCTTAATGGAGGAGGTTCGAGCACGAGAGAGATCGAAGTCACCAGTGGATCGCTCCTCAACTTCGGCGCCGGCACCTTCCTCCTCGACCACGCCGCCAATCTCATCGGCCCCGGCGACGCGCGCATCACCAGCGGCACGCTCGCGATCGGGAACGACGCGGCGGACAGCGTCAGTGTCGGCAAGCTCGCGCTCATCGGCGGAAGCATCGGCGGCGTCGGCCAGCTCAATGTGGCCATGGCGCTCGATTGGTCCGACGGCAACATCGGCGGTGCCGGCTTTGTGAATCTTCAGCTCGGCTCTATCTCGAACTGGACCGGCGGCAACTCCTCGCTGGTCGCGCGCACGGTTTTTAATGCGGGTCTGATCAACTGGAACAAAGACGTCACCTTCTCGATCAACGCCTCGATCAACAATCTCGGCACGATCAACCTGCAGGATGATATTCAATACACCGGCTCCGGCCTGAGCGTCTTCAACAATGCCGGCACGGTGACGAAAACCGGCGGCGCGGGAACCGCGACGCTCGGAGCGCAATTCAACAACAGCGGTTTGACTCGCTCGGATATCGGGACGCTGTTGCTGAGCGGTGGCGGCACCCAGACGGGTGAGTTCAATGCGGTGGACGCGAGCGATGTGATCGCTTTTAGCGGCAATCACTTGATCAAAGCCGGATCAGCTTTCACCGGCGATGGCGTGGCCCGGGCGACCAGTGGGACGATGACTTTCGGCGAAAGCGCGGCCAATCAGTTCGCGCTCACGAACCTTCACGTGGCTGGCGGCAACGTCACCGGCCCGGGCACATTGTTCATCACCAAATCTTTGAACTGGAACAACGGAACCATCAGTGGCTCGGGAACGGTCGAGCTGCTGGCAAGTTCCAGTTCGATTTGGAACGCCCCTAATGCCACATGGAGTGAGCGGACCCTGAACAACTCAGGAGTGATTTTCCAGACGGCCGATCTGTTGAGCAGCAACGCTGCGCAGTTCAATAATTTTGGGTCATTCAATGTGCAGGGCGACTACTCGTTCTCGGACGCGGCGGCTGGTTCGGTTTACACCAATCACAACGCGTTCACCAAGACGGCCGGAGATGGGATCGCCTCTTTCGCGCTCACCTTTAATAATTCCGGAATCGTCGAGGCACAGAGCGGCCGGCTTTACTTGGACAATGGTGGCGAGCACGACGGTCAATTCCGGACTTCGCCGGGCACGGTCATCGCTTTCGGCGGCACGCATCTGATGAAGGGCGGCACCGAGTTTCTCGGTGACGGGACCATCCTCGCTTCAAGTGGCACAATGACTTTCGGCGAGAGTTCTGCGGACCAGTTTTCGTTCACCAACTTCTCTGTCACCGGCGGCGCCGTGGCCGGTCCTGCCCGGCTCGATGTCTCTGATTCATTCTTTTGGGCTGGATCGACGATCGGCGGTTCGGGATTGATTGAGCTTGCCGCCTCTTCCAGTTCCTCATGGGACGGCAGCTTCAGCAGCTCCAGCACTTTGAGCAACCGCACCATCATGAATCAGGGGACCGTCGTGCTGAGTCGGAACTTGATCGTGACCGACAACGCGCTCCTCACCAACGCCGGGGATTTTTTCATCAACGGTGAGCAGACGATCAGCGCGGGGACCGACACGGGTTTCTTCATCAATACGGGCGACCTGGTCAAGACCGGTGCTGGCATCGCATCGATCAGCACGTCCTTCACTAATAGCGGCTTCGTGCAAGTGGACGCGGGTACCCTGCAATTGAGTGGGGACGGATCTTATAGCGGCGACTTCTTGCTCAATGGCTCCGCCACGAGGCTGTGGGCTCTTAACAATGACCAGGTGCTGGACGGTGCAACGATTTCGGGCACCGGATTATTTCAGGTCAACAGCGCGGTTCTCCGTATCACCAACAACGGCGCGACCATAAGCTCTCGCCTTTCTCTCGAAGACGGCTCGCTGATCGCCGGGCCGGGGCAGCTCAATCTCAGCTCTGCCACATGGACGGGTGGCACCATGATAGATAGCGGCACCACCCTCGTTGTTCCGGACGGGCAAATGACGATATCAGGCCCCAACACCAAGACGCTCGACATGCGGCATTTCGAAAATCAGGGCACGCTCACATGGTCGGACGGCATGCTTGTCGCGCAGAACGGTGCGAAAGTGGTGAACTTCGGTACGTTCAACATCACCGGGAACGGCACCTTCGACGGCCGGCCCGACAGTCCAGACCCTGGTGAGTTTATTAACCACGGGATACTAAACGTGGAGGCTCCACCTGCGCCGTTCAGGTCCACCGCCCTCGGGGCCGCAGCCGTCAGTCCGCTGAGGATCGACAGCGTATTCACAAATGGGCAAGGCGCTACCGTGAACCAGGGCCGCGACATTGATTTCACGCGGCCTGTCCAAAACAACGGAGCGTGGTCCATCCTGGCCGGGTTCCTCCGGTTTTTCGGGGTCGATATGGTGGCCAGCGGTGGCGGCAATATCGTTGCTAGCGGTGGTGGAAACATGGTGGCCAGTGGTGGCGGAAATTTGGTTGCGAACGATGGGGGTACACTGATCGCGAACGATGGCGGCACTCTAATCGCCAACGACGGCGGCAGCCTGATCGCGAACGACGGCGGCACCTTGATCGCGAATGATGGGGGCACTCTAATCGCCAACGATGGCGGCAGCCTGATCGCGAACGACGGTGGCACCCTGATCGCCAACCCGGGCGGGAGCATGAAAGCCACCGCCAGTGCGGCTGCCGCGCACTTTGACGCGAAAGCCTCGCCTGCCGCTGCCGCGGATGCCGAGACCGCGGCAGGTCGAATCATAGCCGAAAGCGGCGGGACCATCGTTGGTCACACCGGCTCCCTCTTCACCGGCGACGCGCTGGTGAAATCTGGCGGGATGTTCGTTCCGGGAGGTAGCGGAACCACTGGTACCATGGCTTTCGACGGCGACGTCACTTTCGATCTTGGCTCGAAGCTGATTCTGGACATTCGCGGCCTTACCCAAGGCAGCGAATACGACCTGCTCGATGTGAACGGCAGCGCAATCTTCAATGGCGATCTATTGCTCTCGATGATCTACGGCGTGCGCACCGCCGCCGGACCGCTCACGCAATTCACCATCCTTACCAGCGACGCGCCGATCGCGGGGACGATCGGCAATCTTGTGGCTGGCCGCGTGACGACCGCCGACGGCTTCGGCTCGTTTGCCGTGTCCCTCACCGACGCCGACAGCGATCTGGTGCTTAGCGATTTCGCCGCCACCCCGCTGACCTACGCCCTCTGGAGCACGGCGTTCGCCTTCGTTCCCGGCGACGAACAATTCACCGTCGATGCCGATCACGACGGCCTGATCAACGGAATCGAATACGGGCTCGGCTCCGACCCGCTCACCTCCGATGCCGATGCCGCACCGCGCGTCTCGATCACCGAAGTCGTCGTCGGCTCCGGCGTCCGATATGCCACGATCACATACGAGCGCCCCGTCGGCGTCAATCGTCCCACCGATCTCGCATGGAACGTGCAG
>Ga0163152_10003084_pt1 | contig 22213 bp, 21 predicted proteins | sample OliLakLV19MP8IB2_FD_148635 | JGI IMG/M metagenome (GOLD analysis project Ga0163152, IMG submission 148635) | Freshwater microbial mat bacterial communities from Lake Vanda, McMurdo Dry Valleys, Antarctica - Oligotrophic Lake LV.19.MP8.IB-2 | ecosystem: Environmental > Aquatic > Freshwater >...
GCATAATTGCGCCAAACCATCGATCCCTTTTCTGAAATCCACAGGTTCCACCGCCAAGAGTATCCGCATCTGAGGAGTAATTTGAATCATCCTTTCCGCCTTTGTTTCTGGCAGGTTGTTCCACCACGCACCACGAGCACGTTAACTCCACTGTGCAGACGCCGAGCCGCTCAATCGAGACCCCCGAGTTAAAAGTCGCCAGAGTTGAGCTTGCGGAAATGCGAGAGCGTTACACCGATCAGCATCTATTAGTTCAGAATCAACTTAAAAAGATTGCTGCCTTGGAAAAACACCAGGGTGATACAAAATGACACAGCCTCATGACCAAAGCGCTCGGTCCAACCGCCGATAGCGCCATGTTTTTTACTCAGGAGATTTCGAGTTCACTGATGCCGCACATCGGCGGTGTCTCATCATTGAATCGTTAGACCAATCAGCATCGCCGATTTTACCAATATCGCAGTTTGAACCGGACGGAATTATGAGTGCTTGGAGACATGCCGCAGCCGATGCTTTTCCAGAAGCTAAGAGGGAGTTTCTCGCTATGGCCAACGTGGAATCGGTATGGCCATTCTTGCTACCTCTGCTTGAGTCTGCTGCTAAAGAAAGAAATACGGCCGTACTGAGCCAGTTTCTCAATTTTGCGGAGTGGGTTTTGACACCTCGGCCTGGGAGTCGTCCGGGGAATTCGTTGAAATCGCTCACCGAACCGGTCGTCTAATTTATTTCGAGCCACGTTTCGATTCTATTTGGAGGCCGAAGCAGGCAAGATTTCTTTCGAATTCAACCCGGCCTGCGATACCACTTATCTAAAGACACGATGAAAGTGTTTGATTCATTTTTGGAGAGCACATCAAAGTATGTCAGCTGAGGCCTAATGAACAAAACGCTCGAGCCCGCCCGAAAGCGCGATGTTTTCTGCCCAGAGGTTGAGCTGACCGACTTTACATATGCCATTGCTCATCAAGACATGCCGTCTGGATTCTACCACTTCCCCCAGTAACGATACCTCAAGTTCAGCGGCATTTGTTTAACTGCATTGAATCCCACATGACGCCACGCCGCCTCACCGCCAAATTCTCAACTTTATTCCGGCCTCACGTCGGATACATTGCTAAAAGTTAGGCGTCATGAGCGGCACTATAATATTCCCAGACCTTGAAGTTGATGTGCTCTTGACGGAGTACCTCCCGGCGACTGTGTGCGCACAACCGGCAAACATCAGTCGGTTCAGTGCTTTCTGGTTTCAGGCGACGTTCGCCTCAAGGTTCTCGTTCACGGCCAGCGATGGCGTTCGATTCCAGTCGGCACACATTCTGCCGCAGGTATTCACTGTCTCAAAGGGCGAGGTAATGCTGCGGAGCATTTTCAGCGTGGCGATTTTTTCGAGCTTTGGGCAGAGTTACGGATCGGCAGTGGGATCGTTTTAGCGACTCACCGGACCGAAGAGGACAATCTATGACGCCAATCGACCTATATCAACCGTTTAGCAAAAGCAAAGAGTCGCCTCACCCACCTTATCAAAAATGAAAAAGCTCCTGTTGCTTTTAGGATTTCTGCTGGCCGTGTGCTCGACGAGGGGGAGCGGACTAGACTCTTTGTCGCTCCAAGGACACGAGCTGCACGCCTCTCTCAAGATGCGCCAGCTGGACGACTCGCTTCGACATGTGCCTCGTGCCTTGATCCCACGTAACCCGCACGTCTCGACCAACGCCGGATTCGTCGAGGTAATTGCCCGTTGCGGGTCGCAAGGCAAACTTGGTAAAGAGGGTATTGGCTCTGCGCTCTACGCCGTTTACCGCGACAAAAGCGAGCTCGGTTTCTACGGGTTGGAGGCTGTTTCCGCCTTATACGCGGACTGGCGCGAGGCTGCTGTGCGCAAAATCTGGGCCAACAACGTGAACATAGGCCGCGCAAGTTCACCGCCAAAGGCTTGGTTCTTGTCGTTGTATGGACTGATGGCGTATCACCAGAACGCTGGAAGGCGGTGAACGCGAAAGTGGTCGAGCGACTGGCAATTCGCTAACGCTAAGCTGACAGATTGGATCTCACGCCCGGCAAGACATTCTATTCCGATGAAAACTTCCCTGCTCTTCGCGCCTCAGATGCCTAATGAACATGCGCAGCGAACCCGGCGGACCCGGCGGCCCGGCGGGGCGTCGCGGTTGCAATCGTTGCGTCCCGTGCGCCAGGTCGCTATATTGGGTTAGGCGGCATTACGCGCAGCGCCATGAAACGCCAAATCACAGTCGCGGTTGTTGCTTGTGTGGCTCTCGTGGGAGTCACATGGGTTTTTACGTCGTCGGCCCCCCCGGCAATTCAGACCGCTCACTTTGCGCGGTTCACGAACGGCGTGGTCGGCCTTGCCCCAGTATTCAGTACGCTGCACACGAATTACGCTGCGACGATCCAGCGGTGGTTGGACGCAGGTACCAATGTTGCCGAGTTCACGATCACCAACCAGCAGAGTTGCGCTATCTGGTTATTCCCCGTCGGTCACATATCCACGGGTGAGACTAGGACGATGAGTGACGACACACCGCTGCTCAACGCTCCAAATTTTTCCGGCATCCGTTTGTCCCCAGGCCAGGCATCCATCGTTCAGGTAGCGGTGCTTCCACATCAGGGACCGTGGCGGTTGCGGCTTTCCTACCATCGTGAGTCGTGCAGTGATTCATTTCTGAACAAGCTCAAGGCCCTGCCGGAGTCTATGCGCGCACGCAAAGCAGGGCGACCGATACAGGCAGAGATGCACACGATTGAGAGCAATTTGATTGACCGATGACCATGCCGCCTAATGAACAAAGATTGAATTGGCTGGAGCGAAGCGGAACGCCGATTCTATTACGGATTGAACCAGCCTGGAGGTTCGTAAGTGGTTGGTGGTGGCTCAGCTTGAATGGAGGCAAGTTAAAGGTTCACTGCGGGATTGTCAGGGCCTGCGATGGAATGACAGGATCCATGCGAACCACCGATGAGGTTTTTATATGAGAACCGGGGTAAGCTTAGTTTTTTCGATTGTGCTGGCCGCAGTCTGTTTCGTGGCAGGCCGTTTTTCGACGAGTCGGGAAAGTCCCGCAGCTGATGCAACAGTGGAGCCTTCTCAAACGGTCGTTCCTCGAAGAATTGCCAATTCAATCCCACCTCCGCCACCACCAGATTCGATGAAAAAGGCGGAGTCTGATATAGACCTTCCTTTCTCCTCATATCTGACCAGTGCAGAGAAGGGTTATCAAGCTGCGAGCAAAGATCTGGCCGCGGCGTTTGCGGAGATGGATGGAATTCATCCTGCGGAATCCAAAGGTTTCGTCACGGGTGTGTTTACCTTCGTAGCCCGAACTTTCCCGCCTACGGAGGCGCTGCGAATGGTCAAGGATGCTCCTGACAAATTCAAGCATCACGCTTGGCGGGCATTGGCTGCGGAGTGGGTATATTCGAATAGCTCGCTTGATGAACAAACTCGGCTCAATAACCGTGACGAGGCCTTGTCCGCGAAGGGATCGAAACTGGGTCTGGAAGTTGGCCTCAGCTATTTGCTTGGGGCGTCACGCGTGGAACCAGGAGTAAGTTCAGCATGGCTGGAAGCCTTTCGTGGTCATAGTGGACGTTCAGAAATGCTGATGGCTTTCCTGGGTGATTTTCTCCCGAAGAACCCAGAATCCGTATTACAGCGAATGAATGGCTGGACTGATTGGGAGAAAGAGCGGGTAACAGAACGCTTTCTCCTTTCCTGGGCGGATCAGGAACCAGAAAAAGCCTGGCGTTGGGCCAGCGGGAATGCCGAAATGGGCGGACCCCATTCCATGTTGTTGCTGTCAGCCTGGGCAGATCGCGACCCCAATGGATTAATCAATGCCTTTGGAGAACTTCCCGCCCGCCATCGTCCAGCCGCTTTGGAAATGATTGCTAAAAGTCTCGCGTCCTCAGACCCCCAGGCAGCCCAGTCATGGGTCGAACGATTTTCCAATCCTGCAGATCGAGCACATGCTCAACGAGGGGTAAGCCAGGGAACACCCCAGGGCATAGGGGCAATTTTGTCCATGGAAGACGGGTTTCCTCTGCTTCGTGGAATCGTTCCAGAAAGCGCGCTCGACGGAACTGGAATCAAGCCAGGAGATCGGTTAGTGGAAGTTCAAAATCAGGGTCACCGAGAAAGCCTCTATGGTCGCGACCTGAGCGAGGTTGTAAACCGGTTGCGCGGAGAAACTGGATCCCAAGTCGAAATCAAGGTGCTTCGGTCGGTGGAAGGCCGGATGGAGGAGCATTGGCTGCGAGTCGAACGGAAACCGTTGATTCTCCAACCGAACATGTTGAAGAAATTACAGAGTAGTCCGTAATACGACCTCGACGCCGAGGTCCGTTCATGAAGTGTTGTGAGCCTGAATAAATCGCTGGCTCACACTCCCGAGCTGCGCCAAAAGTAACTGTTATGCGAGTGGATAAAAAAGAGCGGAGCGTTGCGCATTTCATTTGAGATCTGCTTTTGCACCGGCTTCAGGATCAATTTTCTTAAGGGCGGCTACGATTTGCTGTCGCTCATATATCGACATCTTTTCCCATCGAGAGTGTCCATTGGAGGAACCAACTATTCCCATTCGATGCTGCTTAGATACATCCTGGACTGCTTTCAAGAGTGCCGGAACCGCTTGTCCAGCCTTGCTGCCTAATGCACCTAAAGCGGTTGCTGTTGTAGAACGAAAATTAATGTTTGTGCCGCCAATCCCCTCAATGTTTTCAATTAAAATGGGCATGAGTTTACCAAGGAGTGGGACATTATCAGGTTCAATTTGCACCAATGCAATCGCGGCAGTGCCGCGAACATCGGGATGGGTATTATCGAGTGCCGCTGATAGTGCTGGCACAGCTAATTTCGCTCGAATCCCAAATTTTCCCAAAGCCAGGCAGGCATTCCATTGAGTCGGAACATTTGTGTCCAGAAGGGCCTGAATTAAGGCGGGAACTACGGTAGATTCTTCGGCTGCGATTTGACCAAGTGATCTCGCCGCAAGCGAACGCACAATTGGGGTTTTGTCTTCAAGGCAAGAGATCAGGGATGGAATAGCACTCGATACTGGCACCCTTCGTGGACCAATTGACATATTTCCAAGGGCAACAACGGCCTCAATTCGAATATCTGTTTTCTCCTTTTTGAGTAAACCGGTTAAAGTTTCAACTGCGGCTGGTCCTATTGCTCCCAATGTGGCTCCAATGTATCCAAGCGAAATATCACTATCCAACAGTTCAACTAAAGCAGGAATGGCAGGCTGGGCTTCCGACCCGAGTATTTGACAGGCGAGAACGGCGCTACGACGCATTGGATGGCCTGATTGAAGTGCGCCAATGATAATGGGCAGCCCATTTGTCCCAATGTGACGAACGGCGTCAACAGCTTGATTATTTTGCGGTCCTGGACGCTGACCATTCAAATCTGCCAACCACTCACTTAATTCTTTACCTTGATATTTGGTCGTCGCTTTTATCACCGCAGGGGATGGCTTCAGTTTCTCTAGAGGCTTGGTCTCATTCGCCTGGACGCTTGAAAATTCAAATCCAGCTGTTATCAGAAACAACATCCCAGCAAGTCCAAATCCTGCCGCTGAATATTTCCATTTCCAGGCTCCCATCCCCTTTTGCCTGAGATGGTTCAGCCGCTGGGAGATTTGAGAGCTTCCATTCAGCGTCAGTTTTGTCTCCACTGCGGGCAAGGCCAACACCCGCAACGCCAGTCGTGCCAACAATTGGGCGTAAGAATCTTGATCCTCCAATTGGCCCGAAGCAACGCGGTCTGCTTCCTGTTCACAGGCGAGGTTGTGTGAGGAGGGAACTTTCCACACGAGTGGATGAAACCACCAGATAGCTCTCACCCATTGCCACGCCACACACCAAACAAGATCGTGATGGCGTAAGTGCGCAACTTCGTGGCTTAAAAGCGCTTCAGCCTGGTTTGGTGTCAAATTCTCCACAAGTGTTCGGGGCAGAATAATAGCTGGATTCAACAAGCCGCAAACGAAAGGGGAAACAACAGCATCTGAAATCTGAACATCCACCCTTCGTCTCACCTTGAGTCGAAGCTGAATTTCGCCAGCCGATTGCTGAAGATCTGGAGAGGATGGGGAGGATTCTTTTCGCAAACGTGCAAGTTGGAGATGAAGGATGACGAGCCTGATTGCTCCGCAGATGCAACCCACCGCCCAGATCATCATAATAATGTTTCCCCACTCCACAGGCTTCGCCGAGGGGCTGGTTGAACTTGGTTTTGCATTGCTGGAGATCTCTCCCTGTTTAGGAGAGTTTGCCAGCGGTCGTCCCAATGTTCCTGTGTCCTCTGGATGGACTTCGAGAACTGGGGAATTAGCTCCAGCAAATTTGGTCGCAGAAACAGCTACGCTGTTGATCGGAATCTTGAGGCCAGGCACTTGAAAAAACCTAAGAAAAGGAAAGATCAGGCCGAAACAAAGAATAGAGCGCCACAGGATCAACCTCCAGCGGGCATGTTGGTGACGCAACATCCAATTGGCCAGCCAACCCAGTGCCAAAAGACAAGTCCATTTGAACAAGATAGCAATGACGGGCGAGGCGATCAGAGATGGCAGATTCATTTCGATTTCCTTTTTGGTTTTTTGGAAGGCAACCCGGCGGCAGTTTGTCTGATGAGTTCCAGATCGGAAGGTTTCACGTCCGAGGTCTCCACTAGTTGTGCAACCAATTCTTTATGTGAACCCCGTGCAAACACGCGTGCCAGATTTTGAGCGATGGTTTGAAGTATACTGGCCTTGTGAACGCAGGCCGCGTAATAGAAGGCCTTCCCTTGCTGATTTCTGGTGATGTGTCCCTTTTCAACAAGGTTCACTAAAAGGGAGCGCAGGGTGGCATTCTCAATCGGCCAAGAAAAGTGAGATTGGATATCCGCAGGTTTTAATTCGCCCTGATCCCAAAGAATTCGCAAAGCCTCAAGTTCGTGTTGATTCAGAAAAGTCATTTGATGTGTGAATTATTCACACATCGTGCAAATGATGTCCAGTGAATTTGTGTGAACAGTTCACACTTTCAAAAAAAGCACCATTCTAATTGAAGCGCTTTAGCGTAACGTGGACAGAAGAAACTCACAAATTGTCCAACCGATAGGGGCTGTCGAGTTTTGTCGTAAAATAACGGTGGAAAGCCTCCAGGGTACGGTCTGACGGCCACAGGGAATCATCTCCAGTCCAGGAGCCAAATTCGTGTTCCATGATCTGAAGGTAATCTTTTTCCAGGATGGTGGTTCGGTTGCACCTTTTCCCCAGTCTACCTAATTTGATGATCAACGGTTCTTCGTAAAGCTCCTCCATAGTCATCCGTCGTTGGTCCTTCAAAACGGTATTAAGCCAATCACAAAAAGCTGGTTTCGGTATGACGATTAAAACGTGTTCCCAAAGTTCCTTCCATCCGTTTTCATTAACCACAGTTCCCCTCCAGATCAAAAGAATTTCGCGCCAAAAAAAGTGATCGATCCCATCGCCTGTTAATCAGACAGCCAATTTTTACTCAACGCTGCAACCCCTAAAACGGGAGCAGCAAATTAACTCAAACGCATTTCCCCGCATTGTTTGCTGGGCGGTGCATTTCAACAAAAAGGAAATCATCATGGAAAATAATCAATTGCTCCAAGCTCTCACACACGTCGAAGGGGTCGGTTCTTGATATTGACACATGAGGTGGTGAGGAGCACCCTCCTGGTATGGCCCGCAAGTTGAGAGTTGAGTATCCGGGAGCGATTTATCACGTCATGAATCGCGGTGACCGCCGCGATTTGATCTTCATGGATGATGCGGATCGCCAACGATTCGTCGAGACGCTGGGCGAGGCTTGCGCCAAGACGGGCTGGCAGGTTCACGCCTATGTCCTCATGCCGAATCATTTCCATATGGTGGTCGAGACTCTGCGGCCGAATCTGGTCGCCGGAATGAAATGGTTGCTGAGCACTTATACCAGCCGCTTCAATCGGCGGCACAAATTGGTCGGACACCTTTTCTCCGGCCGCTACAAATCGCTGATCATTGATGGTTCGGGCAACGGTTACCTCAAGAGCGTCTGCGATTACGTTCACTTGAATCCGGCGCGGGCGAAGTTGGTGGCTGCGGACGCACCCTTGCAGAGTTTTGTGTGGAGCAGTTGGCCTGCGTATTTGCTGGCACCGTCGAAGCGTCCGGGATGGTTGCGGGTGGACCGGTTGCTGGGCGGGTGGGGCATCCCCAAGGACAGTCCGGCGGGGCGGCAACGGCTGGCGCAGGCGTTGGAGGAACGGCGCGGGGCGGAGGATGGCGAAGAATTCAAACCGATCCGGCGAGGCTGGTGTCTGGGCGAAAAGTCGTTCCAGAAGGAATTACTGGCGCAGATGAGCGAGCGGCTGGGGGCGGAGCATTACGGTGAGGAACGGGCGGAGACGGCGGAAGCGCTGGCGGAACAAATCATCGCGGCGGAATTGAAGCGGCGGCGCTGGCAGGAGGACGAGTTGAAGAAACGGCCCAAAGGTGACGCAGCAAAGGTGGCGCTGGCGGCACGTTTGCGCGCCGGAACGACCATGACAGTGGGCTGGATCGCGGAGCGATTGGAGATGGGAACGCGCGGCCATCTTAACCACCTGCTGTATCGCAAGCGCAAGTCCGGCTAGGAATATCTATTACCAATAACTGACCCTTTTACCCTTTTATGCGCATGAGCCTGCCTGCGCAACACTGGACCAAACTTATGAAAAAACTGTTCCTCTCCTTGTTTTGCTTCGTTTTCGCCGCGAGTTCCTACGCGGCGGAGATCCGGCTCGGCATGATCGGGCTCGACACCTCCCACGTCACGGCATTCACGGAGCTTTTGAACAATCCTGCGGCCAAGGATCATGTGCCGGGCGCCAGAGTCGTGGCGGCATTCAAAGGCGGCAGCCCGGACATTCAATCCAGCATCGAAAGGGTCGAGGGTTACACAGCGACCTTGCGGAACAAATACGGGGTGAAAATATTCGACTCCATCGAGGAACTCTGCGCAGGGGTCGATGCCGTGCTCATCGAAAGCGTGGATGGACGTCCGCATCTGGCGCAGGCCAGGATCGTCATCGCCGCGAAGAAACCGCTCTACATTGACAAACCGCTCGCCAGCACTTTGCGCGATTCCATGGAAATATTCCGTCTGGCGGAGGCCGCAGGCGTCCCGGTCTTCAGCGCGTCGTCGTTGCGATTTTCAAAGACCTCACAGTCGGTGCGCGCGGGGATCATCGGGAAGGTGCAACGCGCCGAGACCACAAGCCCGGCACATCTGGAGCCGCATCATCCCGATCTGTTCTGGTACGGGGTTCACGGCTGCGAATCGCTTTTCACCGTGATGGGGACCGGTTGCGAAAGTGTGACGCGCGGCACCACGGCGGATGGCCTGATTGAAGTCACCGGAAAATGGAAGGGGGGCCGCACCGGAATCTTCCGGGAAAGCAAAACCTACGGGGGAACCGCGCGCGGCGAAAAAGGGGACGCCCCGGTCGGCACCTTCGATGGTTACGCCCCTCTGGTGGCGGAAATCGTGAAGTTTTTTCAAACCCGCCAGCCGCCTGTTTTGGCGGCTGAAACCATCGAACTTTTCGCCTTCATGGAAGCGGCAGATGAAAGCAAACGCCAGGCCGGCAAAACAGTGACCCTGGCTGAAGTGATCCAGAAGGCAAAATCCGGTAAATAATCGGGCAAATAAGGAAGCTCAATGGGGCGTAGCATTAGGTGAACATGCTCCTCGCGGCTTTGTCCCCATCGCCTGAGCCGTATCGATAAAAACCATCGCCCTCACCCTAACCCTCTCCCCCGGGGCCCCCGGGGAGAGGGCTGAGGTGAGGGGTTCGGAGGCCCCCATCTGGATGGACAAGGCTGAGTGACCGTCAGAATCTGAAGCTCAACCCAAGTCGGACATAAGGAGCGGGTTCAAAATCGACCGACTCGTCAATGCGGGTGTATTCGATCCTTCGATAAACCGAGTACCCTCCATCGATTTCTGCAAACAAACTGCGGGTGATTTCATAACCTGCTCCGACTCCGACCCGGACGTCGCGGTAACTCCCAAGTGCGTTGTTGTATTGAGGAAATCCGGTCTTGGTTCCGAGATCTTCTGCGGCGCGAAAGGTGGAGCTGTTCATTTCCGCCCCTCCATAAAAGGTCCATTTGGAATCGAGACGGTATGTCAGGCGCGTTTGTGGAACTTCCACTTTCAGGGTGAAATCGTCGTTGATCAACCAGCGCACGCCCACCACGGGCAGCAACGGGATATCGCTGTTCGGTGAAACAATGATTCCAAAAGTCCAGGTCAACGATGGATTCGCATGATACATGACCAGCGCCATGCCGGAGACGCCAAACGTGTTGCCGCCCACGTCTTCGAAGCGGTATAGCGACGGGCTCACCGAAGCGCTGAGCGTCCATTGATCATTTAAACGATACCCAAGACCGGTGGTGAGTCGCAGGGTGTTGATGCTTTCGGGAATGGGCGCGCCGGAAACCTGGTTGAGGAATGTGTTGTCCAATCCCAGACCGAAACGCAAAAACCATTTTTCGTTCAGCATCATGCGTGTGCCGGCGTCGAAGTTCAGGTTAAAGGCGTCTGAGCTGGAAAGTTTTGTCCCCAGAAACTTCGGATTGCTCCCCGCGACATATCCCGAATTGACATTGCCCTGAAAGCCTCCCTTTGAAGTCGGAGGTTCCACCGTCTTCACCGACCGATCTATGGGAACTTCCTGTGCGTTCATGGTGAACGACAAAAAGGGGATTATCAGACCTGAGAGCAGCGAGCAGGCAAAGCGGTTTGTCATAAGGATGTTTGAATTCTCATCGAAAAAATAAGCGAACGAACAAGCTTAGTTTAGGTTCTCCCCAAAATCCAATGTCGGGTTGGGTGTTTCACTTGAAAAGCGCCGCAGGGGGGCGCACTCGATCAAGACCTCGAGGAAGTTTCGGGGCGCGTTGTGGTCGCAAAGCGTCCTGGATTACGGAAACCCGTTCCGCTTTGGTATCACGCTCCGCTCAATTCGAACGGATCAAGGAATCTCACGACCTATTTTTGATTGCCGGGCCGGATCCAGGATTTGATCGCATCCGGAGAATTAAAAAGCTGGACGGCTTCGGCGGTGGTGAGTGTTCGGTTGAAAAACGACAGTTCGTCGAACAGTCCCGTGAAATTTAACCCCAGCATGGCGATCGTCTGGGATGGATCCCATGAGAGGGTTTGCAGCCGGGCGCTGACATCGCCCTGGATTTTGCCATCAATGTAGAGGGTAGCCACGCCGTCCTTTTTCCCGGTATTAAAGTTTTCAAATGTGAAAAGGATATGCGTCCAGCGATTTCGAGAGAATGGCGGCCGGGTGACTGTCACCAGTGGTTTTTCAACCGCAGGAAGGGAGTCGTAATCCCGCTTGTTCGGATCCCAGACCGCGCGGTCGGCAAACGCACCAAACCGGAAGTGCCGCGGTCGTTCGTCCTTGCTGAAGTCCACCCAGAACGCGGCGTCGTTCCATTCGCGGGGCGTGATCTGAATGGGATCACAGTAACCCGGTTCGAGGTCAGTGTCTGGGTCCAGCCGCAGCCAGAACGAGGCGGCGCCGCTCCAGCCGGACTTCGCGTAATGAAAATTTTTATCCCCCTGGAAAAAGACAATTTCAGAGGCTTTGCGGTGGAACCGCAGAGCGTTGCCGACCCTGCCTTCACCATTGGCGATGGAAGCAGCGCCGCTCGCGGGAAGGCCGAGAGCACCGGTGCGAGGAAGTTTCATCGAAACCGCGTTGAAAATGCGGCGGTCTCCCGCTCCAAAGTCCGCATCCGGCCCCTGGTCAAACGAGGCATAAAACGTCAGGGCTGCACGCAAACTATTGGTGTCAGCTGCTTGCAACTGGTCATGGTCCGCAGAGCAAAAGAGGGCGAGAGAGAGGGTCAACCAGGGCAAGGGATTTTGTTTCGAGGTAAAAGACGGGCTGGTTTTCATCGCCGGTCATTGTGTTCGGTTGAACGACTCGGAGCAAGCTTCAGATCACCTTGAAGCGTTGCGAATTTTTCTGCAAAACCTCAGAAAATGCCTGGTCCATTTTCGCAGTCGTGAAGGGGTTCTTCCAAAGTGGGCTTGATGGGAAAGCCAGGCACGCTGCCGGTTGGAGCTTGGCATGTATTCTTCGAACTCAATGGCGGTCTGGTACTTTTTTTCCAAAACCTTCTGCCTACCGTATCGTTCGTAAAATGGCGTTGTTTTCTGCATCATTTCCACGGCTTCAGACCACTCCGGTGCCCTGGCAGCCACCTCGCGTTTGAACCGGGCGAAACCGTTTGTTTTGATTTCGAACAAGGCATCGGACCGTAAATCGGTGTAAGTGAGCAAATAAAATATTTTCGAGAATAATTCCCCCGCACTCAGATCATGCCGCAGAACGATGCTGTTGGTCGGGGTGTTGAACGGGCTGAGTGGCAGCACGCTCAATTTTAATTTTAGAGAGTCAGCCAGCGCCCTGCAGGTAAAAAAACAGAGGTCATGGATCGGATTATATCCTTCAGGGGCGTCGCAAATGATCTGCTTTAGTCCGGCATTTTGCAGGGCCAGTTTTAATGAGGCAAAAATCTCCAGGAAAAATCCATGATCCCCATTCAACAACCTGTTGTAGCATCCGGCATCCGGTCTTCCCTGTGAAGCCATGAGGTTTACGGCCCCCTTTCTCAGCAGAAAACCGGTGCTTTTGGAAAGCCTCGGCGTCCCGTTCCCCACGCGAACCGTCGGTGAAAAAATAAAACGCCGATTTATCCAGACGAAGCAGGTTCAGGGCAAACAATTCATGACCAGGATGTCCGAGGATCAAAGCCCTTCTTTCATCCGTTTGTGAAGGGTTGATGGAAAGTGTGCGGTTGTCAGTCCTCAAATTTATGTAAGAAATTCACGAAGCAGAGCAAACCTACCAGAACCAAAACATAAGTCCAGCTTGCCTCCCGCCCAGCGAGATGAGACGAGGGACCTCAAAAGCAATCCGCAGTTGCCTTCCAGTTCGCGGCTCGTTCAACACCCAACAGCATGGAGGCTCCGCGCGGTCACCCCTCAAAGTTCACCAGCACTCCGCTCAATGCTATAGCTGTTCCGTTAGGCGGTTGGCTTTTCATCTCGACTAGAAAAATGGTCAACCAGTTTGAGAACTCGAAGGTCTGCACTAACCATACTAACCATGATGACCACAATCCAAGACATGAATGCCGCAAAGCTCATCATGACTGGCGTGATGGAACTGCGCGTCACTGTGAAACTCATGGCGATTGCGTAGACCGTCATAAACAACGCGATACAAAAGAGAATAGCGCGACGCTTGGTGAAAAGAGCAATGACAACGCGGCGAAGCGCTGGGTCGGCTGCTGTCTCCTCGAGCCATCGGTTGTATTTGGTGTTCATAAATGTGTGACGTGTATGCGGCCATCTCAACAACCCAAGCTCATAGGAGGCTCTGCAGTGCCTGGCTGAACTGAGCCGCCCGCGCGGCAGCCTGTCACCGGGATTGAGATCCTTTCAATACCTCCGGTTCGGGATTGGAGTTGTTTTCCCTGAAAACTCCTACTTCTATCGAACAATTTCGGGCCTTTGTCGAACTTTTCGCAGGGTTCATTATTTAGTGTTTTCTCAATATCTGAGCGAGTTTTTCCAAGTCTTCAGCAGTTGGTTTTTTCCCTTCAATCGTCCTAAAAAATATCGGTAATTGCTCAACCAAATATTTATCTTCAACAATGTATTTAGGGAGCATCCCAGGATCTAACGCCGCACAGTTGAAAAACCTCTTCCAGTCCTCGCTTCCGTCTTCGATTTGCAGGGATTTAGCCCACTTTGTAAGTGTCTTTTCGTCTTTTGGGGGCGGCAAAAGCTCTCTCTCGATTTTACTCCAATTACTTGGATCGTAGTCGTTCGCTAAGCAAAACTCGCGAAGACCAATCTGATTTTTTATTCTTATTTCTTTAATGAAAGCTCCAAACATAAAAGTGTGGTATTGATTTAACCACGCCATAGCCTTTTTTTTCTACGTTTCAATAAATTTATCATCCAAGAGTTTGATTTTCTGATTGGTTTTTTGGCCATGACCGGAATTTGCCAGATTTTTAGGGTCTGGAAAATTCTTGATTTCAAACTGACCCACTACCTTGCGGCCTGAAAGTTTTCAAGGCGTGCGCCATTTCGGCTGGATGGCCCCGGCCGCCTGGGGTTTGGACATTATTTGGGGAAAAATCCCACCGGGAATGGGCTTAAAACCGCCAGATCAAATCGACGGTGAAACGGTCCTTAAAAATATCATCGGAGGGCGTAAATCCCTGCTCGAAGGCGAAGCCGAGATCGAGTCTTTTGTGCAATCGCGACCGGAAACCGACTCCCCACGCCGCTTGTGTCTCCCCTCTCGCATTGCTGGCACCAAAATTGATCACATCAAATCCTTCCGACTTGAACGGCACCGCAGTGCCCTCGGTGAGGGTGGTCATGGCGTTGATGGTGGCGAACGGGATGAACCATTGGCAGGTGTAATAATCCACCATGATGGCGTAACGAACATTGGCGGTTTCTTCATCTCCATCGATCGGGATGCGAAAGCCGAGGTTCCCGGTGAAGTGCAGATTGTTGAAACCTTTTATGGCGGAAACGAACACGTTAAACTCGCCGTCACCGTTGCCTTGAAACACTTCGGTATTGCCGCTGGGAAGTTCGAAGGTGAGGCCGGGGGTGATTTGAACCTGTTGCTCTTCATTTTGATAAATCGAATATTTTAAACCTGCGGCAATGTCGTTCCATCCACGCAAAGTTTTTGCGCCGGCGGCCTGCGGAGCGATTTCCATGTAACCGTCCTTGGTGGCGATGATCGCCAGCCGCGGAGTGAGCGCGTATCTGAGCTGAACCGCATACACACGCACATCGGCATCAACGCCAAGCAGGCCACGGTCGAGCCGGTGATAAGCGAACAGCGGTCGAACCTCGCTTTCGATCAGAGGTGATTCAAAGAAGATGGGGTTGACGACGGGTGAGATGGCCTTGGTCCGCCAGTCGGCCTCGGCAGCCCCGACGGACTGGCTGGCGACGGCAATGGTCAGGGTGGTGAGAAAGATCCAGGTTATTCGTTTATTCATCCTCCAAAAATAGGAGGTTCGGCAGGAAGTGCTCCCCGCATTTTGGCATTTGTTGAGAACAAATATTACAAACCCGATGCCCGGAAAAAACCGCCTCGCCAGAGCCAAAAATGAATTCGACTTAATTTTATGCTTTTGAGCACAGCCTCTGTTCAGTTGGAAAAAAGCCGGTCCCCCCACTCAATCCGGGCGGGTGATCAGCGCCGCTTTTCCAAAGAAATCATGCACCCGGTCTGACCGGTTTTGTGGAGGCCGCAGGTTTGACGTCGCCATGGTGGTGGTGATCTTCTCCGTGTGCATGCTCATGTTTGTGACGTTCCATTTCCCGTTCTTCCCTGGCCATGAACGCATTGCCGCCAAGCTCCACAAAAGCTTTTTCCAACTGACCGGCGAATCCATCTCCCACATACCGTGCGATGCGCGGGTTCTTTCGCACATCGGCTTTGATTGATTCCACCTGGTCCTTGATCTGTTTGGAGCCGGCTTTTGCATCCATCAACTTTTTCGCCTGGGCGACCAGTTCACGGAAAAAATTCTGCTGATCTTCGAGCATGCTGGCATCACCGACGGGTCCATGCCCGGGACACACAACCGTTGGATTTAATCTCCGCGCCGCCTCCAGTGTCTCTATCCATTTTCCGATGTGGCCATCCCCGACAAAATTATACGGCCCGTTCACACAGGCATCGCCGGTGAAAAGGATGCGTTCATTGGGCAGCCAGGCAAAAGAGTCGCCATGCGTGTGAGCCACGCCGAAATGATGAAGTTCCACCCGGTGTTTTCCATCATCGAAAAAAAGCTCTTTGAGAAACAGGAGCGTCGGCTCCTTCAGCTTGCTGTCCGCGACATCCTTGCGGCCTTTAGCGGCGTCATTCCAGCGGTTGGGTTCATATTTTTTCATCTCTTCCCGCACGCCGGTGTGAGCCACGGGAACCGCTCCCTCTCGAACCCAGATGGCATTCCCATACGCATGATCGCCATGGTGATGCGTATCGAGGGCGAAGCGGATCGGTTTGTCCGTCTGTTTTTTGATTTTGGGAATGATCTCCTCGGCCCCGGAGGGAAAATTTGCATCAATCACCAGCACATAATCTTCCAGGATGATCCAGCCGTTGTTGCAGTGACCTTTGGATTTAATGTCGCCTTCGTGGAAATAAACATTTGGAGCCAGAGTTTTAACCACATTGACCTGTGCCTGGAGGATACCGAGCGAGGCGCAGAAAATGCCGGCGATGAATGCGCGTGGGATGATCATGTCCGAATGATATGGAGCCCCGGCACAACGTCAACTTCGCGTTGCCCTTCGGGTGCTGTGACATTCTGAGCCGATGCCCAAGCGTGCGGCGGAAATCCAATGCCTGCCTATCGTTCCCTTCCGAGCAAGCGTGTAGGGTTCTTAAGTGCAGACCTCAGAAGAAGAGAGTAGTGTGAGGAGAAAAGTGATCTGTTTCGATTTGGCCGGTCTCCTCTTCAAACAAGGGCGGCATTTTTCTTCACAAGCTGTCCGCAGGCTGCGGCGATGTCAGATCCCAGGGAATAGCGTGTGGTGACTTTGAGTCCGGTCGCCTTCAGACCTGCGGAGAAATGTTCCTGCGCTTTTTTGCTTGAGGGAAGCAAATCGGGGCGGAAATCAATGGCGTTGAGCGGGATCAGGTTGATATGTGCTTCAAGCCCCTCCACAAACTGTGCGAGCGCTTTCAGATCCTCCTCACGATCCGTGAGGCCGGCCAGTAGGATGTATTCAATCATCACCTGCTGTCCGGTCGTGGCGCAGTAATCCAGCAAAGTTTTTTTCAGTGTTGGCAAGGGAAAATGCCTTGCCATTGGGATGAGTTCGTTTCGAACTTTTTCACGGGCGGAGTGCAGGCTTAACGCCAGCCTGACTTTGGGAAACTCCCGGGCAAATCTTTCGATGGTGCCGGGGATTCCGATGGTCGAAACCAGCAAACGCCCGGGATCAAAACCAAACAGGCGCGGGGCGGACAAAGCCCTGAGCGCCGGGAAAAGATTTTCTTCATTGTGAAAAGGTTCCCCCATTCCCATGAAGACGATGTTGCGGACTTGACGCCCCTCGCCCAACAACAACTGGTTCGTTTGGATGACTTGGTCGAGGATCTCCTGTGCGTTCAGGTTTTGTTTTAAACCCATTTTACCTGTGGCACAAAACCCGCAATTCACCGCGCAGCCGGATTGTGTGGAGAGACACAGGGTGGTCCGTCCCGTGGCGATGCGGAGGATGACGGACTCGATTAACTGGTCCTGGCCCGTGCGAAAAATCAGCTTGGATGCCCCATCAACGGTCGAATCGTGGCGGCTCACCATTTCGAGTTCCCGGGAGCGCATCGCGCCGAGCTGGTCGCGAAAGGGGGCTGGAAAAACTTCCGCAGCTTTTTCAAAAAGAAGCTGTTTTTTGAAGAAAAGAATTCGGAACCGCTTTAAGAGATGAGGATCGATGCGGTGTTTTTGCATCAGCTCTTCCAGCCGTTCCTGATCATGAACACCAACGGAGTTGCTACCGGTCATTGCCATATCCGGTTTTCGCTCTCCCATCCTCATCGAGCTTTCCGCAGGCCCACAAAAGCCCCCGTGCCACCAGATCGAGATAAACCGGCTGTTCCATGGTTGAGTTTTGATGCCCCATGGTGGTCACAAAAAGTTTCCCCTTCCCATACTCGTTGATCCAGACACATGTGTGAGTTTTTTTGGTTTCAATTCCGTAAGCCTCCGCCAGCGGAGTGGCTGTCGGCCATAACTTTTCCACCTTGTACAATTCGTCCTGGGGATTGAACCAGGTGACGGGAAAATCTTTCATGATCGGATGGGCCTTGGCGATATTGGTCACCGTCATGTCGCGCCGGGCTTCGTGGCTGAAGGAGCTGACTCCCAGGCATTGTCTCCAGGCATCGGTCGAAGCAGCGCGGTAACTGTGGGTGGAACAATGCAACATCACTCCGGGAAGCCCCTTCCCGTGAGGGGCGGCGATGTTTTCGATAAAACTGTTGTCCTTCACCATGCCAAAACATTCGTTGTGAATCACCGCATCATAACCATCCGCCCAGTTTTTGTTCTCGTATATGCTGACTCGGTGTTCACGGTCCGACCCCTCCACAACCGCCACAATTTCAAGGTTCACCCTGGCTCGAAGCCCTTCGGACAAGATTTTCACCTGATTGGTGTAGTCATGACAACACCCGCCCATGACCATCAGCACTTTGAGCGGCTTGGTTTCCGCAGAATGAATAGCCAGGCTGAAAAAAAACGAACAATACAGGGCGACGAACCCGATGGCTTTTTGGAGCATGACCAGGTAACTACCCATCCCTGATTGATTTTGCAACTTCATCTCTTTGGTAATCGTGACTTAACAAACCATGTATGGTTCCCTCTTAGCCTTTTTGGGAGAGAGCTCCCTGTACACTTTTAGATGGTTTGGGTCTGGAACTTATTGAGCTGTCAAAACCTCCACGGCTTTCTCCAGCTGCAAGTCACGGCCTTGTGCCACCGTTTCCGGATCGTTTGACACCATGTGGTCCGGAAGGAGCTGAAAATTCTCAAGGAACTGTCCGTCGGAATCTTTGATGCCGACCTGAGGAATGCCAAAATAAACCGTCTTATCCTGCTGTGTCTCCCACCAGACAGCGGTGCCGGTACCCGGAACAGGCATTCCAACGAGCTGCCCCAGGCCGAGCTTCTTGTAAATGAGCGGAAACATGTGGGCGTTGGAATAATTGCTTTCACTCATCAAGACCACCGACTTTTTCCTCCATTTGTTCATCGGTTCCTGGCCGATCTCATTGCCTCGCGGCACAAATGTGAAATAGGATTTCCCGCGCAGGAGATCGACCAAGTTGTCATGAAGCCAGCCGCCGCCATTAAAGCGGGTGTCGATGATGATGGCATCCTTGCCGGTGTGGCGTCCAAACAACTCCGAGAAGGTGTCGCGGAAACTTGCGTCGTTCATGCTGCGAACATGCACGTATCCGATTTTTCCTTTCGAAAGCCTGTCGGTTTCCAGTCGGCGCGATTTCACCCAGCGCTGGAAAAGCAGCTCGTTCTCGGCACCGTTCGAGATCGGTTTCACCATCTCTGTCCATCGATTGCTGGTGGATGGATCGTAGAGGGAGAGCAGGGTTCTTTTTCCAGCCTTTCGATTGAGCAATGGATCCGAATCAGAACCGAACTCCTGGCCGTCGATTTTTTCGATCACATGGCCCGCCTTGATTTTCAGATCGGTCCTGTCCAGAGGTCCTTGCTCCACGATCTCCAGCACCTTCAGGCCGGGGCCGGAGAACGCCGGATCAAAGAATGCACCCAGTTCCGCCGTGGCATCTCCGTCCCTGCCCGGACGATATCCGGAGCCTGTGTGGGAGGCGTTCAACTCCCCGAGCATCTCGCTCAAAAGTTCGGTGAAATCCCAGTTGTTGTCGATGTGCGGAAGGAATTTTAAATATTCGCCCTTGTAAAAATTCCAGTCCACATGGTGCAGGTCCTGGACGTAAAACTTGTTCAAGACCTGACGCCAGACGTGATCAAAGATGTAAATTCTTTCCTGGGCCTTGTTGAGGTTCATCTCGGCGGAAAATGCGACCGCGTCCTGCTTTCCGTTTTCAAGTTCGACCTTGGTCACCTTGCCGCCAGCCAGGACAAAGACATGTTTGGCATCCTTGGAAAGTTCCAAAGTTCCGCCCTCAGCACCCAGTTTTGCCAGGAGTTTGGTTTCTTTCTCCCGCAGCTTGTGAATCCAAAGATCATGACCCTTCTCAAAACGGGAGAGGTAAACCAGCTTCTCACCATCAGGAGTCAGAACCGCGTCTGAAAGGTCTGAAGAATGGACCGTGAGCCTCACCACCCGCTGCTCAATATTGTCCAGTTCGATCTTCACCGGATCGGGCTTCTCTTTTTTCGGATCTGCATCATCCGTTTTCTCTTTCTCTTTCTCCTTCGGTTCCGGTTCTTCCGGCTTGTCGGTTGCAGCGGACGCTTGCGCTTTTAGAGGATCCTGATCGGGCTCCTTGTCCTTGTCTTTTTGCGGTGGGTTTTCCGGAACCTTTTCTTCGTTCGGATCTTTTTTGGGCTGATCTTTTTTCTCTTTTTCCTTCTCCTTCTTCTTTTCTTTTTCTTCCTTCTCTTTTTCCTTCTTTTCCTGTTCGGTCAGCAATTCGAAGTCCGCCTTGTTGAGCTGAAATTTATCGAAGGCTTCACGCGTGAAAAACATTCCCAACACATCCTGGTTGGCCCCCCAGCTCCCGTGGCTTCGCATGCCGTAACGGTCACAATCCCAGATCAACATTTTTCCCTTCATCGCCCAGCGGGGACGTGCATCCTCGTACCCGCTCAAGGTGAGGTTGGTGATTGTTCCGGTGCCTGATATGTCCACCAATCCGATTTCGCGTGACCAGCGATTTTTGTCCAGGACCTGCACCAGAAGCCATTTCCCGTCGGGCGACCAGTCAAAGAACTGGTCTCCATCGGTGTAGGAATAATTCAGGTCACCGGCCACCACCAGGCGGTTGGTTTTCCCCTCAAGGTTCTGGATTTTCACCGCCGTCCGGTTTTCCAGGTAGGCTATCTCCTTCCCATCCGGAGAATAGGAGGGTTGAAAATTATCCTCCCCGTTTTTTAACACTGTTTCCTCGGCCAGAACGGTGGCGCTGTAGAAATACGGTTCGTTGGTCTGCGTGATGGTCGCGGTATAAAGATTCCAGCTCCCGTCTCGTTCTCCCGCGTATAAAAGAGTGCGTCCATCCGGGCTGAAACTCACTGATCTTTCCTGCTGCGGGGTCTGGGTTACCCGTTTGGTGATCTTGTGGTCGATTGACGCCACGAAAATCTCTCCTCGAACGACCAGCGCCATCTCCTTTCCCTGCGGGGAGATTTTCATTTCGGTGGCCTCTGCGGCGAAGGATGCGAATTGATTCTCATTTTCCTTCGGACCTGTCAAAACCTGGATGTTCACCTTCGAGGACTGCTTGGCTCCGGGTGGAAGCAGGTATATCTCACCGTGATAGCTATAACAGAGCGTTCCGTTGGTGGAACTGGAGAGAAACCGGACCGGATGTTTTTCATGTCTCGTCACCTGCTCCGGGTTCGATAGGTTGGAAAGCGCCGCCTTCCAGACGTTAAAACTCCCGCTTCTTTCGCTGAGGTAATGGACGGATCTTTCATCACTGCTCCAGACCGGGTTGCGGTCCTCCCCGGGAAATTGGGACAACTTGGTGTGCCGTGAATTCTTGAAATCGTAAATCCAGATGTCCCGGGCGACTGAGCTTTGATGATGTTTCCTCCATTCATTCTCGTAACCCTTCCGGTCATGGTAAAGAATCCTGGTTCCTTCCCGGTCAAATTTCGCGTCCTGCGCAGGTGTGGTCAAAACCTGGACCGCCGCGCCGCCTTTGACCGGAGCCTTGTAAAGTTCCGACAAAACAGCACCGGGAAACTGGACGTTCAAGACCGAGTCCTTGCGCGCGGAATAAAACAAAACATGGGAACCGTCCGGGGAAAAATCCGTGGGATGGTCATTGGCAGAATTGAAGGTCAACCGCCGGGGTTCACCACCTCCCAGGCTGAGGAGGAAGATGTCGAAATTGCCATGCCGGTCGGAGGCGAACGCGATCGATTTTCCATCCGGCGACCAGACGGGCATGTATTCGTGTGCGGTGTGGATGGTCAGGGGCACAGCCAGTCCGCCGGTGCTCTGTACCAGATAGATGTCGCCCCTGTATGCAAAAGTGATTTGTTTTCCGTCTGGTGAAATTGCCGGGTAACGGAGCCACGAAGCGTTTTCCTGCGATTGGAGCGGCATGTGGCTTGACAGCAGAAGCAGCAATGCCGGGAACAGGGCCGGGATACATCCGGGTATTTTCATGCGGGAAAGATCCATTGGCAGAAAACTGCATGTGTCCCATGGTTTTGCAATGTGAAATTAGAGTGTTTGAAAACGCGGACCGATGAATACGTGTTTCGAATCCATAGTTGAAGCAGCGAAGACTGGTTGTGCCCTGACGAAATAAAAACGACCAGCCCGGAAAACCCGGGGCTGGCCGTGTAAAATTCTAGGACCGTTCCGGTCAACCGGTTCAATACCGATC
>Ga0163152_10003087_pt1 | contig 22205 bp, 18 predicted proteins | sample OliLakLV19MP8IB2_FD_148635 | JGI IMG/M metagenome (GOLD analysis project Ga0163152, IMG submission 148635) | Freshwater microbial mat bacterial communities from Lake Vanda, McMurdo Dry Valleys, Antarctica - Oligotrophic Lake LV.19.MP8.IB-2 | ecosystem: Environmental > Aquatic > Freshwater >...
CGCGTCATCCCGCGTCTCCGGTGGCTCCGTCGCCTCGTCTCGGCCCGGGAACATCGCCGACTTCTACTATCCGGCCCAAAACAGCGATCTCCTGCACAACCACCGACTCTCATGAATAATGCGGGCTAAGCATCAGCCCATAGGCAATGTCGACGTTGTTCGGCCGCTTCAAACCATCGACCCGCGTCACAATCCTGCCGTCGAGGTCGTAAACGTAAAGGGCGCCGTTCGAATCCTTATCCGTGCCGACAACCAGACTCTTCGCGCGATCGGTCGGGTGAATCCAGATAGCGGGATCATCGGTATCGAATTGCGTCGGACCGGTGACCACGACGGGTTTGAGTGCACCCGGCGCGGGACCGGCGGAGCAGGCGCTTTGGAGCGGCAGGAGGATGAGAAGCCGAAGGAACTGAAGTTTCATGCACATGAAATCGCCACCGCCCCCCGTCGTACCAGATCAGCGAACCGGGGCGGAGAAGCGGATGAAGAGGAGTTGACTTTGGGCGGGAGTGCCTCCCGGCAGCGGCAGGCCGAATTCATTGTCGTTCCCGAGAACAAGCGTGACATCGTCGACGAGGGCGATCCCTTCGATCTTTTCCGGCGCATCGGGGACCAGGCGGGAGAGGTCCAACAGCAGCGTCTTGTGCACCGGCCTCACTCCCCTGGCCAGGAGTTCCGCAGGGCCAAGGCTTTCGAGAGTCGGAGAACCGCCCGGAGTGTCCCACAAACTCCCCGCGATATCGGTCCCCGAGGCAAGGTCGACCGCGTAGATCCTGCCTCGACGATCGGTCCTCTCGTCGATCAAGAGGCGGTGGGGCCCGACGGCGATCGCACCGCTGATCTTGACGTCGGACGGCCTGGTTTCGCCGTAGTCGGAGGCCGGTTCCAGAACGATCACGTGCTCGGAAAGGACTCGCAAAGTGGTGGTTTCGAAAGTGAAAATCCGGACCAGCCTTGAGACGCTTCCCGTTTTTTCCTCCGGATTTGAAAGCGGGCTTTGGGTCATCGCATAGAGCCTGGTTTCGTCGGCCGAAAGCGCCAGCGCTTCGAAGCCGCGGTTGGGTCGCCTGGCAAGGAGGATTGCGGGCAGGCGCGCCTCGACCGGGTACGATGCCTGGCGTTCACCGCCTATTGGGGTAACCCGTCTCACAATACGACCCTCCCGCGAGACGAAGAGAAGGCTCGGACCATACTCCTCGGCGATGACAAAGGAGCCGTCCCGCAAGCGCACGAGACCTTCGGGATCGACACCCAGGGCGTCATAGGCGATGGGTTTTTGCCCGGTGCGATCAAACGGCCTCTCATCTTGCGTTTCGAGGTTCGGGAGACCGGTCACCCGCTCGCCCCGGGCCCCGCGCAGCGGGATCACCGCCTCCACGTGAGTGATCGAGGCCTCGACCCGCAGTTTGACGATCGCCGGGTTGAATCCAGGGTCAAGGAAGGTCCGTCGTTTTAGGCCATCGATCAAGGGCTCCTCATTTGGGCCCCGGTCCGTGACCCCCCAGAAGACGCCGGGAGGGTCGGTGTTGTCGCGGTAGAGATCGGAGAAAAACGATCCAAGAGCGAGGCCGCTGGGGCCTTTCAGCAGGGGAGCGGTCACGACGAACGAACGGAGGAGGAGACGCCCGTCGGTCAAATCGGTCGCGGGTGCCCGGTGCCCCACGCCGCTCAAGGCGAGGAACACCAGGGCCAGACTTCTTCCCCTTAGGGATCGAGAACGGTGGATCACCATCGTGATTGAGTATTCAACCGGAGAGTGTCGACAATCGTGTGACGACCGCCTCATTTTTGTCACAGAAATGACCATTCATCATCGTTCGGCGCTGGTACCTTCCCTGCGTGAAAACTGCAAGAACAACCACTGCCTTGTTCGTCTGTCTCTTTGCTTCGATCGCCTTCTCCCAGGTCGACCGGGCCACCCTGTCCGGGGTGGTCCGCGACCCCTCGGGTGCCCCGGCTCCGGGTGTCACCATAATGGCTACAGAACGCGGCTCGGAATCCAAGCGCCAGACCCTCAGCACGAGCGAAGGTGAGTATGCGCTTTCCGGCCTGCCCGTCGGGACGTACGAAGTCACCATGACTCTTGATGGCTTCAAGCGTGTGCGCTACGCCGAGATTCCGCTCCTGGTTGGCCAATCCCGGCGCCTCGATTCGAAGCTCGAAGTGGGTGGTATCGAGATCGCGGTCGAGGTCACGGCAGATGCGCCCATCGAACGCGACACCGCCGCGATCGGCGAGGTCATATCCCGCGAACAACTCGAAAACATTCCGATGAACGGTCGTCACTGGGCGACCCTGATGGCGCTGGCGCCCGGTGCGGGCAACACCGATTCAGGAAGCCAGAATTCGATCCGCGTGTTCGGGCGGGCGCGGGACGACAACAACTGGACGCTTGACGGCGTCGATGCCACGGGAATCAAGGATCCGCGGCAGGAGGGAGCGCTCCGCCTCGTGGTCTCCTCAGAGGCGGTCGAAGAGTTCCGTGTGGCCTCCACGAGTTACGGGGCCGAGAGCGGCACCGGCGCGGGCGCGCAAGTGAATCTGGTCTCCCGCCGCGGTTCGAACGACTGGACCGGAAGTGCTTTCTGGTACCTTCGGGATGAAAGGTTCGACTCGCGTCGCGTGCTCGATCCCCTGCCCGAGAAGCCCCAGTTCAGTCTGGACCAGTTCGGCGGAAGTTTCGGCGGCCCCATCGTGAAGGACAAGACCTTCTTCTTCGTGACCTACGAAGGCCTCCGTCAGACGCTTGGAACCTCGAGCGAGCAGGCGGTCCAGGTGCCGAGCGCCTCTCTCCGGGCTCGCGCCCTCGCCACCTCGCCCGCCCTCAAACCGCTGATCGACGCTTTCCCGGTGGGCACCGCCCCGACCGCGAACGCGGACGTTGACCTTTTTGTCGGGCGAAAGGACCTGCTTTGGAACGAAGACAGTTTCCTCGCGCGAATCGACCATCGTTTCTCCGACACCTTCACCATGTTCGCCCGCTACAACAAGGTCGATGGCGATATCGACAGCGAGGTGAGAAGCGGCTATCTGGAGACGCGGGCCTCGGACGTGAACCCTGAGAACTTCACGGTTCAGGCACAGAAGATCCTGTCCTCTGAAGCACTGGTTGACCTGCGGGTGGGCTACAACCATTCGCCGCTTGAACGACGGCAACAAGGACTCTTCGCGGAGGGGGTGGAGATTGTCGGAGTTACCTCGGGCTCGACCCAGGCCACGCAGATCACCATCGAGGATCCCGCCGCGTGGACGGTTTCCGGTCATCTTGCGATGAATCGCGGCCGGAGCCACTGGAAGATTGGCGGGGAGTACCGCCAGATCCGCGTCGATGTCGGGCAGGACACCGCGACCACACTTCGCTTCGCGAGCGCCGCCGCCTTCGTCTCGAACACCATGAACCGTGTTCGCGTGACCGGCGACCTGCCCACCGCCAGTGGCCGGAGGTGGTACGGCCTCGGTTGGATTCAGAATGACTTGAAACTATCTTCCACCCTCACCGCCAACCTCGGAGTGCGCTACGAGTACTACTCGGTCATGACCGAGAAGGACGGCCGTGGGCGACTCTTCGATGTTGTGAACTGTTTCCCGCGCACCAACACCGACTTCTACTGTCCGCCGGGGACATCCTGGTACGAAGCGGACAAGAACAACGTCGCCCCGCGTTTTGGGCTTTCCTGGTCGATCACCCCAAAGACGGTGGTGCGCGGCTCGTTCGGCATCTTCTTCAGCCCCGGACAAAATGACGACGTGATGGCCGCGGTCGACAACATCGCGGAGCGGTCCGAACTGACCGGCGCCGGTCTGCGTTACCCGGTCGCCTCCGTCCCTTCGACCTCCGTCCGTCCCTCCCAGCCGCGTTCCCTGCAGCGCGACCGGAAAGACATGGAGGCAAAGACGTGGACCGTCTCGCTGCAGCGGGACATCGGCGCCGGTTTTGTCGGGCAGGTGGCGTACGTCGGATCGCACGCGACGAACGTGTCCACGCGGGTGTGGGTGAACGCGATCGATCCCGCCACCGGTCGGCAGATCCTGAACGTGGCGCCCCTCAACAACCGCGGCCTCATGGACGAGAAGGGTACTCGCGGGGAGAGCTGGTTCAAGGGACTTCAGGCTTCGCTCACCCGAAGCTATCGCAACGGCCTCCTGCTCCAGGCTCAGTACATGTTGTCGGAAGCCGAAGACACGAATGCCGGCAACGGAGAAGCGAGCCAGGTCATGATCTCGTCGTGCGTTCCGTGCGACCGAGGTCCTTCCGACTTCGACATCCGGCATACGTTCACCTTTAACGGTCTGTACCGAATTCCCTTCGGAGCGGGCCGATCGAATCCGGGGTCAGGCGCTCTGGCGGCGATCTTTGGGAATTGGGACCTTTCGGGGGTGGTGGCCGCTCGGACTGGCCGGCCCGTGAACATCACGATCACGCGGGTGGGACCGGATGGCGGTGAGACCAACCAGCGGCCTAATCTCGCGCCCGGCGTCGAAGGCCAGAATCCAAATGGCGGCGTCACTGACTGGCTGAACCCGGCCGCGTTTGTGGCCCCGGCGGCCGGCCAGTTTGGCAACGTGTCGCGGAACGCTTATCGCGCGCCCGGCGCGTTCCAGATCGATCTCGGTCTCGCGCGGACCATATCCCTTTCGGGCCGCGCGACGCTGCTGTTGCGGGTCGAGGGTTTCAACGTGTTGGACCGGAATCAATACGGATCACCGTCGTCGAACATCTCACAGCCACTCACCTTCGGCGTGTTGACGCCCGCTAACTCCGGGCCCACGGGCACCGGCACTGCCCGGTCGATCCAGTTGAGCGCGCGCCTGGGCTTTTAGACAAAAGGGCGTCTGCCCGCCTCTGCCGGGTGATCCAGACCGAAAACGGGACCGCGGCCCACGAGCGCCGCGCGGCGCTCAGTGGGGAACGAATCCGCTGCTTCAACGTCGTTCAAACTCATGTATTGCTGCCCGATCGAGGGCTCGGACTATGCTCCGGCCAATCCCGCAAGGACCTACCCTGCGGCCAAGGAGAGCTTCATGAAGATCGGAAATCGTTTCGCAGCGCTTGCCCTGGCCTTTGGTTTCGTGATGCTGCCGAGACCAAACGCGCAAGCCCAGACCACACCCACCGGCACGATCACGGGTCACGTCGAAGACGCGCAGGGCGGCGTGCTCCCCGGGGTGACGGTCACGGTCTCGTCCCCTTCGCTTCAGGGGACGCGAAGTGCGGTCACCTCGGCAAACGGCGACTACATCATCCCCTTCCTTCCGGCGGGTGAGTACACGATCAAGTTCTCACTATCGGGCTTCGCGCCGAAGGCGATGAACCTGCGGGTCCAACTGGCCGAGACGGTGCCCTTGAATGCGAAACTCGCGGTGGGCGGCCTGACCGAGGAGGTGCTCGTCACCGCCGACGTCCGCGCCGACTTCACGCAATCGAGCACGGCGGCGGCGAGCTACAAGGCCGACCAGATCGAGCGTCTGCCGGTGGGCCGCGACATCCGTGGCGCGGTTCTTCTCGCCCCCGGCACCACCAGCACCGGCCCCGGCGGCAACGTCACGTTCTCGGGAGCCGCTTCTTACGAGGGCCTGTTCCTGCTCAACGGTGTGGTGCTGAACGAGACGCTCCGCAACCAGGAAAGGCTCCTTTTCATCGAGGACGCGATCGAGGAGACGAAGACCTCGACCGCCGCGATCTCCGCCGAATACGGCCGGTTCTCCGGAGGGGTCGCAAACGTGATCACCAAATCCGGCGGAAACGCGTTCAGCGGATCGATGCGGGTCAGTTTCAACAATGACAAGTGGCGCGCTTTGACGCCGTTTGAGGAGGGTCTTTCCTCCGACCCGCGGCGCGACGTCACGGTACCTACTTATGAGGTGACGCTCGGCGGCCCGATCTTTAAGGACAAGTTGTGGTTTTTCGGGGCGGCGCGGCTCGCCGATAACAAGACTTCGGAGACCTCGGTTTTCACAAACATCGTCTACGACAACGGTGTCAACGACAAGCGTTACGAAGGCAAGCTCACCTACGCCATCTCTCAGAAGCACACGGTGAAAGCCGCCTACACAAGGAAGACTCGATTCGAGAGCAACAACACGTTCGGCGACATTATGGACCGCGCGAGCTTTTACGATTCATCTGCGCCGGAGAACCTCGTTTCCGCGAACTACACGGGCGTCCTTTCGCCGAAGTTCTTCGTTGAAGCGCAGTTCTCGCAGCGTCGGTATTCCATCGTGGGATCGGGTGCACGGTTTACCGACATCGTCCGCGGGACCATGATCCAGGATCGCTCGCGCGGCAGCGCGCGGTGGAACTCACCCACATTCTGTGCGGTCTGCGGCCTCACCGCCGAAGATCTCGCGGCCGGGAAACTCAACGAAGAGAAGCGGAACAACCAGAATGCGATCCTGAAGGGTTCGTACTTTCTCTCAACCTCAGGTGCCGGATCCCACAGTCTGGTCTTCGGCGTGGACGGTTTTGAAGACACCCGCAAAAACAACAACTGGCAATCGGGCAGTGAGTATCGGTTGCTCGCGAGCAATACGATTATCCGCGGCGAGAATCTTTATCCGGTGGTCCTTCCGGGAACCTCGAACACCGATGCCGCCGCGTCCTACCTTCTCTGGACCCCGATTTTCCAGGCCACTCAGGGGAGCCGCTTACGCACGTACTCGGCTTTCGTGAACGACTCGTGGACGCTCAACAAGAAGTGGAGCTTCAACGTGGGCGGTCGGTTCGACCGGGCCGACGAAAAGGACCAGGCCGGCAACGTGGTCTCGAAGGACCAGGCCTGGAGCCCGCGACTGGCCGCCACCTTCGATCCGCAGGGCAATGGGAAATGGACCGTGCGCGCGGGACTCGCCCGCTACGTCATGCCGGTTACCAGCGGCATCGCTGACCTTGGTTCGGGTGCGGGGCGCAACGCCAGTTTCCAGTACGTCTATCGCGGCCCGGCCATCAATGCCGATCTCAATACCGCCAACCCGGTCACGGCGGCCCAGGCTCTCACTGCGGTCTTTGACTGGTTCAGGGCCAACGGGGGTACCGACCGGCCGCTGCGCAGCAATCCGTCGTACCCCGGGGTGAGCCGCAAGCTCGCCGCGAATCTCGAGACGCCGAGCACGATGGAGTACAGCTTTGGGCTCGGGGGAACGCTGGGTTCGAAGGGGTCCTATCGCATCGATGCGATCTACCGCGACTACAACAACCTCTTCACCGACCAGATCATGCCCGGGGTCACGGTCGCGGATCCGGCGGGGCGGCGGTTTGATCTCACCACGGTTGTAAACACGGACAAACTCGATCGCAAGTACAAGGCTCTGCAGAGTCAGATTCAATATCGCGTGAGCGAGCAGATCTCCCTGGGCGGCAACTACACCCTTTCGAACTCCTACGGCAACTTCAATGCGGAGAACACGGCGAGCGGCCCGGTTCAAGACGACTTCCTCTCCTTCGTCGAATACAAACAGGAAAGCTGGAACACGCCCACCGGCGACCTGTCCATCGACCAGCGGCACAAGCTGCGGATCTGGGCCAATTTCGACAAGAAGTTCGCGCGCGCGGGGCGTCTCAGCCTGGGCGCGCTCGAGCGCGTGAGTTCGGGCCAGCCTTACAGCGCGGCCGGGACGGTGGACAGCCGGCCCTACGTCACGAACCCCGGGTATCTTGCCGCCCCATCCTCGGTGACCTACTACTATGGCGGCGGCCGCGGGATCTTCAAGACCGACACCGTGTCCGCGACCGACCTCTCATTGAACTACAGCGTGCGCGCCGGCTTCCTGAAGAAGGGTGAGTTCTTCCTTAGGGTGGTCGTCGACAATGCGCTCAACCAGTCGGCCCAGGACTCCTCGGGAAACCAGACCGTTTTCAGCGCCACGAACCAGAACCCGGCGAGGACCCTGCAGGCGTTCAATCCTCTCTCCGTGACCCCGGTGGAAGGCGTCAACTATCAACTCGGTCCGGATTTTGGCCGCGCGCTTTCGGCGGGTGACTACCAGTCGGCCAGGAGTTATTTCTTCTCGCTCGGTTTCAGGTTCTAGCCCGCGTGGTTCACTAGCAGCCCGTGGCGAAAGTCTGCCGGCATTCGCCGAACGCTGCATCCCGCCTGGACTTCTTCGCTCAGGAGGCCGAATATTCCCGATATGCGGGCCCTTCGACTCATCGCCAGCCGGGCGCATCGCTCGGCTCGGTGCTGCGGCGGACTTTCACCGCAGACTGCTAGAGTGAACATCGCGGTTGAGGCGCCGATTCCGAGAGCCAGAATCAGGCTCACAATCGCGAAGTGCCCTGGCTTCGACCGGAGACGGGCGCTCGCCAGTCGGAGATCTTGAATGATCGAAATTCCTGGAGGCGACTCCGGTTCCTCGAGCCCTTCAAATCGAAGGGATCCGCGGACTTCCTGTATCAATGCCCGTGCCAGCGAAGGCCGAGCCACTTATCTAGACTCGATAGAAGCGTCGATTCCGATGCTCTCCCCTCCCCGCCCGGTTCGCCGATGAGCCTGTGACGGAAACACCATCGCGTGACGCGAAGCGTCGTAACGCGAGGCGCGGATTCAACCACCTGAATTCCAGCTTGCCCCGCGCGGGCTTCAACCACTTTCTATTCGTCACCTCATCCCGGCGATTGATCCCAGACGCCTTGGGCGGCCCGCGAGCCTTCGCACACCATTCCCGAAACGATCCTTTCGTCCTTCTGGAGGTCTTGCCCCAATGCAACGTCTCATATCCGCGGCTCTCGCCGCTTCGCTCCTCTCTACCGGTTCCTTGAGCCACGCCCAGGGCCAGCCCACCGTGGCGGTTTCGGGCCGGGTGGTGGACGCCCAGGGGCTGCCGCTTCAGGGAGCCACGGTAACCGCGACGTGCCGGTTCTGCAGGGCGCACGTTCGGCCACCACTTCGGGCAACGGCGACTACATCGTCCCGTTCCTACCCCCCGGCGAGTACCTGGTCGAGTATGCCCTCGCCGGATTCCAGAAGAGAACCGAGAAGGTGCGCGCCGCCACCGGCCAGGCCGCCATCCGCGTCGATGTCTCGATGAAGCTCGCCGCCCTCACCGAAGTGGTCGAAGTCACCGCGCGCGCGGGGGGGAGCTTTGACCAGGCGGCTGCGGTATCCACGACCGACACTCTCTCAAGGCTGCGCGGCAACTTCACCGGCGAGACCGCGGCGAGCGGTCCGGTCGCGGCGACGAATCTCAACTATCCGGAGTACGCCCAGGCCTCGTGGAATCTTCCCCTCGGCGACCTTTCGAGCGATCAGCGCCACAAGCTCCGCGCCTGGGTCGATTGGCGGCTGCCCGCACCCGCCGTGCTCGGTCGCGTCAACCTCGGCGTGCTTCACCAGTACAACCCGGGATCACCTTATGGCGCCCTCGGCGCGGTCGACACCCGGAGCTTCCGGACCGTTGCGGGATACAGCGGCGTGCCCTCGTCCTTCGGCTACTGGTTCACGGCGCGCGACGCTTTCCACACCGACGAGAATCACCGCACCGACATCGCCCTCAACTGGTCGCGCAAACTGGGCGTCCGTCAAACCGAGATCTTCTTCCGTGGCACGGTGCAAAACGCCGCCAACAACCAGGCCATCGTTACCGTGGGCACGGGGATCGCCGACCGCACCACCACGTCGCGCCTTCGCCGGTTCGACCCGTTCACCACCACGCCCGTCGAGGGGGTGGACTGGGAGAAGGCGGCCACGTTCGGCCGGCCGAAGTGACGCTCCGCGACGGCACGCGTCTTCCCGCCGGGCGAACCTACCGCCACGCCATCCAGGAACTGCTCGGACGGCCCGGCGATTTCTAGCGGGCCGAGGCTTTTGACCGCCGCCTGACGTTCATCCGACACTTTCGGCCCTGTTCAGGAAACGCGAATCGGGGGATTCGCCGGCGGGCGGCCGTCCTGACGGTATGGTTGCACCCGCATGCTTCCGCTCCTCCTCGCCTCCTCCGCCTGGGGATCCTGGCGACCCGCCACCTGCCTGCCCGACGATTGCTTCTGCGAGGCCCTGGGCGACGGCCTCGTTCGCCAGGGCGCGAACACATGGAGCTCGCTCGCCTTTGTGGTCGTGGCGTTGTGGATCTTTAACCGCGCCAGGGGCGGTTCCCGCCGTGCTGCGGCGCCTCTCACCGGGGCCGAGCACTGGCTTTTCGTGGCCTCCTTGACCCTCGTCGGCCTGGGCAGCGCCTTCTACCACGCGTCCCTGACCTTCGTCGGCCAGGTCTTCGATGTCTCAGGGATGTACCTCGTGGCCACCTTCATCCTTCTTCACCGGCTCGGACCGCGATGGGGCCTTCCGCCCATCGGAAGTGTCCTCGGCTTTGTCGCCGCCAACGCCGTGCTCATGGCCGCGCAGGTGACCACGCCCTCGGCGCGCCGGGTCGTCTTCGGCCTTCTTCTTCTCACCGCGCTCGCGGTGGAGGGTAGGGCGGCGAAACGGGGCCGGCGCTTTCTGGCGGCCGGCGCCGCTCTGATGGCAGCGGCGTTCCTGATCTGGATCGTCGACCGATGGCGCCTTCTCTGCAACCCGGAAAGCCTGATTCAGGGTCACGCCCTCTGGCACATCCTCGGCGCGCTTGCCTCCGCCTGCCTTTACCGGAGTTACGAGGCCGACGCCGGCGTAACTTCCTGAGCGAGTCGAGCCAGGCCGCGATCTCCGCACGCCCCTTCTCACCCGCCAGATCCGCGGGAGTCTTGCCCGTTCCGAGTTGTTTTTGTGCGCAGTACCGCGGTAATGTGTGCGGTATGGGAATCGCACAATCACGCCTCACTGCACAGGGACAAATCTCCGTGCCCGCGACGGTCCGCCACAAGCTGGGCCTGGGTGCCGGCTCCACCATCGAATGGCACGAGGAAGGCGAGTCGATCGTCGTCCGGCGCGCCGGACGGTTTACATCCATTCAGCTGCATGGCGCGGTGTTCTCGAAGCCGCCGAGGCGACGGACCCTCTCCGCACTGAAGGGTGGACTGAAGGCGCACGCCAGGGCTCGCCGTGCGCGCAGTTGACACCAACGTCCTCGTCCGCCTGATAACCCGGGACGATTCCAAACAAGTTGCCGCGGCCGAAGACTTCGTGGCCCGCGGCGCGTGGGTGTCCCAGGTCGTGCTCGTGGAGGCGATCTGGGTCTTGGAGTCGGTGTACGAACTCAGCCCCTCGGCGATCGCGACGACCGTGGAGATGCTCCTCCATCACCGGGACCTGACCATCCAGGACGCCGAGACGGTGGTCGCGGCGGCGGCGAGGTTCCGCGAGAAGCCCGGCGTGGGCTTCTCTGACTGCCTGGTTGTGGAGCTTGCCCGAAAGGCCGGGCACCTTCCGCTCGGGACCTTCGACCGCCGCCTGGCCAGGCTGGAAGGCGCGCAACACGTCTAGGACCGAGCCTCAGCCCCTAGAATCCCGTTTATGCCCAGCCTCTTTGTCCTGTCCCTCGCCCTCCTCATTCAGGCCCCGGCACCCACCCTCAAGTACGACATGCCCGAGGGATGGACGAGCAAGCCGGCCTCCTCGAGGATGCGGGTCGCCGAGTTCGTGCTTCCGCGGGCCGACGGCGACCGTGAGGACGCGACGCTCGTCATTACCTACTTCAGCGGCCAGGGTGGAACCGTCCAGGCGAACTTCGAGCGCTGGCTCACCCAGATGACGCAGCCCGACGGACGCGCGTCGAAGGAGGTGGCCAAGACCTCCACCCTTGCCACCAACGGCCTGACCCTCACGATCATGGACCTTCCCGGCACCTTCGTTGCGGAGGTTGCTCCCGGGTCGAATGAGCGGCACAACAAGCCCGGCTTCCATCTGCGGGCCGCGGTGATCGAGGGCAAAGGTCCTTTCTTCGTGCGACTGGTGGGGCCGGCGAAGACCATCGCGAAGTGGGACGCGAGCGTCTTGACGTTCTTCAAGAGCCTGCGCGCCGAATAGCGCCCCTCTTGCCCGAACTGCCCGAAGTCGAAGCCGCCCGAAAGGCCGCGCTCCAAAGTCTGAAGGGCAAGCGCATCGTCTCGGCGCGCTGCCCGCCCGACGCGATCGTTCTTGGGGGCGCCTCGCACCGCCTTATCGAGACCGCCCTTCAAGGCGCCACCGTCGAGGATGCCGGCCGATTCGGCAAGCACCTCTGGTTCGAGCTCGACCGCAAACCCTGGCCGGTTTTTCACTTCGGTATGACCGGCGCCTTTCAGTTCTTCCCCAGGAAAGCGGATTCGCCGCGTTTTCTAAGACTCGAACTGACCCTCGACGATGGGGGTCGGTTCGCCTTCACCGATCCCCGTCGTTTCGGACGATTGCGGCTCGCGTTTGACCCGAGGAACGAGCCCCCGCTGAGCGGCCTCGGCCACGATCCGCTGTTCGGTCTACCCGGCCTGGCCGATCTGGCCGCCCTGCTCACATCGCGGAAAGCGCCCATCAAGGCCGTTCTCCTCGACCAATCGGTGTTCGCGGGCGTCGGGAACTGGATCGCCGACGAAGTGCTCTACCAGGCCGCGATTCGGCCGCAGCGCCGGGCCGCCGACCTTTCCCGGACCGAAATCGCCCGGCTACGCTCCACCCTGCTCCGGGTCATCCGCCGGGCGGTGGCGGTGAACGCGGATTCGGATCGATTTCCCGCGGGGTGGCTCTTCCATCGGCGCTGGGGCCGCGTCGCGGGCTCGACCACGTCCTCGGGCGAGCCCATCGTTCACGACACCGTGGGAGGGCGGACCACCGCCTGGGTTCCCTCGAGGCAGGTCTGAATTTGCAGCGGAAACACCCTCCGGTTCGGTCTTTCGAACAATCGCGCGCGGGCCATGATTCGCCGATGGCACAGGGGACCACCTAGGAGGTGGAGCGGAGCACGACGTAAATTCACGAACAAAGCGGAAGCCCCTTGACCTTGCCGGTACGGGTAACGTTGAATCAGGCGAAACGACCCCGGGCGAAGGTCGCTTACCCTCGAAGTTCTGGAGAAAAAGCATGGCTGAGTCGGATAAACCCGCGTCGAGGTTCTCGAGACGCTCATTCATCAAGTCCGCGGGCGCGGGCGCCGCGGTTGCGGGCGTCTCGGCGGAGGCTCAGGAGAAAAAGCCCGAGACCCTCGGGCCGGATGCCTCGACGATCACCCTGAAAGTGAACGGAGTCGCGCGTCAGGTGAGTGTTGAGCCGCGGGTCACGCTGCTGCGCGCTCTGCGCAATGAACTCGAGATCACCGGGGCCAAGGAAGTCTGCGATCGTGGCGGGTGCGGCGCTTGCACGGTGTTGATGGACGGACGCACCGTGAACGCCTGCATGCTGATGGCGTGGGACGCGGTAGGCCATGAGATCACTACCGTGGAGTCCTTCGGCACGCCCGAGAAACTCTCTCCCATTCAGGCCGCGTTCCTCGAATGCGACGGATACCAGTGCGGCTTCTGCACGCCGGGCATGATCGTGAGTTGCACCGCCCTGCTGAAGGCGAATCCGAAGCCCACTCTCGATGAGACGAAGGCGGCGCTCGCAGGCAATCTGTGCCGGTGCGGAACCTACGGTCGCATCTTCGAATCGGTGGACAAGGCCGCGAAGACCATGGCTTCGGCCAAACCCGCGGCCCGCCCCGCGAAGAAGGGGGAGTAGGTCATGGCTCAGCAACCCACGCCAGCTCAGACCCCGCCTCCCATTCCGACCGTAAAGATGAAGGCGAAGGCGGGCTTTCACGGCCAGCCCGTCGAAATGGACATCAATCCCGCGGTGGGCGATCTCAAGCCCTGGGATCTCGACACTCAGTTTGACGTGATGAAGGGCCGGTATCCGCGCCTCGAAGGTCCGCTCAAAGTCACCGGCCGGGCCAAGTACACCTACGACATCAAGCTGCCCGGAATGCTCTGGGGCCGGATGGTGGGATCGGCCATGCCGCACGCCGAGATCGTGAAGATCGACACGTCGAAGGCCGAAGCGCTTCCCGGCGTGAAGGCGGTCTGGACCACGGAGTCGCGCACCGTCCGTTTCGCCGGCCAGGACGTGGCCGCGGTGGCCGCGACCACGCCGGAGATCGCGGAAGACGCGGCCCGGCTCATCGAGATCACGTACAACGAAAAGCCCTTCATCACCGATCTCGAGAAGGCGATGGAGGCGGGTGCCCCGCCCGTTTACTCCCTCGAACAGGTGCCGGGGAATCCCGCGATCCCGAGAAACGGAAACATCCTCGGGCCGCAGACCGGCCGTGGCCTGAAGCGAGGCGACGTCGCTGCGGGACTCGCGGAGGCCGAGGTCAGCATCGAAGGAACGTATCGTGTTTCCGTCCACACGCACTCGCCTCTTGAAACCCATGGGGTCATCGCCCAGTGGGATGGTGACGAACTCACCATCTACGCGTCCACCCAGGGCGTCTTCACCGTGAAGGAGGGCGTCTCCGAGGCGCTCAAGATTCCGAGGACCAAGGTTCGGGTCATCTGCGAGCACATGGGCGGCGGCTTCGGGAGCAAACTCGCACCCTCGGCCACCGGAAGCCAGTTCGCGGTGGTCGCGTGCATCCTCGCCCAGAAGGCCCAGGCGCCGGTGAAGCTCATGCTCGATCGCCGGCAGGAGCACCTGTGCACCGGGAACGCGCCCTCGGCCCTGATCACGGTGAACATCGGGGCGAAGAAGGATGGCACCTTCACCGCGATTCACCATCGTTCCTACGGCTCGGCGGGCATCGCACCCGGCGCGGGCACCGCGGCGCCGCTTGGAAACCTCTACCAGAACACCGCGAACATCCTCGGTGAAGACCACAGCGTGTTCACGAACGCGGGTCCGGCGGCTCCCTTGCGCGCTCCGGGCCATCCCCAGGGAGCTTTCGCCCTCGAGTCCGCGGTCGACGAACTGGCGGAGAAGCTCCACATGGATCCGCTTGAACTTCGCAAGAAGAACGACCCTTCACCGGTGCGGCAGATGCAGTACGACATCGGAGCGAAGGCCATCGGCTGGGACCGCCGCAACAAGAAGGCAGGCGGGTACGCGCCCGGAGCCGAGGGGGGCTCGGGGGGAAGCGGCGTAGCTCCTCCCCGCTCAGGGAAAGTCCGCGGCATCGGGATGGCGAACGGCGAATGGAACGTCATCGCTCGCGGCAGCGGCGTCGGCTGCGAAGTGCGCATCCATCGTGACGGGTCGGTCGAGTGTTTCTCGGGCGCTCAGGACATCGGCAGCGGCTTCCGCACGGCCATGGCCGGGGTGGCGGCGGAAGAGCTCGGGCTGCAGCCAAAAGACATCACGATGCACGTGGGCGACACCCGCTGGCCCGAAGGCCCGGGCTCGGGAGGCAGCAACACCACGAACTCCGTGGCTCCCGTGGTGAGGCTCGCGGCCCATGACGCAAAGCAGAAACTCTTCGCCGCCGCGGCCCCCGCACTTGGCGCCAGACCCGAGGATCTCGAGGCTCGCGGCGGAAAGATCTTTGCCGCGGCGAAGCCGGGCAAGAGCCTGACCTTCAAACAGGCGGCCGCGAAGATCAGCGGCGAACAGGTCGTGGCGACCGCGGAGAGGAAGAAGCAGTACGAACTTTTCCGGCAGGAGATCGCGGGCACCCAGTTCTGCGAAGTCGAAGTCGATGTCGAAACCGGCGAAGTGAAGATCATCAAGATGGTTTCGGTCAACGATTGCGGCATTCCCGTCAACTCCCTCCTTACCGAAAGCCAGGTCATCGGCTCGATGATCCAGGGGGCCTCGTGGGCGCTGTTCGAAAACCGCATCCTCGACCGCAACTACGGGACGATGGTGAACCCGAACCTTGAGTCGTACAAGATCCTCATGCCCACGGACATGTTCGAAGCAGTCTCGATCCTCACCCCCGTCGCGAACCTCGGCAACAACACCTCCACCGCGGGGATTGGCGAACCTCCAAGCGTCCCCCCGCTCGCCGCGATTGCAAACGCCGTCTTCAATGCGACGGGCGCGCGCGTCCGCTCGCTTCCCATCTCGCCGGATCGCATGCTGGCCGCCCTCGCCGAAGCCCGACGGAGGGCTTAACCCAGATGAACCGCTTCGAAGTCGTCAAGCCGAACACCCTCGCCCAGGCGAAGGACCTCGTTCAGGAGAAGGCCTGGAGCAGCTACCAGGCGGGCGGCATCGACCTGATCGACCACCTCAAGGAGCATCTCGAGGCGCCGCCCCGTATTGTCGACCTGAAGGGCATCCCGGGCCTTGCCGAGATCAAGGTCGAGGCCGGCGGAGCGCTCCGGATCGGTGCTTTGGTGAAGCTCGCCGACGTGGCGAACGATGAGCGAATCAGGAAGACCCACACCGCCCTCGCGGTCGCGACGGGCGAGGCGGCCTCGCCCCAGATCCGCAACGTCGCCACCATTGGCGGCAACGTTTTGCAGCGGCCGCGGTGCTGGTACTACCGGCTCGAAGAGTACAAGTGCCTCAAGAAGGGCGGGGAAGTCTGCTACGCGGTGGGCGGCGAGAACCGCTACCACGTGATCTTCGGAGGCGGACCTTCCTACGCGGTCCACCCTTCGAACGCGGCGGTGGCGCTCGTGGCCCTGGGCGCGTCCTTCGTGTTCGACGGACCCAAGGGCGCCCGTACGGTGGCCGCTTCCGAGTTCTTCCAGCTGCCTTCCAAGAATGCGATGGTTGAGAACTCCCTCGCTCCCGCGGAGATCCTTACGGAGATTCGCGTCCCCGCCGCGGCCGGGCGCTCGATCTACGACGAGGTCCGCGAACGTCAGGCCTTCGACTGGCCGCTCGTCTCCCTCGCCGCCTCGGTGCGCCTCGACGGCGGCCTGGTGAAGGACTGCCGACTCGTCCTCGGCGCCGTGGCTCCGATACCCTGGCGCTCTAATCGGGCCGAAGCAGCCCTGATGGGCAAACCCCTCAACGAATCGACGCTCCAGGATGCGGCCCGGGCCGCCATCGTGGGGGCCGCTCCTCTCTCGGACAACGGCTACAAGGTCTCTTTGGTTCAGACTCTCGTTCGCCGAACCCTCGCTCAGCTCGCCTAGAACGGAGAAGCCCATGAACGAGACACCCCTAAACGCAGACCCGGCCTCGAGCGGGGCCGAACCGGTCGTCATTCCATGCAGCCGTATCCGCACGAAGATGTACTACGTGCTCGGGCGCCAGGCGGTCGACCTTACGAAGTCGTCGCCCACGTCCCAGTACTGGTGCTCGCGCACCGCCACCGTCATCGGGCCCGACGATGTGTGCTGCTCGCCCGAACTATGCGCCCCGAACCGCGCCTGTTACGAAAAAGAAGAGTAGGCGCTAGCAGCTAGTCCGCCGCAGCAACTTTCGCCTTGGGGTCGATCACAACCACGGGAAGGACGATCGTGAACCTCGTTCCCTTCCCCTCCTCGCTCTCCACCGTGATGTCGCCGCCCATCATCTGACAGAAGTTCCGGCTGATCACGAGCCCGAGGCCGGTTCCCCCGAATTTGCGGGTGGTCGAGGCGTCGGCCTGGGTGAAGGCCTGAAACATTCGGCCGAGCTGGTCTTTGTTCATGCCGATGCCGGTGTCGGAGACGATGAAATGGAAGACCTCTGCCCCATCCAGCCAGTTGCGAGAGACATCGAGGGTGATCGTGCCGCGCTCCGTGAACTTGGAGGCATTTGAGAGCAGGTTGAAAAGCGACTGACGGACCTTGGTCACGTCGGCGTGGATCGCGCCCAGATCGGGCCCGAGATTGAGGGAGAGCCGGTTCGCCTTCTTATCCACGAGAGGCGCCACCACCGCGACGACATCGTCGATGAGCGGTTTCACCTCCACCGTCTCGAGGTACAGGTCCATCTTCCCGGCCTCGATCTTCGAGAGATCGAGGACATCATTGATGAGGGCGAGGAGATGCTTCGCCGAAGAGTGGACTTTTTTCAGGTCGGGCACGTACTCGTCGTGCCCGTTGTCCTCGGCCTCTTCCTGCATCATCTCGGTGTAGCCGATGATGGCGTTTAAGGGAGTCCGAAGTTCGTGGCTCATGGTGGCGAGGAACTGGCTTTTAGTCGCGTTCGCGGCTTCGGCCGCGACCTTGGCTTCCTTCAGTTCCTTCTCCTGGCGTTTTCTGGACGTGATGTCCTGGGCCACCGCGATCATGCCCGAGGCCTGGCCTTCGGCGCTCTTCAGAATGCCGGTGGAGAACGACATCGGAATCTCGCGTCCATCCCTGGCGCGATAGGTCGTCTCGAAGGTCGCCTGAGCCGACTTGCTCTTGAGCGCGTCGTCGGGCACCCCGCCGCTGATGATCGAGAAGGGTTGGTCGACCAGCTCGGCCTCGGTGTAGCCGAGGAGGCGCAGCAGGGCCCGATTGACGGTGCGGATCTTCTCGTTGCGGTCGATGACGATGAGCGTGTCCTTCATGTTGCGGATGATGTCGTCCACATAGGTCTTGGAGACCGTGGTGGAGTCGAGGCTCGAAGCCATCGCCTTGAACGCCCTGGCCAGCTGCGCGACCTCGTCGTTGCCTTCGGCATTGATGTTCCGCCCGGCCGCGAAGTTCCCCTGGGCCACTTCGCGGGTGGTTTCGGAAAGCGAGCGGATCGGCGAAACGATCCCGCGCGAGAGCGAGATCAAGAACACCACGACAAACACGAGCGAAAGCGCGGCGATGGCCCCCGACAGGACCGCGCGGCTCTGCAGCTGCACGACCGTGGTCTCGAGGGTGGTCACGAAGGCCGATCGCCTCGCCTTCACCAGGCGGTCGAGACCGTCGTCGATTGACGTGCGCAGGTCGGCCACCCGGCCGGACAGGGCGCCGATCCGCTCCGAGTTGAGTCCGGCGAGGCCGCCCTGCTGCTGCTCGCTGCTGATGGCGAGGCGCGCCAGTTCGATGGCCAGCGGCCGATATTCCACGAACGAATCGCGAAGCTGCCGGATCTCCTCCTTCCGGTTCTCGGTCGAGATCGTCTCCACCGCCACGAGATAGTCGACGAGTTTCCTGGCCGATCGTTCGACGCTTTCGAGCAGGTCGGCCTCGCCCGTGCTCACCACCTCCTCGATCTTGGCGGTGAAATCCTTGAAGGAATCGTGGGCGGCCGCGAGCTGTTCGTACTCGGGAAACGCGCGGTCCTTCAACTCGAACATGTCCACCGCGACGCGCCTCCCGGCGTCGACGAACAGGCCGACCAGCACACTCGTGGCCACGATGAAGCCGACCAGCAGCAGGCCGAATTTGAAGGAGAGCGAGAAGCGCGACATCGCAGGGTTCCCCTTGTTTACTCTCTTTGCGGAAGCTCTGGGGGCCTAGTCCGATATTTCGATGACCCGGACACGGTCTTCGACCCCGCCGGTCTCGACCACCGCGATCGCTCCGGGATTTCTGGCCACGAAGTCGATCAGCTGAGAGCTGTTCCTGAAGACCTTGGGCACCGCACCGCCGCCGGAGAACAGCAGGCGCTTCCAATAGGCGCGGAACTGGCTGACGCTCTTCTTCAGAGTTCCGGAGAGGAAGGTCTCGCCGGCCGGGCTCTCCTCCTCCGGCATCGCGGGGACGATGCGGACGCCCGAGTCCCAGAGCGTCTTCTTGCCGAGGAAGATGCGGTTGAGATCATCCGTGCTGAGGGAAGCGAGCTTGTTCTCTTTGTTCACCACCACCCGGAGTGACCGGTCTACGCCTTGAGCCATGGTGTAAGGCGCCGCCACGGCAAGGCCCACGAGCAGGGCGAAAGCCCACGAAAGGAGACGGAAGGTCCTCGGTCCCATGATCTAGAAACCGAGGACCAGAGCGGCTTTGAGCTCGTGGTAGCCCTTGCCCTTGAATTTCGCAAGACTCGACTTCGCGCCGCCTCTGAAGTCGTTGTTCTCGATCTTCAGTTGGAAGTTCTTGGAAAGCTCGATGTTGACGCCGACGATGAAGTCGCGTCCGCCCATCCCGCTGATATCCCGATCGGGATTGATCTTCTCGAAGCGCAGGTAGGGCGTCCAGCCATTCTTGAGGTGATAGGAGGGCTGGATGTACCAGCCGACCTGGCGCTGGGCTTTGCCAAACCTGTGGCCGAGAGAACCGAAGGCCACTTCGCCGAGCACCCGTACACTCGTGAAGTTCAATTCGGCTTCGAAACCGTGGCTTTGAAGAGTTGTGAAGGTCGCGGAACTCAACCGATCGCGGTAGAAGGAGTAGCCGACCCGGATGTTCTCGGTCGCGTCCACGCGGACCCGGGCGGTGAGGGACTTGGAGGTGTTCTCGTCCTCCTCGAAGGGATTCGCCTCCTCCTGCTCCCCGTTCGCGACCAGGACGTCGTAGGAGATGTCCTTGCCCCCGAGGACGCCGTCGCCGTGGGCGGCGATGCCGGCGCCCCAGCGGGGGTAGAAGAGGTACCCACCGTCCACGATCCGGTCGTTCTTGTTGAGACTCGCGGCCTCCTTCACGGTCAGGAAGGCGGGCTTGGCCGTGTGAATCTCATTGAACACGCCGAACGGCGTGAACATCTTGCCGAAGCGGAGCTTGAGCTTGTCGGAGAGCGCGTATTCGACGAAGCCATATTCGAGGGCCTGGTTGCCCCGGCCGTCTTCGGTGGCGGTCCCGTGCTCCCACGAGAGGTCGGCGGCCACCCGGACGCGCTCCGAAACCGTGATGTTGAAGACGAGATCGAACTGATCGGCGTCGAAGGATCCGTTCTTGTCCCCGAGGCCGTCCTTGCTCAACTGCTTGGAGAACTCGAAGTTGGAATAGCCGTTGATCACGATCCGGTCGGCCATCTCCTGCGCCGTCGCGGGCCGGGAAGCGGCGAGGAGGAGGGCGATCGCGAAAAGGGAGTGCTTCACGGGATGAAAATCCCGACCGCGACGCAAGGCTCACGCTGAGTGCTCATCTGGATTTTCCCTCAAGGGTCATTTCGGGACGAAGTGTAATCGCAACCCCCGGTCGGCTTCATCTGCCGGGAAGCCGCCAACGAAACGCCCGCGACGGCGTAACATCCGCCCTCAGTACGTTCAGTCTCGGGCCAACGAATCCAGGAGAAATCATGCGAAGAGTCACGTTGTCGAAGGGCGATTTTCTGTGGGAAGCAGGCGACGTCGCGCGAAACATCGGCATTGTCGAAACCGGGAAACTCGGGGTTCGATCGGGCCGGGGGATCGTGGGCATCGTGGCCCCGAAAATGGTCCTGGGTGAAAGTGCCCTGCTGATGCTCGACGGCCAGGCTCAGATGCGCTCGGCCGCCGTGGTGGCCCTTGAGGACACCAGCGTCACGGAATATTCGGCGTCGCTCTTTCAGCAGACGTTCGAGTCGGGCCGACACGATGTCGGCCACCTGATCCTCCTCTCCCTCATCGGGCAGGTGTGCCGCAACAATCTTCTGGTGATGGCGGCCCACGGCGAGAAGCTGGTGGTTGCGGCTCTCCTCCGCGGCCAGGTGCAGGCCATGGGTGAAACCGCCGCCCAGTGCCGCCTGATCAAGACCTGGGATCACTTCACCTGGACCTTCAACTACCTCATCCACCTGCGCAACAATTCCGACCGTATGCGCGACGAGCTCGTGACCACCCAGGTGGAAGAGACCGCCGCCCTCACCAAGGCGTCCGAAATGATGAAGAGCCTGGTTCAGGGCAAGGACATCCTTCCCCATATCGAGGCCCTGATCGAGGCGGATCGGGCCAAGGCCGAGTGGTTCACTCGCTAGTGTGCTGCCTCGTAAGTTCCCGGTACATGCGACGGTCCAGGCGCCCGGAGCGCAAGGCGCCGAGAAGCCGCGAATATCGGGAATATTCGGGCGACGAGCAACGCGGCGATCCGGGATGCATCGGCCGTCCCATGTGCCGCGAACTTACGAGGCAGCACACTAGGCCCTTCCTAAGAGATCCGCTCGCGCCCGGCCTGAGCCGGGTCGAGCCGCCAGGCAAACGAACGCAAGACGAGGACGATCCATGCTGAGCTGGTTATCGGGGGGGCAGAGCCTCCAGCAACTCATCGCCGCCAAGAAGTGGGACAAGGCCGTTGTGCAGCTCCAGGCGGAGATCAAAAACGCGCCCAGAGACTCCCGCACGCGGATGCAGCTCGCCGATGTCCTCATCGAGGCCGGCCGCGGCAAGGATGCCGTGCCGATTCTGCTCAAGCTGGCCCAGGAGTTCGGCAGTGAGGGTTCGGCACCGCGGGCCATCGCGGTTCTGAAGAAGATCGAACGGATCCAGCCCGGCCGCTCCGACGTTCAAAAGGCCCTCGCCGCCCTGATCAAGAAGTCGGCGCCCAAGGCGGTGGTGAGTTCGGGGATCGAGGCGATCGTCCGCGGCTCGGACCAGTTCGAGATGGAGGAGATCGGCCTCGACCTCCGGCCCGCGGCGGCCCCGATCGAGCCCTCCGAGTTCCTGTTCCAGGC
>Ga0163152_10003089_pt1 | contig 22193 bp, 22 predicted proteins | sample OliLakLV19MP8IB2_FD_148635 | JGI IMG/M metagenome (GOLD analysis project Ga0163152, IMG submission 148635) | Freshwater microbial mat bacterial communities from Lake Vanda, McMurdo Dry Valleys, Antarctica - Oligotrophic Lake LV.19.MP8.IB-2 | ecosystem: Environmental > Aquatic > Freshwater >...
ATATATGAGTTTACCTGCAAGAGCATAAGAAATTCTTCAAGTTTATTTTGTGCAGGAACAACAATTTCACTAAATTCAAATCCTTGTTTTTTTAATACCTTTTGAGTTATTTCCATCCGCTTTTTGTTTCTTGGGTGAAAAAATGTTGAAGGGTAAAAAAGAAAATAAAGCGGTGACTTTTTAGGGTTTGTGAGTCCTTCGAGCAAGTGATGGTTAAGTTCGGGAATCATATGATATTCAGCAAATGTTTTTGCTGTCTCATTGAGCTGATTGCGAGCAATATGAACATTTCCCTCCAAGTGCTCGCTTGTCACCAGAATCAGCTGTTTGTTTTTTATATCTTCTATTATGTCAAGTGCTTTTTTTTGCAATTTTTCATCCATTTGTTCAAGCTTAACGAGTGCGCTTTTCAGATCCTCAATTTTTAAATTCAAATATCCAAGCTTTTGAAGGATCAAAATAGGTGCAAATATCGTGTATCCCATGCCAATACGAGGCTGACCTGACGGATTATGCAGTGGATCAAAAACGTAAGCTGGAAGTTTATGTTTTTTCATCAATGAGGCCAACTCGCCACCCGAGGTAATAGCTGTTATTGTGTCATCATTTTTTATAGCCGCACGCGTTGTTATAACTGTCTCTTCTGTTGAACCTGAATATGATGAGGCAATAAATAATGTATCTTTTACGATACGTTTTGGTAAGGTATAGCCATTTACTTGAACAATGGGCTTTTCGAGTGAGTCTTCAAATAATGTCAAAATAACTGTGTAGTTATAAATCGAACCTCCCATACCAGAGATTGCAACCAAATCACAGTTTCGGTATGTATTGGGATATTTAAGTTTTGCAACATCTCCTATTACTTGCGTAATTTGTTTCGGTAGGTTTTGAATAGATTCAAAAACGTGACTGGTGTCGAGTTTATTCATTTTCTCCTGAAGAGTAGATTTATTCATATTATTTTTGAGTTGCACCAAGCGCAACTAATGAATTTATAAGATGTTCTTTTTTTTCGTTAAGCATGTCTACTGTATCTGCTTCAATATTAAGCCGTAGCAATTTTTCCGTTTTTGAAGCTCTTACATTATACCAGTAGCTGTCGTGCCATACCGACAATCCATCTAAGTGGTCTACTTTGGCACCATCAGCAATTGCCGCCTCCTCAATTTTTTTCGTTATTTCATCCTTGTTTTCGGCCAAGAAATTTATCTCACCACTTTGAGGATATATATCAAAACTCTGTGCAAGCGCCGAAGCGCTAATACCTTTGCGTGAGAGCATCTCAATCATAATAAGCCCTGTTATAAGAGAGCTTTCTGCATTAAAATTGTTTCCGATATAAAAATGTCCTGAATGCTCGCCTCCAAACAAGGCATCAGTTTCTTTCATCGTCTCTTTTATAAATGAGTGCCCAACGCGCGTCCTTACGGCTGTACCACCAAGCTTTTCAATAGTTTCTTTTACTACTCTGCCGCAAATTGCGTTGTATAAAATAGTCCCCTTTTTTTTCTTGAGAAAAAGCTCAGCTAAAATTGCTGTCGTGACAGTGCCAGAAATCATCTCAGCTCGCTCGTCCATAAAAAATATACGGTCAGCGTCCCCATCAAGCGCTATACCCAAATCGGCCTTATGTTCAACTATCGCTTTTTTCAAATCAAGTGTATTTTCGATCTTTAGAGGGTCTGCCAAGTGATGCGGAAATGTGCCATCTGGCTCAAGATACAGTGGAATTATTTCAATTTCAGGCAATTTTTCGATCATCGCCTTCCATGATGGCCCACCCATGCCATTACCTGCGTCAACTACAACTTTAAGTTTTTTTAAAGCAGATTTGTCTACAAATGTTAGTGCATGTTCAATCCATTCATTAAAAATATCTTTTTTTTGAATTTCGCCTTTAACCTGCGCTTTAACAAATGTATTTTTCTCCATGAGCTCCTTAAGCTTATCTAGACCAAAGTTACCATGCAGCGGGACAACTCCCTTTTGCACTATCTTGGCACCATTGTATTGCGGAGGATTATGAGATGCAGACACGATAATATTGGCAGGATATTGGTATGTGCCTGCGGCGTAGTAGTGAATCTCAGTTGAGATTAAACCTAGATCTACAACTGATACTCCATGGTCGACGATTCCTTGAATAAGTGCGTTTGATAAACTAGGCGATGACGTGCGCATGTCATGGCCTACTCCAATAGGGCCTGTTTTAAAATGCGCGGCACATGCAGCTCCGAGTAAATAGTAAAACTCTTCATCTAACTCGCTCCCCACAATCCCTCGAATATCATAGTCGTGAAATGAACTTAGTGTATGCATCGTATATGTTTAATGAACTTGGGGCTATAAAAAGCCCATCATAAATAAAAGGCTATCAAAATATCAAGCGCCTCAGGTATTTTATAATAATTTTTGCCAGTCTTGCTATACATTTCTATTCTATACAACCCATCGTATACTGCCAACAGCTTTTTTGCATCCCAGCTTCGTGCCTGATTTTTTAGACGAGCAATTTGCCAATCAGCCATCTTTTTTGATGGAGGTTTATTGCCTGAAATAAGAATAAGGTCTCGCAAGCGAACGCTTAACATATATAAAAAAACATGCTCATCTATATGAGTAGACAGATTTGCAAGCGCATCTATTGTTTTTTGTTTGTTGCCTGGTACAAATCCATCTAAAAACGTAAATACTGAGTCGGGAAATTTGCTTTCAACAATTCGTGCACTCGGATATATTTTTTTGGCAATTCTCGCATCATACTCCTGCTCCCATATAACGATATGTTGGTCTTTGCTTTTTTCAAAAAGCGGTAAAATCTGCTTTATTTCTTTTTGCTTTAATATATTTTCTGCAAAAAATGCATGGGCTTTTACAAATAGTCCTTGTGACTCACCCATCCATGAAGCAACCTCGTTTAGTGTGTTTTTATTTACATCAAAAATATGTATTCCTTTTTGTGCGACAGACATTTTTTCTGCAGCAAATACACTTCGTGATTTTTGTGTGTCATCACCTAAAAAAAGGGTAATCATACCAACCTCTATTGTATCAATTTTTGCGCCGTATGCTATACTAAATGCATGAACACACGTGCGTGGATATCAGCATTTGAAAACACCCCAACTGACCCTATTATGCGCATCAATATCGAATATCGCGCAGATCCTCGTACAAATAAAATAAATGCCGGCATTGGAATGATACTTGACCCTAAAACAAGCAAGCCCTTTGTCCCATCGATCGTAAAAAAAGTTGCCCAGCAAATAGCACTTGATGACGTCGCCTATCTTCCCAGCTTAGGGCACGTAGGATATTTAGACGCACATGCTCGATATATGGTGTTTGGCGAAACCGTGTGGGAGCAGTTATCTCAAAATATAGAAGGTTTGCGCCCCCATACTGTTGTATGGGCGCAAACATTTGGAGGTACAAAAGCACTCTCACTTGCAGCTGCTCTGCTTTCTCAATCGCTTACGAACGAGCAAAAACATATTATTGTCGACACAGGATGGCCAAACTACAATAAAATCTTCTCGTCATTTACAATCACTCATTACCAACATGAAAATACACAAACGCATGCATACAACAGGCAAGAATATATTGATAAGCTAAAGATTCAACCCATAGGCAGTGTCGTTGTACTTCAAGTTGGTGGATATAATGACGATGGGACAGAGCGCACAACGACCGATTGGGAGGAAATTGTAGCTATTGTCAAGTCGCGTGAAATGATACCCATTCTTGATTTTGCTTACAATGGACTTGTCAATGGATGGGAAAAAGATAATGATCCCGTCAAACTTTTTACGCAAAAAGGGATTATTACTTTTGTATGTACTTCAAATTCTAAAAATGTAGCCTACAATGCTCGACTTGGCAGTATATATATAGTAAATCTTCCCGCTGAAAAAGCAGGCATATTGCAAAATTATCTTGAAAATGCTGTCATACGTCCAGACTATTCCAACCCTGTGGCAGCTACGGCTCAAGTTATGGATATAGTATTAAGAGATGACAAGATGCGAGCTGAGTATTTTCGAGAAATAGATGATATACGAGTTAATTTGATGGATTTTAATAGGAATACATTTGCACAAGTATTGGGAGAAAAATATGCGTGGATTGCAAACAAGCGAGGAATGTTTTTTAAGCTTTCCCATGAGGAGTTTAGTGACGAGCAAGTGAGAATACTAAAAGACGAACACGCAGTGTTTGGACCAAAGTCATCTCGTTTAAATCTTGGAGGGTTTGATCCTCAAAAAGTTGAAGAAATAGCACAGATCTACAAAAATATTCTTTCCTAGTTTTTACGCAGCAAGAGGCGCAGGTTGTACATCCCATGTAAGTTGCATTACTTCTATGTCGGCCGGCTTTATGATCCCCTCTGCAACTAGTTTTTGTCCTACATCAGTTTTCATAACAGCATCAACTGTTCCAAGCTTCCACCATTGGTGCAAAAGTACGGAGAGCGCAACTTGTTTTTTAAATGGTGTGTAGTCGTAGTGCTTATTTGCAAATTCTCGTAGTTTTACAAGATCTGGAATATCGGATTGAGAGGCTTGAAATTGGTTAAATAAACCATCAAGCTCATCGCACGCAGCCTTCATAGGATCAGGCTCACCAGTATTAACAAGTCGTGCTTTTGATCCACCAGCCGACAATCGTGCACCCTTGTTTATGTCTCTATCATTTCGTTCTACTCCACCCATAAATGATTCGATCGCATTTACAGCAACTCCATATCTACGTGCAGCATAAAATGAGAGAACTTCCTCTTGTCGATGCTCTATTTCAGTCGCATATAACTCTGTTTTAGCGTCTTCAGACATGTCCGCCTCAAATCCCTTAGCGTATAGTCTAAGCATGTCGTCGCGCACATGTGCAGCTACGTGTGTATCCTCTGGTAATCCCCCAATAAATGAAAATTTCACGTCAGTTGGGTAATACCCCCAGTCAGGAGTACGACTTGAAATGTCTCCACTAGAAAGCATATCGTTTGTTATAGTAAGTCGATTTTGTGTGTCTATATTTGTTACAGCTGCATCAAACCAATATCGTTTAGGATCAGACAGTTTTTGGTTGAATAAAAGTGTTGACTCCCAGTTTGGTACTCGGCTTTGTCGATCATGCCTAAATTTATCTGTCCAATCTTTATTTGTTGTCATGAGCATAACTGATCGTGCACCAGCAAGCTTATAGTTTTTAGATGCCGAGTCTATCATGATCAGCCTATCTGCAACATCGACCATATCTCCTCTATCCGTAGCTCGTTTTAAGTAACTATTTACAGGCACGCCTTCTTTTGCTCCATACACTCCATACATCCAGTCTTCTATCCCTACAAAATTTGGGTTTGCCTGCATAAATTCAAGAATTTTGTCAATTGTTTGTGTACTATGCATTGTTCCTTGTGGGTTGCCTATTGTTTTAAGATCAAATGCAACTTTGTCTTCACCAAACTCAGCTTGGCGCTCTCTCACTTGCTCTAAATATTTATCTGGGAGAAAATTACCATCGGAGTCATAACATCCCATCAACACAATCACATTTACATCATCAGGAACTGTCATGTCAGTTGGCCAGCATTCTTTAGGTGTTACATAGTGTTTTGCTCCAGACACAGCAGCAGCTAGATGCAAACCACCTCGAGCTGCACCATCTGTTTCTATAACTTCAACATCATCAAAAAATCCTAGAGATTCGTCGTGGAGAGCTTTATATTTAGTTTCTGTATCAATTGCAATTAGTTCATGACGAGCCTTAATTGTATCCATTATTTCTTCTGCATGCGTCTTATTTCCACCTTGTATTGCTTGCTTGTAGAGTACCACCTGTTTTAAAAAATATGCTGTTTGCCCAACAACAGGTCGCTTTGCAGTCATTTGTTCAATTTCAACATCATCAAGTTGCAAAAATTCTTGCGTATTTCCATCTAAAAATGCTCGAATATCCAGTCCTGTAGAGGCTGGTGTTCCCCTCCACCCCAACTGGTATGCCTCGATGTGCGTAGCTTTTTCTCCTCGAACAAGCGTAATACCCGTTGCTTCAAGCCCACTTGATTCAACTTCTAGAATTGAGCCTCTCACTTCATTGAATGTTTCATCGTCAAGTGGTAGTGCGCCATCGGCTGCAGATTGTGGAGTTTGGGTAAATATGTCAGTTAATTTTACTGTTCCTGATTGCATAGCATGTGCAAGTCCTACTTTAGCATCTGCAGGCATCTGAGCTGCATCGGTTACCACCAGGTGAACTAATCTATTTAGACTTGGTGCAGCAGCAATGATATCAAGTACTCCTATCCATTCAGTAAGGTCTCTTGAATCAGTAATTGTAAGATTTTCAATTTCAGCGTCATTTGATACATTGGCAAGATTAATATATCGATCTATGAGCTCCATAGCCCCTGGTACGCCGCCGGTTACCAATGTAGCTTCCTTTATTGTCAATGGATTTGCATCAACTCCTACCTGCTTTAGCGCAATTTCTTTGTGTTTAGGGCCTCCTCCTGGTGGGCTGTAGTCTCCCGCATTTGGTATAACACTTCTCGTTATAACATCGCTAATGCGCTCCCAAGGACTGGAAAGTGGAGACGCCTCATGGGGCAAATGACCAACTGTTTTACGAGCTTCGCTTGCAAAATAATGCGGAGGAATTACAGGAGAGCCTACTGAAAGATTTGCATCCATACTTCCCAGTGCACCAACTAAATCAGGTCTTCCTGCGTCTTCTAGACGTCTTTGTCGTTCTGGCTTTCCTGCTGCAAGCTCTTTTGGAGGCATAAACATTCCAAGCGAAGGAAGCCCTGGTTCTACAAATTGTAGAGCTCCTTGAGCTTCAAAATCTCTTCTTGGCTCGTAATTTATGGGTAATGTAGACATTTATATTTTTAAAATTCAACAGCTCATATCCTATAATACTTTTAGCTAAATGTCAAGTCCTCTAATTAATTAGAGGCTGGAGGCGTTATAGTCGGAGTCGGAGCAATCTCAGTTTTACCTTTATACGTAAATATACGTGTTAAATATTTTTCATCCCCACCCGCTATACTTTTGACTCGAAGTTCAAATTCTTTCTCACCAGGTGGCAAGCCATAGAGACAAATAGATTTATCACTATAATCTGACCAATCACTTTCATTTATCCTGTATGACCACACAACTCCACAATAATCCCCTTCTTCATATGAAATATCAACACACACAGGATCTTTGGTAATTGTTTCGTTTTGTTTTGGAGAGACAATCTCAATAGGCCCTATTTTTTTAACGCAGGACTTTGTCTCTACTACTTTTTCGACCGTTGGAGCCGTTTTTTCTTCACGTATTTGTACTGGAACAATAGTTACCTGTCCTGTATTTTTAGACTCGTCTTTATCATTATTTTTAAGAGCACCAATATTTGTCAAAAGCACAGTTAGAAGCACTGGGATTGTCAAAACGGCCGTCAAAAATTCGAAATATCGCTTTTTGTCGGGAAGTTTTCTATACCACCGTTTTATACCGTCAAACTTATTCATACAGCTTCTATTTTACCATTTTTGAGGTCTCGAGTAAAGCTTTCTCACACTCTAACTTGATATTTATGATTAAATGACCTATAATATAATGGTACTACAAACTATGAAAAGTGAATTAACAAGCGGGTTTATGGCTACCGGCTTACTACTAGCACAGGCATGCTCGCATCTTCCACCTACCATTACACCACGTCCTATAAACGATAGGACACCTGATATGGGAATTCTTTCTACAGCAACTGTAGCCTCTATCTATGATCCAAGTTTTCTATCTACACCTCTTCCTCCTGCGCAAGAATCTGGAATCACGCCATCTTCTGAATACCTATCAGCAAACCACGAAAAACTAATACAACTCTTGAAAAGCACAGAACCTGTTGCAATGAGTGAAATGAGCCCATATTTAATAACAGCGACAAACGAAATGCTAAGCACTCTAAATCCAAACCTTAAACAACTCGATCCAGAAAATGGAGTAGTTTTTCATAGCGATCTGCAAAGTTATTTATCCGCATTTGAGAAGTCTACTGGAGAAGTTGGTAGTCAAGCACAACAAGTCGTTTCAAATACTGCTGGATTTACCGATAGAGAGGGTGGAGCTATTCATATGAGCCTACAAAACTTAGAATTAACAACACAGGATCAACTTCAAGAATTGGAAATAGCACTGCGAGAGTACAAGGGACATGAAGGACTAAATCCTATCAATGTTGTAAGAATAAGAGCATTACTTCACGAAATTATGCATGCAATGGGAATTATAAATAATGTAGAAGATCAGCATAATACAATTGCTCGTGCGCAATTATTTGTTGATACAAGTGGACGTGTTCCCGATGTAGATATAATTGGTAGAAGTTTTAAAATCCGATATACAGATAGTGAAGTGTATTTAGAAACAGGGCTTGAAGAAGCCGCTGCAGACTTGTCAGCAGCTATAGTAGCTAGCAAATTAGGAATCCCATACACTCCAGCTAATCCATACATCGATATTGCAGCACATCTTATGAATTTATGTGAAAGAGCAGGAATTGATGAAGAACAATTTTTAGGCATGATGTCTGGTTCTGATCCCTACACCATCAGGTGGTTTATGACACGCATTGGAGCCGCTATGAGACCATATGAACCAAATCTTGACAAGAGTGTAGACGACTTTCAGCTTGGAGCAAAATACACTTTCTATTCTTATGGTAATAACTAATTAGCCCTGTTAAGTGAGTTTTACACTTTTGTTAAATTTTTAGAGTATTGATACTCTTGCAGAGTATAATCAGTACTATGAAAATAAATATTCGTATTTTTTATCTTTATCTTTTTTCTTTTATTGGCCTACTGATTGTAGTTATGGGCACAGTGCGTATGGTTGACCTTGGCATTAAAGTGTTTGTTTTCAAAGACGCAGATAAATATATGTATATTACGCCCGTTGAAGTAACCCCTGACGGAAAACCCATAAAAGTAGATGAGGAAAAGCAAAAAAAGCAGCAGGAAGAAGAATCAAAAAGAAATAGGCAGCGTGAACTTTCTGGCGCAATCTCTATGATCGCCGTTGGCCTTCCACTCTATTTATATCACTGGAGAACAATTCAGAAAGAAAATACAACTTCATAAGCTCTAAATCCAAACAAAATCTTTTTTGAAGTATCTCTCGAATATTTTTATTTCGAATCAAAAGTGTTAATTATTGGAGTTATTTTTTATAATTATATCTTTTATTTGGTCTGTTTCTTGTGCTTGTGCTAAATATTTCATCAGCTCCCTGCTTTAACAAATGCTTTATAACCCGCCTTATTCACTTTTTCAAGAATTTGTGTGATGGTGATTTTTTCTTCATCAAACTCAACCTCAGTTTCTTCTCGTGCATAATGGGTCTTTACACTATGGATGCCATCGAGTTCGTCGAGATCTAAATCAATTGTCATAGCACAACTTGTACAATGCATGCCTTCAACCTTAAGTTGTTTTTTTACTATTTTACTCATATAACCTCAATAATTCCTTGATACATACCCATAGCACAGGTAAAGGAAATTTTACCTGTTTTTGTTGGGGTAAAGACAAGTGTTTGAGTTTCATTTGCTTGCAAATTTCGACTTATTCCAAGCGACGGAATACGAAACGCAGAGGCGCAGGAAAATGCATCTTCACTTGTGAGTTTAAGTGTCACAGGTGAACCATTTTTGACAGTTAGATAGGTTGGCACATAGCCACCAGATGTTATTTTGATCTCAATATCTTGACTTGCAACAGCTTGACGTTGTGGATTAGACCCTCGAGCCGATTGAAAAGTAACAGGAGATCCAAGAGCAACAAGTGCACCATTTATAGAAACAAGCCCAAGATATAATACTGCAATCGCAGCTATTTTTAAGAATTTTTCTCTAAATGTATCTCCTAACACACTTGTTATCCACCCAACACCGAAAAATAGCGGTGCAGTACCTAAAACAAATACTGCCATGATTGCTGCTCCCGACAGTGCACTTGCCGAACTTATTGCTAAAGCTTCCATTGCAAGCGTTGTACCACAAGGAATAAAGATTGTCATTGCCCCAAGAAGTGCGGGTGCAAACATTGCCTTACTTTTTGACTGATTTCTGACTTTTTTTGCCAAAAATTGTGGCGGTTGAATAACTGCATATCTGAAAATTGGGTGAACATTAAGCAAGTTGAGCGCTATTGCAATCATGTATAGCCCTGCCACAAACTGCATAACAACTTGCGTTGTCTGACTAATACCAACTACTTTTCCAAATGCGCCGAGTATAAAACCAAGCGCTGTATAGGCAATAAGTTTGGATGTGAGAAACGCCAGGGTAGGTAATATTGGATTTTTTGTATTTACACCCCTCTCAACTTCTTCATCCTCACGTGCGGAAATCACTGATGCTAAAAGACCACCTTGAACCGCAAGACAGGTTAGTCCACCAACAGTTAGCCCTGTTATAAATATTACCCAAAGATTCATATTGTCATTAATTATATCAATTTGTATTGACAAATTATAACTATTTAGGACATTTTATTATCATTTATGTTTATGATTTTTATTCTAAAAACTATATTTAATATCCCCATGATTTATACCACTTCCTCATATCATTGATCTCAATTGTTTGTGCATCAATAATATTTTGAGCAAGCGTTTTCATTTCGTCTCTACTTGTTCCTTCATCCAACATGTTAGCCATCATAACTGCCATCTGATGATGTGGAATCATCTCCTCAATAAACGCCTTATCGAAATCTTGTGCATTTTTGAGTGGTTCAATATCAGCTGTATCTGCCATCATTCCACCATGCATCAGGCCCCGATCCATCCCCATAGTGGTGTTTTTATCTTCGGAAACTTCTACTCCAAACCAATTTTTATACCACTCTTTCATTTGTTCAATTTCAACTGTCTGGCTTTTGATAATACTGTCTGCGAGCGTTTTGATTTCGGGACGATTTGATCGAGTTTTAGCTAACTCAGCCATTTCGATCGCCCCTTCATGATGCGGGATCATTTCTTCTATAAAATGTTTATCAATATTGCTCATCGCACCACTTCTAGCAACATTAGTACGCATCCCCATGATTTGCATCATTCCAGTTTTGTCATTGTTGACAGCATTGGAAGCAAAAACGATGGTCAAAACAACTCCTAAAAAGAATCCGATTATTCCATACAATTGTGCTTCATTTTTCATAATATTCACCCCCTTTCATTATTCGTTCGTCTTTATTTCTCTATAATTGGTTCATATTTCATCATAATCACTCTTTTTTGCCTTTATCCAACTTTACATCAATGTATTTCAGTAGCAATACTTTTATTATTGTATTTTTCATATTTTATATCTTTTTAAGAGAAGCGAATTTGAAACAACAGATACACTACTAAATGCCATTGCCGCCCCCGCAATTGCAGGGTTGAGCATTATTCCGGTGAATGGATACAGCGCGCCTGCAGCAATCGGTATACCAACGACGTTATAGAAGAAAGCCCAAAAGAGGTTTTGCTTGATGGTACGCATGGTTGCTCGGGCGAGCCGTATTGCTTTTGGTAATTTAGAGATATGACCACCAAGGAGTGTTATCCCAGCCGACTCAATTGCCACATCGGTTCCTGTTCCCATTGCCACTCCAACATCAGCAGTCGCAAGAGCAGGAGCATCGTTTATTCCATCACCAACCATGGCTACTTTAAATCCTTCTTTCTGTAATTTTTGTATTTCAAGTGCTTTGTCGGCAGGTAATACCTCTGCAATAACTCGATCAATACCAACTTTTGAAGCGATATATTGCGCGGTTCGTTTGTTATCTCCGGTAAGCATGGCCACTTTTATTCCAAGTTTGTTTAATGCTGAAACTGCTTCTTTTGCATCATCTTTTATGGTGTCGGCAATCGCAACATAAGCAAGAATTGAGTCATTGGTGGCTAAAACTACCGGCGTTTTGCCCTGCGAGGTAAATTTCAGTATGATATCTTCGTCGACCTTCAATCCTAAATCTTCAGCAAGTCTTAGATTTCCGGCATAATAATGTGTGTTATCAATTATCCCTTCAAGACCTTTTCCTTCAAGAGCTTTAAAATCCGATACTGAGAGCAAATCTAGCTTTTCTGATTGTGCTTTCTCAACCACGGCTTGCGCCAAAGGGTGTTCGGAGTGTTTCTCCAGAGAAGCCAAGATTTGTAGCGTTTTGTTTGAGTCGATTTCTTCAACTGCTTCAATATCGGCAACGGCAGGTGTCCCATTGGTAATGGTCCCGGTCTTATCCATGACAACAAAATTAATGCTTTGAAATTTTTCCAAACTTTCAGCATTCTTAATTAAAATGCCGTTTTGCGCGGCCTTACCTACTCCTACAATAACAGCAGTTGGAGTAGCCAGTCCCATAGCACAAGGGCAGGCAATCACTAAAATCCCCACAAAACTTATAAGTCCAAGTGATACTGCTTGAGAGAGTGGAATATAAGATGAGCCAATAACTACCCACAATATAAAAACCATCACGGAAAAAACGAGCACTACCGGTACAAATATCGCTGATACCTGGTCTGCAATTCTCTCTATTGGTGCTTTAGATCCTTGGGCTGTTTCGACCATGCTAACAATTTGTGCAAGCACTGTTTGCCCACCCACCTGCGTTGCTTTCATTTGAAATGAGCCGTGTTTATTAATAGTTGCACCAATAACCGCATCTCCCACTTTTTTATCAACGGGAATTGACTCACCAGTAATCATAGACTCATCAATTGAAGATTTTCCTTGAGTGATTTCTCCATCCAGGGGAATTTTCTGCCCTGGTTTTACAATAATAATATCTCCAACAACTACCTGCTCTATCGCGATAGTAACTTCGCTGCCATCACGCAAAACGACAGCAGATTTGGCGGCAAGTCCGATGAGTTTTTCGATTGCTTCACCGGTTTTTATTTTCGATTTGGCCTCTAAATATTTTCCTAATGTGATAAATCCTATAACGACAATTGTCACATCGTAATATAACCCTTCAGGAGAATTCAGGATCAATTTTATCTCAGGAAAAAGAAGCATAATACTGCTATAGGTATAGGCTACTAATGTACCTATCCCCACAAGAGTGTCCATATTTGCAGCTCGATATGTAATAAATCGTAGCACTCCATTGATAAATGGTTTTCCAATCCAAAACATAACTGGAGTTGCTAAAATAAACGAAATCGTATTAAACGCGTCCATTGAAAGTGGAAAAGTCGGCAGAAAGGCTAGATAACGCGCGAGAATTTCCCACATCATTAGTAAAAATACTATTGCTGCAATCGGCATAACAAAGAAAGTCTTTTGCTTCATGTCTTCAAGTTCTTCGAACTTTTCTTCTTTTGATTGAGAAAGTCCTAAATGTTGTGAATGATCCATACCAGCTTTCTGACTATGATCCATACCAGCTTTCTGACTATGATCCATACCAGCTTGCTGACTATGATCCATCGTTTTATGATCCATAGGACTATTAGTTTCTATTAATGAGTACCCAAGTTTATTTATTTCATTATTCATATGAGCCACCGTTACTTGGGATGGATCATAAGCAACCGAAGCTTTTTCAGTTGCAATATTTACATCACAACTTGAAACGCCAGGAAGCTTTTTGAGTTTTTTGGTAATAATAGCGCTGCAACTTGCGCAGTGCATGCCTTTTACTTGAAATGTATTTGTTTCCATATATTTATGGTGTTCCTCCAAATTGATGAGACCATAGACTTATGCCATTGGGCATATTGCCTACCTTAACTCGCTTTATTTCTCTGTCACTAGCTGTATCAATCACCGATATATCATTACTTAATAAATTTGTAATGTATGCTTTTTTACCATCATGAGACACAACAACGCCATGTGGAGCAACGCCTGCCTGAATCCGTTCGACGACTTCCCTACTGTCAACGTTAATTTTATATACATAATCACTTGTTGGTTTGTCAAAATAATATCCCTGATCGGCCACATACACATATTGTCCATCAGGTGTTGCGTATAATTGGATAGCGCCCTCGGCTTCTGGAGGCAGTTGTACATAGAAAACTTCTTGCGTGTCTGTATCATAAAATGCCACTTGTTTTGTATCATATACCGACGCGGCAATATATGTACTATTTGGAATTATTGCTGTTTGGACAACATTTCCGCCAAGCGCAACTGTCTTCACCGTATTTAATTTAGTATCAATTACTCCAATACCATTGCCTTCAATAAGGGCTACATATAATGTGGCATCATCTTGAGCAAGTCTAAGTCCGTGAGGCTGCGATTTTTTTTCTAGGGTGATAATTTTTTCGACTGCATAAGTTATTCCATTTATTTGATATACCAACCCTGTTTCTTGAGCAGTAGCAAAAATGTTTTTTCCGTCGCGAGTTACAACAATATGTGCTAAGTGCTGATCTACATCAGTATCTATACGTTTTATAATTGCATCTTTTTGAGGATCGATAACAATTATTTGATCTGCAATTTCTTCTGTATCAATGTTGCTTTCTACTGTTTTAGACTCTTGACCATGTCCTTCTATACCCATAAAATTTGCTGTTACCCACACACTTTGTCCATCAGGCGATACTTGCACATTGTGTGCAGCAAAATTCATCTTCTTATCTCCAACTATATTAGTTAAATCAATCTTGCCAAGTAGCAAGTTATCATTCGTGTCAACAACTGCAATTGCACCTTCCTCCTCAAGTGCTATATACAATTTTTCGGCTGACTGATTATTTTTAATTGCACGATAACGTTGGGGTGAAATTTTATCTGATAAAAAACCTAATGCAAAAACAGTGATCATAAAAAAGATCGATACTACAATTTGTGGAGATTTAAATAATTTCATAATTGCTTTTATTAAGATTTTTTTCGGAAAACTTGCATAACTTCCTCAATTGCTTCTTCATTATTTCCTTTACTAATCGCCTCCGTAACACAACATTTTAAATGATTTTCAAGTATAAGATTATCAGTTTCTTTAATCGCTTTTTGTACTGCTTGGGATTGGTGAAGCACGTCAATACAGTAAGCGCCATCGTCAACCATTTGCATCACTTTTTTAAGATGGCCTTGTGCTATTTTTAATCGGTGAAGAATTCTTTCCTTTGTGTCTTTTGGTAGGTATGCCATATTGTGTATTGCGAACTCGTAAAATATATCCCCCTATAGGGGATAGTACAGCACTCAATTACAATAGTCAATAGGTATTTGAATGATGGCCAGATTTCAAAAGGATGGATATCGAGGAAGCAAATTCTAGAGCCTCAGTTAACTCGTCCACGCATGTTTAGTCATTGAGATGCTCTTTTTTAAAAGTCTGCTGAACATCTTTATATGTTGCATTATCGAGCTGTTTCTTAGTCATCTTAGGCCCGCGTTTATGTTTTACATACTCAAAAACTATGGGCAAAACTGAGATGATAATGATCCCAATAATAGCAAATTCAAAGTTTTCTTTTATAATTGCTAGACCTCCAAAAAAGTACCCAATAAAGGTAAGCAGTGTTACCCAAATGAATCCACCAACCACGTTGTAAAAAAGAAAGGTGCTATAGTGCATTTTCCCTACTCCGGCGACAAATGGAGCAAAAGTACGCAAGATTGGAAGAAAGCGGGCAAGAATAATTGTTTTACCTCCATGTTTTTCATAAAATTCCCGTGTTTTCTCAAGATATGCCTTATTAAATATTCGTGAGTTTTCACTAGAGAATACTTTATGACCAAAATGATGACCGATCCAATAATTGACAGTATCTCCGGCAATTGCAGCAATCAACATAACGATATACACAATCCAGATATTAAGATAGCCTCCACCGGCAAGTGCTCCGACAGCAAAAAGTAGAGAGTCTCCAGGAAGAAACGGCATTATGACAAGTCCTGTTTCAGCAAATATAATTGCAAACAAAATGACATACGTCCAAGAACCAAACGATGTAATGATATTTTTTAAGTGTTCATCTATATGCAGAATAAAGCCAAAAATATCCATATGATTGACAAGTATAACAGACAGTGTTTTAAAAATATGAAAAAGATGAAAGATTACGAAAAATCTTTAAGTAAGCTATAATTTAGAAGGTATATGAAATATGCAAAAATCTTACCCGGCATCACCACTATTTTGGTAGTTGTTGGTATATTGTATTTTTCATATTTAGTGCTTAAGCCGTTTCTTTTTATTCTTCTAGTTTCGCTAATCATTTCTGTATTCTTAAACCCCCTGTATGAAAGAATACTTAACTATCTCAACCATCGGTCTTTGTCTGCAATACTTACTTTGGTAGTATTAATAGTTTTTATTCTTATTCCCGTAAGTTTTATCCTTGGGAGCACTGTCACGCAGGCTAAAGAGCTCATTTCATTGCTACAAGAAAAGCCAACACTTCTTATTGATACACAAAATTACATCATGCAACAAATGCATCTTTTTGGGATACCCAGTACTTTTGCTGAGTTTGATATTCAAAATGAGGCGGTGGGACTTCTTAAAAAAAGCATGCAAAAAATTGGTGGGTCGTTGCTCTTTGTTGGCTCTATGTTGTTAAATGTCTTCCTTATACTCATTACTACGTTTTTTTTCTTAACAAACAAAAAGAGGATTGCTACATATTGGCAAGAAACTGAACTAATTTCTCACGTCCACTTTCAAAAAATTCAAACTCGAACTGTAGATTTAATAAATGGAATAGTCAGAGGCAATCTATTTGTAGTGGCACTTCAAATGCTTATTGGAACGATTGCATTTTTACTTTTTGGATTACCTGCTCCCCTCTTTTTAGGAATGCTCTATGGTATTTTGTCACTAGTCCCAGTGGTTGGAGCATTACTTATTTCCATACCCTCGACTGTCGCTATCTTTTTCCTACAGGGGCCAACTGCTGCACTTGCGCTTATTGGTTATTTTGTAGTAACAAACTTAGTAGTAGATAATGTTATTGCGCCAAAAATCATAGGAGATCAAACAAAACTACATCAGCTTCTGATCATGTTTTCTGTTGTTGGTGGAATACAGCAGTATGGTTTTATCGGAATAGTATTGGGGCCGGTTACCGTCGCTTTAGCTTTTGTAGCAATTGAGATTTATAAGGATTTTGCAGGATCAAAACCTGTCGATATTACGCTAAAGCGCTAATATAAATACTTCGTCAAGTAGCTAGAACTCTTTGTAGGTATTATATGAGTCTCCACATAAAGCTACATACATATTTTTATATGACCGTAGTAAAATAATAAGTATGCAGAAAATTGTCCCTAATTTTTGGTTTGACCATAATGCTCAGGAAGCTGTTGATTTTTACTTTTCAGTATTTAAAGATGCCAAAATCAATACAACACTACATTATCCAAGAACTCAGGAAGAAGGCTTAGCTGACTTTCAAAAAGATCTAGCTGGAAAAGTATTGACAATTGATTTTGAAATAAGTGGATATCGCTTTGTTGCGATTAATGCTGATACAACGTTTAAACCTACTCCATCTATATCATTTTTTTATACCTGTGACACAAAAGAAGAAATGGATGAATTATGGAAAAAATTATCAGATGGTGGAAAAGCACTGATGGAGCTTAATAGCTATCCATTTAGTAAATATTATGGTTGGGTACAGGACAAATTTGGGTATAGCTGGCAAATCATGCTAAATAATCCTGAAGGTGATAAACGACCTAAAATCGTACCTTCGTTTATGTTTACACAAGCGCGAGATGGACAAGCGCAGGATGCAATGAAGTTTTATGCCTTAGTCTTTAAAGAGAGTGAGATAAGTAAAAACCTCAATAAATACCCTTCCGATATGCCTGACAGAAAAGATAAGATTTCCTATGCTGATTTTAAATTGTTTGATCAATGGTTTGCTGTGATGGGATCATGAATTCACATTCACACCAGCAATTTCACTCATGGTGAAATGTAAAGATCAGACAGATATTGATTATTACTGGGAAAAACTATCTGCAAATCCTGACTTTCAGCAGTGTGGTTGGCTCGAAGATAAATATGGTGTTAGTTGGCAAATTGCGCCTGAGAATATAGATGAATTAATACGGCTGCCTGGAGCATTTAAGCGCATGATGAATATGAAAAAGCTTGATATTGCAGGATTACAGGGAGATGGTAAAAACGAGAAATAATACTTCTATTATTCGCATAGACTCTTCAGCCGCTTCTTTTTCCAATTACTAAAACCCTAGCCACTGCTCTTAGTATCTTCGTTCGAAGTTTTCGGCAAATTATTTTATGAAAATGTCGTGTATAGGAGATCGCAAATTATTTTGCATGCATACATGGCTTCTACGTTTTATTTAACTAAATCTTTTCTATTACAATAGTATATTATTTTTGGTAAAGAGGGTTTTTTCTTGATTCCCACGTCTTTTTCAAGAAGGCATCACGGCCTGAACCAGTGCGATACGCTGCATACTTTAAAGTATTGTTCTGGGCATAGTTTTGATGATACTCTTCGGCTAGCCAGAACTTTGTTGTGGGTACAACGGCCGTCACAATTGGTTTTTTAAATACGTCAGCTGATTCAATTGCTGCAATTACGTCTTGCGCCACTTTCTTTTCTTCACTATTTTCATAATATATCGCCGATGTGTAATTGGCTCCGCGATCGTAAAATGATCCACCTGAATCTGTTGGATCGATATGGCGCAAGAAGATTTCCGTGAGCTCCCCATATGAGATCTTTTGAGGGTCATATATTACTTGCACCACTTCTCTATGACCCCCATTTGTGTAGTTTTCATATGTTGGATTCTCACCTGTTCCACCTGAGTAACCAGAAACGACATCGATCATGCCATCTGGAATTTTTTCAAAGTAGGATTCAAGACTCCAAAAGCAACCTCCGGCAAATAAGGCAACCTTATCAGATTCTCTGCGAGGTCTGTCCTCCATAGTCATTTTTACAGACTGCGAGCTGACCGTCACTGTAGATCTAGAGTAAATTGTATATGTAAACCCGAGAATGAGTAATCCAACTATTCCTAAAAGGATGTATTTCATTATGGTAATAAGTATAACATAAATGTAAACTCTACTTGACAAATCAAATCTGACCATTTACAATAATGTCAAATCTACTTGACATTTGAAAAATTATCATGGAAAATATAACTAATAGAGTTTTTGAGTTTCGAAAAGAAATGGAAGTGACTCAAGAGGATCTCGCAAAAGCAGTTAAGGTATCTCGTCAAACAATCATTGCGATTGAAAAAGGGAACTATATACCATCTCTTTTACTTGGTATAAAAATTGCACGATTTTTTAGAAAATCTGTTGAGGAATTATTTACATATAAAAATTAATATGAAGAATAAATTTGTCGGTGAATTAATTATCTCGCTTGCTCTTATCGGCCTTCTGGTGTTTTTTATCAACCCACTTGATCTGCTGATGCCTCATGCATTACATCCTTTCATGGTTCCTTTTCTTATCGTGCTTTTCGTTATCTTTGCCGGTTTTCTCTGGAAAGAGAAACCAGGTGACGAGCGTGATCAGATGCATAAGTTTATAGCTTCTCGTTCTGCTTATTTTGCAACAATTGCAACTCTCATTATTGGCGTAATAATACAAAGCTTTAAGGGAGAGATTGATCCGATTCTCATTTTCGCAATCTGTATTGGTTTACTCGCAAAAATAATTGCTCTGATATATGGACATATTAAACATTAATATTAAAGGAGGTGAAAATATATGAATAACAAAATAATAATCGCAGGATTTGGTCTATTAATTCTTGTTGGAGGAGGATTATTTATAACTAATCAAGGCTCACAACAGAATAAACAAATAAAAATGGAGCAAGATAATTCTGCCATGATGCAAAAGGAAGATGCAGTCATGGAGGGCAAAGATGAGGCAATGATGAAAAAAGATGAGGGAAGTATGGAAAAAGATGGCGATAAAATGATGAAACCAGACTCATCTCGCTATGTGGAGTACTCAAAAGCTGTTTTGGATCAATCGGCTGACATGCGTCGAGTATTATATTTCTATGCAACATGGTGCCCATCTTGTAAAGTCGCAAATGAGGATTTTACAGCTAATCCAAATAAAATACCTGAGGATGTTGTGGTCATAAGAACCAATTATAACGATCCAAATACCGATCAAGAAGAAAAGGATCTGGCCAAAAAGTACGGTATCACCTACCAACACACTTTTGTCCAAATTGATGAACAGGGTAAGCAAATTACCAAATGGAACGGTGGAGATACAGATGAACTTGTTACTTACATTAAGTAGTCTGTGGTGTGGTTCCGTGTATCGGGATCATATCAGAGGTTAATTAAGAAAAACTATGATATTACTAACCGCATTTGCTTTTTTAGCTGGAGTTATAACGGTACTTTCACCGTGCATCCTGCCGATACTACCAATTATTTTGACTTCTAGTATTGGTGGTCAAAATACAGGTAAATCACGCCCAATAGGTGTTGTTATCGGCTTTATACTAAGCTTTACTTTTTTTACTCTTTTTCTTTCAACAATCGTCAGGTTAAGCGGGATTTCTGCAGATACTTTAAGACTCGTCTCCGTGCTCGTCATTGGAGGATTTGGCGTGTCACTTCTGGTTCCAGGTTTTCAGATTCTTGTTGAAAGAATATTTTCAAAACTCTCTGGATTTATGCCAGCGAGCCAAAATAGAACAGGTTTTGGAGGTGGTTTACTGATAGGTTTTTCTGTAGGTCTTCTCTGGACTCCTTGTGTTGGTCCGATACTTGCCTCAGTTATATCTCTTGCAATTACCGGTACTGTTACATTTGATGCATTTCTCATTACTCTCGCATATGCCTTGGGTACAGCAATTCCGATGTTTCTAATTATGCTTGGGGGACAAAATGCACTAAGGCGTGTCCCCTGGTTACTTGCCAATTTAGGACACATTCAAAAACTGTTCGGAGTGCTTATGATTCTTACTGCTATCGCAATATTTTTTAATGTTGATAGGAAATTTCAAACGTATATTCTAAATACTTTCCCTCAATACGGCACAGGCCTTACTCAAATTGAAGATAATGATGCAGTTCGAGACGCACTTGATAAAAAGTCTGGTGTTGAAGTAAAGAAGGAAGATATGGGAAAGCCAATGTTTGATATCTCTTCTCCAAAAGGTCCTAAAGCTCCTGAACTTATCCCAGGAGGAGTATGGTTTAATTCCGATCCACTTACACTTGCGGATTTGAAAGGCAAAGTTGTCATTGTCGATTTCTGGACGTATTCTTGTATCAACTGTCAAAGGACAATGCCGTACTTACGAGCTTGGTATGAAAAATATAGTGACAAAGGACTCGTAATAATAGGCGTTCATGCTCCCGAATTTGAGTTTGAAAAGAGCGAAAAGAATGTTGCACAAGCAATTAAAGACTTCAAGCTCCCATATCCAATAGTGCAGGATAACGATTTTGCAACTTGGAGAGCTTACAATAATCGCTACTGGCCTGCTAAATACATCCTTGATAAGGAAGGATATATTCGTTACACCCACTTTGGAGAAGGTGCATATGATGAAACAGAAAAAGTAATCCAGGAACTACTTAAAGAAACTGGAGCCAGAGATGTAACATCTAAGATAAATAATCCTACCTATAAAATTCAATCGAAAACTCCTGAGATATATTTGGGTTATGGAAGAATTGAAGGCCTTGCATCTCCGGAGCAAATCAAAAAAGATGCTCTTAGCAATTATACTGCTCCTACCAAACTAGGCAGCAGCCAGGTTGCATATGTGGGTAATTGGAATGTGATGGAAGAATATGCCAATCCCCAAAGAGGCGCCAAACTAGAGCTTAATTTTGAATCAAAAGAAGTATTTTTAGTTATGCGCACTAGAGGGGCACCATCGAGAGTGAAGGTCTACGTTGTTGATGACAAAATGCAATACTTCGGTGAAGATGTTGTAAACGGCGTGGTAACTGTTGATTCTGATACTCTATACAAGTTGATTAATCTCCCGACTCCAGGTCGCCATATATTACGTTTAGAATTTGAAGACAATAATGCCGAAGTTTTTGCATTTACTTTTGGATAAAGAAGGTGGAATATGGCAGAAGTAACAGTTACTGATAGGAATTTTGAAAATTAATCGAAAACTAATCGTTGACAAAAAGTGCTAGACAAGCTTAGACTTAAGATGAAAGGAGAATAACAT
>Ga0163152_10003090_pt1 | contig 22185 bp, 27 predicted proteins | sample OliLakLV19MP8IB2_FD_148635 | JGI IMG/M metagenome (GOLD analysis project Ga0163152, IMG submission 148635) | Freshwater microbial mat bacterial communities from Lake Vanda, McMurdo Dry Valleys, Antarctica - Oligotrophic Lake LV.19.MP8.IB-2 | ecosystem: Environmental > Aquatic > Freshwater >...
ACTCACAACTGAAGCAAGCCGGTATTCTCGTTCAGACCTTTGCGGGTGTGGTCTCTCTGAGTGGTGAGATTTCAGACATCGTGACTAGTGCCCATGCGTCTTGGGCGGCATGGCAGGTCCCCGGCGTGAAGTTGGTGAAGAACGAACTCAGGGTCAAAGAGAAGGCCTAAGCTCTCAGTCACATGTCTCACGAGCGCGATGTCGTCGAGCTCCGACCGCAAGAGTGCTGGCGGACTTAACGACAGTGACGAAACGATACGCTCTTACGTTTGCGTGCATAGAAGGGTTGCTGACCTATCTGTACTCGAGGAAGTCGGAGTGCCTCTTAAAATCTTGCGAAAGGTCGCCATGGAAAGCTAGTTGTATCGAAGGGGGTCTCGCCTAACACCGCAATGATGAAATCGACGAGAAGATAACAAATTAGGTGGGACTATTCTGAACGTCTTTTCGCTCTGAAGCTGTGACGAGGATGACGAGTCGAGCGCTAGTCCTTCGCTCGTCGTGTGAGCTCTTCAAGTGTCTGACGGAGGAGATGCGTATACGTCGGGAGATGGGAATAGATGGAATCGGCCGTCGCTTCGTTGTAGGTATGGCTGGTGAGATTGCGGTCCTCCAACATGCGGAACCACTCCGGACTTTCTTGAATCACGCCCAACTGAAATGCGATTCGTATGCTATCGCGCGGAGAAAAGGCTTCGAGCCCTGACTCTTCCGCGTACGCCTTCAAACTTTTCCAAAATAACTCGAACGTAAATTCAAACCGTTGAATGGACGAGTCACGGACAAATTCGTTGACCGGTTGGGCCAACGCGAGGTCTAGGCGCGAGAGCGCTGTATTCAAAAGCCTGAGCAGGTTACGCAGCTTGTCGCTCATAAAGACTCTTGATTTGCTGAAGTGCGACGGTCTTGAAGGTTCCGTCCACCGAGGAAAAATCGACCACATCCACTCGTTGCAAGATCGGCAGATCGTCGAACGCGTCACGGATCGCCGCGAGGACTTCTGGCGCGATCGGATGCGTCAGATCGATACCCAGATCAATATCGGATCGAGTTACTGAACGACCAGTGGCCCGGGAGCCGAATACGAACACCTTCACGGACGGTTCGGAAGCCAGCAGTGTGCGGGCCAATTCTCTAGCCTTTTGCTCGACCAACGCCAGGGCACTCTGTCCTTCCGCCCGACGTGCTTCCATCAGAACGATCCCTTCAGACGTGCCGTTCACTACCCCTGTATCTTTGTCGGCCTCTATAGCTTTCTCTGCGACAAAACGCAAGAGACGCTCACGCAATGACGACCGGGTGCTGATACGGATCCGGGATGATGCAAAAATTCACTTCAGAACGACTGTGCTAAAATTGTGCTAAAAAATAGCGAAAAGCACCGGAATCGCTGGAATCTACTGTACCAGATAGAATGCTGTAAGTCCTCGAATAATTTATAAAAGCGAGAAACCAGACGGAAAATCAGGGCATGAAGAAATTACCTCTTACGGCTTCATAACCCAAAGGTCGAAGGTTCAAATCCTTCCCCCGCAACCAACCTTCATTTCTCAGATACTTCCATACCACCCTGTTCCCGTTCATTGCGTAGCACGGTCGTGTTGCCAATGCTTTCCTCGATAATTGTTAATCGCAGGCTTGGGCCTGAGCTCTCTTGTTCCCATAGCTTCACGGTATAGATTTAGTGGCAAGTCGAGCGCTGTAACGCGATTCACAGTTGCGGTTCGGACGAGTGCACCATGGAAGATGTCTGCCTGCCTGTATGAATCTGAAGCAGGAGATTGTCAAACAGCGCTGGTGGTGTCGGATGTATGTGTCGAGAGAAACGGTGCAGGAAGGGTTAAAGAACAATGTGAGAGAGATAAAGAACCAATTGGGAGTGAATTAGGCCATGGCCTACCTAATCTTCTTAGATCGGACTTTCTCAGCTGCGTGCCTGTAACCCTTAAGAGTCGTCCTTAGCCCTCAGATCGTTTACGCCAATAAAATCGATTTCCGCACTCCCGGCAATGCCAGGGAAACCAGCCTGCCAGTCGGCGGAGAAAATCTTTGACACTATGCCGTACCGACCGACGGCAGTATGTTGACCCACATGCAGGGCAGCTTACCGCCCTTGCCTGCGTGCGGGTCTTAACACCGTGGCGGATGAAATGTTGGGGCGCCATAATCGTCTGGTGGGTAGATAGAACGACTAAGCATACACCGATTGGTAGGTCTGCATAACTAGGGAAAATCCTAGGAGTGAAAATTTCGGACACATGGGCAGATGCCGCTGCTTATTAGCTCAGCTGGTGATATCTGCTCACACGGACGGGGGGTCGGAACCCCTCCGTCCTTCTTTCCCCTTCGCGACAAAAGAGAGCGGGATTCTCCACCACACCGCACAGATGCAGGAAGCTTCAACAGTCACCAGGAGTTGTAACTTTCCCTCAGCCCTTGTTTGCCGAGTGGCTGTGAACCCTTGCCTCAAAACACGGTAAGCATTTGACGAAAATCTGAGTGGTGATATAGTCGGCGAGGAGTTGGTGTGAGACGGGGAGATGCTATGCACTTCGTTCGTATCGGCAAGAAAACCTTGAATCTCGATAGTATAAACTATTGCGAAGCACAGATTTGGCAAGATGAGATGTCGCTAAAGGTCTATTTCGTTGGATCTGCGCACAATACTCCGTTGGTATTTGCTGAAGACGATGCCAAGGAGCTGTGGAAGTACCTGGAATACGTCGCTGAAAAACCTGTCTAAGGCCCTCCGCTTCTTTCTCAACTCTAGAATTGCTCGATCCTCGTCATGCTTGATTCTCGCCGATAGCTTTTCCTCATGTCGTTTGGAAGGGATCCCTACTCAGAGCCTGGCTTCCCATGAACGACATGAGATCACCGGTGATTGATTAGTATGGTCGGCCTGCATGCACAGAAGGGGCTGCACTCACAACCGGGATGACCCATCCGTCCTTCTTGTAACTCCGATAGTACACGAGCACTTTTTTTACATAATCCTGTGTTTCTTTGTAGGGAGGGATTTTGCCATATCGATCCACCGTGTGCTCGCCTGCGTTATAGGCCGCCAGGGCTAACCGGGTGTTCCCGTGGAACCGATTCAGGAGGTATCGAAGGTGCTTGGCCCCACCAGTGACGTTCTCGTTCGTATCGTAGAGGTGACGCACGCCATGGCGGATGGCGGTTTCTGGAACTAACTGCATGAGTCCCACTGCCCCGGCCTTTGAAATTACCATCGGATTAAAAGAAGATTCGGCTTTTATGACGGCCAGAAGCAACGCTGGCTGAAGGTGATGCTGCTGAGCTGCGTGGATGACGGCCTGCTCAAGTTCCAGATTCGTCACACCACCGTGATATCGGGCGTTGCGGTGAAATGTTGCAATGGGCTTGCTCACCGGGATATTCGCGAGGCCCATCTGTCTTGCGGCGTCGGCATAGTCATAGGCCTGCGCACCCGCGAGGGCAAAGGGGGGCCAAGTTGCCGCCAGCACCAACATTACGCAGGCGGTATATCTGGCCACCCTATTTTGCTTCACTGTCCGGTGGCCTAAGCCGTCATGCTGAGATTGGGTATCATGCCCGACCTTGTTCATTTTTGTTCCCTCCCGTGCCAAAACCAGTATAGCCATGCCGCACGTCTTATTTATGATAATCGGGAATTGGCCCTACCCTGTGACGCGATAAAGGAAAAAGCAGGTTCCATGCCGTTCTCCCGGAATGGTTAAATGCTTGACTCCATAGAAATTACAATGACTTGTGATCGCCGAGGCTCTGGCTTTCGTAGGGAGATTCTGGTGAGGGGTTTCCTTGTTTTAGCCCTACGTGCCGCACTTTGCGGTTGAGTACAGAGGCTGCAATTTTTGATGGATTAGACTCATCGAACGAGGGGTCCTCTCGCGTGCCGAAAGAGACTGTGGTAGTCTGAGCCCTCCCACTTCCTTTGACCGGAAGGAGTTGATTGCAGTGGTAAAACTTCGATACTGCGAGCGAGTTCATACACAGTTCCCAGTTATGTTCGCTGGGGAGGCATATGTGGGGGAAGGGACTGTGCTTAACCTATCTGTCCCGGGCTGCGCCATCCACAGTCGAAAGCCCGTAAAACCCGGTTCCTATCTTGAGATGAGAATGCTTGTACCTGATATCACGCCTCCGCTTCGGGTTGGATTAGCCAAGGTCCGTTGGTGTGAGGGGCGTCGGTTTGGTGTAGAATTTATTCAAATGCCCGGTCAAGACCAAGTTCGCTTGGGTCGTCTCGTCAAGAATGAAATTCCTCTCGCAATGGTATCTCTTCCTAGTGTGTAGCAAGGGGCACATTACGATCACAGCCTTACCTGCCAGTGAGAGGCAACGCGGATGACGAGATGTCTCGTACTTATCATGATACTGCTCCTGGCAGGCTGCGCTGAGTCCTATACCGTATTCCATAGCCAGACAGGCAACCCGATCATATTGGCTCGGCGCGCATATTCCTACGAAGATTGCCTCTCCACCGTACGGGAGGAGGCGACTCGACTCGGAGTCTCGCTGAGTACGGTGCACGTGAGAGGTTCTTGGCAAGGGCGCTCTCTTCTCTGGCCTTTCGAGCCAGGGTACGCCTGTGAAGGGGCTATTGGCCCTGAACGTCTTCCCCGCGGAGTCTATCGACAGGGTCGCCCTTTATAGGGCAGGCATCGCTCGCTTCTTGCCTGTACGCCTCACCGAATGACAAGCTTGCATGGTCGGACTAACGCCTGCGAGGTTCGCCGTTGAGCGGAGTGCTCCGCGCCTGTTACACCTAGGTGCTTGTATCCTGATTGCCGCTGCTGATTCAGGACCGATTCCGCCTGTACCGAGGAGAGTGAGGTGGTGTGTGAGACTCACGCGGCTATGCTTGTCCGGGGTTTTGTCCTCTTGAGTTTGACAGCGGTCGCCTACGATATTGTCGCATTTTCTTTGCCCTCTCTCGTCTCTTGGCTATAATGAGTTGCTCGTGGTAGTCGGTTTCGTTGCAGACTATCAGTCCAGCCCAGAAGCGAGGAATCGGCATAGGAGTTCACACGAGAGCGGGGGTGTCAGATGATCAAAGCGCTTCTCGTTGAAGACAATGACGTCGACGCTCAGCTCACACAGGACCTTCTTTCTGAATGGAGCATCGAGGAGTTCAGGATTACCCGTGTGAAAACGCTCGGAGAAGGGCTCGCACTTCTCAGCCGTGAGCGATTCGATGCTGTACTCTTGGACCTATCTTTGCCGGATGCGTTCGGCCTTCCCACGGTCAGGCAGGTTCATGCGACTAGTCCGACAATTCCCGTTGTCGTTTTGAGTGGTGTGAGCGATCAAAGTCTGGCTCTTCAAGCTGTTCAACAAGGAGCACAGGATTACCTGGTCAAGGGGCAGGGGCATCCTGAGTTGCTTGCTCGTGCCGTCCGTTATGCTATTGAGCGGAAACGTTCCGAAGAACATCTGACATACCTTGCGCAGTACGATCACTTAACCGGGCTGGTGAATCGCACCCTCTTTCGCGATCGTTTAGTGCAAGCGATGGCTCGAACCAAGCGCTTGCAGCAACCGATTGGCCTCATGCTGCTGGATCTCGACCGATTCAAAGCGGTGAATGATACCTTCGGCCATGACATGGGTGACGAATTGCTGAAAGCCGTCACTGAACGGCTTAAGGTCTGTGTGCGGGAAGTCGATACCGTGGCTCGGATGGGCGGGGACGAATTCACGATTATTCTTGAGGGGGTCTTATCCGAACAGAACATCCTTGCGGTGGCAACACGTATTACTGAATCGATTGCTGCGCCGTTTGAGCTTAAGGGGCACCACATCTCCATTGGTGTCAGTATCGGAATTACAATCTATCCTCAAGACGATCATACCATTGACGAATTACTGAAGCACGCCGACACGGCCATGTATAGGGCTAAACAGCAGGGTGGCAGTGCGTTTCACCTCCACGAAGCCTCCAGAAATCACCCGGTCAATCTCCTCCCGTAGCACGAGACTGCGACCGACAGTGCCGATCAAGGCCAAGGAAGTCTTCCGGCTCTTCTCCGGGCCCGATCTCCACCCTCTACACGCGGATTCCCCTGGTGTATCACCGCCCGATGTCCCCTAACGGCTGGTCAGTCACGATTACGGTTCCGCGTGGATTGGGGGTAAGCATATTCGAGGTGTCGAGTGACTCCCGATCGGGAGTCGGGTGGCAGTCTGGAGTGAGCACGATTCCCCAGTGCTGATTGTCATTGCACGTATTGTTGACGAGGAGCGCTTCTGCATGATGAAAGAGGAGAATCCCGCTCAGCATATTCTCCCGACACTGGTTTCTGACAAGCTCAGGATGGCTCCCAGGGTCTCGCACCGCAATACCGAAATGGTGGTTGGCACGACAGACATTATCAGCGATTCTCGGTTGTGCGCCGGCAAACACAAAAATCCCTGATTCCCGGTTGCCACAGACGTCGTTCTCGATAAAAGTCGGCCTCGACTGCGGGCCATAAATCACCACGCCGGACAGGACACCTTCCGTGGCGCGACATTGTGTCACTGTACAAGAGGAGTCGAGCAGGTTCATCGCCGAGTGCTGATCGCTGCCAACATAGCGAAACGTGATGCCGGAGATACGACCGCTTGGGACTTGCTGAAGATAGAGAGGGCCCCCACGCCGGGAAAATATTTGCACCTCATCTCGTCCGGCCCCCACCAAATGAATAGGCCGGCCCGTGATAAAGACCTTGTCTTCATAGATTCCTGGGCGAACAAACACTTGGTCCTGCTCTCCTGCATCGAGGAGTGCCGCACTGGGTCGCGGGTACGAGTCAGCGTCGCTCGCGTCGACGATTAAAGTTTTTCCCCCGAGCGGATTCGGCGGAGGCTCCGTCATCATGTTTTACTCCCGTCACCGCTTTTCGTATTGCCAGAAATCTCCGTACTGTTCTGAGAATTCTGATCGGTCAGGTGGTTGAAAAATCATCCAGCACCGTTCGCCTTGTACAGTCCCTCGATGCATCTCCTGGGATAGGCCTCGGGCCTTCACTCGTTGCGGTCTTGCTGAAAGGATTCGTTGGGTAGCGTGCGATCGCCCCATTCGATTGTGGCATCTGTGCGGATCATGGACACGAACGCGTACTCACGGAATTCTCCCGCAACTCACCCAGCGATCGAGCGGCATTATTTCGGCCATAACCAGGCAAGTCAAGTTTCCTCACACAGTATTGGCTACAGCCGCTTTGCCAGGGAGACGACGTGAGCTGTCAAGCCGGTAACATCGCGAACAGATCGTACAAATCTGTCGAGCAGGCGGGGGGAGCCACTCCAGACCTCATCGTATCGAGCGACACCAAGCTCATGGATTCTTGGCCCTTTTAACTGGGCTGGTTCTTTGCCTAGTGGCACGGCGATTGCGTTATCCGAGGAGATCAGGTGCCGCGACATTGCCGAGCACCATGGAGGCAATATGGTGAAGCTGATGATGAGCACCCTGTCAGGAATGATCGTGCTGCTGTGTTCTCTCAATCTGGCCATTGCCGCTCCTTCCAACATGCAGGAGTCGTCTCGACACCTCTATGATCGAGTGATGGAGGAGTTCAAGCATAGGGATTACGAGGCTGCGCTGGCCGGGTTTCGATTCTTTCTCGAACTCCACGGGCAGTCCTCGCTGGCCGCGAATGCGCAATATTGGGTGGGAGAGTGCCAGTACCGATTGGGGCACAACAAGGATGCCTTGAAGTCTTTCTACCGTGTGGTATCCGACTATCCACTGAGTCCGAAGCTTGCGGCCTCGACGTTGAAGATCGGGCAAGCCTATACCAGACTGAAAGATCACGAGAAAGCTCGTATGACGTACGAACGAGTGGTCGGTGAATATCCTGATAGTACTGAAGCAGAGTTGGCGCGGAAAGCTCTCGATGCGATGCCGCTGCGGGATGAGGAACCGGCTTCTCAACTGACTGGCCATAGCGCCGCTGACTAGCGCCGTCACAATGTAATCGGTGGACGTCTCAGCAAGAGGCCGTGCGATCAGTTGTCATCGCTGACACCGAGCAGCTGAGCCAGTTGAGGGACGGTATAGGACGTGTTGGGGCTCAAGATGGTCAACGGGATGCCTGCTGCTTGCAGGACAGATTGAATCTCTCGCTTCCGAGTGGCCTCATGTGGCTGAGGAGGAGCCCCTTCATCGAGTAACACGACATGATCCGCAGTCTTCGTTCCCGGGTGGACCAACACAAAGTCGAGTTGCTTTAGCGCAATCTGTTTTAACACCTGTGACCGAGTCGTTCTTTCTGCCTCAACACTGACGATAGACCAGAGCGGAACCCTTGCAAAGACAAGATAGTGATCTTCCACGGCCAGCCGTATGAGATTGTAGAGCAAGAGATCAGTGTCATTCAGCAGAGGCTGGGGACGCAATGTGACGCCTGGAGGAAGGATAAAGGGCTCTTTCCTGACTGGCTCCACAGCGGATGAGATCTTGAGTCGCCAAGCCAGGAAAGCCAGGGAGGTCAGAAGCGCGATGGCAAGGCCTATGACAACGATCTCCATTGTGCCGTTATCGCCTGGAAATGGATTCACGCCAGCGAGGTCCGTTCGGGACAATGGTGCCGAGTAGCACAGGATGGGTCGCGCCCGTGACAGACGGGACGTTGCCCCACTGTCCAGTCACGGTTTGATAGGCCAATAGCGCGAAGGCCACCGCCTCAAACACTTTACTGTCCCACCCCAAGGCCTCAAACGTGGTAACTGGAATCGGGGCGAAGACCGTCACAAGATGGTTCATGATCGCACGGTTACGGACACCACCACCGCCCACTACTACTTCGTCGATTTCACCGGTAATCCACCGTCGCGAGGTTCCCACCGCCTTGGCCGTCCACATACTGCATGTGGCCAAGAGGTCTTCAATCGAGAGGTTGCGTTGCTGCTGAATCGCGATCAGTTCATTGATGAGATCAGGACCGAATGCTTCCCGCCCGGTCGATTTGGGTGGCCTCTTGGATAAAAAGGGATGCGCGAGCAGCTTGCCTAGCAGTCGTGAATCGACCTGCCCTTTCATGGCCAGTCTTCCATCACGATCCATCAACAACCGCCCGTCTGTCACACGTACCATGAGACTATCCAGCACCATATTCGCAGGCCCCGTATCGAATGCCTGTACTCCGCTGAGGCGTCCCCCTTTCGGCACATACGTCACATTGCTGATGCCCCCAAGATTCACGATCAACCGCGCGCGACGCGCATGTTTTAAGAGCAGCGCATGTGCGACTGGTGTCAGCGGAGCGCCTTGCCCGCCCGCGGCAATGTCGCGCGCACGGAAATTGGCCACTGTCGTAATCCCTGTTCGTTCGGCAATGACTGCCGGCTCAGCAATTTGGAGTGTCGAGCGAATGGCGCCGACTCCCGGCGCGTGGATACCATGTGGAAGATGATGCACGGTCTGGCCATGAGAACCGATCAATGCCACGTTGTCCGGCTGAAGGTTCGCCTGTCGAATCACATGCAGCGCCGCGTTCGCAAACCATTCACCCAGTAGCGCATTAAGGTGACAGATCTCCGCGACCGTCCCAGAAACTGACGCAGAGAGAATGCGTTGCTGCAGCGAGCGTGGATAGGGCAATGTGTGTGCTGCGAGCGTCCGCGCTTTCAGCGAGCGATCTTTGCCTGTAATGTCCACGAGTGCCGCATCGACACCATCACCGGATGTTCCAGACATGAGTCCCACAACATGCATTCTTTGGCCCCTCCAATGACTCTTTCGTGAGGTGTGTGGTTGCCGGCAGAGCGCGGGGATACTCGACATAGCTATCCAGGAAGGCTCCCGCGAGCGAACGTATTCAGTATCCTACTCGAACTGTTGACCGCTACGCTAATTGAACTCCCGAGCGGGGTCAAGCGGGGAAACATCATCAATCCACCCCGGCCGCGCCGCAAACCGTTGCGTTGACAACGATAGGACCCGATGTTACCGTCCTCGCCCATGTTTATCGTCCGGTCCATTCTTCTCCTCTGGTGTCTTCTCGTCGGCATCGGCCTGATGGTCGCACCGTCTGTCCTTGCTGTTTCGCCGGCTGAGCCTCTCAACATCGTCGTCACGATTCCAGTCCTTAAAGACCTCGCACAACAAATTGGAGGGGGCCATGTCAGAGTGACGTCTCTGCTGAACGGCTATGAAAACGAGCATACCTATTCACCGAGACCGAGCGACTTGGTCGCAGTCCGAAAGGCCCGTTTGTTGTTCGAGGTCGGGATCGGGCTTGAAGTGTGGGTGTCCTCGCTGGTGAAGAACGCCGGAAGCCCGTCGCTTCGCATCGTCACGACCTCTCAAGGAATCGGCCTGATTCGTGACCATGGAGGTCATCGCGACGGGATACACCAAGGGGAAAAAACGGCCGGCTCAGGCGGCAACCCTCATATATGGATGGATCCAGAAAACGTCGCCATCATGCTGCGCCATATTACCGAAGCCTTGATCGCGGCCGACCCCGCTCATGCGACTGATTTCCGAGACCGTCAAGCCGTCTATCTTCAGCAGTTAGACCGGATCCGGAAAGAGCTCTCCGATCGGGTCAAGCAGTTGCCAGATCGTCGGTTCGTCGCGCATCATCCTGCCTGGCCCTATCTAGCCAGGCGCTTTGGTTTCGATGTGGCTGCGACCATTCAGCTGCAGTCCGGCACAGAGCCATCAGCCCTTCAGATGCAAACCCTGATCAGCAAGATCAAAAAAGATCGAATCAAGGTCATTGTGTCTGAGATCCAACTCAGCCAAAAGCTTCCCGAGCTCCTTGCCAAGGAAACCAAAGCGCGAGTTGTCGTCCTGACGACGTTACCGGGAGGCCTGCCCGGGACCGAGACCTACCTCGACATGCTCCGCTATAATGTGCTCCAATTGGCTAACGCCCTCGAGTTTCCCTAGAGCGGCTTTGGGGGTTCTCAACTCAGCGCCGGAAGGAGTAGCGGGTTTCGTGCCAGACTCCCACGAGCCTATCATTCGGTTCGACCACGCGTCGTTTGGATTTCCCGGCGTCATCGCGCTTAAGGATATTTGTCTTTCCATCAACGCAGGTGAATTCGTCGGCGTCATCGGTCCGAACGGATCGGGGAAAACCACTCTCTGTAAAGCCGTACTGGGCCTCATGGCTCCCGTCGAGGGCCATCTCCATATTTTCGATTGTGCCTGCGATGCATTGCGCTGTCACCACCGGGCGAAGATCGGTTACCTCCCGCAAAAAGGTGTTGTGGACCGCAACTTTCCGGTCACGGTTCTTGAAACGGTGATGATGGGTCGTTATGGGGCATTGGGTTTATTCAAACGCCCGGGACTGAAAGATCGGGAGATCGCCATCGAGTCTCTCGCCCATGTCGGGATGGAGAGCCATAAGGATACGGCTCTGGGCCATCTCTCCGGCGGTCAGCAACAGCGTGTGTTTATCGCGAGGGCGTTAGCCCAACAGCCGAAAGTGCTCCTGCTCGATGAACCGACCACAGGGCTCGACATCACCGCTCAGCATAACGTGATTGAGCTCGTCGAGCATCTACACGACGAACTTGGCCTTACCGTGCTTTTGATCACCCATGACATCAACATGATCCGTTCACGGGTCGACCGGCTCGTGCTTCTCAAGACCCGCCTCTTCGCCGCAGGGGCCCCCGCTGATGTGCTCAAACCAGACATCCTCAGTGAGGTCTACGGGAAAGACCTGGTGATTACGGAGAAAGATTTCCTCATCGTTGAGGATTATCACCACCATCATTGACCGTACAGTCCCATGTTTGAACTCTTCACCTACGACTTCATGCAACGTTCCCTCCTCGCAGCGGCGATGGTGGGGGGGCTCTGCTCCGTCATCGGCGTGTTCGTCGTGCTGCGAGGGTTGGCATTTGTCGGGGCGGGGACGTCGCATGCGGCCTTTGCCGGCGTGGCGCTGGGCTATCTCATGGGCTGGCCGCCGTTGGGATTGGCGATCATCTTCGGTCTTGCCACCGTGTGGATCACCGGCTGGGTTGAGGAAAAAGGCCGGATGAAGCTGGATGTCTCGATCGGCATTCTCTACACCACCACGATGGCGCTGGCCATTCTCTTCATCGGCCTCATGAAAGGGTATAACGCAGAAGTGTATGGCTATTTATTCGGTAGCGTCCTGTCGGTGACGAGTGAAGAGCTAGGCATCATCGGCGGGCTGAGCGTCCTGGTGCTCGGTCTCATTCTCTTGTTTTCGAAAGAACTGTACTTTATCGCGTTCGATCAAGAAATGGCCGAGGCCTCCGGCATCCCAGCGCGACGGATGTTCTTTCTTCTGCTCACACTGGTCGCACTCACCGTGGTCGTCTCATTGAAAACTGTGGGCGCCATTCTCGTGTTTGCCATGATTCTGATCCCTGCCTCCACCGCCTATCAACTCACTTCCAGCCTCACGACACTCACCCTCTATTCCGTCATCATCGGCATCACGACGTCTGTCGCAGGAGTGTTGATTTCTGCCACCTGGGACGTGCCTTCGGGACCGGCGATCGTCCTTCTCGCCACGACCGTCTTCTTTGTTTCGGTGTTGTTCTCCCCCAAAAGAATGAAATCTCCCACTCGTGCTCACGTGCACTAAGTACCTCATTTCAACCAGACTGTAGGGCTATGCCTACAACAACTGTGTCATTCACGAGTCAGTCGCTGCCTCCTAAGGCACAATATGGTATTGGCGATGTTCTGGGTTGATGCAGAAATTTCAGAATCGGCTGATTGTTATGGAAGGAGAACTACCTCAGAACCTTATGTCATAAGGCATAGGACTTGCTAAAGGTGAGGCCTATCATCCGCGGTACTTTCCAGCGGAGGAAATTTTTCCCAAAGCTTTTTTTATTAACGCAGCCATTCACTGTATCAAGGAGGAGTTTATCGATGCGTATGAAACATCTCATTTTTGGCGCTGGTGCGTTGCTCGCGGCTCTGGGGTGGTGCTCGGTTGGTTCTGCCCAGGCCGAATGGGTGCATGAGGGGCAAGCCAATGAAGGCAAATGGACCCTCGGGGCTAGGACCGGCTTCAATATTCCGACGCAAAGTTGGGCCGCAGATACGAAGACCAGCGTTGGTCCAACACCGTTCAATCTTCAGGCCATGTACGGAATTAGTAAGTGGATTCGCTTCGGCTTCATGATGGAGTGGGAGCGTCGATCGATTGACAATCGCAATCCAAATGTCGACCTCGGTACGTTGAACACCATCTCGCTATTACCGACGATGGAGTTTCGCCCAGGGCATTTTTCAGGGGTCACGCCCTATCTCTCGACGAGCATCGGTGTGAATGTGAATTCATTCAGTGAAGACAATAATGCGGTGAATGTCAGCCCGTCCAACACCTTTGCCTATCGACTAGCGGGCGGGTTGGATTTCCCGCTGACACAGAACCTCATGCTGAATACGGAAGCAGCGTGGAAACGGAACCGGGGCGGGCTCGAACTCAATAATCAAGATGCCGGCTCGGTCGACGCCTCTTCAATCAGTCTCTTAGTCGGCGTTCGCTACACCTTCTAACTTCAGGATTCTGTTTGTATGCCGCATCGAGCGTCTGCTCGATGCGGTAACAGATTGGTTTGGTCTACCCACACCCTCGCCAAGACCGTCGCAGCGACGAAATTGAATGTCGTGGGTCTCATCAAAGACAGAGCGTTGACACCCTTCTCCTGGCAGGACTGCCGATGCACATCTCGCGCTCAGCGAGCTTCACCGTCAGGCCTTGGGCAAGGTACCAGATGCTCCATGCATCCTTGTACGGAGAGAATATTAAACGATCGGATTATTCGAGGCGAGGTTGGTTGGTGCGTGACCAGACCATGCCGGTCTGTTCTTTGGAGCTGAACCCTAGTTTTTCGTAAAAACCCGGTCGGCTTGTGCAAAGCCAAAACAGCTCAACTTTTTTGAGGCGAGGATGGTTCAAGATGCGTTGGACGATATTCGATCCGACGCCCTGACCCTGGTAGGCCTTATCGACGATTACGTCCCAGATGGTTGCCCTGTAGACATAGTCCGTTAATACCCTGCCAAATCCGATCAGCAGGTCACTATCCCATGCGGTCACAGCGATATCGGTGTGGCGCAGCATCTTGCGTGCATCGTGAAGCGTCCGCCCTTTGGCCCATGGTGCTTGCTGGTAGAGGCGAACGAGTTTGGCTGGGTCAAGGTCCTTCTTTTCGGCAAAGGTGATGACGGGCTTGAGGGTAGGGGGCATCTTGTACTAGATTATCTCCCAGTGACAGCGACTACGTGACACGAAGTGTACGAGGAACATCATGGCAACGCAAGTACGAACCTGCCCTAAGTGCGCACAGCTGATGTGGCTGAAAGAAGATCAGTACGAACAGCTGGATGAGGAAACCATCCGTGGAAAGTGTCCTCAATGCGGATCAACCGTTCGCTTCACGCTCGTCTCGCAGGGAGACAACGCTGCCGGCCCCAAGATGGGCCATTGAGCGGGAAGTAGGTATAGGCGCAAAAACTGAGTTTTTCAGCAAACTCCTGGACGTCCCTCCACGCTCCATCGCCTGGGACGAGCGTGAATCGTTGCTCGAATTTCCGAATGGGTCAATACGGCCATTCGCAGAGCAACGTATTGGTCCTTCGTCGTATCACGTCTCAATCGTCAAGCCCCTCTCGTCGCAGACTGATTCCAGATACTTCGCGCCCTCTTTCTACTCCGACGCTGGTAGCGGTCGGTTCGAACTCGATGCAGATTACGAGGTTTTCGTTCCATATATGATTGAAATGGTTATACTGCGAGCAGGATTCTCTTGACTCTTCTTTCAGCTAGCTCCTCGTGAGGAAAGTGGGCCGACAAGTCGTTCGGTGCGAACATTTCACGGTCGATGTAATTCTTCTCTAGCTGATTGAGGGAAAGGATGTAGTCCGTGGCAGCGAAAGATCCCAGGTCCACCAGTGCTCCAAACCCAGACCACGAGGCCGCGATGGCGGAACGTCGGGGTCGCCGCCTCAGTCTGAGTTGCCGCCTATTCTTTTTTGGAGAGGATGACTTTGAGGGCGAGGCGACGGTCATCGACCTTTCCACGAACGGCTGTCAGGCAAAGTCCCTTATCCTGCTGCACGTCGGTACGACGCTCCGCCTATCCCTGTTTCTTCACGACCAGAAATGGCCTCTGCGCATCGACGAAGCCCTGGTGCGGTGGGTCAACGGCGGAATGTTCGGCCTCGAGTTTACAGGGATCAGACCGGCCCAACGTGAACGAGTCAGAGCCATCATCATGAAGGCCAATCTCTAGCAGGATGCTGAAAAATTCCGCCGGCTTTGTTCTCGCATCGCTCAGAGACTCAACGTTGAGGGGCACGCCTCGGATATTCGAAATACTGGAGGGGCTTATCCGTTTGCCAAGAACTATTAAGAAGGACAAACGGCTACGCGAAGTGCGGTCCGTACCTCCTCGCCTCCTCACTCGCTGCGGCCGCGCTGAACGGGATTTTTGAGCATCCTGCTCGGTGTACTCCTATTGTCCTAAGCCTGCGGGCCATTGAATTTCCGCTGTTTCCACAGAGGTTTTCCGCAGCCTGCTAAGAAGCCGCTCACTCGGATATTCCGTCCGCTCCAGCTATCTCCCCTTCTTTCCACAGTGCGAGAGGATGTTTCCCTCTCACGCACTTTCTCCGTGTCACGACCCGCTCGTTGCCAAGAACAGCCGCCAGCGAGGATTCTGAATCCCAAGACGTCAGCGCGATGCAGAAGAACTGACAGGGAAAAAATATGCCGTGAACAGTAGCCTGTTTCGTACGCGTGAGGATGGGAACTCGACCTGGTCAGCGCCTCGCCCTCACTTCTTTTCGTTCTTGGGAAGAGGCTGTGGGTGAGAGCGGAACACCTCATAGTACCGTAGCACTTTCCTCACGTAGGCGCGGGTTTCTCGAATGCGCGGAACTTTGTGGTCTTTGATCCGATGGACCCCGGCGTTATAGGCCGCCAAGGCCAAGGGAAGTTCACCTTGATAGAGGTTCAGCAGATGCCGCAGCTGCTTGGCGCCTCCGCGGATATTCTGGATGGAGTCGTAGGCGTCGCTCACACGCAGTGTAGCCGCAGTAGCCGGCGTCAGCTGCATCAAGCCGACCGCACCTTTAGGAGACACGGCATGCTGGCGAAAGTCTGATTCGGTTTTGATGACCGCGCGCAGCAGGGCAGGATCGAGACGATACTTCTTGGCGTACCACTCGATGGTCCGACGGATTTCCTGTTTAGAATACCGAGGGTAGGCGCCGTCGTAGTCGGGCCGCGTCGGCGTGGGAACAGCGGCGATCAGCAGACACAGCATCACCAGCGCACAAACGATGGTCCGCAGCAGGCGTGAACAGACCGATCCGCTCTTCGTGGTATTGGTAGCCATGATGGACGGTTACATCCCTACGCACGAGACAACCTTCATAGAAGCCTCCAAGGCCTCAAGATTCGTGCCGCGAGGGATCCTCACTAACGTGCTGATGGCACAGGAGAAACTGAAGATAGGCCACAGTGCTTACTATGGCCTCATGTGCTCAGAATGGACGTTTAGGAACTGTTGGCGTGAGCCAATAATTGGTGATTCTTCAGAAGGCGAGGACTTCCGGGAGGTTCTCGATGTGAGAATCAGGGACAGCTGCGGAGGATCGCTAGCGGGCTACGGAATAACTATTTTGGCACGCCAGAACTTCGAGTGTCACAACAGAAGAACGCTACTGCAGGGTGCTCAAACAGGCCATCCAGCAAGGCCGCAGCGAGCGAAGATCCGGAGGCGTACCCTCTGGGATACGTTGAGGATCTGAGCGATGCGAGAACGCTGCTGGTGGCTAGTTTCAGCACCCTGCTATAGAAGATCGCCGATCAGCTTCACCGCCTCTTCGGGCGAGGCTGCGGCATACACAAGATGCGGTGCGAGACTTTTGAAGAGACCCACCCCGTCCTTGTCGGCTCCCAACAGAATGACGATCCTCTTGGCCTTCAGCGCTAGCGCAACTTCTGAAACCGTTCCAGTGCCGCCGAGCCCACAGGCCACGACGATATCGCTGGACATCACGTTCACGTTGTTGCGGGCCTGGCCCAGGTCCGTGACGATCGCCACGTCCACATATCGAGACACCCGTGCTTTGCCATCCGGAAGAATTCCGATCGTCAAGCTGCCGGGCACCGACTTCGCTCCCTCACTGGCCGCGTCCATCACACCGCTCGCACGTCCGCCAGTCAACACCACCCATCCTTGACGTGCGATGAGCTCTCCCAACGTTTTCGCATCAGTCAATTCTTGGGTGCCAGCCTTGGCTGGACCCATGACACCGATCACTGGCTTTCTGGTCGACTGTCGGATAGGGGGCTTCTTCACAGAGCGGACCTCACCGGGTAAAGATATCGGCACCGATTGCTTGGGATGGAAATATACACTGGGGGCGTGAGGCTTGTCGCGGGGTTCTTGCGAACGGCCCGAGGATCGTGAGGTCACCGGTCCTACGCTATGGTTTTCCCCACAACGCGTCCAATCGCTGGGCGCGGCCGCAATTATATTTGTAGAATTTGTAGCGGACAGGGTTTTTCTTGTAGAAGTCTTGATGGTACTCCTCGGCGGGGTAAAACTGTGAGCCCGTGACAATCTGGGTGACGATCGGCTCTTTGAATCGTTTCGACTGCTCGATCGCCTGCTTGGATGTGTCCGATGCGCGCTTCTCCTCGTCTGTCTGAAAGAATATGGCGGAACGATACTGGCTGCCATGATCGCAGAATTGTGCATTCGGCGTAACCGGATCAACGTTCAGCCAAAAGGCATCCAACAGCTTCTGGTAGCTCACTTTGGCCGGGTCATAGACCACTTCGACCGCTTCCGCATGTCCCGTTCGACCAGTGGATACTGCCTCATAACTCGGATTGGCGACCGTTCCCCCCATGTATCCCGAGATCACAGACGACACCCCGTCAACCTTCTCGAAGGCTTCTTCCATGCACCAAAAACATCCTCCCGCAAAATAGGCCTTGCTAGGAGCGGCATCTGTCGCAGCCTGGCTGGTCGTGTGGACACTGTCGAAACTCCAGGCTCCGATGAGAAACACAGTCACGGCAAAAATGGATAGAACAGCTTGTCTTTTCATGACACGGCCCTCCTCACTGATTCAGTCGAATAGCGCGATGAACTCTTACACGTTCTACGAGCCTGGCGCCGCTTCGGACGTTCCTGCATGATCTGCCACCATGCGGACAATTGGCCATTCCCTCGCGTGCCTGCTTCTCATCACTCTGGTCGGGTGCGCGTCTTGGCTGATGAAAGGCGAACCCCCTGAGGTGCTCGTCACGAATGTCACGCCTTTAGATGGAACCGCGTTCGAACAACGATTGCAAGTGGACCTCCGTATCCGCAATCCGAACGACTTCGATTTGCTCGGGACGGGCATCGACTTTACACTCAACCTCAACGGGAAGCGGCTGGCCCGAGGATTGGGGAATACCGCCATCACAGTCCCCCGACTCAGCGATACCGTCGTCTCAGTTCAGACCAGCACCTCGACGTTCGACGTGGTACGTCAGCTTCTCAGCTTTTCCGAGACGAAAGGTCTCTCGTACGACATCACGGGCCGGCTCCACATGAAAGACGGCCGCATGTCCTTCGACAACTCCGGCATCCTCCTCGAAAAAAGCCAGCTCTCCGGCGCACCCTCTCCTTAGCCCGCATCCTTCATGAAGCTTCTGCTGCACGCGCGGATACGTGGCTGTGACGGGCAGTCTCGCCGTTCAGCCCTACGACATACTGCACGAGTATGCTTCAGGGCTTCACGCCTCCGAGTGCCCGTCTCGCGTCGCGTCTGCACGCGTTCGCGGCGAACCTTCATGAATAATGCGGGCCAGCCCATTACATTCGAGACGCAGCTGGAACGAAGTCGGCATGGGCCCAGGCCTTCTTGAAACGATCTTCGGCCTCCTCCGCGAGGTCGTCCTTCCGTTGAGCCTTGAGGCTCTGGATCAATCCGATCAGTGCCCAGCCGTTGTCCGGATGCCGCAGAAGGTCCGCACGATAGACCGCTTCCGCTTCAGATGGGCGATGGGCCGATAAGAGCACCGCCCCCAAGTGGTGCCGCACGGACAATGGCCAGAGCGGCGGCTCCGAGTACGGCAGTCCCTCTTCTATGGTGATAGCCTCCTCGAACAACCGAACCGCGTCATCGTAGTGTTGGCGACGGGCGGCAATCTCTCCTGCCAGGACCCGTTCAGCAATTTTGAGCAGTGCCCGTTCGGTCTTTTCTTCCGTCGCGCGATGGCGCCGGATCTGTTTTGTCAGGCCTGCAAGGACGACGTGTTCACCCTCAGCTCCGGGGAGTCGGCCCGTCGCAACGAGCGCGAGCCCTCGCCCCAGCCTCCACATCCCTTCCATTAAACGCAATCCTTTGGGAGGCACAGGCTCCTTGAGTAACTCATCCCAGCGGCCAAATCGAATCATCGAAAAGATCGGTGTTGGGAGGTAGAGCTCCTTCCCGCGGTCTTTGCGGGCTTCCTCCTCTGTGATCGTCGCCGTCAAATCGCGAGCCACCTTCAAGGCGTCGACATTACGCCCTTCCATTGCCAAGGATGCCCAAAGAAAATGGAGATTGTGCGTGTAGTAGCCGTCGGCGTATTCGCCGGCTGGATGTTGATCGGCCAAGTATTGCTCATCGACGTGAGCGGCTTGCTGATTCTGTTCCGCCGCTTCGTGGTACTTTCCCATCCGCATGTAAATGTGCGCGGGCATATGGACGAGATGACCAGCTCCAGGCATGAGGTGCGGGAGCCGCTCCGCGCAAGGCAAGGCCAGTTCCGGTTGCAGTGACGCCTCGATCGCATGCAGATAGTAGTGACAGGCCCCAGGATGATTGGGGTTTCGTCCGAGCACGGCCTCAAGCGTCGTGACGATCTCGTCTGTGCCAGGCTGCGGTTGCCCATCCGGTTTCCAAAAATCCCAAGGCCGTAAATCCATCAGCGCTTCTGCAAACAGCGTGGCCGCATCATCGTCTTCCGGGAATCGCTGCACCACCGATCGCATGGCCTTCGCGTAGGCTTCATCGAGTCCTTTGCGCTTGGAGGCTTTCCGACTCACATACCGTGCGGCCAACGCCTCGATGTAGGCCTGCTCTTCGGGCCTGGTGCGGTCGGCCAGTCGTCGAGCTTTCTGGATCATGTCAATGGCCCGATGTTCGGCTGTCTTCCCCATGGCTCTATTGATGTTGGGGCCGAGTGCCAGCGCCATCCCCCAATAGGGCATCGCCGCCTGCGGATCCTGTTGGATTGCCGCCTCAAACGACCGGATCGCCTCTTCATGGTTGAAGGCATACACGAGTCGGAGCCCTTGATCGAAATATCGTTGGGCCTGTTCCGATGTGGTGATGATGGAGTGGTGGAGGGAACCGAGATTATCGAAGAGCGGCGAAGCATCGGTCTGATCGGCAGGCGCAGCGTGCGACGGTGAACACAGCATGAGCCAACAGGCGATACCGATAACCAAGCGCGTGGCAACCATCGATCCTCCCCTCACCCACATGAAGCTCGTTCTCCTTCCCGGGCTTGATTTATCGCACTCGTTCGCGCGGATCGATGTTCTGAATAAGCACCGCACGCCCTTTGTGATCGATATAGGCTTCAATTCTGTCCCCGACATGAGCGGGTCGATCGATTCGAGTATTTTCGTCATGTGCCACGCGCTGCTCGATGCCGCTGGCCTCTCGAATCACATAGGCGCCGCCCTCCACCGCCGTCACCTGGCCGGTTAACGCTACGACATGTGGTGGAATGGGGAGGCGCCCATCGCCGGCCAATTGGGCGCCAAGCGTGCCCCGCACGATCCCTTGGCCAAGGTCCTCTTGCTCCGACGTTCTCGTCCCGTTGCAACCGGCTACGAACAGACTCACTCCCAGCACAGTCATCAGGCACCATTTCATCATATCCATGTATGTCCCTCCTCTCTTGTCTACCCGTGAGTTCCCCTCGAGTCAACAAATGGATGGGAAAGTATCCCTCATGGCTGACGAACGTTAGAATCGAGTGACACTGGAAAAATTGAAGTCGCTGAGTGTCATCGCCGGCACAAGAAGCTTGCCTGTTTCGGACGTGATGGCTTCAGTGGGATTGGTGAAAGCCTCGATCCGGCTGAACACTCGTAGCGGGCTTTCGTGAAAGCGAAAGTTTTTCACCGCCGATACAATGGCCCCATTCTCGACGAGAAACGTGCCGTCTCTCGTCATGCCGGTCAGAGTGAGATCGGTCGGATTGACTGTTCTGATGTACCAAAAGTTTGTCACGAGGATGGCGCGCTCCGTGCGCTTGATCATGTCTTGTAGCGTCGGCACGGGTGACCCACTGGCTGAGAGGCAGGGGGCATCGAGCGTAGGAATTGTATCGATTCCCCGCGCCTTCGCCGTGAACCGATCATAGGAAAGCTGCGTGAGCACTCCGTCGGTAATCCAGTCGGATGCCACAGTGGGCAACCCGTCTGGGGTGAATCCGATACCGAGGAGGTCCTCGTGCGCCGGCACATTACGAAACGTCAGTCGTGGGTCGACGATCCGCCGGCCCAATTTCCCCGACAATGCACTCGTATCTTTCTCGTACGATTTCGCGTCGAGTGCCCAGAGCAGCGAGTACCACAGTCCTGCGACGGCAGCCGGCTCAAGAATGACGGTATAGCGACCCGGCGGCAGCTCGCGCACCTCCAGGCCCCGCTTGGCTTTATCGATCGCGGTGAGTGTTCGCTCCTGGACCTTCAGATGATCGATGGACCGATGAGCGGCGGCGCTCCAGCCGGTGGCGTCGCCGGTTTGAACCGTCAGGCTGAATCGTGCATCGGTCCGTACTTCATGGGCAAAGAGTCCAGTGCTTGCGGCCACGCCGACTGTCGCCATCGATGACGACACGATTCCTGCTGCGCCCAGGTTTTCCATCCGGCATTGCCCGATCGCTTCGCTGGCATATTCCAGCCGGCGGGCCGGCCCTGCGAAGGCAGTTTCGGGTCGTGCGGTAGGAGTCGTCACATAGTGTTGTGGTTCCACCGGCGGGAGGTATTCCGGATCGTTTGGTGATCGGTCTGCGATGTGCGTCGCTCTGGCGACAGTCTCTTGCACCTTTCCTGCAGAGAAGTCTGTGGTGCTTGCGGTGCCGTGCCGCTGTCCGAACGCCACCGTCACACTCAAAGACCCACGCCTCATATCGACGTTCTGGACGATCTGATTGTTCGCAAACCGCGTCG
>Ga0163152_10003091_pt1 | contig 22178 bp, 18 predicted proteins | sample OliLakLV19MP8IB2_FD_148635 | JGI IMG/M metagenome (GOLD analysis project Ga0163152, IMG submission 148635) | Freshwater microbial mat bacterial communities from Lake Vanda, McMurdo Dry Valleys, Antarctica - Oligotrophic Lake LV.19.MP8.IB-2 | ecosystem: Environmental > Aquatic > Freshwater >...
CTTTAAAGCAATGGAAGTGGCCCTCTATCATAACCTTGGTCGATTACCCGAACCAGAATCCACCCACAGATTCTGCTGACGAGGCAAAACGGAATACCGGCAATTCCTCGAACGACACCGGGTCGCGTTCGATGAACGGTATGTGTGGGATTGAACGGCGGGTTGGGTCGCCCTTTCAGGGCTTGGGCCTTTTATTCGTCCCTGTTCCCAGGGCGTTGCCCTGGGCTGCCATGGTCCGCCCCGTTGGGGCTGATGCCATTGAGACCAGCCGCCAGAACCGAGACCAATGAATAAGACCATCGAACAAATTCTCGTGCTCAAGCCGGAAGCCCGGCCGCGCATCTACGCCTACTCCATCGCGGACAAGGCGCACGCGGGTCTGCTCAAGGTGGGGCAGACTGTCTGGGGAATTCTGGTCCACGTGCTGCTCGGGGCCGTCACGGTGGCGGTTTATGTGAAGCATCTGCTGCCGGAATTTGTGCATCCGTTTCCATTGATCATCTTGGCGCTGGTTCCTTTCCTGGTCCATCCGGCAACCGCCGGGTTGATTAAAAGTAGTGACAAAAAAACCGACCGGGTGAACCGGTAGGTTTAACGAGAAATCGGCTTGAGGATTGTTGGCTTATTTGACCGCTGCAGGTGTGGTGAGCCATTCAAAACTGATGGTGATGTCATCGCCGGTTTTGATCAGCCCCATGGCCAGTTCCGGTGCGGGCGGCTTGATGCCGAAATCGGTCATTTTCAGCTTTGTTTTTCCGGTTACTTTAAGGCTCTTGCCCGACATTTCCATGATCACCGGCATGAAATTGGTCTTGGTCACGCCTGCTATGGTCAGCGTGCCGATGGCATCAAGGCTCGTAGGGCCGCCGGAAGTTGTTGGTGCTTCCTTGACCTTTAGCGAGAGCAGCTGGTAATCGATCTTGGCATGGGTCTTTTCTTTCATCGCCTCACGCATGACTTCGTCCATACGCTTCTTGCCGCTTTTTAAGGAGCGGACAGGAACCGCCGCCTGAACCTTGGGATTCACAGTAATCGACTTCAAACCGGGATCGAGTTTAAAACTGGAATCGACCTCCATAAAACCGCCGATGATCTGGCCTTCCACGGTCCAGTCATGGACGGTAGAGGTTCCTTCAATTTTGACCTTGCTTCCAGGCTCAGCGTCGTAACGGACGGATTCCGCGTAGGATGTGGAAACTGACAGGGCCAAAAACAGGGCGAGGCGGCTCACCAATTGCCGCGTGTTGAGAGCGTTTTTCATAGGCTGAATAATTCTTTGTTGATTTCGATCCGGGAACCCTTGTTCACGGCTTCATTTGCTTTGAGGGCGATCAGCGTGGCTTCGTAACCTTCTTTGTAACCGGCGGCCGGTAGTTTAACGATTTTTGCCACGTGATCCGCCAGGGCCTTGGTGTCCGCATTGACAAAGGTGCTGGTGAAATCTTCCACGCCGGAGCTGACTTCACCCACATTATGAACGAATGCCTCCAGGGCGTAATATAGAGGGGTAAACAGGTTTGTGCCGCCGGGACCGACATTTCCGTGCGCTATTTGCTTTGTTGCGTTGGCCATCAGGGCGATGCCGGTTTCCGAGAAAAAGGTGTCTTTTCTGGCATAGACTTCCCAGCCCAGGAGCGGCGAATCCACTTCTTTGAACATCCATGCCTTGTTGTCGCGCACCATGATCGCGCTGTCGGTGCCGTAATAAATCTCGTAATCCGCGTCAAAAGAATTGGCCAGGCAGACCTCTGAGTTCAAACGCACGCTGCCAGGAAATTCCAGCATGGTTTGCACCGTGTCATGCACCGAACGTCCGTCGGTCCATTGTATGAGCGAGCCGAATCCTACCACGGAACGAGGTTTTGCGTTTAAGAACCAGGTGGCGGCGTCGAGGTGATGGATGGCCGTCTCACCCATCAACCCTGCGGATACCTCGGGCTGAAGCCTCCAGTTCAACTCCTGTTCCCGGTCAGGGTTTGGTGAAGTAAAGCGCCAGCTCGTCTTTTTATGCCATTGAGTCCGCGCCTTGATGTTTCTTCCCATCGCACCCGCCCGGATAAATTGGATCAGAAATGCGCGTTGCGGGTCGGATCGGTTTTGGAGTCCTGCTTGAAAATAGGATTTCGGATTGGCCCTGGCCGCCAGGGCAATGGCCCTGGAATCCTCCACGGTGTTTGCCAGGGGGGCCTCGCAATAGACATGTTTTCCCGCTTGTAACGCCGCGAGGACGATCTCTTTGTGGAGATGCGTGGGAGTGGCGATGATCACCGCCTGGATTTCTTTGTCATCCAGGATCTGTTTGTAGTCCGCCACCTGCTTTGCCTTGGGGAGCATGTTGCCCGCCCGTTTTAGGGAAGCGGGATATTTGTCACAGATCATTGTAATCTGCGCCCCCTTCAGACGGCCAAGAGTGGAGATGATCTCCTTCCCCCAAACGCCGAGACCGATGACTCCAAAGTTGATGGAGTCGGATTCATCTTCGTCAGTCGCTTTGGCTGCCTCGGCCTCTTTTTTTTCCTGGGCGAAAGTGAGTTCAACCCCCCCCATCAATGCCATGAGAGCGGCCAGGGAGCCCCCCTTTAAGAACTGTCTTCGATCAAACTCTTTCGATTCAGGAATGTTCATATTCGTGGAGCGTAAAAAACTATAAGAGAAAGAAAATGCAACCTTTAACTGACATGTTTTGTTTAAATCGTCAGAAAATGGACAGCGCTTTACTTCTTCTGTGGTTCGGCGCTTCCGGGTGCCTGACCCAGGGCCCATCGAATGCCTCCCAGGACATGTTTTTGATATTCCTGACTTTCCCAGACGTCTTCGCGATGGCCCAGCGAGGTGTAAAAAACTTTCCCTTTCCCGTAATTCTTACACCAAGCGATGGGGAAATGCCCCGGGGTGTTGTTGTTGGGGTGTTTTTCCAGGCTCAGAAGCGAGTGCACTTTTTCACGGTGATAGTTTTTCAAAAGATAGATTTCCTCCATTTTGATCTTCCAAGAACCCTCAATGTGGGCGCAGGCCGGGTGTTGCGGATCTTCGTTGATGCATTCCACGCCAACCTGGGGGCCGTGGCTGAGGAATTCACCGCCCAACATTTCAATAAACGGATCCACCGATCCATCGCTTCCATGAAAAGTGTCGCTGGCTGAATGCATCCCGATGAAAGCTTTTCCATCTTTAATAAACTGCAGAAAGGCCGCCTTGTCCGGCACAGGAAGATCACCAGTCGTATTGGCAAAAATAATGGCGTCGTATTTTTTCAGCTCGGAAGGGCTCATTTTTTCCGCCAAATCCTGCTTGATCGTTTGTTCCCAGGCTTTTTCCTGGGACTTGTAACGCGGCCTGGGCCCGCTGCCCACGATGTCGCTGATGACAAAAGACCCGGATTTTTCGCCCATTTCTTTGAGCACCTTCTCTGCCGTGGCGATGGACGAATGAGGGAATCCGACGGTCACGGTGACCAGTAGGATTTTTTTAGGTTCCTGACCCTGGGCCACGACGGGGACGAGCAGGGCTGCGGTTAACAAGAGGGCGAAGCGTCGTATTTGGGAGATCATCAATTTCATAGATGTGAATCGGCTCTAGGTATGGACTTTTGGGTTCGGGTTGCCATTCATTTATCGGGAATGCCTTCGTGGTCAAGGTTTCTTTGCGCAAAACCGGCGCAAGCCGGTGTGGCATACGTAGCATACGTAGCATACGTAGCATACGTAGTGACAACACTCTAATCCGTGTCCATGCCGTTGGGGCTTCCGGGCCCCCCACCCCAACCCTCTCCCAAAGCCTCCCAAAGGGCGAGGGAAGGCGTTTCCGGCGGCAGGATCACGTTCACCCATCCAGTTGCAAATCCAACGCGTAGTAGAGTCGCTCCCTCTCCCCGGGGGAGAGGGTTAGGGTGAGGGCGATGGTTTTTTCAACTGCATTGATACGGCTAAGACTTGCGTTGCACCCCTGTCTTCCTCACATTTGCGCCACATTGACTCGCAACAGGGAGAAGTATGGTTAGATCATTTGCATTTACAACCCAGGGAAAGCTGCATAGCGCGGACATCCAGATGTTCCTGATGCCAACCCTTCTGGCCGACACAAACCTGTTTCTCTGGGTTGACCTGGAAAAACCGACACCGGAGGAAACCAAATTTTTGCTGGAGGACGTTTTTCATTTTCATCCGCTTTCCATCGAAGATTGTGTCATGCTCAGCCCCTCACCGAAGGTGGAGGAGTATAATCCCAAGGAGGATGACCGGTTTTCCCAATACCTTTTCATGGTGATCCATGCCGTCGATTACAGCCGGAAAGACGGGGTTTTTGCCACCAGCGAGCTGAACTTTTTTTTGGGCAAGAATTATCTGGTCACTTTTCATGAAGTCCCGCTTCGCAGCATTCAACTGACCGAGGAGCGGTGTTTGCGAAGTTCTCAGAACATAGCCCGGGCACCGGATCGTGTGGCTCACACCTTGCTGGATGCCATCGTGGAAAATTACAAGCCGGCCCTGGAGGAGCTTGCCTACGAGATCAGCGAGCTGGAAACCAAGGTGTTGCAGGCGTCGGATTCAGGAATCCTGAACAAAATCATCCAGACGAAAAAAGAGGTGTTGCATCTGCGTCAGATCATCGGACCCCAGCGCGAGGTGCTCGCCAAGTTCGCCCGTGGCGAAATCAAGCTGATCCGCCCGCACTTGGTTCCCTATTATCGGAATGTTTACGACGCACTTTTTCACATTTTCGAACAAGCCCAGAATTATACAGATTCGCTGACCGGGATACTGCAGGTTTATTTGAACATGTCTTCCAACCGCACTGGCGAGGTGGTCAAGTTGCTGACTTTGATCACCATTGTCACCACACCAATGATGATGATCGGCACGTGGTATGGGATGAATTTCGACAAAAGCATGCCGGAAGTGCATTCCGAATACGGTTACGTCTACGCCGTGGTGCTCACCGTGGTCACCACAGTGATCACCATCTGGTATTTCCGGAAGAGGAAGTGGTTTTAATCCCCGACCGGCATCGCATGGCAGCTTCCAAACCCAGTTTTCTCGACAGAGTGCTTGGCCGCATTGGCCGCCTTGATGCCGAAGGTTTGCAAACGGTGGTTCAAAGGCTGGCGCGGGAAAGAAGTTTCCTGGAAACATTGTTCAATACTATAGAAGATGGCGTGCTGGTGGTGGATGAACAGGGAAAGATCCTTTATTACAACCAGTCCGCCGTGAAGCTCCTCGGGCTGCCGCAGGAGACGGCGGAAGGGGAAAATGTCGTCCGTTTTTTACCCCAGATCGAATGGAAGAAATTGTTTGAACTGGATGCACGCGGCGGTTCGCATGTGGTCCGAAACGAGCTGGAAGTGAATTATCCGACCCAGAAACTATTGAGATATTATGCCGCGCCGCTCGACGGGGGAGCTCGCGGAAGTTCGGGCGTGGCGCTGATCCTTCACGACGCCACGGAGGCGCGGCAAAAAACTTTTGAAGCCATCGAAAGCGAGCGTGTACATTCGCTCACTCTCCTGGCGGCGAGCGTGGCGCATGAAATTGGGAACCCCCTGAATGCGCTGCACATTCATCTGCAACTGATGGGGCGCGAACTGAAAAAGATGCGGCAAAATCTGGAGCCACCGGTCCAGAAAAACGTTTTGAGAAAAAAAATGCCGCAACAGGACCGGAGGGAGGACCTTGATCCAAGCCTGCAGAAGTTGGAGAATTATCTCGCTGTTTCCAAAGGTGAAATCACCAGGCTCGACTACATCATCACACAGTTCCTTCAGGCCATCCGTCCCTCGCCACCACAAATCAAGCTTGGCTCCTTGAACGATGTGGTTTCTGAGACCTTGGAATTGTTGAGGCCTGAGCTGGAAAACCGGGGGTTGATCATCCATGAAAAACTGGATGAACGGATATCTTCTGTTTTTTTGGACGCGTCCCAGATCAAACAGGTTTTGGTGAACTTGGTCAAAAACGCCATGCAAGCCATGACCAGGGGTGGAACGTTGGTTTTGGAAACCGGAGAAAGCTCCGAAAACGTCTGGGTCCGAGTGAGTGACACGGGTGGGGGGATTTCACAGGACCAGATCAACCGCATTTTTGAACCGTTTTATACGACCAAGGAGAAAGGCACCGGGCTCGGCTTGATGATCGTGCAACGGATTGTGCAAAACCATAACGGGAGGATCGAAGTGCAGAGCCAGGTGGGGGAGGGAACTTCTTTCCGCATCTGCTTTCCGTTCCCAGACCGCGGGCCGAGGCTTTTGGAATCGGGAAGAAGTCCTGACCCGGTTCGGACGGAAAACAGCCAAATCCTCGAATGAACAAGCCGATGCTCCTGATTGTGGACGACGAAAAGCCGACTCGCGAAGGTTTGCGAGCCGCTTTGGAGGATCGTTTCGAGGTTTACGTCGCGGATGACGCCACCTCGGCTTTTGAGCTCCTGGAAAAGGAAAGGTTTGACGTTCTCCTCACCGACCTGCGGATGCCCAACGAGGATGGTTTAAAACTCATTGTGCGCGCCAAGGGCCTCCAGCACCCGCCTGTTTGCATCCTGATGACCGCCTACGGATCCGAGGATGTCGCGGTCGAGGCCATGAAGAAGGGGGCGGATGACTACATTTCAAAAGGACGGCTTCAGATCGACGAACTTGAAATGCGGATCGCCCGCGCTCTCCGGCAAAAGACGTTGGAGGTGGAAAACACCCATCTGCGCCAGCAGCTGAACCGTAAGTTTGGACTGGAAAAAATCATCGGGGAATCGCCGGAAATGGTGGAGGTTTTTGAGGTGATCAAACAAGTTGCTCCTTCCAAGGCCACTGTGCTTATCCTTGGTGAAAGCGGAACCGGGAAGGAACTTATCGCGAAGGCCATTCATCAACTCAGTCCGCGCGCAAAAAATCCGCTGGTCACGGTTCATTGCGCCGGGTTGTCCCCCACCTTGTTGGAGAGCGAATTGTTCGGGCACGAGAAGGGCGCGTTCACGGGTGCCCATGAACGGAGGATCGGCTGGTTCGAAATGGCCCAGGGCGGAACACTCTTTCTCGATGAAATTGCCGAGATCGACCAGACCATTCAAATCAAACTCCTCCGGTTTCTGGGGGAAAAAACCTTCGCCCGGGTGGGCTCGAACAAAACTCTCAACCTGGATGTGCGGATGATCGCCGCCACGAACAAAAACCTCGAAGAAATGGTCGCACAGGGCACATTTCGCGAAGATCTTTATTATCGACTGAGAGTGGTGGAGGTCATGCTTCCACCCCTGCGCCGCCGGGCCGTGGACATCCCGCTTTTGGCCCAGAACTTTCTCAAGGAATTCGCAGCGGAAAATCAGAAAAAAGTGGTGGAGTTTTCGCCTGAATCGCTTGAAGCATTGATGGTCTATTCATGGCCGGGAAATGTCCGGGAGCTCAGGACCGCCGTCGAACACGCGGTGGTGTTGGCGCGGTCGGAAAAGATCGCGATCAGGGATCTGCCTCCAGGCATCCGGGGCGGTGTTTGGAACAAGGGTGGGCTTGGCATGCGGAAGATCATTTCCACACCTGAAATCACGGTCAAAGAGGCGGAAAAGCAGTTGATTTCCAGGGCGCTGGCAGAATCGCACGGGAATCGCACCATCGCGGCCAAAAAAATTGGGATGAGCCGCAGGACATTGCATCGGAAATTACACACATATCATCTGGAGGGTCATTAATGTTTGCCGTACAAGAATTCATTCACAAAATCGAGGAGGGAAACGCCTCCCACTGGGTCAGGATCTTTTTGGTCTATCTTTTGCTGGTCGCGGTCGGGGTCGGATACGATCTGAGGGCTTATAGAAATTTTTCCACGGAGGAAGCGATGGATGCGGCTCAGATCGCCCGGAACCTGGGGCAGGGGAGGGGCTTTAGCACGGATTATATCCGCCCCTTATCGTTGGATCTGGTATGGCAGAAAACAGGCTCTCCCAAAATCAAGGAGAACCACCCTGATCTGGCCAACGCACCGCTCTATCCGCTCGCGCTGGCCGCCGTGCTCAAAGTTGCGCCTGTGGAGTACGAAATCCAGAACACCAAGGAGGTTCCCTTCAAAACTTACGGTCCGGAGATCGCCATTCTTGTCTTTAACCAGATGCTTTTGGTGATCGTCATACTCCTCACATTTTTTCTTGCCAGGAACCTGTTCGATTCCACCGTGGCATGGCTTTCCGCCTGCCTGGTTGCCGGCACGGAACTGCTCTGGCGCTTCAGCGCCTCCGGATTGTCCACCATCCTGCTCGTGGTGCTGCTGCTGGTTCTGATCTCGATCCTTGTCCGGGTGGAACGTCTGGTGCTCGGCGAAACGCCTGCAACCAGGGCTCAGATGCTCAAATGGGGGGCGTTGATCGGGTTGACCCTGGGTGTGTTGACCTTGACGCGCTACTCGCTCGGCTGGCTGGTGATTCCTTTGCTGGCATATGCGATTTTTTCCTATCGACAGCACCGCTGGAATATTTCAGTCCCGATGCTGACCGTTTTTTTTCTGGTGCTTACCCCTTGGCTGATCAGGAACTACCAGGCGAGCGGCCACATGTTCGGCATTGCGGGTTTTGCCGTCATTCAAGAAACCGCCGACTACCCTGGCAACACCCTTGAACGGTCTCTTTGGCTCGGAGCCAGGAAGGCCCCGGGAATCACTGACGCCTCGGGTTACCTGACGAAATTTGCGATGGGAATGAGGGATGCCATGCAAAATGAAATACCAAAATTCACCGGCAGTTGGGTGGCTGCCTTCTTTTTGGTCAGTCTGTTCATTCCATTTTCCAACCCGGTTTTGATCAGGGTGCGAAGGCTTCTGATTTCAATATTTGTGACATTTCTTTTTGTTCAGGTGTTGGGCAAAACCCACCTAAGTTCGGACAGCATGACGATCAATTCAGAGAATCTTTTGGTCCTTTTGACCCCGATGGTTTTAATTTTTGGCGCAGCAGTTTTCAGCATCCTGCTGGAACAGTTGGAGCTGCCTTTCCCACCATTTAAATATGCCATCTACCTCGCCCTGACGTGTGTTTGTTCCATACCGCTTTTCTTGCAAATGCTTCCTCCGAAATCTCCTGCCGCCGCTTATCCGCCCTACTATCCGCCGGTCGTTCAAATGTTCGATAAGTGGATCAAGCCCAACGAGTTGGTGATGTCCGACGTGCCATGGGCCGTGGCTTGGTATTCGAACAGGAAGTGTGTCCATCTGACTCAGAATCCCTCGGAGCCTTTTATCAAGATGAACGACGAAATCCAGACTGTGAACGCCATTTATCTGACGCAAGTCACACTGGACAGCCGGATGGTTTCTGAGGTATTTAATAAGCGAAATTCGTGGTCGCCGTTTGGTTTGATGCTGCTGACCAAGGGGGAGGTTCCGAACCAGTTTCCGCTCAAAAAATTGTGGAGCGATATGTATCCTGATCAGCTTGTTCTGATGGACTGGGATCGGTGGAAATTAGGGAAAAAGATTAGTAAAAATAATTAGATTTCTGTTTGACAATCAGGAACTTTCTTCAGTAAAAGTTTAAAGCTTTTTTAAAACCTGCTGCGTGGAAGAATTTAAATAGGGAAAAAACAAGTAATTATGAAAAAAATAATAACCTCTGCTGGTTTGGTCGCGATCAGCGCCGCCAGTCTCCAGGCTGCATACGCTCCAAACCTGTCCTCGATTGAGACTTCGAAGCCGTGGGCCATCTCAGCGACTTTGCGCGGGTTTTATGACGACAACTACAACTCGATCTCCAAGTCAACCGGGCTTAAACGGGACAGTTTCGGGGTTGAGCTCAGCCCATCCGTCTCCATCAATATCCCGATGGATCAGACCTATTTTGGTGCCAGCTACACCTATTCCCTGAGGTGGTATGAAGCTAGGCCGAACAATTCCGCCGACCATACCCACCAGTTTAGCATGAAGCTTGATCATGCGTTCAGCGAACGTTACAAGGTTGAAGTCAGTGACTCGTTCGTCATCGCACAGGAACCGGAAATTGTGGATCAGGCGATTAGGACAACCTATCGCTCCAACGGGGATGTGATTCGCAACCGGGCCACCATTGATTTTATCGCGCAGATGACGCAGTTGTTGGGACTTCGCGTAGGTTATGCCAATAATTTCTATGACTATGCGGAAAAAGGTGTCGGAAGTCTTTCGGCGCTCCTGGATCGCATGGAGCACACAGCTTACATTGAAAGCCGGTATCAGATTACCCCTGCAACTGTTGGTAAGCTTGGTTATCGGTTTACTTTGACCGACTATAACAGCAACGAATCCCTCCTGCCGGTTCCGGTTGGAAAACCGATCATCTCTCCGGAGCTAAGAAACTCACGCAGCCATTCGATTTACGTGGGTGTTGATCACAATTTCAATTCGCAGCTCAATGCTTCGGCTAATGTCGGCGTTCAGATTCGTGAGTATTACAACGCGAATCCGAGCCATACGGACCTCAGCCCTTATGCGGATGCTTCGCTCACCTACGCTTACAATCCTGGAAGTTATGTCCAAGCGGGTGTGCGCCATGACCGTGCCGCCACGGATATCATCGGAGCCAACGCCGCCAATTTGACCCTCGATCAAGAAGCCACTGCGGTTTATGCTTCCATCACCCACCGGATCACAGCCAAATTGACCGGCAGTCTGTTGGGTCAATATCAGCACGCCACATTCGACGGTGGAGCGGCGAACAACCAGAGTGAAGATTTCCTCGTGGTTGGTGCCAACCTCGGCTACCGCATAAACGCCCACCTGCTGGCCGAAGTCGGATACAATTACGACAATCTCAATTCTGAGTCTCTTTTCAGATCTTTTGCCCGCAACCGTGCTTACATCGGTATTCGCGCAACTTATTAAATTAAACGGTTGAAATTCACTCGGGAGGCTGGAACAATCTAGCCTCCTTTTTTTTTAGCTATGGACGCAACTAAAACCTCTGAAACACCAGAATCTAAGCTTCATTTTCTCGATTACTGGCGCATCATCCGTCTGCGCAAGACCGTCATTCTGGCCGTTTTCCTCTTGGTGTTGATTACCACGACCGTTGTCACCCTTTTTCTGCAAGAAATTTTTTCCAGCAAAGTCAGAATTTCCATCGAAAAGGACATGACAACTGTCAAGGGCATCGATTGGGAGCAAAACAATGGTGCTTATGACCCGTTTTGGCTTCAAACCCAGTTCGAGAAAATTAAATCCCAGTCCGTCCTGGATGAAGTGATAAAAAAACATCAGCTTCAAGATGTCTGGACCAAACGGTACAATCTCGAACAAAAACTTCGGACCGAAGAAGTGCGAAAGATGCTTCAGAAAAAAATCCGGTTAAGCCAGCCTCGCAATACCAGTTTGATTGAAATCGAAGTTTTTAGTGAAAACAAAGATGAGGCGGCCACTCTGGCCAATGCCGTGGCCGATTCCTATCGCGATACCCGGACCAAACAACGCAAAGAGCTGCGTTCGGACGGGGTGGAAAAGCTCAAAGAACAGCTGAAACTGAAGGATCTGGAAGTGCTGCGGGCGCAGGCCGTTATCAACCAGATGCGTTTTAGCAATAATATTCCTGACATCATGGATGGGCTGCAAGGCACCATCACCTTGCGAACTGAAACATTGCGGCAGCTTGAACAACAAAAAAACCAGGCTGATTTCGAACTTCTGACTTTTAGCTCCCTTCTCAAAAAGCTGAAGGCACTGACACCCGAGGAACGCAGAATCTCGATGGTCACAGCCTACCCTGATCCGCAACTCTCATCTTTGTCCGAAACACTGGCGCTCAACTCTCAGCGTCTGACAGGAATGATGCAGGATCTGACAGAGGAGAATCCTGAGGTGAAACGACTTCTGGCGGTTTATAAGAAGACCGAGGAGCTGGTCAATGAGAAGATCAGCGGAATGATGATCGGTTTGGAAACCAAGGTTCAATATCAGAGAGAACGTTTCGAGACTATCGAGGCCAAGGTAAGAAATGCCGAAGCTGACGACATTAGGTTCGCAGCAATATACCGGCCTTACTTCGATGCTAAGCGCCATCTGGAAGGACTACAAAGAGTCCGGGACGGCATCAATCTTCGTATCGAACAGGAATTATTGGACTTGAGCCTTCCTACAACCGGGATCGTGACCGTCTGGGATAAAGCAGAGCCAGCACTCCAGCCGGAGTACCCAAAGATTCCAAAAAACATCGCACTCGGTGCCATCGTAGGTTTGATCGTCGGCGTGGGGCTGGCGTTCTTCATCGAGTATCTGGACACCAGTGTCAAGACCATCGACGATGTGGAACGTGCGCTTCAGGCACCGGTTCTCGGTGTTATTCCGCAGAATGTCGGATCTCTCCTGGATGAAGGGCCGGAGAGTCCTCATGCCGAAGCTTATCGCGTGCTCCGCACCAACGTGTTGTTCTCCCGGAAGAACAATGCCTTGACCACCTTGACGGTCATCAGCGGTGGTGCCGGCGAAGGCAAATCCACCACGCTCTTTAACCTCGCGGTCATTTTTGCGCAAAATGGACACCGCGTGTTGCTGGTCGATTCCGATTTGCGTCGACCGAGCATCCACAAGATTCTTCAGCTTTCAAATTCTATCGGTCTGACGAATCTGCTGCTCAAGCAAAACACGATTGAAGAAGTGATCCAAACCACCACGCTGCCGACTCTCGACTTCCTGCCCAGCGGCAAACTGCCGAGCAGTTCAATGGGCATCCTGAGTTCTTTGCAAATGAAAGAGCTCATCCGTGATTTGAAGTCCAGATATGATTTTGTATTCCTGGATTCTCCGCCCATCATGGGCGTCAGTGATGCTTCCATTCTGGCCAGCGAAGTGGACATGGTGCTGCAAGTGATCCAGTACCGACGGTACCCGCAACCGATGACCATCCGTGCCAAACAGATGATTCTGAAAGTGGGCGGAAATCTTCTCGGAATTGTGTTGAACAACATCAATATGAGTCAGGACGAAAACTACTATTATTACAGTGGTTATTATCACGACTATTATTCCAAGCAGGACGAGGAAGAAGGCGACAAAAAATCCAAAGCCGCAAAAAAAGTGGCCAAAGATCAGGCCAAATTGGAAATCAAAGGAAAGTTTTAACGGACTCAGCTATGCTTTTTACGATCATCAAAAGACTGACAGCTGTTTGGGTTGCTGGAGCGGCATTGTTTCTGGGCGGCTGTGAGACGACCAATCTCTCACAGGGGAAGGCCCCTTCCCCCGGAGATTCCACCTTTCATGCGGCCGACTCTGATCGGTTGCAAAAAGGGGATTTGATTCGGATTGAATTCTCTGAAACAACCCGGAATCTGACTCCGCACGAAGAAGTCATCAAAGACGACGGAACTATTTTCCTTAATCTTGTAGGAAGCATCACCGCCGCCGGAAAAACCCCGGGAGAACTACAGAAAGAAATTCGGGAAAAATATCTGAAGTATTATAAACAGCTGGCCGTGGTGGTGCAGGCTCCTCAACGCTTTTTCTCAGTTGGTGGAGAGGTTAAAAGTCCCATGCGCCAGATTTACATCGGGGGCATGACCGTTGTCGGAGCAATTCAGTCTGTCGGCGATTTTACTGAATTTGCCAACAAACGAAAAGTCATGCTGACCCGCGCCAACGGACAGAACCAAGTTGTTGATTGTATCAAAGCCCGTAAAGATGCGAAGGCAGATCTCCCCGTTTATCCCGGAGATAAAATCCACGTGCCGCGAAGAACTTTTTAATGCTTCGACTGAAGATATTGTCAGGAAAACAGGCAGGCATGGAAATCATGGCCTGCCGTTTTCCTTTTGAGATCGGACGTTCTCCGGAAAACCATCATTCCTTCGATGAGCCCGGAGTTCATGCGCGCCATCTCATTTTTTCCCGGACGAAAGAGCATTTGTTGGAGTTTTCCCTTCTCCAGCCGAACGCGCTTCTTTCTGTGAACGGAAGTTCAATCGTAAAAGGTTTTATCAAGAATGGCGACCTATTTGAAATTGGCACTTTGAAGTTTCAGATCTTCTTCTCCTCCACCGTCCAGTCCGGGTACCTTGCTCGGGAGATTTTTATCTGGATGAGCTGGCTGGCAATTATTCTTTTCCAACTCTACCTGATTCGTTTCATTCAAAACTCTTGATGTTTGCAGCTTGGATCGGAGGCTTTTTTTCCGCTAATGCGCTGATGCGGGGTAGGTGTTGACACCCACCATCCCTTAAACAGAATCCGTCCATGAACAAGATTCTGGTCTTATACGATTCCAAAACGGGCAATGTCTCCAAGATGGCACAATTTGTGGCCGAAGGAGCGCTCACGGTGTCGGATACCGAAGTGCGAATCAAGACGATTGAAGAGGCCTTGGCCGGAGATGTTCTTTGGTGTGATGGACTCGCCCTTGGATCACCAACAAACATGGGATTGTTGTCGTGGAAAATGAAAAGATTCTGGGACGAAACCATGGCTGAACATTGGATGCATATTGACGGCAAGATCGGGTGCGCATTCAGTTCGGCGGGTGGCTGGGGAGGCGGAATGGAAATTGCCGCGCAATCTTTGATGACAGTGTTGATGAATTTCGGTTTTTTGGTGTTTGGAGTGACTGATTACGCTTCCCGGATGCTGACACTGCACTACGGAGCGGTCACGGCGAAGGAACCCCGCGATGAAGCCTCCCAGAACGCTTGCAGACTGCTTGGAAAGAGGTTGGCGGAATGGACTGCCGTTCTAGTTCATGGCCGTTCACAGGAGCATCCCTCGCTCAAGCTGAGTGAGCGTATGCGACCCGGTTGACGACCGTTCTGAACTTCATTTTCAGGGCGCGATTAAAAACGGGTGAGGCCGCAGACGGTGACAATTGTCAAGGTTGTGGGAGGTTCCTTGCGTTCAGGTTTTGCGCACTGCTGCGGTTCACAGAACCGCGGTCCGTCAGAGTATGCACCTGCTTTGGAAAGGAAAAAGCATGCCTCCAGCCGCAGGGCGCGATTAAAAACGGGTGAGGCCGCAGACGGTGACAATTGTCAAGGTTGTGAGAGGTTCCTTGCGTTCAGGTTTTGCGCACTGCTGCGGTTCACAGAACCGCGGTCCGTCAGAGTACGCACCTGCTTTTAATCACGCTTTCATTTTCTTTATTTTCAGATTCTTAATAAAACCGCTTGCCAAGTGATGAGTTGGACCTATAGTGCGTCCTCTTGTTCGCGGGGTGGAGCAGCCTGGTAGCTCGTCAGGCTCATAACCTGAAGGCCGCGGGTTCAAATCCCGCCCCCGCAACCAATTTACGAAAAACCCCGCATTTTGCGGGGTTTTTTTGTAAGTTTGAACCACTTCAGTTGTGAGTTGGCTTGTTCGGATCGGTTTTGTTGCTCTTGGAGGAGGTTTATCGAAGCCCGTCGAGGAGTTTTCGATCAAGATCCCAGAACTTTGGAAATTGTTGAAAATCGATGGACGATTCGACGTAATCCGATCCAGAAACTATCGGCCCGGGGAGAAGGTGTTGTTTTCGTTCAACGATATTCCAGGACGATGGAGATTGATCCGGCGCTGTTTGTAGAGAAACCCGAGCGCTTGTTTGAAAGCTTTCTTGCTGACGCCGAAGGATTGCCGGATCAGCTCGGGCGCGCTTGAGTCGTCGAAAGGGAGTTTTCCACCATTCTGTTTCAACTTTTCCAGTATCCGGTCTGTCAGTGTAGCTACCCTTTTGTAACCCGAAGCATCCAGGCTCAGATCGATTTTGCCTCCTGGCCGGAGGTTTCTGATAAATCCCTTGAGTCTCTGTCCGGGTTGCAATGGAACGCTGAGTTTATCGTGATAAAGGAGGCCGCGGTGTGCGTTTTCCACCACGGCGTTGTATCCAAGTGGTGTGCGGTCAAGGACCATGAGCTGGACCTGCTCGCCTTGTTTGTAGGGTGGGGTTTCCCTGCTGAAATGGCGGCTCAATCGTGTGGTGGCGACAATCCGTTCAGTCTTCTCATCCAGCAAAACAAAGACCACCGCCTTGTCGCCGGGATGGACCGGTTTTTCCTGTTCTCGAAACGGTAACAAAAGATCCTTCGACAATCCCCAGTTCAAAAAAGCACCCACCCGCTGGTTGATGCTCACCACGCTCAGACAGGCAAACTCGCCCACCGAACAGAGCGGAACTTCTGTGGTGGCCACCAAACGGTCCTCAGAATCCAGATAAACAAATACCTCGAGATAATCGCCTACCGAAAACTTCGAAGGCACATAACGCCTTGGGAGCAGGATTTCGCCGCTCTCACCACCGTCCAGGTAAAGGCCGGGCGGAGCATAACGAATGATAGCCAGTTGATTTCGTTTGCCGATGGTTGCCATTTGAACTTTCTCGAACGGCGATCCTATCCGCACTTCAGACTGGTGTCTTTAGAAAGGTTTTATGACCAGAAAATGGCGGCAGTCGGTGCTCCGCGTCACACGATTAAATGTCGGTTTGAGCGCTCATCCGGCACGGTTCTTCCCTCAAATTGCATCCAGATCCCTCAAATCCTCTGGTTCAGAGGCTGATTCGATCCTTTCACAGAGATGCTGAATCCGCGCCGGTTGAAAAAGGTCAAGAAGCGAGATTTTTATCGGGCGGCTTTTTCCCGAGAGAATCACGTGATCCCACTGGGCGGCCAGCATCGATTCGGAAAATTTTCTAACAAGCATGCCGCGGACCGCTGCGCGGGTGCTCGAAGGAGGTTGTGTCATCGCCAGTCTGCCGGCGGCGTCGCCTGCGGCGCTGGTCATTGAACCGGATTGCTGGAGCCCGTAAAACAGGCCCTCTTCCCTGTCCAGGCGATGATACTCAAGGTCGAGGCTTTGAACCCAGGGATCGTCCGGCTTGATTTCATTCATTGAACAAAAATCCTGGATTAAAAAAAGTTTTGCGACCCAGTCAAGCCGGTCTCGGCAAAGGCTGGAATCATTTTCAAGATCGTTGAGAACCTTTTCCCAATCAGCGATCAACCTGATTTTCCAGGGAGCGTCCAGCCGGCAGAGCTTTTGCACCAGCCGTAAGTAGGATCGTTGGACATCCACTGCGGTGGATGGCTTGTTTCCATCGAGGCGCAGGTACCATTTGAAGGCCGGATCGCGTGAAATGGATTTCAAGGTGTCCAAAGGATTCAAAATCTGCGGGCATGACGATTTTGCATCACGAGCCAGTGCTTCCAGAACCAGTGCCGTGGTTCCAACCTTGAGCACGGTGGAGAACGGCGACATGTTGGCGTCGCCGATGATCACATGAAACCGGCGATAAACCTTGGGATCGGCATGAGGCTCATCCCGGGTGTTGATGATCGGACGGCGTTGCATGGTGTCAACGCTCTGCAATTCACTGAAAAAATCGCTCCGTTGCGAAATTTGGAATTCTGATCCGATCAGGTGGTCTTCCTCTTCGATGGCGAATTTGCCGGCTCCAGCGAAAATTTGCCGGGTGATCAAAAAAGCTTGGATGTTTCCCGCCAGCAGCCCCCAGGGAATTGATCTCGGAACCAGATAGTTTTCATGGCAGCCGTAGCTGTGACCGCGGAAGTCGGTGTTGTTCTTATAAAGTCTGACGGTGCTTTTTCTCCGTTCGGAGAGGCGCCTTGCGCATTCCATCAGGATGAGGTCGCCCGCACGATCATGGGCCGCCAGTTCCTCCAGAGTGGAACATTCTGGAGTGCAATATTCGGGGTGGGCGTGATCGTTATAAAACCGGGCGCCGTTGGGGAGCACCAGGTCGCTTTTGATTTCCGCGAAACTCAGTTCCCGCTCGGAGTCCTGCGAGAAATAATTGGCTTCGTCAGTGTCCTGCCGGAGTTCCTGAACGCGAAACCCTCGGACATCCGCGTGAGGATCCTCCGCCCGGTAATCCCACTTCATGCTCACTCCCGTTTCGACGGCGCTGCGAACGAGATCGATGGATTCGGCAACGACATCGAGATCTGGATCTCCGTCACGGCTGATGCCGATCTCGGTTTCGAGGCCGAACAAAACGGGAAACTCCTTGAGGCCCATGGATGGATTAAACGATGCCCCGATGCTCAGTCCCGCCCTTCAAAGGACGAACCGGACCGAGTCTGATCACGTTTTCACCGTCCAGATCGGTCAGTTTCAACCAGTCTTCGGTGATGTCACCGGGTGGAAAAAGGTCGTTTTCACTGTATTCAAGATCGAATGCCTGCGCGAGATCTTGCCGGGTGATGGAGGTTTCCGCTTTTGTTTCAATGCTTCTCTTGATCGCCAGGCTTTTGGCCCTCTCGACAATTGCTGCAATGATGGCACCGCTTGCCAGGTCGCCCCGATACAGATGCTCTTTTCGTCCACTGCGGTAAACCACTTCGAGGAACTGGTTTTCCACGGTCTTGGAAAAATGAAGCAGCGCCATCTGCCGTGCGAGTTCCGCAGCCGGTTGTTCCAGCGGAAGCGTCTCCTTCAGATAGATGCGATAGATTTTTTCCGCACCGGCCTGGTCCGGTCGGTTGACCTTTATTTTTCTGTCAATGCGGCCGGGGCGCAATATGGCGGGATCGATGAGGTCGGCCCGGTTTGAAGCCAGAATGACGACCACATTATGCAGCGGATCCAGTCCGTCCATTTCCGTGCAGAACATCGGAACCAATGTGCTGAGGACACTGTTGACCCTGGAACCACGGCGGGTTCCAAGGATCGATTCTGCCTCGTCGATGAAAAGAAAAGCCAGTGATCCATCGGCCGCCTTTTCCCGGCATTGGGCGAAAAGATCCCGTACCTGCCGTTCCGATTCTCCCACCCACATGTTCAAGATTTCCGGCCCCTTTACGTGCAGGAAGAATTCGGGACGATCCACACCAGTTTGCTGGCGCAGCTGCTGCCGGAGGTTGTATGCGGTGGCTTTTCCCAGTAGCGTTTTGCCGCATCCGGGAGGGCCGTGGAGCAAAAATCCTTTGGGAACATGGTGCTCAAATTTTTTGAACAGCTCCTTGTGCAGAAAGGGAAGTTCAATGGTGTCGCGAATGGCCTGGACCGCCGTATCCTGCCCGCCGATGGAGTTCCACGGAAGTTCTGTCACGTTCTCAAGGGAGCGTTCAATCCGTTTGCCCATGCCGATAACTTCCAATGCCGCCCTTTGGTTCGAGTCCAGCCGGACCTCCATTCCCTGCTTTAATTTCTCCTTGGCCAATAAGGCTGAACGAAGAATCACCAACGGAGAAATACCCGCCTCCTGCCCGATGCGGAGGCGTCCATCCGACATCAATTCGTCGATGCGCACGATGGGACCGTTTTTATCGAAACCGAGGCCCTGGATCACGGCGAAGGCTTCATTCACGAGGACTCGTTGCCCGACCTGCAGGCTGGTTAACGGAGTCTGTGGATCGATCCGGCAGACATAGTCGGTGCCGCCGCAACAAACATGGCCTTTGTCCGGCTCAACCGCCGCCAGGAAGGTGCCAATCCGAAAAGCGGGAGATCGGAGTTTTTCCACGATCTGATCGAGTTTTTCAATGGCTTGCCGCGCTTGGTCGTTGACCTCTTCCAGGTCCACGATCCGGTCGCGGAGGTAAACCAGGTCCATCAGCGACGAATGTCGTGCGGGAAGTTTGCTGGCAATGACGTCGATCAGTTGAAGGGTTGAGAGCCTGTCGAGCTGTTCCCTGCTGAGCAGTTCTTCGAGTGGAATTGACTGTTCCCGGGGATCGGAAGATTCCTGGGAGTTTCCCGTGCGGCCCACGGATTTTTTTTTCGCGTCACCCATGGCACCATCTTAAACTTCCTTTCTGCTTTTGCAAACGGTTCGACCGGGCCGGAGGTGCGACTTTTTCTGTCGGTCAAAAAAAGTTGGATTTAATTGGCACCTTTGGGGAAGTTTCCTCTAATTAATTAAGGCAGTTCATGAAGCATGAACTGCCTATTCAAGAGACCAATAAACAACGAGACCTTGTTGCTTTGTTTGAATGCGTCCCCTTGATAATATTCCAGGGGCAAACGTATTAGGACCGCTGCGTTCAACCGCCGGATGCGGAAAACCGCACGTCCGGTGGTGTGGGAGGGCGTCGGGGCGAAATCCCCGGCGCTCCACCCGATCATACTCCAAATGCAGACCACCGTTCGTTGTCAGACTCTGATTCGGTTTTTCCGGTGTTCATCCGGGAAAGAATGTTAGAGTCTGACGTCGTCTCCTACAAATGTGGCCTGAATTTAGGTGTCAGCCTCACCATTTACACTTCTTTGCTTGGATATACTGGACGGAATCAGCAAAAAATTGACCGACAGAAAAACTCGCACGCCCGGGCCGGAGTCGGGCGTTCCTTTTGCGGTCTGCGAATGATGCAGGAGCGCAGTATTCAGCGAAATTCCAACGGGTCAGTCCGGGAATGCCGCATCCTGAATTTTACGAAATCGTCCATTTTGGTGAAATGGAAATAAATATTGGATTCCAATACTTTTTCAAAGGTGACGCCAGGTTCTTTTCCGTAACAATGACCCGGCCAGACACGTGTCGTTGCCGGGATCAGAGTTCGCAAGCGTTGAAAACTTTCAAACATCTGAATTGGTGAACCTCCCGGCAGATCGCAGATCCCGCATCCTTCCACGAAGAGTGTGTCACCCGTAAAAATATCATGATCGAGCTGAAAGCATGTGCCGCCTGCGGTGTGGCCCGGAGTTAAAAGCGGTAGTACTCCGGTTTCACCAATTTTGATGACTGTTCCATCCCCAATCACTTGATGGCCCGTCAGATTTAATCCGTTGGTTGAGGCTTCGATCTGGCTTATCCAGACCTTGGGCTGAAAGAGTTGGACCAACGGTTCCATCAGATCGACATGGTCGAAGTGTGAGTGGGTCAACAAAATCGCCTTCAAGTCAGCGTTTTGACTCTTCAATTGAGAAACGATGGAATCCAGCTCGAAGGCGGGATCGACCAGGGCGGCGTACCGCGTTTTCTGGTCCACGATGAGGTAGCAATAATTTCTGAACTGACCTTTCGCAACTTTTATGGGTGTGACCGAATACATGGTGTTCCCGCCAGCATGGCAAATATCCGAAGCTCAACCATTGAGCGGGAGAATTGGAGCTGATTCCACCCACGAAAACCAGTGCGAAGAGTTTTATCCTGCTGTGGAAGTGTCCCGGAATTTCAAGGCCACTGTTAAGTTTCCCCCCTCTTCCTAACGTTTTTGATCGCACCCTTAGCCGTATCTATTCAGTTGGAAAAACCATCGCCCTCACCCTAACCCTCTCCCACGGGGCCCCCGGGGAGAGGGAACGATTCTACTCCGCGTTGGATTTGCAACTGGACGGTGAGCGTGATCCTGCGGGCGGAAACGCCTCCCTCGCCCCTTGGGAGGGCTGGGGGTGAGGGGGCCCGAAGGCTCCAACTGCATCGATACGGCTTAGCCGCTTAGCCCGTCTCACCAGCATGACCGGACGCACCGGGATATTGTTGCGGGTGTGGTTACTCATCACTTTTTCGTTGCTTTGAAATCGGAGAAGACAGGATCTTGAGCCGGCTGAGATCCTGTGGCGTCTTTGAAACCGAACGCATGGGACTTCACAAAATCAATCCGGAAAGCAATGCAATGCCTCTCTCTCTGGAACAAATTTTCGAAACTGTCCGGGCCAATGTGCAGAAGGTGCTTTTTGACGTGGACCCTTCGTTGATCACAATGGATGTCAGCCTCACCGATCTGGGGGCGAACTCCATCGATCGGGTGGAGGTTGCCATGTATTCCATGGAAGACCTCAAGGTGAACGTGCCCCGCCAGCAACTGGCGGCGGTCGAGAATCTTCGCGGATTGGTGGATTTGCTCCATAAAAACTCCGCCTAACCCGCCAGTTCTCCCCGATGAAAAGAGCTATCAACCGGGTGGCGGTCACAGGTCTCGGAGTTTGTTCAGCCATCGGGTCCGGCCTGGATCTTTTTTCGGCCGGATTAAAGTCTGGAAAAAGCAACTTTTCCACAACCCAGATTTCGCCCCGCGAACATGGTTCGTTCCGGATCACCGCGTCCATCAACGATTGTTCCTGGCCGGACTGGCTGGAATTCTTTCGCGAACGAAACCCACTTCTGGTTTCGCGGGCGCGCAAAATATTCAACAACGCACCGGATTCCGCGAGGATCAGCGCTCGCAGTGCGATGGAAGCATTGCTGCATCGCGGCATGGACGGCGGATTTCACCAGTCTGAATCGACTGGGATCATTGTCGCTGGAAGCAACCTTCACCAAGAATTCTGCGCACTGAACCAGGTGAAATTTCAAACAAACTCCGGGTCCATCAATCCACGTTACGC
>Ga0163152_10003098_pt1 | contig 22131 bp, 16 predicted proteins | sample OliLakLV19MP8IB2_FD_148635 | JGI IMG/M metagenome (GOLD analysis project Ga0163152, IMG submission 148635) | Freshwater microbial mat bacterial communities from Lake Vanda, McMurdo Dry Valleys, Antarctica - Oligotrophic Lake LV.19.MP8.IB-2 | ecosystem: Environmental > Aquatic > Freshwater >...
AACGCCGCCTTGGCCACCGGAACCACCAGTCACTTGGGGAGGAACCAATCCTAGAACGGAAACGCCTTCCAAACCTTGGGCGAAGGTGTTGGGATCAACTTTGAAAACCTTTGTGTAAAGCGGTGTTGCTTCGGGTGGTTTGGGAGAGAACACGATGCCGTAATCTTCAACGGTATAACGAATAGGTTGTTCAGAAACTCGTACAAGGACTTCAAGCAGATCTCCAAGGCGCATGTCGGTCAAAGGCGGTGATACCAAAATGTTGACAGTATTAAAATCGACGGGGGGAGCGGCTTGAACGGTTGGAAAGGCACCGGAAGCCAAGGCGTTCGGATCAATTGCTATTTGGGTTGCTTCAACGTGAGAGCTGAGAAGAAAATTGATACCAATGTGATCCGGATCCCTTTTCCTGGTTTCTTCGCGCAAAAGTTTGAGCACTTCCGGGAGGGGAAGGCCATCATAAGTGACCTCATTCAAGCGGATGCGGTCGAGTTTGGCGAAAATCTCCTGTCTTCCGCGGCTGGTGTAAATCAGGTTGGTTTTGGCCATCGCGTTAGGAATCGCTAGAGACTCTCTTTTCAAAGATGGACTCCAAGCTTTCTCGACTTCGACCAAGGCTGTTTTGACCGCTGTTTCGCGAGCCCTGATCTCGACGGCGTATCGTGATTCTTTGATCAGGTTCAAATAGTAATATGCAGCCTGATTATTGGCGTCCTGTTTGATGACCTGTTTAAGCTTTGCTTCCGCTTCGTCCAATTTGCCGGCTTCAAAAAGCAATTTGGCATCCTGAACGGTGGTGGCGTTCTGAATTTTTTCCCGTTGAATTTCTGGCAGGGTGGCGACCACTTCCGGGCTTGGCACTGTACCACGGCGCGCTGCCATGGCCTTGTCATTTTCACGTTTTAATTTCAGCGAGCCCTCGTTTTTAGGATCAACTTTCAGAGCGCGGGAAACTTCCGTGTCGGCCTCGGTGAGATCGCCCCGCTTCTGGGCTTTGCGGGCGAGTTGCAAGCGCGTGGCGACAACTCCGTCAATGATCTGTTTTTTTTGGGCTTCAACCTTTTCCTCACCCATTCCCACCCTTGGAAAAAGTGCCAGACCATCCTCGTAGAGTTTGGCAGCTTCAAAAAACTGACCTTTTTTCTGAGCGGTTTGTGCGTCGCTCAATTTGATCTGCAATAAATGAATGGCTTCCTGTCGGCGAACCGCTTCAGCTTCAGCTGCTTCGAACGCGCTTGACTGCGCCTGAAGCAAATTGGCTGACAACATTAGAACCACTATACCAAGCGTAAGAGGAGCTGCTTTGACCATGGGATTTATTCTGTTAAAGAAACGCATACGAACTTAAGGCGCGCCGGTCCATCGGATAGTTGTTGGTTTTTGGTTAGAATTGGCGAGAACTCTAACTTCATTCCTTGTTAAGGCAATAACTTTGTAAGAGTCACCACCAAAAGTGAGAATATCATTCACACGCACGTCCTTCATGGTTTTCGACTCAGGATCGTAACGTAAATCTGCCGCGTATCCGTTCGTCCGGACGTAAGGATTATTTTTCGAGACGAGAACTTTTTCGCGAGTGTCCGCCAACTCGATCAACAAGTCGTTGGTTTCTGACTGAGAACCCCGCGCTTCGCGCAAAACAAAGAGTTTGTTGGTGCTGTTCATGTCTGCGTATTGGGCCGTCTTGGGGACAGGGAATTTTTGAAGAGCTTCCTGAACGACGCCCAGATGGAAAGTGCCACTCGGCAATATTTTCTCAAAACTGATCACCATCCTTAACGGGTAAATTTTCAGGATTTTGACTATATCTGCATCGTTGGAGGTAGGAATAACGAATATTTCCCCGTCGTAGCGCTGTTTCCAAGTAACCGGATTGAAAACATTATGATCCCCTGAAAATGAAAAGGTGGCGGGGGTTTTCTCTTTTTGCATGGCGGCCATGTTGGTTGAAAGGTCGGCCGGCTTATAAGCCTTCGGTGTTACCGCACCGACATCCAGGGCGCTGAGTTGTTCTTTTGCCCTGGAAGTTGCCAGCGGCAGCCAGGCGGCGGCTCCAGCCAAGCCCAATAGAACAACAATCAGAATGATTTTCTCGTAATGTCTCTTTAAAAAATCCATGTAAAAACCTTGGAGCTATTTGGTGGGTTTCAAACGCACCACATCCAGCAGCAGCGTTATACGCAATAGTTTTTCGGAAAACAGCGTGGTGGGAGGAGTGTTGGTGGGTGCCCGGGCAACCCCCGGCATAAACAAAGGCGTCACCGGCGCTGGCGCAGTCATGGGTCGGGTTCCGCTCCGGTTGAGACCATAACGGCTTCGCATCTGCGCTTCTGCGCTCGGCTCACGTTGTTGCGGTTGAAATGCCGGGCTTGCTCCGAACTGGGTGGGAGGAGCGCCGGGGACCGGAATCTCAAAAGCCGGCCCCATGTCCGGAGCCTGCTGGACCGTGATATTCTTAATGATAAAACAGTTTGAAGAACGGACCATTCCCTCTAACACCGAGGCGAGCTGACCGCTGAAACCGTAAAAACTCAGTTGGTATGGAGTGCGGATGATCATGTTGTTCGTCTGCGGCAAAAGCTGGACATAGTCATTGGCACCGAGTGATTGATTCTGATCATCACGCGCCAGTGGAACCCGCTGCATGGTGTCAATGCGGTTTATTTTCGCCTGGAAAAGGACATTGAAGAGGGCCTTAATTTCAGCGAGTTGATACACCCAGATATCCACGCTGCCCGGAGCGAACTGACGTCCACGTCTCGGGACGGTAAAGCCAAACGAAAATCCTTCAGGGTAGGCTACTGCCGAGTTGACTGCTCCCCTTTCCAGTTCGTTGATGACACTCTCGAGCATTTGTTTAAAGGTTCGCTCGTCCTGAGAAGGATAAGGAGGTATCGAAACAAAATCAGCCTTGGCCTGATTTGCAAACTGCTTAATGCGTTGTTCGTCCTTCTTAATTTCTCCGACATTGTCGAGCTCAGGAGTACCGGGGTGAGGATCCATCTCCTGAATACGACGGAGCTCGGCTATTTGATCATTCAGCGTTCGATCGACTGTGTCGTTTTCCTGAATCTGCGTATAAAGGAAAAATCCGGCACCTGCCATCATTACCAGTGCTACCGCTGCGCCGATGACAAACAATAAATTACGTTTAATCCACTCCATACATCTAGAATTTCACCGGGCGGGCCAGCTTCAAAGTTAACGGGAAGGAAAAGGCGGCTGGAACAGCATCATCGGTGATGGTGCCGAACGTGTTAGTGGTGAAAAGGCCACTACTTTTCAGCTCGTCGCGGAGATTGTAAATGAGATCGTCCCGGGCTGTCACTGATTTGGAGGTGGTTATGGCCCGGCAGACGATGTTGATACTACCGGCATCGGTTGATGAAGGGGATTCCGCCGTCGAACCGTCACCTTCCGTGGTGGCAGTGTTCCGGCGGAGTCCGTATCTCCGCATGATGGCGGCGTCGACTTCAGAATTTCCCGAGCCACTGCTGCCGCCGGAAGAGCTGTCGGCTGAAGCGATGGTCACTCCTGCGGGTCCGACAGGAGCGAAAGACTCGAACCAGATGCCGACGGATATCGGGCTCTTGGATTGTTGGGCGGTTTTGATTTCAGTCTGGCGCAGTACTTTTTTCAGACTCAGCACAATTTCGGGCCAATAATACTTTTGTTGCGCCAGCTCGGTGAGATTGGTGGCTTCGTTGATCACGGCATTGAGCTGCTCCTTCGCGCTGGTCAGATCTTTTTCCTTAGCGGTCAGAGGATCTATCTGAGATTGAATCTCAGAAACTTTCGCGTTCTTCACAGCCGCGAGGCGGTTGAAGAGAAAGCCAAGAGCGAGAACCACCAGCGCGAGACTGAAAACAGCCGCGAGAAGGAAAGGTTTTTTCTGGGAAAATTCCTGTCGCTGAAGCGAGCTTTTCGGCATCAGGTTTAATTCCACCGGGCAATGAGCCAGATTTCGAAGCGCGAGACCGATGACCTCGCCGAAGGCATGCGCGACCTTGGCCAATTCATCAATGTTCAAGGCCGGAGCAACTTGAATGTTCCGGAACGGGTTGAAATAATCGACCGTCACGTTGAGTTTTTCGGCGAAAAACTGAGCGGTGTAAGGCATGATGGAACCGCCGCCGGAAAGAAACAGACGCTGCGGAGCACCACCACCCTGCTGCCCGCGATAAAATTGAACTGTTTGGTTGACCTGGATATGCAGCCGGGTCATGACCTGCCGGGCGATTTTTGAAATGGCCGCCTGATGCGGATTCTCTGGTTCTTCGTAAGCTCCGCCGAGACTGACAAATCCTTCTTCTATCTTGATCCGCTCGGCTTCCGCAAACGGGAGTTTGGCCTCGGAGGCAAAATCCTGGGTGATGGCGTTGGAGCCGATATTGATGCTCCGCGAATAAACCTTGCCCTTTTCAAAAAACAGGAGGTTTGAAGTTTTCGCCCCGATATCCAGAAGCATGGTGCAGCCCTCCAGATCCCCGTAATTATAACGGAAGGCGTTGCAGAGAGCGGCGGGGGAAACATCCACGAGCTGGAGACGGACGGCGGCAGCGTCACCAACCTTGAACAAACCTTCCACAACCTCCTTCTTGATGGCCACGAGGAGGACTTCAAGTTCGCCGGTGGGGGATGTGCCAAGGATTTGATAATCCCAGACAACCTCCTCCAGGGGGAAAGGCACATTCTGCTGTGCTTCGTACTGGATGATCTGTGTGACCTTGGAAGTGTCAACCGGAGGCAGCTTGACAAACTTTGAGAAGACATGGAAGCCGGGTGCGCAGACATTCACATTGCGCGACGACCAGCTTTTGCTCGCCAGCAGTTCCTGCAACCCTTTCAAGATCGCCGCTTCACGCGTCGATTCCTGCGCCCCCTCCGCTCCAAGAGCTTTGACGGCATATTGTTTCAGGCGCAGCCCACCGCTTTCGTTTGGCTCAAACTCGGCCAGCTTCAGAGTCCCGGCTCCAAAATCAACCGCTAAAAATGATTTCGAACTTAACATTCGTACAACTTAAAATTTTCGACCGCACCGACAATTCACTCCCCTCCAGTGTGGTGTGAGAGGAAGTCCGTGCTGGTTACTTAAAATCCAGCCATCGGTCAAACACAAAATCGAAACTTTGCTCATTTCGGGCTCGAAAGATTCAATTTGAATCTTTTATGCGATTTTTTTCCTGAAATACGCGATCGTCTCCTTCAAACCATCCTGGAGGTTTATCCCGGGTTCCCAACCCAAAAGCTTTCTCGCACGCGTGATGTCCGGCTTCCTTTGCTTCGGGTCGTCCTGTGGGAGTTTTTTGAAGGTGATTTTGCTTTTTGACCCGGTGGCCTCAATGATCTGGCGGGCAAATTCCAGCATGGTCAGTTCATGCGGATTGCCGATGTTCACCGGTTCGTTGGTCTTGCTCATCATGAGGCGGTGAATACCCTCGATCAAATCGGCGCAATAACAAAAGCTACGTGTCTGGCTGCCGTCACCGAAAACCGTGAGCGGTTTGCCTTCCAGGGCCTGAGAGATGAATGCAGGCACCACACGACCGTCCTTGAGACGCATCCGAGGGCCGTATGTGTTGAAGATCCGCACCATTTTGGTGTCCACTTGGTGCTCCCGGTGATAAGCCATGGTCATGGCTTCCGCAAATCGTTTGGCCTCGTCATAACAACCCCGCGGACCAATGGTGTTGACGTTTCCCCAATAATCTTCGCGCTGCGGATGAACGAGAGGATCGCCGTAGATTTCCGAAGTTGATGCCAGCAGGAATTTGGCCCCTTTGGTCTTGGCCAGTCCCAGGGCCTTGTGAGTTCCCAGCGATCCCACCTTCAAGGTCTGGATGGGAAGTTCCAAATAGTCGATCGGACTCGCGGGGGAGGCAAAGTGCCACACATAGTCAACCGGACTATCGAGAAACAAAAACTCGGTGACGTCCTGTTCCACGAACCGGAATTTTGAATTTCCAGCAAGATGCGAAATATTATCAACACTGCCGGTCACAAAATTATCGATGCCAATGACTGAATGCCCCCTGGCAATCAAATAGTCCGTCAGATGAGATCCCAGAAAACCCGCTGCACCCGTGACCACAGAAATAGGGTTCCTCGAAGAGGTCGGCCCGCTTTTTTTCGCCATATAATGATTGATTACCTGGCACCTTTGGCCAGAAGAACGACCGGGATTGTGCGCCAAAGGATTTTGCAATCAAGCCACAAAGACCAATTATCGATATATTCAAGGTCCAGCTTCACCCATTCCCCGAAATCATTGATGTTGTTCCGTCCGCTCACCTGCCAGAGGCAGGTCAAACCAGGTTTTACACTCAGCCGCCGGCGATGGGCGAAGTCGCCGAATTTCTTGACCTCCTCCACCGGTAGGGGACGCGGGCCGACCAGGCTCATATCCCCTTTGAGCACGTTGAACAATTGCGGAAGCTCATCGAGGCTCGAGCGCCGCAGCCAGCGCCCGACCGGGGTTACCCGGGGGTCATTGGTCAGTTTGAAAACCGGGCCCGACATCTCATTGAGGGCGGCAAACTCATGCTTTCGCTGTTCCGCATCGGTCACCATGGACCGAAATTTATACATGATGAAGGGTTCGCCGTTGAGACCGCTGCGGCGCTGGCAGAACAAGACCGGACCACGCGAACCGAGGCGGATGGCGACGGCGCAAAATAAAAGTAGTGGAGACAAAAACAGCACCAAGACCAGGGCTCCCACCCGGTCCATGATCTGTTTTGCAATACCCTGCCAGGAGGCGTCAGGGCCGGAGCGGAAAACCAAAACCGGCTTTCCGTAAAAATCATCAATGGAAGTCCTGGAGATCTGGGTGCGGAAAAAATCGGCTATCAACCAGGTTTCAACCCCTTCCAGTTCACAGGCTTGAACAACTTTTTCCAATTGGCTCATGACCGTGTGATTCGCGTTGAGCACAACTCCGTTCACCGAATGTTCATGAATAAACTCAACCATTTGTTCGACGCTTGTCTCGTTCAAGTCGATTTCCATGACAATTTCCACCCCGCTCCAATCGTGGCTTCCAAGATCTTCCCGCAATTTGGCGGTGTCCTTTTTCAGACCGGCAAGGATCAATCGTTTGGGCTGACGGCGAATGACCTTGTAACGAACCAGAGCGCGTGTCCCCTCTTCTTTGAGCAACATGAGGGTAAGGCTGACAAAACCAAAAAGGATGATCACCGACCTGGACTGTTTCTGTTCCTTGATCCGGAAGAGGAACACCGTGAGGATGATGGCCAGGGTGACGATCAGGCAAGATTTGCAAAGCACCCAGAGCACCCTTTGCCGTGAACTGATCAGTTTCCTGTTGTAATACCCCTGAAATTCCAACACCAGGGGAACAATCGGGATGATGATCAGAAGCATCCAGACATACGGTGCAAAGGCCCCGATATTAGCCGAACCGCCAAATATCTCCAGCTTCCAGTGGGTTCTCCAGAAGTATGCGATGTAAAACGCAATGCCGAAAATGCTGGCGTCCACCAGCTTCTGCAACTGTGTCTGTATTTGTCGGTGCTTCCGCAACATGGTTGGTTAGAATCCGAAAGTGATAACAAGGAAGCACGCCGGGGGCAATACCGGGATAGATCCCCGGATCCCCGGCATTCCAAGCGGAGCTTCAATCGTCAATCCTTCTCCGCAGAAACAAGTTTTCCTTTCGCCAGGTCTGATGGCCACGCGGTCTGGAATTCCGGCACCGTTAAGGAAATGAAGCTTTTCATGCGATCAAACGTTTTATCCTCATTGCCGGGCAGGCAGACTGAAAAAAAACTGATGTAGGCCCACCGGTCGAGAATTCCCTTGGTCAACAGGTCGCGTGCGAGCCATAGAACTCGTTCGGAATGTTTTGCAGTCACCAGATTTTCAGCCACGAACCAGAAGACGTAGTTCCCTTTGATCGTGATCGGTTTGCCCTGCTTGTCCTTGGTCTGGAGCGAGGCGGTGAAACGCATGGCGGGCAGCTGGCATGGAAACGGTTTCGAAAACGGAATATAAACCAGCTCCTGCTTTTCGATCGCCCACCCCTGCCCCACGAGGCAAAACTCAGGTTTATGGATGCTGGTGCGGTCCAGCCCCATGAGAACGACCGATGAGTCGATCCAGAAATGGTCAGGGGCGGTATATCGCCGTTTGCCGTAAAGCGTGTCCTTGGGCAAGGCGCTGAGTTCCTGGGTCGATACGGGAACGGGCGACGACTTGAATCCTGGAACTTGCGCGGGCAGGGAAACAGAAAGATTTGTCACAACCTTGCCGTCCTGATCGAAAAGAGGCGTGTTTCCCAGCTTCACCCCCGGCTCGGAAAGTTTTTGCCTGCCTTGCAGTCGGCTGAGGAAGAGCGCGGAGGAGATCATCATCACCAGCGAGACGGCCGCCACGATCATTTTGGTTCTGGAATTGGTCATGCCTCTCTCCCCGCTTTCTTCGCGCGTTTTTGAAAATAACTCCCCAGCAAAAGCACGCATGCAATGGAAATCGCGTAAGTCACAAAACCAAACCACTCATGCACAAATTCAGCCGCTTCGTTGTTGATCGCCTTGGCGGTGATGACGATGGCCAGAAGGCGGAGCACGTTGCATCCAACCGCAAGCGGGATGGTGGAGAAAATGATGGTGGAACGTGCCAGGACACCCTTGAAGGTCACCATCGAATAAATCGTGGTCAGGGCCAGCAGCGAAATCAGGCTGCGGATGCCGCTACACGCGGCCGCGACTTCATAGTTGAAAGCCCCGTTGGGATCGGAAATCTGGGTTCCTTGCATGACCAGGTCCACCCCCAACAGCTGGAGGATGTGAAACGAAACCTTTGTGGAAAAAATCCGGAGTGGAAGTGTGAGCCCGTCGGTCAGCGATCCCACCGGAATGCAAAAGGCAAAAAGCACCAGCGGGAAAAAAAGCGCCTTGAACCAGCCAACCCCCCATACCAGGCCAAACAAGCTCCATAAACCGAGGAAAAACGCGATGATGGAGAGGCGTGGCTGCTGGACCGCGAACCCGACGCAATGAAGCAGGATCGCCAGGCCGAGAAGAAAAACACCGGGGATCCAGGCGGTTTGGGGCAGCCGGAGCAATTCGGCGCGTTTCCACCAAATCAGGGCCACGACGACAAACGGGATGAGATTCCCATGCCCGTCGTCGGAATCTGGGCGGTTGTAAATTTCATACATCCATCGAAAAATCGACGGTGAATCGATGTAACCGAAGGTGGAATTGCCAAGAAAATGAAACAAAGCAACCCATGCCACGATCAAAACCAGGAAAAACCTCTTGTCGGTCAAAGCTTGAAGAAAGGCACTGAGCTCTTCGCGAAAAGGAGGCGAAGCAGGTGTTGGGGCGGCGTTTTCCTTGGATATCATGCGTAAATTCAGACAGCAAACATTCCACACATGCACGAAGTAATTCAAACGAAAAAAAATGTGACTTGGGAGCGCTTTCCAATACCATCCACCGCTTTCATTCATGCATGGACCAACAATAGTTCTCGATGGAACCTGGCTCGGACGGCGCAAGACCGGCAATGAAACCTATATCCGGGGTTTGATTGAAGGCTGGGAACAGACCGGAACGGACGATTTTCAAATCAAGATTCTTCATCACGAAAATTTTTCTCCTCCGACGGCTACCAAGCTGGATTGGAAAAAAATCAGGCTGGGAAATTTTCTGCAACGCAATTTCCTGACCATACCGGGCGAGTTGAAGAAACTGCACAGCGACCTCTACCACGCCACCTATTGGACACGCTTTTGGGATTCCGACGCCAAGGTGATCACGGTGCATGACATCTCATTCGTCACTTTCCCTGAAAGCTACCGGCGTCACGATGCATTTCTCTTTTCCAAACTGGGTGAATGGTCCTCAAAAAGATCAAATCTTGTAATCACCGTTTCCGAGTTTAGCAAAAGTGAAATATGCCGGCATTGGCGGATTGATCCGGACCGGGTGGTGGTAACCTATGAAGGACTCGACTCCATTTTCCGTCCTGAAACCAGGTCCCGCACTCCCGGAGATTATATTCTTTACGTCGGCAACCTGCATCCGCGCAAAAACCTGGTCCGCCTGCTCAAGGCTTTTGTCCTGCTCCGCAGGCAGGAAAAGTGCGACATCAAACTGAAAGTTGTCGGTCAAACGGCGTGGGCTTATGACGACATCTTCGAAACGGTGCGCGAGAACAAGATGGAAGACCTGGTGCAGTTCACCGGGTACGTCAGCAGCGAGGAATTGGTCAGGCTTTATCAGAACGCCACCGTGGCCGTTTATCCATCATTGTATGAAGGGTTTGGTTTTCCGGTGTTGGAGGCGATGGGATGCGGAGCGCCAGTGGTGACCTCGAACACCACTTCAATCCCCGAGGTCGCCGGCGAAGCCTGTCTGCTGGTCGATCCGAAATCGGTGGAGGCAATTGCCGCCGGAATGTGGAAGGTGATTGCATCCGAAAGCCTGCAACAAAAAATGCGCTCAGACGGACTGGATCGGGCAAAAAAGTTTACCTGGCGGGAGTGCGCGGCGCAGACTCTTCAGGCCTATCGCAAGGCCCTCACGTTCTAGGAAAAGGCAAACCCGCTCTGAACAGACTCCCTAAAATAAGTCCAGAGCTCCCTGTTCATGCCGAAAAATATGCTTCAGGTCAGTGAGCGAAAAAGCGCCTCGTATTCGTCGGTGATTTTTTCCCAAGTGAACCGTTCCCGGATGCGTCCTGGCGCGAGCTGGCGGAACTGCCCGGCCTGTTTTTCGTCCGCCTCAATTTTCTGCATCCTCACCGAAAGATCAGCGGAATTTTTTTCGTAAAGGATGCCGTACTTTCCATTTTCCAGGACTTCGGAGTTGAAAGGTGTGTTTAGTGCCAGAACCAGATTGCCAAACCCGAGCGCCTTGAGAATCGAAGGATTGATCCCTCCGAACTGGTGGCCGTGCAGATATCCGTAACAGTGGCAGTGCAGCTCCTTGATATGGCCAGGTTTCGATATGTGGCCGGTGAATTTGACGCGGTCGTTGCCGATGGCCTTGAGCTTGTCCAGAAACTGGCGCTCAATGGTGTTGCCGACATAATCGGCCCCGCCGGCGATGACTAGCCACTTTCTGGAACCTGACTTCACAAAAGCTTCGACGATCAGATCGGCGTTGTTGTCCGGGATCAACCGGCTGGCGATCAGGTAATAACCCCTGCTCTCCAGTCCGTAATCCTGCAACACCTCTGGACGTGTCGAAGTTTCGATGTTGGCACCATAAGCGATATAAACCGAATCGATACCAAATTCGCGGGCGTAGAGCCGGTGCATTTCATCGGCATCGGTCACGATCTCATCGTAAAATTTCGTGCCGAAACGTGCGGAGTTTTTAAAAAAACTTTTTGCCACCTTGTTCCATTTCGGCCTGAGCCATTCCATGCCGTCCACATTGAGAATAGATTTCTTGCCAAGAACACGAGGGATGATTCCGAAGAAGCCGTTGGCGGCGTTGACGACAAAAATAATGTCGAAGGACCGAAAACTGGCGTCGAGGATGGAGAATCCGGTGTGGGAAAGTGTGCTGAGAAATTTATGTTCGATGCTGGGCAGGTATCGCATGCGCATGCCGAGATGCTCCTCAGGCCTTTCGGTGAACAGGGCTTTCCGGCAATAAATGGTGATCTCGTGCCCACGTTTGACCAAGCGCGGAGCTAACTCGCCAATGAAGGTCTCGTAACCGCTGTATGTGGATGGAAGCCCCCGGATTCCAAGGATGGCGATCTTCATGATGCATTTCCCTGCGAGTTGTCGATCAAGGCTTTCCAGGACTCCGGAAGATTGCGCATGACCTCGATATCCTTGAACGGCTTTCCCTTGCGCGGACCTTTTTGTTGAACCCATGACGCCATTTTCCGGATCCCTTCCTCCAGCGGAACGTTTTTGATCAAATCCCCAAACACCGCCTTGACCTTGTCATGGCTCGAGTAGGCATGAACAACCTCGTTGCGGGCGGGAAGGAATCTGAGGTCCGGCTCTTTGCCCAATATTTTGGCCACGGTATGGGCGAGGTCAACCACGGTATAAGGCAGGTCGGCCCCCACGTTAAAAACCTGATTCATGGCATCCGGACGTTTGACGCTCTCGGCAATGATGGGGGCCACGTCCGAAATATAACTGAAAGCCCGGGTTTGTTTGCCGTCGCCGAAGAGGGTCATGGGCAGATCCTGGAGCAGCTGGTTCATGAAGATGCCGATGACATTTCGATAAGGGTCACCGATGTTCTGACCTTCCCCGTAAACATTGTGCGGTCTGAAGACGATGTAATTCAGCCCGAACATTTCATGCGCCTCACGGAGATCGAGTTCAACCGCATACTTTGCGATCCCGTAAGGATCCTCGGGCTGCGGTGTCGCAAGCTCGTGCATCGGAAGCTGGTTTCTCCCGTAAACCGCGATGGATGAGGTGAAGACAAAGCAGCGCACTTTCCCGCTGTTCACCGCAGCATTGATCAGGTTGATGCTGCCGAGAAGATTATTTGTGTAATTAAAACTCTTGATAAAGTGGCTCAATCCCTCGGCGGCATAGGCGGCGAGGTGAAAAACGTAATCGAACGCATGTTTTTCAAACAATCGCCCCACCAGGGTGACATCATTGATCGACCCCTCCACAAACTCCGCCCCTTGCGGCACATTGTCCTCGAATCCGCCGCTCAAGTCGTCCATGGCAATAACGCGGTGGCCGCGGTTTAGCAACTCGCGCGCCACATGAGATCCAATAAAACCGGCGGCGCCGGTGACTAGACTTGTAAATTTCATTTCAAATAATCTTCAGAATCTACGGATTGCCTGCCGGACTGATCCGGCCCGGATGCGGCAATTCATGCTAAATCCGGGCGGGTACAGCCTCCATGCGCGCCAGCATTTCCGTCACGGCGGATTCCATGCCCGCAAAAAGCGCACGGCTGACGATGCTGTGTCCGATGTTGAGCTCCTCGAGATGTGGCACCAGGTGCATCTGGTGGACATTTTGATAATTGAGTCCGTGACCGGCGTTGATCCGCAAACCGGATTCCTTTCCCAGGGCCGCGCTTTTTACCAGTTTCTCCAGTTCATGGCCCCAGTCTCCCCCGCTCGAAAAAAGAGCGGCGAAGGCACCGGTGTGCAACTCGACGAATTCGGCACCCACACGGGAGGCTGCCTCGATCTGTTTCTGATCCGGATCAACAAACAAGCTCACCAAAATTCCAGCCTCGCTCATGATGCGCCGTGTTTTGGCCAGCTCTTTCCAATGCGCCGCCACATCCAAGCCTCCTTCAGTCGTCAGCTCCTGGCGTTTTTCAGGAACGATGCAAACCACAAACGGCTTTAACTTGAGCGCAAGTTCCACGATGGCCGGAGTGTTTGCCATCTCCAGGTTGAGTCTGGTTTTAATGGACTCCTTCAGGCTCCACAAATCCCTTTCCTGGATGTGTCGGCGGTCCTCCCGCAGGTGCGCCGTGATGCCGTGCGCTCCGGCCTTTTCAGCCACCAAGGCCGCATGAACCACCGATGGTTCGGCATCCAGTTTATCTTTGTAGCGCGCCTCGCGAAGCGTGGCGACATGATCAATATTGACCCCGAGAGTTAACATAAAAGGCCAGGGAAAAGGTTCATCACTTTGCAGGAAGATCGTTGAGGTGATCCAGGTAAAAAGCCAGACGGACCAGCTCAAACCCGGTGAAACCCAGGTCGGACCGGCGCAAAACCTGAAGGTCATCGGCCTCGGTCTGGATGACTTCGGTGATTGTATTGCCGAGCAGTGGTGCGGTCGTGGTAAGCCATTTTTCAAGGCGGCTGTTGCGACGGGCTACTCGTGGGTCGTTGTTCGAGCCGTTTGAGTTGAGCAGAGGGATGAGGCTGTGCAGAACCGTCCAATGCCCCACCCGTTCGCTGGACAACTCCCAATCATAAAGCACCAGATCTTTCTTGGGATAAAACTGGTCCCACAACTCTTTGGGAATCGGGCCGGAGGCGACCGGCGGAGGAAAGAGTCGTGCGACCAGAAACTCCCCTTCAGTTGTGTTGGTGGCGATGAGGTTCGGCAGGATGTAAGGGAGCCCGTTCCAAATCACCGCGGCGGAGTCAGGAGACATGGCTAGCTGTCCCGAATTTGCCTTTTTCAATTCCGGATTGAACTTGGCGATGGATTCCTTTCCAACCTTTTCAATCTGTTTTTTCCCGTTCGATACGGGGATGGCCACTCCGAGCTGAAACGGGACCTCTCCTTGCGCCCAAAGGAAAACCTGTTTTTCAAAAACAGGCAGACCGATGTCATCAAACCATTTTGAAGAGGTAAAAAAAGGCTTCACCTCCCGCAAAGCGGTAAACGTGATCAAAGGATCGGTGATGATGCTGATGGGCACTTTCCACGGCTGGGATTTCCAGTTTACATCCCCGGCAAACCTCAGTCGGCCAAGCGTTCGAACTCCACTGCTTTTTCGTGACATCGCCAGTTCAAGGGTTGCGGGTTTGAGCGGGGCCAGAAAATCTGCATCCCATTTTCGGACCGCCGCAATATCCAGCTGAAGATCGAGGTAGTTTGTGATGGCGGAGGCGCTTCGAGCTTTGAAAAACTGCTCAAACCGGGCTTTTTGAGGGCTGTTTGGCTCCGAAACGGAAAGGAGCAACCAATCCGCCTTCTGTTCCACCTGAAGCAGACGGTTTTGCTGATTTGGCAGTTTGATGCTGAGGTTAAAAGAACCGGTTGCCGAAGTGGCTCCGAATTTTTCGGCAAGCTGCTGAAAAGCGGCCCTGAGCAGAGTTGGGTTGGAGGGACGGGTGGCTATGAAGGCATTCAGGCTGTTGTTTGGCCCGACACCAAACTGTCCCATTTGTTCGTCATTTAGCAGGGACTGGGTGACCAGAAAAGCCGGGTCGTTGGTGCCCGTCAAAGCAGCGCCGAGCAACCGGATTTTAAAAAGATTGCCCAGACCCGAAACAAACTGCGCCATGACCGGTGGAGTGGAGCGATCACCGGCGATCGATCGCAGGCTCTGAAGGTTGGTTTCCGCAATCAACCGGATACCCCCGACAAAATAATATTCCGCCATCAAATCCTGCCCCGGGGAAAGGGCGATTTTACCCTGGGCCTGGGACTTCTCCTTGCTGGCTTCACCGCAGCCTGCGATGAGCAAAATGGAGAACACCACGCCAATGGTCAGCTTAGACAATTTCATAAAGGCCGTCTCATTGCCAAATTCTGAGGAATATATCAAACTCAAACCTCAACGACTTCTTTCTTGCAATCGAAGTTGTCCCGAGGCTTTGTTTCGGGCGTGGTTTCAAAGAAATGGCTTTTCTGGCTCCCCGCCCTGCTTTGTATGGCGCTCATTTTTGCCGGATCCACGCATCGCCTCAGCTCTCAGCGGACCTCACGTATCCTGGTCCCGCTTCTGAAATCCCTGTTTCCAAATATTTCCGCGGAGGCCGTGGGCAACATTCAGTTCATCATCCGGAAAGGAGGGCACGTTTCCGAGTTCACGATCCTTTCCATGCTCTACCTCCTGGCCATCCGAAAAATGAATCAACCGGTGGTCTGGTCCTGGGCCCAGGCTCGGCTTGCTTTTCTGCTCACAACGCTTTACGCGGCCACAGACGAACTTCACCAATCCTTCGAACCAACCAGGCAGGGCCTCATCGGGGATGTGGCGATCGATTCCATCGGCGCGGCGGTCGGAGTCGGCCTCTGGTATCTGTACGCCACAAGGGGAAAAGGATGATCGATGCCAGGAGCACCCATTTTCCCGGTCCTCCTGAGTTTCGCCGTCGGCATCGTCTGGGCCGAACTACTGGGCGGGTCCGCCGCCTTTTTCTTCTTGATCAGCACCCTGATGCTTGCCATCGCGGGAATCAAACGTTTGTGGCGCAGTATGCTGATCCATCCCGCCTCGGCCTCGCTCGGTTGCGCCTGGACCCTGCTTGGAGCCAGCATTTTAAACCCGCATGACCTTCGCCTCCTGGCGTCGGAAAAACCTGAGTTTGTTGTCATCAGCGGAGAGTTTTGTCGGGGAAAAGCACGCCAGTCACCCCACCGACCCGACAACATTTCCGGCCGGTATGAATTTGCGGTGACCCGCCTGCATCGTGGCGGAGAGTCGCTGCCAGCCTCGGGTAGGATCATGGTCGTGATTAAAAACCTGGGCGCAGTTCGCTTCCACTCCGGAGATCAGGCCACAATGCAGGGGGTTCTCTCCACGCCTCATCTGCCGTTCTCGAAAGACATGTTCAATTACCGCGAGTTTCTGCGGCGCCGGCAAATTTTCTATTTGCTCGAAGTGCAGAACGCGACGGAGGTCACAAAGATTTCCGGGATGGAATCGATTGCCTCACGCGCTGTGTCGTGGGCGCAAAAACAGCTCGGAAGCGGTTTGCCGCAACGTGATGTGGTTCTGGAATTGATCTGGGGAATGGCCCTTGGTGTTGAAGAAGAGCTTGTTGACAGCACCGATTCCACATTCATGCGGAGTGGAACGATTCATATCTTTGCCATCAGCGGATTTCACATCGCACTTGTAGGGGGATTCATTCTGTGCGCCTTGAAGGTGGCCCGAGTGCCCAATCGACTTCGTTATCTGGCAGCAGCGCCCGCCCTCTGGGTCTACATCGGTTTGACCGGATGGCAACCCTCAGCGGTCCGATCGGGAATCATGATGACGGTCTTGCTTCTGGGATGGGCTCTGCCAAGACCGGTGCAAATCATGAACTCTCTGGCAGCAGCCGGGTTGTTGATTCTGGTCTGGGATCCGCAACAGCTTTTTTCCAGCGGTTTTCAGCTCAGTTTCGGGGTGGTATTCTTTCTAGCTCTGCTGGTTCCAGGATGGGAGCGGTGGGTGAGGAGCCTCTGCCAGGCAGACCCTTTCCTTCCGGAGAAGCTTGTGCCTCGTTGGCAGACCTGGCTTCAGCGACTCGCAGCCGTGTCACTCTCAGCCCTCGGTGTTTCCATCATTGCGTGGGGGGCCTCTCTGCCATTGATTGCCTATTACTTTCAGATCATCACACCTATCAGCCTGTTATCCAACCTGGTCATCGTCCCGTTGAGCAGCCTCACCCTGATCTGCAATCTGATCACTCTCTGCCTGGGACCAATCTGGCCCTGGGCAGGTTCATGCCTCAACCACGCAGCATGGTTCATGATGCAGTCCATGCTGTATTTATCCGACCTTTTTGGATCGCTGCCGGGCGCGTGGTTTTATGTGAGTTCACCAGGTCTGATCGGAGTCTTCTGTCTCTACAGCTTCTTTGCCGGGATCTGTTTTCTCCGGGTTCACCGGATCGCAAGCAGGTTTTTATTCGGATTCGGTGCGGCAACCAGCCTGGTCTGGCTGGGTTCGGCCGCCGCCGACATGACCACGACTTTAGTCTATGTGATTCCTTTCAAGAATTCACATGCGGTTTACGTGGATTCGCCTGGCAGGAAGAAAGATTTGCTCCTGGATTGTGGAGACAACCTTGAATTTGAATCTCTGCTCCTCCCGTTTTTGCGGGCGAAGGGGGTAAATTCGATCCCGGGATTTTTGGTCACCCACGGGGACAAAAAATATGTGGGCGCAGCCACCAACGTGCTGGCAACACTGCGTCCCCAAATTATTTATCACAGCGGCGTGCCGCAACGTTCCCGAGTGTACAGGGATTTTTTAAACCTGTCTGGTTCGAAGGCGAAAGTGTTGAGGCAGGGTGACCGGCTCGGGGATTGGCTGGTTGTTCATCCAGACGGTGGGGAAAAAGTCATGGCTGCGGATGACGCCGCCCTGGTGATCTTGGGCCAGATTGGAGTATCCGGCATCTTGCTGGCCACGGACATGAGCCTGAAAAGCCAGCAATCGCTTGTGTTAAATCCAACGGCAGGCTTGGATGTTGGTGTGGCCCGGTTCAACACCTCCTCCGGCATCTCACCGGGATTGCTGGAGCACCTTCATTGCAAAAACGCCGTTGTGGTGCTGGCAGAAGGGGACCGGCAGCGACGGCTGGCCCGCGAAAATTTTGCAACCCTGGACAAATGGATGAACATCATCTGGGTTCAGCCGGGAGAATCACTGGAAATTGCCGTCAAAAAAGGTGAAATCACTTTCCAACGCGGACGCGAATGACAACAAAGGAATAAAATGATCGGATTGCTAAAACTGTTGCTGAAGCTGTTATTTCGATTTCGTGCTTATAACACCGAAGTTCTTTCGAGCCCTGGACCGGTCATACTGATTCCGAACCACGTCTCGTGGTTCGACTGGCTTTTTCTCGGTGTCCTGCTGGAGGGTGACTGGAAATTTGTCACATCGCGGTCCACCGCACAAAAATCATGGGTTCACCGCAAAATCATGGTCAACCGCCGGACCTTTCCCATCGACCCGAATTCCCCGTACGCGGTCAAGCGAATGGCGGAACATCTACAGGCCAATGGCCGCCTGGTGCTGTTTGCCGAAGGCCGTATTTCAAGAACCGGGACGTTGATGAAGCTTTTTGACGGAACCGGATTCCTCCTGCTGAAGACCAACGCACGTTTGATCACCTGTTACGTTCGCAACGCACAAAGACTCCCGTTTTCACCAAACCCTTCTCGCAAATCATTTTTCCCGCCCGTCTCCGTCCATCTCAGCCCCCTGTTCGATCCGCCCAAACCCAAGGATGTGAGCACAACCGCAGGCCGTCTCATCCTCACCAACTGGCTTCGCGATCTGATGATCGAACAACAGTTTGAAACCGAGATGAAGTTCGGTCCAGAGGTGGTCTCCGAGGCTGTGATCGAGTCCGCACGGATCAGCCCCGGTTTTGTGCTCATGGAAGATGCCACCCGCCAGCAGTTGAGTTACAGACGACTGATCACGGCGGCCGACCTGCTCAAGGATCGAATCGCTCAAAAAACCACTGCTGAAAAAACCGTGGGAATACTCCTGCCAAACATCAATGGAACGCCAGTGACGCTGCTGGCCCTCTGGTTTTTGGGAAAAATCCCTGCGGTCCTGAATTTCACCACCGGACCGACGGTCATGCTACAATGCCTCGAGCTCTCCAAAATCAAACACGTCCTGACTTCGAGGACTTTTATTGAGCGGGCCAGGCTCGATCTTTCGCTTCTGATCAGCGCCGGAATCAACTTTATTTATCTCGAAGATCTGAAATCGGAAATCAGCGGAGGCCGGAAACTTTTAACAGCAGCCCGGATCTTTTGTTCGCCCGACCTTGTCAACCGCACCGCGGTCGCACCCGGCGATACTGCTGTCATCCTTTTCACCAGCGGGTCAGAGGGAACCCCGAAGGGGGTGGAGCTGACACATCGCAACATCCTGGCCAATGTGCGGCAGATGCTCGCGGTCACCGACCTCCAAGACAGCGACCGGGTTTTTAACGCCCTGCCATTGTTTCACAGCTTCGGGCTGACAGTGGGAACGATGCTCCCCTTGATCCGGGGAATGTTCGTTTTCATCTATCCTTCACCGCTTCATTACCGGGTGATACCGAATGCGTTTTATGACCGCGACTGCACCGTGATGCTGGGGACCAACACCTTCCTCAACGGTTACGCCCGCAAGGCGCATCCATATGATTTCCGCAGTTTGCGCTACATGTTTGCCGGCGCGGAAAAATTGCAGGAAGCGACTTCGCGCCTCTGGGCCGAGCGATTCGGGGTTCGCATCCTTGAAGGTTACGGCGCCACCGAGTGCAGTCCCTGCATCAGCCTCAACACCCCGCTTCACCCACGGTTCGGCACCGCCGGACGACTGATGCCAGGCATGGAATACCGGCTGGAACCGGTGGAAGGCGTGGACCATGGCGGAAGACTTTTTGTCCGCGGCCTGAATGTCATGAAAGGATATCTCAACCCCGAATCGAACGCCGTCTTTCATTCCCACGCCGGGTGGTATGACACCGGCGACATCGCCTGGGTGGATGCCGACCGGTATGTCCATATTCTCGGACGTCTCAAACGATTTGCCAAGATCAGCGGGGAGATGGTGAGCCTGACCGCAGTGGAGGAAGCGCTGGCGGGAGCATTCCCGGAATTCGGGCTTCGCTGCCAGGTTGCGGTTGTGGTGCGAAAGGATGAGGACAAGGGCGAGGCATTGATCGCGGTGAGCACGGAACCCAGGCTTGGGCTGGAGGCCATCCGGCAGGTTCTGAAACAAAAAGGGTTTTCCAACCTTTCCGTTCCGCGGGAAATAAAAATTGTCCGGGAAATTCCCAAGCTGGGAACGGGAAAACTCAATCATCGCGGACTGGAACAACTGCTTCGAGAACAAGAAAAAGCCCCTCCACCCTGATTCCCGGTCAGCGAATCATGGATTCAGTTTAGGGGGGATAACGTGCACGGGATTCCAATTTTGCACCGGAGCAGAAAACCAGCTTCGCTCCCGATGACAACCCGCCATTGGTATAGATAATCAGGCGCATGGTTAGTTCGCCTAAACATTACGTTTTAAATTTCTTAAAACAAAAACACGAGCGGCGTCTGCTTCGCATCAACGAAGTGTTCGCCAGTTCGCACTTGGAAATACCGGCGCTTCCAAAGCGTCCGGTGACCATTCAAAAGCGAGTTAACTTGGAGAAAATATCCACTCACTAATTATTATGCATCCAAGAAATCCGCACAACGCCATCCATTTCAGAAAATCGACTCCTTTTCGCACCCGGGGTACGGACGACAAGTCCGAACTGGTGGTGGTTGCCCGGGAGCATAGGGAGGAAGAACCACCCGTTGAACAGGAACGACACGCCTACGATGGCGACACCGCCCTGAAACTCTACCTGGAAGAAATCGGGAAGGTCAAATTACTGACGATGGAGGAGGAAGTCCAACTGGCTGACAGGATAAAGCTAGGCGACAAAGCAGCCCGCGAACTCCTGATCAAGGCCAACCTGAGATTGGTGGTGAAAATTGCCCGTGACTACGAACATCTTGGGCTGCCATTGCTGGACCTGATCAATGAAGGAAACATCGGCCTGATGAAAGCGGTGGAACGTTTCGACCCAAAAAAAGGAGGGAAGTTTTCCACATACGGTTCCTGGTGGATCAAGCAGGCGATCAAACGAGCCCTGGCCAACCAGTCCAAAACGATCCGGCTCCCGGTCCATGTCGTGGCGAAGATTTTCCACATGCGCCGGGCCTCGGTGGAACTTGAACGCATTCTCGGACGTGAACCGAGCAATGAGGAACTGGCGGATCAAATGGGGATTTCTGCGAGCAGGATTTCCAGCATGCAAACCGCCTCGATCAGACCCGCATCCCTTGATGCACCCATCGGCGATGGCGAATCGAACAACTTCGGAGAAGTGGTCGCAGATGAAAATGCCGAATCTCCCTACGAACAGCTCGAAGGGAAAACCCTTCTCACCATGCTGGCTGAAATGGTGGAAAAACTTTCACCGCGCGAGATGTCGATCCTGCGGTTTCGTTTCGGATTGAACGGCGACAAGGAAAAGACCCTGGACGAAGTCGGCACCGAGTTTGGCGTGACCCGTGAGCGTGTCCGCCAGATCCAGAACAATGCGCTGGGCAAACTCCGGAAAATGTTTGAGCAACGAGAGGCGATTCAAACCATTCCTGCGGAAGTTTAGCCGTAACAATTCAGTTCAACCGCCAATGGACGGTAGAGTAGGAGCGGGTGTTACCCCGCTCCCCTCACCAAACCGTAGATAATTTAGCAGGCTCCCTCCTCCATCGCGGCGACTGCCCGCGACAGCTCCCACGCTTTCCGGTTGAGCCACCGTTTCACGTTGCACGCCATCCCCGCAAAATAGTTCTGCAGCCGGGCCTGGTCGTGAAGGTATGAAACGTGATGAAGGGGTCGTGAAGGGGTCGGTTATTGGTATTAACAATTAATGCTTGGGTGGTCAGTGTCTGGGTTGTGGCGCGCAAATTGAGATTGGAATATGAAGGGGCGATTTATTATGTCATGAGCCTCAGGGAAATCTCGTGCGGGGATGAAATGACTTTTGGGAACGCTCACTTCGAGATTCAACCGGCGCCACAAACAATTCGGACATTTATTTAGCGGGCGCTACAAGTCGCTAGTCGTGGATGGAAGCGGGTGCGGCGGGGGTGGTGTTTGGGCGGCGAGACGTTTCGCGAAAAGTTATTGGAACGGATGGACGGAACGGTGGGCGCGGAGCATTTTGGAGAAGAGAGAAAGGAAAGCGGTGGCG
>Ga0163152_10003101_pt1 | contig 22125 bp, 18 predicted proteins | sample OliLakLV19MP8IB2_FD_148635 | JGI IMG/M metagenome (GOLD analysis project Ga0163152, IMG submission 148635) | Freshwater microbial mat bacterial communities from Lake Vanda, McMurdo Dry Valleys, Antarctica - Oligotrophic Lake LV.19.MP8.IB-2 | ecosystem: Environmental > Aquatic > Freshwater >...
CCATGATGCGGGCTAAATCTTCGGCGCAGGGCTTTGTTTGCAGGATGCTTCAAAATGTTCTAGCGCCTCCCGATATCGGCCTTCATCGGCATAAGACCAACCTAGGTTCAAAGCCAGACGCCCTTCTTTTTCTGGGTACACTTGCGCTGCCCTGCGGTAATAGACCCTTGCAGTATCACATTCAAACAGCCAACGACTCATGTCGCCGAGGTTGATCAATGCTTCGGATAGATTCCTGGTGTTCCCTTCCTGCTCTAATAGGGGAATTGCCGTATGGTAATATTGACGGGCAGCGCGAAAGTCGCCCTTTTCTTTGAGTGAAAAGCCGAGTTTCATGTAGGCAACACCTACATCCTCACGAATGCCATGCCTATGAAGGCCGGATAGATACTGCTCATTGTACGAAGCGGCTAAGTCGAATTCACGAGTATTCACGCATATATACCCTATTAGGCCATACAGTTTGTTGGTATAGATATCATCTATGGTTTGCGCTTGCGCGATGCGCAAGAGTTGAATAAGTGCTGTTCGTAGTTGCTCATGTCTTTGTTGAGCCAGTGTCTTCGTCTTTAGTGCTTTATACCAATCTGCTCGCAAATTATTTGTTTCCAAGACAGGCACTATTGAGTCGGCATATTGGAGCAAAGCCTCGTATTGATCCGACTCATCTAAAATGGTCAGGTGTTCTAAAAGTGCTTTGGCATTGATCTTTACCCGCGGCTGTTCCGGCTGTTGTGAAATACCCCAAAATGCCAAGCAGGCAAGGGCTGTAATAGCCATTGCCCGCTGGGATAAGCGGCATTTCTTACTGGAAATCTTCATGAGTGTAAAGGCCGGCTATTTGCAAGGCCGTAATTTTTCGCCTCTGAAAATATTGAAAAAACGGCACCAAAAGGGTGTCCAATTGCAGCAACATTCGGTAAAGCTTCTTGTCCCGGGTGCTGCTTGGTCAACGATGTACACTGGGGCAATGCCAGTTACGATATGGGGCAATGTAACATTATTATCGTAGAAGGTGATTGTTGCATCATTATTAATCGTTAATTTGAAATTTGGGTCTGTATCAATCCCAAACTTAAATCGGTAAATGGTTTGGTCATAAGAATAAGATGCATTGGGCTCGTTTATTCCAGGAAGTCCAGCCGCCCCTTCAAAAATGATTTCTTTAACTAGATTGCTGGAGTATAAATTTTGAAAATTAGTAAGATTGGAAAGCATCAGACCATTCATAGCAGGCACATCCACCAAATGAAAAGTTGCAGGGTTGAGCCCACTCGGTATCTCATCCCTCACGACCACCTTTTTTACAGGCGCATTTCCATCGTTGTGAAACTGAATGGTATAGGTAAGCCGAAGGGCATTGGCGTGGCCATTGTAAATGGTATCTATGTCCACTTTTTTGTAGTTGGGGTCGTGCGGGCCACCTTTCAATATAAACTGTAGGGAATCTATCACCATTGAATCTAATGGATAACCGGAGGGGCATAGATGAGATTTTGTAAAAATCTTAAAAGTCTGCCCAACGTCCATCTGGGCAGTTGGTTTCATTTTTAGGAACACGTTAAATTGACTTCCAGCGGGGACAGACCCACCGGGTCTTATTTTTAAAAGTCCAATACCGTTTGTAATGGTGGGAGGGTCGAAAGTTTCACCTTGGAACCCAAAGAACTGCTCCAATTCGACAGAATTTGTTGGATAGCTGATCTCAACATATCCGCCCGTACAGGCATTTCTATATGAAACGACGAGGTAAGTAGAAGCTAATTTGGAGAAATCCCACAAATGCCCAACTTTACAGTTACCTTGAACAATCGTGAAATTGGTATAAGCTGTAGGGCTCGGAGGTGTTGGAGGTGTTGTTAAGGCATTAAATGGCACAATCATGTCTCCTACCAACAAGGCTGGAGGAGGAGGGCCCGAGCCCCCTTTTTTTGCCACTAAGAAGAGAATCTTGTCGTTCAGTGGTCCGGATTGAGGAGCGTAAGGAGTCCACGCTACCGCGTTCGACCCTGAAACCAAACCATTGTTGATTACTTGTACTTGTTTTTGTTTGAACTGCCCATCCGGAAAAATCCAGGTGAGCAAGTCTTGATCCGTCCATGTGCCAGTATTGTTGATGGTACAGGTGTAAGGGGCTGAGGTTCCAGTCAATACGAGGTTGTACTGGGCCGTTGTAACGCCAACATTCACTAACAACAACAATAAAACAATCAAATTTTTCATTTTTACAAGTTGATTTTGAGTGAAAAAAGGGTTCTGGTTTTTGGATGGGTGCATTTCAAATTTTGGGATTAAACCTCGTAGGTTTTTAAAACCTATGAAATTTACAGTATTGAAAGAATTTTCTTTCGCAAACATAATGTTTTATAGTTGAGCTCTTGAGTTTTTTGCATTAAATTTTTTTTGAAAGATGATGCTCAAATGATTTTCCGACAGAGATATTTTATTGGCAAACAAGTTTGTCAGAGTCAGCATATTCATAGAATGCAAGCACCCAAAAATGCGAGGCTTTCTTCCCTCATAATTTCTTCCCCTTTCTGACTTCTTTCTTTGGAAGCCTCGTTTACCTTTGGCCAACAAAACAACTCGACTGCCTTGACAGATCAGGAATTTACGCACTTCGCATCGGGCGACGAAAGAGCGTTGCAACACTTTTTTAAGGCCCATTACGGCTATGTAACCGGTTGGCTGGTTTACAAGGAAAAATGCCCCAGCGATCGTGTCGGTGAATTTTACACCGATTCCGTGCTGCGTGTGCGCGACAAAGCCATGCGCGGTGAGATAGAGGCAGGTAACCTGCGCGCCTACCTTTTACGGACTGCTATTAACCTTTGGAAAATGGAATTGCGCCGTGAAACAAGCCTCCTCAAGCGCCATGAAGAATACTTGGAACAATTACCAGACAACATAGAAGCACTCGAATTCGATACCCTTGTCCGATCGGAGGAGGAAACTGGGCTCGCCGTTCGCCAACAGCAATCCATGTTGGCAATACAGCGCGCCCTAAAACTCCTGAGCGAGGCTTGTCGTGAATTATTGACCGATACTATAATAAATGGTTTCAAAGTTGGTGGGCTGGTTGAAAAATACGGCCTAAAGGATGCCCGCGGTGTCACCGCCAAAAAACAGGATTGCAAGGGTCAACTTCAACGCCTCGCGCTTCAGGTAATGCAACAAAACGAGTGGATGCCAACGCGCGAATCCGGCAACAGCTCCTAACTTTCAAAGTCGGGTAACGGTAACTAACACACCAACCATTAGGTTTTGGGACTCATATTTCGGATAAACCGCATTATGGCAATAGGTTAATCCAGATGCTTGTCCCAACATCTGAGTCAAACAAATGCGCTAATGGACAATAATATTGACAATACAATAAGGGACTATGCAGAAGGCGCTTTAACCGGGAATGACCTTCAGGCGTTTGAACATCGGCTCAAAAATGAGTCAGAATTACAGACCGAGTTGGACCTCTATTTGGCTCTGAAAGCAATGGACAACCAAAGGCTGAAAAAACAACTTTCAGACGCAGCGCTTGCCGAACAACTCAGCCCTCAGGTGCCGGCACAAATGTTTGCTCGTAGGTTCCAACGATGGTTGGCAGTCGCAGCCTCTCTGGCTATTTTGTTGATTGCGGGGTGGTGGTATTTCCAAGGCAAAAAAGTTGACGCGGTACAATTAGCCCAAACCTACATTGCGTCACCTTACCCATCACCTGTGGCCACTATGGGCGTGGATACGCTTTCTGTCGCACTACAACGAGCGTTTATGGCCTACCGAAATGACAATTTCGCGGCAGCTGCCCTGCAACTAACGGCCCTTGCTGCCAGCGAGGAAAGCGATGATGAGATGCTTTTTTATACCGGGGAGGCCATGCTTCAAACTGGTCAATGGGAACTTGCCATTAATTATTTTGACCGTGTCCAACCTGGTTATTGGCGTGAAATCGCAGATTGGCGTTGTGCTTTGGCCATGCTCAAAAGCGGCCAAACAGCCAAGGCCAGATCGCTTTTGGAAAAATTGCGCAGCGGCGCAAGGAGAGAACAGGCAGAAACGTTGCTCAAGGCAATGGAGTAGGAGACAGCAGAGAACAGAAAAACAGAGAGATCCCCTCACGCCAAATCCACCATCGTCACCCCATCCCCGCCGCCATGATACCCCCGGGCAATATTCCCGCCTAAATAACGCCCGCCCTACGACTCAGGATCGCAGGGCGGGCGGTTTCATTTTTAGCAATAACGAAGGCTCATTTCTTCACCACCAGCTTTGCCACCTTTCCTTTTTCACTTGCCACTGTGACCGTGTAAGTTCCACCAATCAGCCCTCTCAGGTCTATTTTTCGGGAAAAATTAGCCGTAATTTCTATATAAATTTTGCGGAACAAATCCACATGTGCGTCGTGGAGCATACACCAGAATGGGCTGGGTGCTGCGTCCCGTAGCCAGGTCAGTTACCGGCTCAAAACAAGGCGCTTGGTTGTCTTTTGACCGCCTGTCTGCATCACCATGAAATAGCCCCTGCTGGCAAGTTGCTCGCTTCAAAAGTTTGCTCGTGTTCGCCCGGACTTGCATTTCCTGCTGGGCTTGTTCGAGTTTTTGCCGCGCTTGGTGTTTTCGCAACCCCACAGCAGAGTGATTGGATTTGACATCTCGCGCAGCCGCGCTTGGTGAAAACAAACACCAAGCGCGGCGGGAAAAGGTCACTGGCGTTCATTTTCCTTTTTCCAAAAAACCGCCGCATTGTCTGCATTGTCAATGATATAGCAAGGCGTTTTAACCGTTTGCCCTTTGATGGACACATCCCATAAGAATCCTCTGGGGCTACCAGCGTGGTTATAAAGGGCAAGCTCGTTTTGCTTCATGTAACCCGTCGAGGCTTCCAGCCGGATGTTCTCAATGGCAGTGATGTCCTGGGTTTTGCCGATAGCCAACCCTCTTACGCTTTTGTAATCTTTGGTACCCGTTGCCGCCTGGTAGGCTGCTACCGGGATGAGCCATAATTCATAGATATGGTTCTCGCCAGCGCGGGGGCGTTTGAAAATAATGGAGTCTGGGACACATGCACGATAAGTGGCGAAATCATCGGGCACCCCGCCCCATATCGTGCGGAACGAGGTGCTGTCCTGATAGTAAAAAGCCATGAAGGTTACCACGCCAGAATAGAGTGGTAAAGTAGGGTGGTAACCGAAGCCCGATGCGTTCATGACACCGCTGACGTTGAACGATTGACTGAAATGGACGTCACCTCCTGCATTGCAAGTGTCCACACCAAATTTTTCACCAAATCCTGATAGGTTTGCATCAAGATTCTGGCACTGATGTGCATATCGTAAGGAATATCCTTACAGCAATCGGTCTGGCACTTTGAGCAGTCGGTTTCGCACTTTGGGCAAAAGTATTTATAGCCAAATACAGCAAGCACAATAAGCGCAATGGCAAGAAGTGCTAAAATGATGTTCGTTTTCATGATCGTTGTTTTTAAATGGTTAAATGAATGATGCTGGAGACAAAGGTGCAGGAGGGAACCGGCGACAGGCAATCCTATAAATGCAGGATTTTTAACCTACGACTTCTTTCGCCCGAAAGCCTTGTTTACCGCTTCGGTGCGGCTGTGAACCTCTGATTTTTCGTAAATGTGGCGGATATGGCTTTGCACGGTGGTGATGTCCACAAAGCGGCGGGCGGCGATTTCTTTGTATGAAAAACCGGCTTCGAGGTCATGGAGCACTTCTCGCTCTGTTTTGGTGAGCCGCTCCAGCGCGGGCAGCCCGGTTTCCGTGTGCTGGAAGGATTCGACCACGAAGCGGGCAATACTAGCACTCATTGGGGAACCGCCAGCCCATACATCCCGAATCGCGGCTGCTATTTGCTCGGGCATGGGCGGCTTCAGTACATAGCCGGTGGCACCGGCCTGCAGTGCATCGAAGGTTTTTTGCGGGTCCGATAAGGAAGTAAGCATCACAAAATGCGTTTCCCGGAGCTTAGGTTTCCATTTTCGGACACATTCGATGCCATCTTCTTGTGGCAAGCCGATGTCCATCAGCACCACATCGGGGCGGAGCGACAAAAACGTTTCGCTAAAAGCCTCGGCACTTTCGTACGCGCCCACACATTCAATGTCGGGGTAAAACTGGAGGATGGAAACCGTCAATTCGAGCAGTTTGACATCGTCTTCTACTACTGCAACGCGGATAGCCATGTCTTGAAAGGTAAGTGGTGAACTATAAGGTCACTGGCCTTGAGAGAAGTGAATGCAAAAGTCCGAGAATCGGAGCAGACGGATATCCTATAAATATGGGATATTAGGCTTCTTGCAAAAGTCAGAGACACAAGGAATGACACGACGCACTTTCGCAAAAACTCTACTGCTTACAGGGATCCTTCCACTCGAATAGCCGTTCCCTGCCCCGGCGCTGACTTGATTTCCAGATTTGCGCCGATTTTTTCTGCCCGCTCGGTCATGCTCTTCAGGCCATTGCTGAAATGGCGGGTGTTTTCGAGGTCGAAACCTTGCCCGTTGTCGCGGACTTCCAAGAAATACGTGGCTAAACTTTCCGTCCCGAACACTCGGGATTGAAATGTAAGGTGCACCTCCGTCGCCTGCGCGTGCTTGGCGATGTTGTTCAAGCACTCCCGAAGGAGCAGGAAAAGTTGGCGTTTCACTTCGGGTGGCACGGAGGGGTTGTGTTCCGGTTTGGGAAAGTAGAACTGCGCGTCCAAGCCCAAGTCATCCAAAAACTCGTGGGCTTTTTCCCTGTAATAAGCCTGTACTTCGGAAAACACGTCGAAGCGCGGATTGATGATGAACACGACATCGCGCAGATGTTGCGCGACTTCCTGCGCTTCGGCGCCGATGGAGCGGAGTTTTTCGCGGAGCGCGTCCTTTTCCATGGCCGTTGCTCGTCCAAATACCGCCTTTTATGTCTTTGAAGAGAAAATTGTTATTGCCTGAAAGCCTCCTGTTTTGTGGAGTAAAGTTTTGGCACTTCCCATTCGCCGGATTGAAGCGGCTGATACCGCCTTCTGTCCCGACCCATAAATAGCCTTCTTTGTCCTCCAAAATGCTGGCAACGACATCGTTGCAAAGCGAAAGCGAGTCGTTGTCGTCGTGGCGATATACTTTCATCTCGCAGCCGTCGTAGCGGTTCAGGCCGCCCCCGCTTGTGCCTATCCAGAGGAAGCCTCGCTGGTCGCGGCACAAGGCTCCGGCGCTTGGGTGCGACAGCCCCGCCTCCATGCCGATGTTCTCAAAAAAGACGGCTGACTGTTGCGCGTTGGCCATTGCAGCAAAAAGCATCAGGAAAGCAGAAGTCAGAAAGGCGGAAGGCATGAAGATTGTATTGGGTTGCGGTGAGCAAAAGTAAAAAAGTTGCGTTATCAAGCAACTGTTCGTATTCCTTGCAATGCCTGCTTCAGATGAAAAAACGGCTAATATGGCAGAAGCACAACTATTCCAGCAAACAAAGCCAACCCGTATGGGTTGTATGTTGTCAATGAGTCAAAAACCAAAGGGTTCTACTAAGCACAGACATAAACACAAACGAACGCACACACAAATATGAGATCAGAAAAACTTACTTTGTTGCTGGCATTTTTTGCCCTCCAAACTGCCCTCTTCGGCCAAACATGGGTCGAAAAAGCCGCTTTGCCCGATACGGCATTTGCACGCCACCACCCCGTCACCTTCTCGATTGGCGGGTATGGATACCTGTTGGGCGGTTCGGCTACCCAATCTCCCTACTTGAGCGATTTTTACCGCTACGATCCGCTGGCTGATCAGTGGGAGCAACTGCCCGATTTCCCCGGACCAGCGCGTAGTTATTCCTACGCCATTGTCTATGACGGAAAAGCCTACATGGGCTTTGGCTTTGGGCTTACTTCGAATATGAGCGACCTGTGGGAGTATGATCCCATAGCGGGCACCTGGACCGAAAAAGCACTTTGTCCCGGCGACGGGCGTGGTCACCCTGCATTTTTGGAGGCCAATGGGAAAATTTATGTGGGTCTTGGCGGAGGTGACATGGGAAACCTCAAAGATTTTTGGGAATACGATATCGCGACCGACCAATGGGAGCAGATGCCCGATTTTCCTTCTTATCCGCGACACCACCCCTTCCATTTTTCTATTGCTGGAATGGTGTATGCCGCCTTTGGTCACGGCAGCGAATCCGTGAATGGTTCGACGATTTATAGGGATATATTCCGCTTCGACCCACAAGACGATACTTGGGAACAGATGGAAGATTTCCCTGGAGAACAGCGCGTGGCAGGCACTCAATTTTCACACAATGGCAAGGGGTATGTCCTTTCTGGGGAGGGCGCGGATCACTATTATCTGGAAGAAGGCGAGTTTTGGGAATACGACCCAGTCAACGATGCATGGAAACAGTTGCCATCCATGCCCGGAAGCGGGCGTTGGGCACCAGGTTCGTTTGTCATCGGCAACACCGTGTTTGCTACCTGTGGCACCGCGTTGGTTGACAATATGAATGCTGAAAATCAAAAGGACTTGTGGGCGTACCAAATTCCTGCTTCTTCGGGTACAGTGATTCCCTCCAAGCTGCCGTATGCTCTGGAAGTATATCCTAATCCAGCACAGGACCTGGTTTTTATACGCGGAACCTTAATCGGCGAAACTCATTTTCAACTCATGGGTGCAGATGGGCGAGTCATTCAGCGTGGGCGGTATAGCCACAGCGGGATTGCCCTGACGGGATTGCCAGGGGGCATTTATGGGCTTTTGCTGCAAGATGGAGAGCGCCGTTATCAGGCTAGGTTTGTGAAGGATTGACACGATGGTTTTCTTCAGGCCAAATCCACCATCGTAACCGCCTTCTTCGGGGTGATACGCCCGGGCGATTCATTTCGAGCCATTTTCAATAAACTTTTGCAGCCATTTTCGTATTTTTGCCTATCAAAATCCAAATATGGCAGGGACAAATTCCACGAAGAAGTAAGAAAAGCACTTGAAAACGAAGGTTGGACAATCACTGACGACCCACTCTCGTTCAAAGTAGGCAATCTGCAAGTCCAAATTGACCTTGGTGCAGAGCGGATTATCGCTGCGGAGAGAGGTTCAGAGAAAATTGCCATCGAGATCAAGACCTTCGGCCACATCTCGTTCATTACTGCACTCTACGAAGCCGTTGGGAAGTACATCATCTACCGAAACGTGCTTAAAATCACTCAACCCGAACGAACCCTTTATTTGGCTACTCCAGAAAGCGTTTACAATCGTTTTTTTGAAGAGCCTGTTATCCAAAACATGATGCAGGACGAGGGTTTTCGTCTCGTGGTTTACAATCAAACTACTGAAACCATCACAAAATGGATAAATTAAAAAAATACGAAGCCGCTATTTTAAGCATTCTCAACGAGTACGCTAAAATCAAATATGCCAACGTAGAGGGTAGCAACCAATTGATTGCCGACAAGGAAAACCATCGTTATCAAGTAGTCACGATCGGCTGGGAAGGCAGCCGTTTTGTACACGACTGCCCGATACATCTGGATATTATCAATGGCAAAATCTGGGTGCAGCAAAACATGACCGAATGGGAATTGGGAGATATGCTGGAGGAAATGGGCGTACCCAAATCTGATATCGTGGTAGGTTTTTTGCCTCCAGAGCTGCGTAACTATTCAAAATACGCGGTAGCATAAACCTTCGTCCCCCCTCACGCCAGATCCACCATCGTAACCCCATCCCCGCCGCCATCCTCCGGGTGATAACTACGTGCAATATTCCCACCATATTCTCGCAGTTTTTGCTTCACCACATTGCGGAGCACACCGGTGCCTTTTCCATGCAGGATTTGGATGGTGTTGGCGCTGGTGAGCAGGGCATTGTCCACAAATTTTTCGAGCACTTGCAATGCCTCTTCTTTGCCCATGCCGCGAATGTCCACCTTGGCATCGAAAGACGCAACGTGTTGTATATCATTGGAATTGATACTGGAGGGCTGCACGAGCGGTTCGTTGGCGAGGATTAGGTCACGCAGGACAGTCGTGATTCGAAGCCCGCCCATGTGTACGGTCGCTTTTTGTCCTTTTATTTCTTCCACTTGCCCGGTCGCACCGCCAGAACGCAAGCGCACAAAGTCGCCCACGACGATGGGACGCGTCACGGTATTCCCAGCAGATTTTAGTTCCGATTTGACCACTTCTTCGTTCACTTCATCCACTTGTCGGGCTTTTTCCGCACGCTCCTGTCGGAGTTTGGCCGCAAATTCCTGGGCTTTTTCAAGATTTTTCTCGCCTTTTAGTTCGCGGACGATCTTCTCCACTTCGCGGTTGGTGTTGGCACTCATGCGGAGTTCGTGCTCCTTTTGGTCCAGTTTGAGTCGTTTGCGCTTCACATCCAGTTCCTGGTGCATCCCATCGTAGGTCTTGATGAGGCGTTCGAGGGATTGCTCTTTTTCCTTTACCGAACTGAGTTTTTCCTCCAGTTCCTGCTTCTCGCGCTGGAGTTCGATGAGGATATCGTCTACTGCTGTTTCGGAGCCGGTTCGGTTGCGTGCATAGCCAATGAGGTCGCGGGAGAGGCCGCTTTTTTCGGCAATTTCAAAAGCATAACTGCTGCCGGGGCGACCCACTTTCAGTTCGTAGGTGGGCGAAAGGGTATCCTTGTCGAAGTGCATGTTCCCGTTCAGAATACCTGGATTGCGGAAGGCGTACACCTTGAGGTTGGAATAGTGGGTGGTAACAACGGCGTAAACGCCCTTGCGGTGGAGTTGGCGCAAAATCGCTTCGGCAATTGCCCCGCCGGGCTTGGGATCTGTACCACTGCCCATTTCGTCTATCAGCACGAGGGTGTCGGGGGTGGCTTTCTGGATAAAAACACGGGCGTTTTGCAGCCTGGAAGAATAGGTCGAAAGATCGTCGTCGAGGCTTTGCTGGTCGCCGATGTCGGCAAAAATTTGGGAGAAAATGCCAAACTCGCTCAGTTCATGTACGGGCACAAGCAGACCACTTTGCACCATCATTTGCAACAGTCCAACGGATTTCATCGCCACAGACTTGCCTCCGGCATTTGGCCCTGACAGGATCAGGATGTGGTTTTCGGAATTAAGCCGCAACTCAAACGGGATGGTTTTTCGCCCCGTCTGTTTGTTCTTCAGATACAAAAGCGGGTGAAAACCTTTGCGGACGTTGATGATCGGTTTTTCCTTCAAAATAGGCATCCCGGCACGCATGGCAAGGCCAAGTGCAGCTTTGGCCCGCACCACGTCGAATCGGACAAGCACTTCTGAATAGCTGCGCAGAATCGGACTATATGGCCGGAACGTTTCGCTCAGTTCGCGCAGAATTCTAAAAATTTCGCGGCGTTCATCGTGTTCCAGATCGAAAAGGTCGTTGTTGATTTCGATCACGGCTTCTGGCTCGATAAACGCCGTGCGCCCCGTGTCGGATTCGTCGTGGATGATCCCTCGGATTTTGCGTTTGTGTTCGGCGGGTACCGAGAGTACGCGGCGACCGTTGCGGAAGGATTCAGGCGAGTCGGCCAGCCAGCCTTTCGAACGGTAATCCTGGATGATTTGTCGGAAACGCCCATCCAATTCCCTGATTTTTTGCTGTGTATCGCGGCGGATGCGCATCAGTTCAGGAGATGCGTCGGGGCGAACAGCCCCTTTTTCATCAAAGACTGCTGTGATGGCTTTCATCAGGCCTTCGTCGTTGGAAAGATCCCGCGTGATGTCGTAGAGTTTAGGGTAAATTTCCTTTTTCGCACCTCCCGCAAAGAATTTGAACACGTCGCGCATCATCACCAACACTTTCAAAATGCCTTGAAACGCCTCGGCTTGAAGGGTAAACCCATCAATGTCGAGCATTTTCAGATCAGGCTGTATGTCGGGAAAAGTTTCCAGCGGAAATCGGTCTCTGTTTTCCAACATGAGTTTGAACTCACGGGTTTCGCGCAGGCTCTGGTCTATTTTTGAGAAATCTGTATGTGGCGCGACGGCGCGCAAAGCCTCCGCCGCCATAGGCGTAAGGCTCTCTTTTTCAAGCAAATCGAGGACTTTGTCAAACTCTAATTTGTGAAAAACGTCTTTCGGCTCGAAGATCATGTTGCGAAAATTAAGCTACAAGACGTTATATGGAACACGGATGACACGGATGAGACACGGATTTTATTCATAATATTTAGAACAAATCCGTGTCTCATCCGTGTCATCCGTGTTCCATATAACGCCAGGTAGTTCGGGCAAAATTACCGCCCCCCAAACAAATCCTTAGGCAGGAAGTTCCCGAAAACGCTAAACAGGTTCCTCCCGTGCCAAATCGTCGCCCGGAATAATGGTGCTGATAAAAAGATAACCGCGATTTTGGCGGTAGCGCTCGTCTTGTTTCACGATGTTGAGAAACGACATGTGCCAGGCCCAGCGTCGCCCGACAAGGCATCCGGCGCTGTACGAATCTACAAATTCCGGCGCTGTGCCGGGGCGTGTGGAATGTTGGTTGACACCAAACGTTTTGCCGATGTCAATCGGGTCGCCGGAGCTGCGGAAACCGTCTTTGTTGAGGTCGCGGTGGAGCCGAAGTTTTTCCCGCTGCACCAGCGCGGGTTGTGTGCCTTTGTGCAGTCCCACGGCCCAAGCCTTGTATTGCCCAAAAGCGATACGTGCCGCACCATTCGGGTTGAGCGGATGCCAGGTATAATGGCTGCCCGGCTCGGTAGTGGCCTGGTCATTCACCAACATTTCAGGGTGGCTGTTTGGAGCAATTCGGAACACGATGCGGCGATCGTTCCATTGGTTAGCGATATCTGCATTTAAGCTGCCTTCGGGGTTCATGCCTTCCACATACACAATGTTGCGCATCCGAGGGCTTTTCGCGATCCAATAGCCCTTCGTTCGCATGTATCGGATGATGCGTTTGGCAAGACGGGTGGAAGCAGTGTCGTCGGAAGCATCGCCGTATTCAATGGGTAAAAAAGTGTCTGGTTGTGCCCTTTCCAGGGACGCTAGAATGTTTGTGGTCAATTGTTTTTCAACATACGGAAGCCCTGCTAAGCGGCAAAATTCAAGAATGGCAGCGCGGCTGTTAGCGCCAATAACGCCATCGCCTTTTCCGTTGGGGCCAAAGGGCGTTGCGACATCTCCGCCGAAATCAGGGTCCAGTATGCCTAAATCGCACAGGCGGGCTTGCAATTCTTTTGCAGCACTGCGATTGGCCGGGAAATTGAGCTCGTCGGTGCTGACGGTGCGGCCGTTTTCGATTATTTGTCGGAGAGATGTAAACATGGCGGTGGGGAACTATGAACTATGATGTATAAACTATGAACTGGCTCAATCTAACAATCTTTCCAGCGCTGCTTGCGGGTTTAGAATGCCGTATCCCATTTCCGTATCTTTTCCTTTGTTGATGCCTTCGTAATGGGCTGTTTCGCGTAAAAATGCTGCTATGTCTGAGGGACTAAAAACCTCGTTGTGCTGTTTTTCCCATTGTCGTATGAGCGCCACAAAACCTGCTGCATACGCCGTTGCGATGGCGGTGTTTTTCAAATTGCTGCCAAGTCCACGTTGCAAATCGGAAGTGTTCAGGCCCTCTCCGGGTGCGAGAAAATCGAGGTGGTAACTTTTTGCAGAAAATTCGGAACGCCGATTGAACGAATGGTGCGACCCTACTGAAATTACGCCTTCAAGGGCAGCCGGAAAACGGTCTTCCGGCTTGCGTTCGGAAGAATTGCCCACTGGGGCGAGCAGCACCATATTTGCATCAAGGGCACGTGCAATCACATCGTTCATTTGCTTTTTTTGCTCTTCAGAAAGTTCAAGAAAATCTACGAGCAAGGCCGCTACATCAGCCTTTTGGGCAATAGCCCATTCCAACCCGGCCATAAGGCTTTCTGGAGATATATCGTTTGGGGTTGAGCCGATTTTGCCGATGAGCAACTTCGCCTCTGGTGCAATACCATAGCCTATATTCCCCTTCCCGGCTGCAACAATGGCTGCCTGTGTGCCAAGCCCGTGCGAATCCCCAAAAGTTTGATTTTCAATTATATTGGCAAAAACAGGTAAAGGTGTTCCCATCAAATCGGGATGTTGTGCATCTGCGCCCGTGCTGAGCAAAGCGAGCGTGATGCCTCGCCCGGTCAGGCGTTTTTCCTGCCACCAATGGCTGGGGATTTGTCCTGTTTCCAGCCCCCAGTTTAATCGCTGAACACGGGGAGTGAGCAGATCGGGAGGCGCCGGGGCTTGATCGGTTGCAGTGGCCGACGGAAACGTTTGAAAAGATTCAAATTCTTCGTTGGCTGCAACTGCCACTGCCCACCGAACCGGGACTTCCTGGTCAGGCAGAACATTTACATCGAGTGAACGCCATTCGCCCGTTGGTACGGCACCAGCATGGGCGGGACTGTCGTCAGGAACAGGCAATGCAATTAGTTCGGCAGCTGGCACCGGTGGGGGTACAGTGGGCAGTGGCAATGATACAATTGGCGGTGGCAATGAAACAATAGGCGGTGGCAATGATACAGTAGGCAGTGGCAATGAAACAATAGGCGGTGGCAATGATACAGTAGGCGGTGGCGCAGTGGGTGGCAGCACTGGTGGAGTAGGGGAGGGGATATTAGCGCCGCCTTCAGGCATCACTGCTTCGGTTTCGCCTGCCCAGTAGTACCAGCCATTGTTGTCGCGCCACCAACGATTGTCGCCTTTCACACTGGCGCCTTCGTATATGACGCCATCCACTTCGATCAAGGTGTTTGCATACACCACGCCAATTGGTGCGGCTCCAAGCGAACGGTGGTCGCTGCGGATGTTTGTGACTTTGCGGAATCTAATTTTCATGGGTGTTGGACTGTTGGACGTTGGACTGTTGGACTGTTGGACTTTAGACTGTTGGACTTTGGATGTTGGCAAGTCCAACATCTAATGTCCGATTATCCTACTGGAGTATCCTCGCGGTCGGAACCTGCGGCTTTCATTTCAAAAGCGGGGGCGGGCTTGATTTCGCTTTTCTCATCGCCAGTCGAGCTGCCGCTGCTTTTACTGCTGTCTCCCGAAGAACTGCCCTTGAGCGCGAGCAATTTGCGCAACATTTCAAACCAGAAAGGAGCGCCCATTGTGACGGCTACGCCTGTGAGCAACCATCCGGCAATTTTGCTCAACCATTCCCACCAGTTGGCAGGCTTGGATTGTCCCCAGCCAAGGCCGAGGGGCGATTGGATGGTCTCTATGTACGTGGCTTTGATTGCCTGGTAGTTGGCATTGGCGGTCGCTGAGTCACGCGGTGAGGCGTTGATGGCCCGGATACGTGCCGTGTCAGCCGAATTGGAAAATTTTTCTGCGGCGTTCACGATCTCATCGCGGAGGGCTGCATTGGCCGAGAGGCTTTGGTAGATTTGGATGGTATCGGCATTCAGCACCGCAGCCAGAAGGGTGCCGAAAAAGAAGAGCCGCCATTTGGTGGAATCACCAAACCAATCTTTAGCGCGTGCCATCACGTCATCAAACCAAGCTTCCACCTTTTTTTGGAAGGTGGCGACATCGCCGCTGGATTGCCGCCAAAGGAAATCCAGCACCTTGCGCAGGTCGCCGTTTTCGACCAGATTGATGCGTTCTGGTATGCTCAAATTGCTGTTTCGGGGCGTGAGCACATCCGCCAAAATGCTGCTGAAAGTACCTTTTTCGACCCATATTGGTAATTTCAGGCTTGAACGTGGCTTGCTGGCCGAAGAAAGTTGGCGGAAGTACGAGTGTTCGTAAAACTTGTCGCTGACATCTTTGCCAAGCATGATTTCAAGTGTTTCACGCAAGTTTTTGCCCCGCGAGGAATTGGCTGCATGGTAAACTTCGACCACTGCCGAGGTGAGCATGCTAAACAGCAGAAGCACGAAAACGATACCGATGATGATGGATAGAATTGCGAGCATTTTTTTAGTGGTAAGTGGTAAGTGGTAAGTGGTAAGTGGTAAGTGGTGAGTGTTAAGTGTTTAGTGTTTAGTGATTAGTGATTAGTGTTTAGTGATGATGATTTAGGGCTAAAGGATGCCACCACTTATCACTTACCACTTACCACTCATCACTTAAATTACTTTGTTTTCTTTTACAAATTCGCGGTTTATGCCTGCAAATAAATTTTCTGCCGAAATCTCATTTGTATGCGCAGCCAAGGCTTGCAGACAACAAAAGTGAACGATGTTAACGATGTTGGAGCCTGTGAGTTCGTATTTAGCGGCTACCTGTTTTAAGTCAATTGCCGGGTCTAATTGGACAGCAGGCGGGAATGTTTTTTGCCAAAGAATGAGCCGCTCTTCTGGCTTGGGCATCGGGAAATAAACCATGGTCTGGAAGCGGCGCGTGAAAGCGTCGTCCATGTTACTTTTAAAATTTGAGCACAGGATGCTCAGCCCGCTGAATTCTTCCACGCGCTGAAGCAGGTACGATACCTCCTGGTTGGCGAAACGGTCGTGCGCATCCCTAACGTTGGTGCGCTTGCCAAAAAGCGCGTCGGCTTCGTCAAAAAACAGTATCCACTTTTTGTTTTCCGCCCGCTCAAACAGGGCGCTCAGGTTTTTCTCCGTCTCGCCGATGTACTTGGATACAAGCGAGGAAAGGTCAATGCGGTACACGTCATGACCCGTGAATTTGCCCAACAAAGTGGCAGCCATGGTTTTGCCCGTGCCGGGAGGGCCATAAAACAAGGCGCGAAATCCGGGCTTGAGTTTGCGGTGCATTTCCCAGTCGTAGAGCAGGGTGTCGTTGTGTTCGATCCAGGTTTCTACTTCATGGAGTTGGCTCTGAGTCTGGGGGTTGAGCACCAGATCGTCCCATTCCAGATCAGTCTGCAAGCGCTGGGCGGGGAAATTGCTGCTCAGGGTGGGTGCGGTGACGTAGCCCAGTGTGAACAACTCTACATACTCCGGGTCGAGGATGAGCCGGCCGCTGGCGATGGGTTCGCCGGGCTTCACGGCTTCAAGGTAGAGGATTCGTTCTTTGGAAAAAGCATGTCCGCTCCCAAAAATGCGCTGGACATCCAGTCTGCGATCCATGTTGGTGCTGCCTCCGAGCAGGAAATGTACCGTATCGCCTGTGGGCAAAAAGCCGCGATAGTTCGTGCCTTTTACGCCGCCCAATGCAGGAAAATCTCCGCCATTTGGGAAAAATTCCTGCATTACTTCGTCAAACATTTGTGGCTGGACATGTGGTACTAATCCGGCCAGCAGCGCCACGAATTCATCCACGCTCAGGCGCTTGTGCTGGACGAAGCGGGTGAAGGGGGTATCGTCGTCTTGTAGGGTGGGGACTTGAGGGACGGCGATGGCCGGGAGGCCCAGGTGCGCGGAGAGGCGTAGGCGGAGGAGTTGTTTTAGGAAGGAGAGGGAGTGGGTGAGGTTGGGAGACATGCTTATTGTTTAGTGGCGATCAAGATCGGCACTTTTGCCGTTTTTTTTCAAAAAGAGGAGTTTTTGACCTTTTCAATTTTGCTAGGGCGGTGCAGGCGGTCGCACACCACGCCAAAAAAGAACTTTGACGTGTGTGTATTCGCCGCTTTGGCCATGGATTTCGGTGATTTCGATGCGGCCATAGCCATGATTTGCAGCCTGATGCCCCGTCCAGGTATCGTGTGCTGCTTGTTCGGGCGATGCGCCATTGGCGGTCAAATCGTTGAATTTTTTGAGGTTCGAACCGTACTGCCAGTTTGCTGCGATAGCCTCGAAACGGCCGTTGAAATGCTCTAAAATGCGCTTGACTTGCTCACCCCCAATCAAAACCGTTGATCTCGAGCCGTCCTCGAATACCGTCCGTAGATCTATGCTCAGTTTACCATCTTGGACCGTTGCAAAGGCCATGAAACGTGGGTTCGATGAGTCTGTAACGTAGTATCTCTCGGTATCGCTATGGTCAATAATCCTTGCCGATTCGGTCGCAGCACCTGTTGTGACAATGGGCAATGTGCTTTTGTCGGGTCGCGTTTCGCCTGCTTGTCCGCGCTCAATGGGCCGAATGGGCACCTCAGGCGCAGGAGCGGGCGGTTTTTGTCCGTGCGGCGTTTGGCCAATTATCCGCAGCCGCTCGAGTTGGGCGTGCATTGGGTCATCCCGCCCGGTCGAGGAGGGGCTGATGTCAATGTACGTCATCCCCCCATAACGAGGAAGATCCAAACGCGGCGCGGGGCCGGTGTCGCCCGCTGCTTGCGCCCTTGCTTTTATAACGGGTAAGAGCCGCCGAACGGAGTCCAAAAACTGATCATGCAAGGCCTCGGCATACGACTGGTCGTATCGGTTGATGCCAAGCAACTGCCCTCGATCGCCGCGATAGAGGCTCTGCGAAACCTCGTAATAATGCAGCATCAGTGCATCTGGCGTCACCCCCGCCGTGATCGTGGCCGTAATAAGCCGATGGACGTATTTGTAGATTTCGTACTCCTGCAGGGCCGAGCGTACGTCTCCATGATGTTCGAAAATATTATGAAACATCATGTCCAAGCTGCCGAGCACAGCCTGATATGCCTCGTGGCCCGCGACGGCCAAGCCACGCACGGCCTGCTGGTTAGCACCTGGGCCGATGTTTGCCTCAAATGTCAACGCGTTGGCCTCCATTTGGCGTATTGTGATACGCTCGGCCAGTTCGGGGTGCAAGGGCGAATCGGCTGGCAAGGCTTTCTTTTGAGTGACCAAGGCATCTATTTCAAGGTTCAGGTCGTGCAATTGATCGGCAGGGGCGACTTCCATTTCGACTGCACGGCGATGGGCGTCGGCTTTTTGGGCGTCGCTCAAATGGCTCATCTGTCGTTCAACAATGGCCAGTCGGCCCGCATCGCCTTCGGCGTGGACAATCTCCCGGGCCATTACGAGTGTTTCGGTGAGTTCCGATATCCTCGATTGCATGGCTGAAAATTCTTCGTGGCTGATCTTTCCCCGCGCCGATTCGTATGTAAAATGTCGCTCCGCTTCGGTGTAAAAATTCATGCGGAGCAGGTCGGGCCAGTTTGGGCCGTAGGTTTCGTTCATGTGATCCATCCCCGCGTTCATCCGTTGGCCCGCGTCGGAGCCTGTGGTGGCCAAATCAATGTCGCTGTTTGCCCCAGTCGAGGCTTTGGGGTCTGAAATATCCAAACCAAAGCGGGTTTTCAAATCGGCGCGAATTGTTTCCCGGAACGCTGTAAGCTGCTCGACAACGCTTGTTCCTGTCGCGCCGTGATTGTTCGGCAAGTCCAAAACCAAATCCCGCCAAATACCGTGCGTTTGCAAAAGTGCCAAACAAGCCTCGGGGTCGCCCGCTAAAACACGTTGGATATCGGAGCTTTCCATGAATTGGCGCGTTCGCTCGGCACGGATTTCGGGCATTTTATCAGGGCGTTGCCGCGAGGGCCTTTTACGGCGCGGGCTCGATCCGTCGCCGCTGCTGCGGCTGGGCGGTCGGCCCCCTCCGCCGCCTGAAGCCTCGACTTTTGGCACAGGCTGTTCGGGCTTTGGTACTGAGTCATTATCTTTTTGCGCAGTTTTATCAGATTTTGGTTCAGACTGATCAGGCTTCGGTGCTGAGTCATCATCTTTTGGCGCTGGTTTATCAGATTTTGGTTCTGCCTGATTAGACTTTGGTACTGTTGCATCGTCGGCGACGGTTATGGCGTCAAAAGCGGCATCAACTTGGGCATGTAACTCTGCTGCGGACCAGTCACCGTTTTCGTCGGTGAGGCCACTGGAGCGTTGAAGTTCGTCGTATCGAGCCGGGTTTTGCCTGGCCAGGAACTGCTCCTGTGCATATTGCGCTGTCTGTGTAGGCCATTTTTCTAGTGCCTCTAATTTGACCGACATCGTAAACATCATGCCCGAAAGTCCGGCGTTAAAGAGGATTTGGCCGCGGTAGGCTTCTCGCCTTGCACGGTTTTCATCACCTGGATATGCTTTTTCGATATCAGCCAGATCGTTGAGTGTTTTAATCGATGTGAAGGCGATATTGGCTACCAAATCAGCTTTTTGATAAATAAAAAAGCCGCGCTGTAGGGCTAAAATGCCCCGCGTCGTCCGTGAAATGTCGCCCGCTGCGTCAACCAATTTGGCGACTCGACCCGCCCCGACCGCCGCTGCGAATCCCGTGATGCTTAGTAGATCGAGTGCCAATTCAGCGTCCATCCCTAGGCGGTGGTTCCGCGCGCGATCGCGAATGTTGCCAATGGCCGATGCAGCTCCGACGGCTCCGGCAAAAAGTCCCATGCCTGCGACGACTGCGCCCCCGACGCCCCCAGTGGCCAGAACCAACGCCGCGATGCCAGCGACCATCGCTACTTTTTCCAAAAAGCCCGTAACCTCTTCCCAAAGGCCCGGTTCGCTCAGGACGTCCCCGCTTAGTTTGAGGCTCGGAAGGTGGTAGGAGAGGTAACCTTCGCCGTATTTCTGCTTGCCTGATGCGAAATTATCAAAAGCGTCTTTGATGGCCTCCTTGCGCGCCTTGTCTTTATCGGCGTTGGAGCTGAAGCCATAAAAAATATCATGGCTGACGGTTACGTCAATAAGTGCCATACGGGTTTGACCCGTTATATCTTCAAAACCGGTTGGGGCATCGGCGACCGTCATCAACAGATTGTACTGATGGCCTGTGACTTCGGAAGCAAAGGATACATTGACCGGGTAATGCTGCCCAAGTCCATCGTCAGGGTGGTCATACTTGCCGAGACGATCGGCGATTTTGCCGACTTCTTTTACCTCAATTTCGGCGTGGGCGAGAAAAGTGGAGATCGCATAGCGGTCCCCATGAAGTTCGTTTAGCCAAAAATCAATTAATTTCGGCCCACCCTCCTGAAGCAAAACATCAACGAATGCCGCTTTTGTTGCAACAGATTTATTGCTATCTGCAGATTGTTTTTTCTCGAAATCATCGAGCAAACTGGGTAGCTTTTTAGCCCACCTGATTTTTCTTTTGAGGTCTATCTCAGTCCTGCTCAGCCGTGTGTACAGCGTCGAACTTTGGTTTGTCTCGAGTGCTTTGATTTGTACTTTCAGCTTTTCAATTTCTACTTCTGAGCGGTCTTCGTCGCTTTTGGCCTCTTCTGCTTGCAATTTTTTGCGCAGGAACTCCAGCAAGTTTGCTTCGGCGTGGGCGCCTTCGGCGGCCATATCGACTCCCTTGCGGAGCCAAACGGGGAAAAAGGCCATCGAAGGCAGGCGATATAGCCCATCCTCAGGCTTGAAAAAGGCTTGGCAAAAAATGACATATTCACCCGCAGCGTTCGGCAATTCCAGTTCGACATTTGAATCGCTTTCGGAGACCTGCAACATACCTCGATTCAACTGCATAATCGCATCAACGCTTCCGGTCAGCAAACCTGCGAAACGCTCCAAAAGAGATTTTCCACTGTGGTCTTCAAACGGGGCGAGCCGCTTGTTTTGCAACAAATGCTGCATTGCTTTCCGCCTCATGGGCCAATCGTACTTTTTCAATGGCTCGTAATCGGCTGCACCGAGTGCGGCGGCGGCGGGCAGGATGATCCAATCGTAATAAACTGTCCGGCCGAAATAGACCGATATTCCTGTCAAGTTATCGCTGCTTCCTTCAAACGGCACATGGTTCATAACCATGTCGTACTTGCCTGCGCCGCCCGTCACGCCGATGAAATCGGGTCGGGTGTCGGCTGCCTCGATCCAAGCAGGGTAAGGCGACAGTGTGCGGTACTTTGACAGATCAACCGCATCATCTTTTTTGTCGGTTAGGAGGAGCTTGCCACGTAGTTCCCTTGAGATAGCACGGATTTCGGGCAGCACGGCCTCGACTAAAAACGCTCGTTTTGAATCCGTGTCAAGCATAGATTTAAAAAGCGGTAACCGGATAGCCACTGCTTTGTCTTCGAACTCGGACTTCATTTTGACCCGCTCTGAATCTGGCTTCGCCTCGAACTTTGATTCTGGATCCTCGGCCACAGCGTGTTTTTCGACCCTGACTTGTACAAGAAGCTTGAATTGGTTTTTTACTCGCTCGTCAATTCCCAGACTGACCTTGTCGGGCAGGTCCTCGAAGTCTTGTCGAACTCTGTCGCCACCTCCGTACCGCTTTTTCTCCTCATAAATTCGCTTGCGCACGAGCAGCAAAAACTCGTAGGCCCAAAAATTCTCTGCTCCGAGTTTGTTTTGCGACTCGCCGCGTTCGGCGAATCGGTCCAACTCTTTGAACCGAAGTTTGCG
>Ga0163152_10003105_pt1 | contig 22116 bp, 34 predicted proteins | sample OliLakLV19MP8IB2_FD_148635 | JGI IMG/M metagenome (GOLD analysis project Ga0163152, IMG submission 148635) | Freshwater microbial mat bacterial communities from Lake Vanda, McMurdo Dry Valleys, Antarctica - Oligotrophic Lake LV.19.MP8.IB-2 | ecosystem: Environmental > Aquatic > Freshwater >...
GCGCGCAACAGTTGCGTTTTCGGTGCCAGACCAAGCGCCTTTGCGCGGCCAGCGCTGAACGCCTCGGACGATTCGGTTGCCGCTATTCGCTGGATGGCGCCTGCGGTTTTCTTGACCGCGGTTGCCGAGTCGGCAGCGACCGCAGCGCGGTATCGAGTAGCGAAGCTCTTGGCCACTCGGCTGGCTCTTGCCCAGTCGCGGACGGCCTCGCCGGCCAACGCCGCGTAGTCCGGCAACAGAAAGAAACCGACCGAGTTGGATTCCGCCACGAGTCTGGCCACGCCAATGGCGCGCGCGTTCTGTCGGGCCGCAATCACTCGCGGCTGAAGGAACGCCGCGACGCTACTGGGCGCCGGAGGGTTTCTTGTGAGCCGGAGCGCTACCAGCGCCGCGGCTTCCGCCGTCAGGAGCGCCTGGCGGTTTTGCTCCGCCTGGTTTTCCAACTGCTCCCGCGTTCGCGCTTGCAATCGCATGTAGCTCAGCTGTTGATTTCTCGAGTTCGGCGTCGGACCTTTCGGCCTCTTCCTTCTCGATTTCTTCGAGCGCCGCGGCCACGTTTTCGATATCGAATACCGCCGCGAGTTTCTGCACGCCGATTCGCTTAGTGATCAGTCGCTCGCCACCACCGGTGCCGCCGCCAAGCGCGGCTTGAACCAGGGCAACGACCTGCTGCTGCTCCGCCGGGTCTGGTTTGAAGTACGTGCCCCAAATGACCGTCAGTGACGGCGCCATCCAAGTCACTGCGCGGCCTCAGCGAACGCGTCGGCCTGATCAAACTTGGCAAGCATCGCCTTCACCTTGTCGATGCCAGGGACACGCAGACCGGCGCCCAGCTTGTGAGCGATCCTGAGCTGCATATCGAGCGTAGGCAGCAGGAAGTTGTCGGTTAGATCGTCGCGGTACTGGTCGCACCGATCGATCTGCTTTTGCTTGATTGCCTCGAGCGCCTTGCCCGAAGTCGTGGCCGCGAACTTGATGTTCTCGGGGTCGAGGAACACCACGCCGAGCGCTTCCTGAAGCTTGATCCGAAGGTCGCGAGCGTTTTCGTCGAGCACCTTGAGCGCCGTGGCCGGGACCGTGAGGTACTCGACCCTGGTCTCTGTATTCGGATAGCGCCAGACGTAACCCGGCCCTTTTTTGCGCACGGGGCCGCCTGAGCTGCCGCCTGTGTCGTAGTTGCCCTTGCTCGGGTTGTTCGAGACGATCTTCCCACCCAGCTCGCTCGCCTGCACAGATACGGGGCGGCCCAGCTCGGTCGGGTTGTGCTCTGGGTCAACGCCGATTTCAACCGGCTGCGGCTCGCTCAGTAGCGCGCAACGGTGGCGCTGACTGAGCGAAAGGTCGTGACCGTGGATCTCGTGCGTGAGCAGTGCATGGATTGCCTGCCCGTCGATCACGTTGATCGGCGCGCAGCCCCGCAGCAGCGGATACCAGACAACCGGGCAAGCGCCGAGATTGTGAGGGAAAGTCTTGGATGGGTCGGCGCGCCAATCTGGCTCTGCGCCGTTCTCTTTGGCGTCGGCCGGGAAAAATGTCGTGTCGCTCTGCGCGTCGATTACTCGACGGTAGAGCCTGGCGCGAACCGCCCACACGCCCGAGATGGGATTCCTGAACTCCTCGAAATACGGGTATCGAATCTCGAGCTCGGTCACGACACCGAGAGCGTCGAACTTCGGCGTCCCCCACTTGGCAGGGATCAGATCCGCAAACGGCTTACCGGCGCGCGCGCCGTGAATTCCAACGGCAGTGCCGCATCCCTGAGCTGCCGAGAATGCGTCGCGCGAGTGCGCGCGGAAGCGGCAGATCCTGTGGTGCTCGACCAGAAATCGGTCTAGCAGCTGGCTGTCGTCCTCGCCTAGCCCATTGTCTTCGGACTCCTCGGCCTCGCCTGGCTTGGCCGAAAACACCGGAGCGCGGCCTTCACCGAGCACCAGATCCACGTTGGACTGGATAGCGATCTGAACGATCGGATAAACGATGCAGGGCTCACGATCCCACAGCGGAACGCCGTCAGCCCACCAGTTGGGCTTGCCCTCGTACTGCCTGCCTTGCACCCAACGCTCGAGTGATTCGAGGCGCCGGTAGCGTGGCGACATGTTCGCGAGCGCGGCCCGATTGGCCTCGTCGGCGCCTTGGAACTGGATTGAGTCGTGCATCAGCGGCCCGATACGGTCGTGCGGTAGTTAGGGCCACGACCGAAGCGACCGACGGCCATGTACCGGATCGCATCCATCGAGTTGTGAACCAACACGCCGTTGGCGAAAAACTCATGGTCGCTATCGACGGTCAGATCAAATACCGCTTCGCTTCGTCCTGCTGCACAGCTTTCCACCACATACGCGGGAACAAGTGTGTGTTGAGCTGTACTTGTTGGAAACGAATCCGGTTCCGCAAATTGCGCAAGTTCTAGACTCGTCGTCAACGCCGCTCGCCCTGCGCCAGGATGATTTACAGGTGTTAGAACAGAAGCGGCCTGAATCGCCGAGACCGAAACAGTCAAAGGGCGTCTTGCACTGATCGCAGTCCTTGGACACGGGCTGGCGTTTTGCGCAAACGTCTCGCCCGTGCTCAACATGCCAAGCTCGTCCCTCTGCGGAACGATGCCACTCTTTTGTGAGTGGCCTAATCCTAGCGGCATGCTCCGACTGTTGGCGCCTCTGCTCGGGCGTTCTGTCTCTGCCGTGATCGGCGATGTGATCTCTGCCGAGTTTGCTCTCGAGATTATCGATGGAGTTATTGAGCGGGTCAGAGTCTCGATGGTGGACGTGGTGTCCGCTCGGGATGGGGCCATTGTGGTGCTCCCAGATTGCCCGATGCAGATAGCGACCATGCGGCTCACCGGGGCGAGCGCTTGATCGGAAGTAACCGGCAACGTTTGTAACGGTTGAGTCCGGGTACCTTCGGAACCATTCCCCGCCGAACCTGATTCGTTCAGACTTGCCGTGTTTTCCCATGCGACAAGCATATCACCATATCGCAGTGCGTCCAGACGGACCCAGCCTCTGTTCGCAACGAACACTCGGTGATCCGCCGTGCCCTCAAGCAAGCCGACCGATGTCTTGATACGCCAGATCGGGGCCGACTCAAATGTCTTGCCGCTCCACGACACAGCGCGCCAGCCGCCTCGCGTTAGCACCAAGTCGGAGCAGGTGACCTCTTCAATCGGGACCTCACCGTGGCTCGTTAGGACCCGGGTCCCTGCTACTAGGCAGTGATTGTCTTTGTCCTGCGGGTCTTCGTCGAAGGTTCCGTCTGGGCGTTTCTTGCGACGATAGAGACCGAATTCACGAATGGAGTTTTTGCACTTCGGCGAAACGTACATGCGCGCGAAGCGCTCGCCGTCCTCGCGTTCGCGAATGAACAGCAGGTCCGCGACTCGCGCCAGCCCGCCGTGAATGTCGTTGTCCGTCTCGCCGACCTTGAGACCAGCGCTGCGCAGATCGTTGATTCGATCGGGGCGCGACGGGTCAGGCCAGAACTTGGCGAAGTTCCACGCTTTCGCGCGTTCGTTCCAAACGTGGTTCGGGCACTCTGACTCGTACCACTCATCGAGCAGCCAGAGCTCGGCGTCGTTGCCGTGCCCGAGCACGCCGGACAGAACGAGCACGCCCGCGTCGGTCCAACCGTGATCCATGCCGACGTGAAACTCACGAAAGCTCGAAAGCGGCGGAGGTTCCTGGACGTGGAAAGCCTCGTCGAACGGGTAAACGAGACCTTCGCCCGCGTCGGGATTGGCCTCCCATTCGCGCTCGAACGTCGCTTTCGGTGTCGTCGCCTTCGCTCGAGCTACAGCGAGCGCGCCCACCGTCTCCGGAGAGTCGCGGTAAGTGGCGTGAAAGCCGTAGTAGCTTCGCAGCACAGCGAGTGCAGCTTGGTCCGGATCGCGAGGAAGGTGTTCGGGCCAGTCACGTTCCCGGAGGCTGGAAAACACTTCGCGGATCGCTTGCGCCACCGGCAGGGCCAGCGCGGTCGCGTCGTCGATTTGGCCCGTGCGGAGCTTGCCACCAAGTGCGCCGGCCTCGCGTGAGCGATACCAGAGCCCGTGTCGGCCCTTCGTCGGTGTGCCGCCTAGCAGCTCTATGCCAAGCGAAAAAGGCTCAGACAGCCAAGGCACACCAACGCCGTCGTAGACGTCGGCGTCGATGTCATCGACTTCGTCACACACCAGCACGTCACATCGCATGCCGCGCGCGGTGCGCGAATTGTACGAGCTGGCTGGGAAAACTTTGATTCGTGAGCCACCGGGGAAGTCCACCTGGAAGCTCTGCCGGTCGATTCGCGTCGGCCTGAGATGCGCCCACTCGCCCGCAAGCTCAGTCTCGACGCCCTCGAGGTGGACGTCCTTCGCCTGTTTCAGCGTCGGCATCAGCAGATTGATGCGGACGCCTTTCAGTTCGCGCCGCGCGCCTGGTCGCTGCCTGTGCTCCCACTCGGAGACCAAGAGCCACCAGGCGGTGCGCGTAAACCAGGACTTCCCAACGCCGCGGCCCCAACCGTAAAACACGGTCTGCCTCGGCTTGATCGCCTGGTAGGCCAGCCACTGCGGATGGTTGAATCGAACCTCAGTCACCGGGTTTGCCGGCGGCTTCTTCGGCGAGCCGCTCGGTAGCTTCCGGCGTCGGGCTCACGTTGATCGTGACCGTGCCTTGCGCTGGCATCGCTCCCGACCTCTCGGCATCGAACCGCGCCAAGTTGTGCGCGTTCTTTTCCGCGTCGAGCACCAGTCGGCCGTAGTCGGCTCGCTTGTCAATGATCACGACCGGGACGCCGTCGGCACTTGGGGCAGTCTCAGGCAGGTCGTTCTCGAAGCGCTCAGAGGCAACCTCGGCCACCCGGAGACGCATCGCCACGTGCCGCTCTAGCGCGCTCTCGCGTAGTTTGCGGCGCTCTTCGGCGAAACTTGGATCCTCTTCGAGCCGCACGGCGATCTCTCGCCCCGTGCGCTCTTTGAGCTTCAGCTGGCGGGAAACCGCGCTGGCATTGCCCGAATAAAGGAACCGAGCTCGGAACTCGGCCACCACGTCGTCAGGCGTCGGAACACCGTTCATGTCTGCTCCCGTTCGCCCGTTACCGTCGGCGTCACGTAGTTGGGGGCCAGCCCGTTGGCTAGCGGTTACCCCAGCTGGCCACGCTCTGAGCCTCGGCGAAGTCGTCGCGGATCTCGCGTCGGCGTCGAGCGTCTCGGATATTGGCTAGTCGGGGCTGTCGTCGTTGTTGTTGCTTGGCTCGCGGGATTAGCCGCGGCCTGAGGGGTATCAATTCGCCCATCTCCTATCGGGCCCATCCTGGCAGGCGCTCAGTTTTGCCGCCGGTGAGTCGGGCTGCGGCCTCTTGGGGCTCGTGCGCCTCCGATCCGGGATGCTGGGATCCCGCGCGGGGCGCTCTATAGCTCATGGCTAGCCGTGGCGCTTGTCTGGCGCCTGACTGACTCCTAATCCGCCATATCAATGGCGGCCAGCTCTGCCTGTAATTTGGCGATTAGCTCGGTCTTTCTCTCAACTTTGGTGAGGCGCTTAGCGTGGTCGCGGAGTTGCGTTCCGTGGCCACCGACGTGCCTCCAAATCTGCCGATTGTCGGCCGCAACTCTGACTACATCCACCTCCAATTTAGTGACGGTTGCGGAGTCCACGGGAAGCAGGTTTTCGAGCGCATCGAACCGAACGTAGATGTCCCCGCCGTGCCGTTTGGTGAGCTTCACCTCGTCGCGTCGCTCGGCCCTGAGTACCAGCCGGCGGACGTGCTGAACCTGGTAGCGGCGGGGGAGCTTTTTGAGTCGTTCGGCGACCTTGTTGGACCGGGCTAGCACCAGGTCGGTGACGTCTGGGATACTGAGCCAGCGGTGTGGGCGGGGCTTCATTGTGCGCGCCGCGGGTCTTCCCACGCCTCGCCCGGATCGCACGGGTCGATCGTGTTGTCAGAATCTTGGCTGCATTCATCGCCGACGGAGTGCGCACGATACGGGCGATCGCAATACGTGCAGCACTCCAGCCGAAACGCGAGCCATTTGGATCGTTTGATGTCCGCCCATTTGATCATTCCGATGCCCCCGAGCTCGTGACCGCCGGCAGAATGCTCCGCCGCTCCCGAGGCAGCCGCATCGGGTCCGCCCCGGCCTTGCTCTCAAACCATTCCCGCCAGGCCTCGGTCAGCGACGCCTCAGCAACTCTCCGGGCCCGCCGGATAGTTCGCCCGTAGCCGGCCTGTTTGCCCGTCACGGTCGAGCTGGGCGCGCCGGCGTCGCCTGAGTACTCGTGGCAGGCCACCAATAGCTCGCCCGGGTGCTCGTAGACCTGAAGCGCCACGTTGGCCAGGTCTCCTAGTTGCGGCTCGACCCCGGTCCGCCTGGCCTCGTGCTGACCTGGCTTGCTATCTGAGCCCTTGACATGCCGGTCCCGGGCGCCGTAGCCACGATCGCTCCTGAAAGCGGCTCTAGGGGCCTGGTGGCGCAGCAGGAGCAGACCGCGAGACCGCTCCGAGCAGGCGAACCAGGCCGAACTCAGCCATCGGTGCCGCTCGATGTCGCCCCGGACGCATGTCCCCGTGCCCAGCTGCTGGTCGGTGAAGGGGTGAATGTAGCTCCCCGCCATATCGAGATTCCCACCCTCGGATGGCCCGCCACACTCCAGCTGATTGACCACGCCGGCTAACGTGCCGCGCTCCCTCATGGCGACGGCGCCCTGTAGGAGTAGCCAGCTCAAGTCCTCGTCATTGTCGGTTGCTCGCATCGCTTGCTCCTTCCGGGGCCTGCCCGGGAGTGATAGGGTTCCACGGTCGGCGGCAATCGACCCGGAGCCCTGCAGCGAGCAATCGTTTCAGGGCTTTGCTGTTTGCGCCTCCCAAAGCGCTGTCAGGCGCTCACACGTACACTTGTTCCGCTCGCCACCTGGAGGGCTTGCCCAGTGCTCGCAATCCTTGCAGTGGCCACTCGGACTCAAGGCCTCACCAGCTCAATCAAGCTCGTCCTAATGCCGTCAATCTCGACACGCTTCCAATTGTACTCCTCGGCTGAAAGCCACCGAAACGTGAAAGCCTCGAAGGAGCGAAGCAAGTCCGTAGCGTCGTAGATTCGATCGTTACGCTTGACCGCCTCGGTAGCGGCCTCGATTTCTTCGACTGTCCGGAGGTCAGGCTGTGCCATCACCGCGCCCCGTTCTTGCTCGGCAAAGCCCGCTCGCTGCGTCCCTCTGGCGGATGCGGCACCGGCCGATCCATCTCCTGTCGCAACTGTGCAACCTTGCGAGCCCTGACGTTGGCGGGGTGGTCGTAAGTCTGGGCTGCCACGAGCTTGTCGCAGGCGATATTGTGGGGGTAGTAGGGATCGCGGTAAGGGTTCGGATCGGGATTGATCACAATCGGGCTGGGGCGATTGATTCCATTGATCGAGATCGTCATTTGGGCCGCGACAAAGTCTACCTCGCGCCGCATCGCCACGCACCGCCCCGAGCAATACGGCCCATTCCAGTCCCGATCGCATAGAGCCGTCGCCACATCGAACTTTCGCGCGCACTGAATGCAGGCCGCCTGTAGAGGCTTTGGTGCCACCGGATCGTCGTGCCACTCCTCGTCTATGGCCACGAAGTTACAGATCTCTTGCTCGGTGCAGCGCATCTTGACGCCTCTCAAGTCAAGCGCCGCATTTATCTCCCGCACCCGTTGAACTTCTTCGGCTGAAACTTGGCTGCTCATTGCTCGATTCCCTTCGTTCTTCTCGACCAGCACGTGACACGCCTCATGCCGCACAAGCCGGCCGCCACTTGACTCAAAGAAGCACCGTTCACCGTTCGCAGTCTCGAGCCCGCACGTCTCGCAGCTCAGGGTGAAGGACGAATAGAACGGGCGCCAGTCACGATCGGTTTTCATCCTTGCTCTCCCTGCGCGTCAACCGCGCTCATCTTCATCCTCAACAGTACGCCATCGCAATGATAGCAAGGGCTCCAAAGCGGACGGGCATTGTCGTGTGTAACTTCGCAAGTGCGACAGTAATCGCTGCCGTAGAAACGAGGCGCGCAGCAATGCCGGCACCCTTCATAATCAGTTCCTACTTCGTAACCAAACTTAGAGCCGTCTTCGTAGAGAGTCATGTTGATTCAATCTCCTTAGTTGCCGCGCTCGATTTGTAAAGCCTCAGTCTTCCGACCCACTTCTTCGCCAGCGACTTGCGCATCGGCACGAAGGCCAGGACTGTCATGCTCCCGGCCGGGACCTCGGTGCGCCCGTTGTCGAACACGGAAACCATCAAGCCGTCGAGCGCTCGATCGCGACTCAGCTTTTCGAAGTCTCGGATGGTTCCACCGAGAATCACCTTCGGATAATCGTTCGATTCCCAGGCGGCGAGCGGTGAGCTTCCCTCTTTTTCTGCCTTGCGCATCGCCAGCTGAACGCCGTGACCGACCTGCGCCGCTAGCTTGCCGGGCGACATGGTGAGTTCAGTGCGCGCCACGATGTACATCACTAATTCATCAGTCATATTGACTCAATCTCCAGCGTTGCCGCCTCTAACTCGTGACTGCTTTTCCTGCTCCAGACAACTGCGTCATCTTTCCGCCTAACTATCCGGACGTCCCCGCCGACCGCCTCCGCGGTCCGTATCAGCCGGTCAAGGCCGCCGTCAGCATCGTTACCGTTGGCCATCGCGACCCATTGCGGGGAGTCGGCGAACGGGCGAAGGAGCGATTTCTCAACTACGTACCGACCGGTGAGCTTGGCCTCGTAGGGGGAGACGGTTGAGCCGTTGAGCGGACGGCCGAGGCCTGATGTTTGATAGTAGGATCTCATGCCGACTTCTTTCCGGTAAGTGGGCTTAGGCCCTTTTGAACACGGCTCCACACCGACATGGGCTGGATCCCTGTCACCCGAGCGATCTCGGCACAGGTCAGCGGCACTCCGTGAATGGCCAGACGCGTGGTTACGCACGCCCGACTACACAACTCCGCCCTGTCGAAGGCGCCCCACCCGTAGCACCCATCACCTCCGCGCTTCGGCTTCGGGCCAAACATCTTCCCGCAGGCGGTGCACTTCTTCTCCTCGTACGGTCTAGCGAGACTTGCGCCGTGACACGCCCGACCACACCACTTCGCCATGTCAAAGGCGGGCCACTTGTAGTGCCCGTTACCTCCGCGCTTCGGGCCAAACATCTTCCCGCAGTTGAGACACGGCTTCTCTTCGTACGGTCTAGTGGCACTTGCGTAGCTACACGCCCGACTACACGGCTTCTGCTTGTCAAAGCGACGCCACATGTAGTCCCCGCGACCGTCGCGCTTCGGGCCAAACATCTTTCCACAGGCGGGGCACTTCTTCTCCTCGTACGGCCTCGCTTTCATGCCGACTTCTTTCCGGTAAGTGGGTTTAGGCCATCTCGAACACGGCGCCTCACCGAATCGTAATGGACCCCTGTCACCCGAGCGATCTCGGCACAGGTCAGCAGCACTCCGTGAATGGCCAGATGCGTGGTTATGCACGCATAACTACAAGACTTCTGCCTGTCAAAGCTACGCCACGTGTAGCACCCATCACCTCCGCGCTTAGGGCCAAACATCTTCCCGCAGGCGGCGCACTTCTTCTCTTCGTACGGGCGAACGCTACACGCCCGACCACACAACTTCCCCTCGTTAAAGTCGCCCCACTGGTAGCACCCGTTACCTCTGCGCTTCGGGCCAAACATCTTTCCACAGGCGGGGCACTTCTTCTCTTCGTACGGTCTAGCGAGACTTGCGCCGTGACACGCATGACTACACCACTTCGCCCTGTCAAAGCTACGCCACATGTAGTTCCCGCGACCGTCGCGCTTCGGGCCAAACATCTTCCCGCAGTTGAGACACGGCTTCTCTTCGTACGGTCTAGTGGCACTTGCGTAGCTACACGCATGACTACACCACTTCGCCCTGTCAAAGCTACGCCACATGTAGTTCCCGCGACCGTCGCGCTTCGGGCCAAACATCTTTCCACAGGCGGGGCACTTCTTCTCCTCGTACGGTCTAACGAGACACGCCTGACCACACAACTCCGCCCTGTCGAAGGCGCCCCACCCGTAGCGCCCGTCACCGTTGCGCTTCGGGCCAAACATCTTGCCGCAGGCGGTGCACTTCTTCTCTTCGTACAGGCGTTTCACCCGAACATCTCCCGCATCACACTCTCAACGAATCCACGCGGAGCTTTCTTCTGCTTGGCCAGCGCCTCAATTCGCCGCCGCGCCGCTTTCTTTTCGCTCTCAAGCGCCTGCATCTCCTCCAGCTCCGCACGTCTCTTAGCCACCACTTCCTCAGGCTCCGGCTGCTCCGCCCCGCACTCCGGACAGACCATGACTGCGATAGGCATAGCGCACCGGCACCCTTCGCCGGCGCACACTTTCATCGGCTCGGGCCCCTTGATCTTCGGCGGCGCCTCCAGCGACCACTCAACGATCGCTTCCGGTGAGCCATGCCTCCAAGCGTTACCAACCTCGTCGAGCACGACGTAGCGTTTCGAACTTGGCCGCGCGCCACGGCCGCACATCTGCCGATAGAGGGTCAAGCTCTTGGTAGGACGGGCGAGCACGATGCATTCAACGTCCGGGCAATCCACGCCCTCAGTCAACACCTGAACGTTCACGATGACCTTGGTCGCGCCGCTACGTAACCGCTCCATGATCGCGTCACGGTCCGCCGCTGACGTCTCCCATGACAGCATCTCGGCCTTCACGTGGGCCGCGAGGAAGCGCCGACAGAGCTGCTTCGCATGCTTAACCGAGACCGCGAAAGCGATTGTGGACGCGCCTGGGCAGATGCGCCGCCACTCGGCAACGATGCTCTTCGTGAGCTTATGCCGACCCATCGCGCGCTCTAGCGTTCGCTCCGACCAGTCACCACCACCGGGCGGCAAACCCTTCACCAGCTCGCGCGCCTTGTCCTTCGGTATCCAATAGACGCGCGAGCGCGCAAGGTAGCCACCTGCAATCAGGTCAACCGCTTCGGCCATGATCAGTAGCTTTTCGAACACGTCACCGAGCGGCTGCCCGTCAAGCCGCGCTGGCGTCGCGGTGAGTCCCAACACCTGAGCCCTTGGCAGAGCCTTCAAGACGGCGCGGTAGCCCGCTGCCATCGCGTGGTGGGCCTCGTCAACGACGACCAGATCACGTTTGCCCACGTCGTGCCCGCGGAACATGAAGATCGAAGCCACGAGCACGCGCGCGTTTACGTTGTACGAATCCTTACCGCTCAGCAGCCCAATGTCGGCACGCGGCACGCCGGCTTTCACAAGCTGTTCAATTGCCTGCTCGAGTAGCTCCCAGCGGTGGGCCAGCCACAGCACACGAAGCTTGGGGCGCGACTGAATGAGCGCGGCGCCGATGACGGTTTTTCCGGCTCCCGTTGGAGCAACGGCGAGCAGCCTTTTCACGCTACGGAAGGCTCGGACGATCTGGGCTACCGCACGGGTTTCATAGGTTCTTAGTTTCATGATAAATCCGCCCTGTTGTCGATCACTTTTCCCACCATCGCGGCTCGTCTCTGCCGTCGCATGGTTCTTTTCGGTTAGTCATGATGTCAGACCTATTTGTGGAAACTCAACAACAAGACGCCGCCAAACGTCGGGGTCCACGAGGCGAAGCTGGCCATGACGCCCCCAGCCCGATCCGCGCTCTCCCAGCGCTCCTGATACACGCTGGCCCTCTCGTGGCACACCAGACTCGCTCAACAAATCGTAAGCTCGGTGGTACCGAAGACCTCGCGTCGCGATGTATGCCCAGACGTCTGCGAGCGACCAGCGGGCTAGCGGCATACAATACCACGTCCCGTCTCGCCCTCGGTACAACTCACCACGCGACCCCGTGTGCATTGCGCGGGCGTGGCTCTCTTGCGCGCGAACGCCGTGGGTGATCACACGTAGTCTCTCCCTCACTACGAATGTTTCGCTTGGCTCGTCGATTAGCACGCGCTTAGCGTCAAATTGGCAGTCAGAATCTACGGGCCGCGCATAGCCCCACCAGCCGGCATAGCGCGCCATGTCCAGCATGGTCAGTCGTGGCGCGATCGTCAGCGCGCCGACGTGGCGCACCATCTCGTATGTCTCCGACAGCTCGGCGCCAGAATCGAAGAACGCGATCGGCGCAATAGACAGGACATCGCGCACGAGGGCGACGCAAACGGTGGAGTCCTTACCGCCCGAGAACGAAACGCCTACCGCTCCAACCTCGGAAGCGCGGCGTATTACGTCAAGCGAGGCGTCCACGCGTCGCTTGAATGCAGCGCTTTGCGCGTGAACGAAGTCCTCTCGCCGGACCGCGCTACCGGCCGCCTCCTGTTCCGCCGTCTCCAGCAGCTCCGCCACCCTTGCCTTTAGTTCCACCCTTGCCGCCCCTCGTGCCTTTGATTTTTTTTGCCATGGCTAACTCTATCGCAGCCAGCGAGCACCGTCACCAGTTGCGGCAACCCTGGCACTGAGCGGGACACGCGGAACCGTAGCCGCCACGGTTTGCCGCCGCGCCAAAGCTCGAGGCCGCTTTCTAGCAACTTGACGAAGTGCGCTTTGACAGACAGCTCTGTCAGCTCCGAAACGGCCTGAGCGAGGCTCACGGCGCGCTTGCCGGGGCATCGTTGCCGGTAGCGAGCGACGGCGTGATCAGTGATTTCCCATCGCGCCGGGCTTGATACCAGCGCGCAAACCTCGCCCGGCTTCGGGCCAGCGCTTCTGGACGCGAGGCGCAAGCCGCCTTTATTCGCCGTCGATTTTTTGTCAGGCACACTGGCGCCGCGCATGTTGTCCGGCGCTCGCGCTTGTGGTTGAACGGATGATCGCAAATTACGCATCGACTCGTCCTAACCAGGGATGGCGCACAGGTTTTCATTTGCGTGATTCCAATAGGGCGGGGCGAGGCAACGGAAGCCCTGCCGCGGAGACATGAGGCCGGGGTAATCAAGCGGTAGAGGTCGGAGCGGTTTACCTTCCCGGAGCACAGGGAAACCCTCCCACGGCTCGCAGGTCGTAACGACCCACGGGCCCGCCAGTTTGCCCTTGCCGCTGCCACGATAGCGGCCGAGATAGCGCACGTCGCTCAGCAAATCGCGGATCGCCTCCGCCTCGCCGAGGCAGTACCAACGCATCTCGTCCCCCAGCATCAACATGACGGCATAGGGCAATCGATAGCCCTTATTCGGTCCAGCAGAAATTTTGACTCGCCTGATCTTGTCAGTGCCGAGTCGCGCGAATTCCTGCACTGGCGCACGCCGCTGTTTGTGGCGCCCCTCGTTTTCTTCTACAACAAACTGCGCCTCAGAACACAAATGAAACCTTCCGCCTGGCTCGCGCTTGATTGGGATCTCGATCGGCTCCGCGTCGCCCGGGTTGTGCGGAGCCAGAAGGCCGCGACGGTTCGCTACCACGGACATCAGCAACGCATCGAGCATGATCGGCGTGTGAAAAACCACGCCGCCCTCCAGCTGCGCAGACACGATCAAAGGGATCATGAATTTACGGCCCCACGGATCCAGGCCGCCAGCTCGTCCTTGCGCGCAACGACGTGCGCTTTGTAAAGCTCGCCGACCTTGGGTGCCAGCTCGGCGCCGATCTGCTCCAGACTGCCAGCACTAGGCGCGAACGCGATCCGTGCGCCCGCCACGAACCTCAATCGACCGTGACCAGTGGCGCCCCGTCCGCCCACACGAAAGTTGTTGAGCAAGCACGCCAGCGTGAACGCGAAAGCATCGAACTCAACGTCCGAGTAGGTACGCGCCTCGACCCCACACCAGAGCAGCGATCCCTGCACGATTCGCTCATGCGTGCGAGGTAACATCGCCGACTTGCTCTCTTGCTTCGCCTTAGCATCCCCAGTTTCGTGCGCACGTTCGCTTGTTAGCAGTCGAGCCTCAACGTTGGCGCGCGCCACGTCGCTGAGCAAATGTCGCTTCTCTGGCAGCAGAGACGGATCCATGCGAACCCGCGTAACCTCCTCCACTGCCGAGCGGCACGACTCAACGTGATATTTCTGAGCATCGAGCCAACCATGGATCCATTGTGGTGCATGGTGAATCGTCTCCGTGCAAACAAGGTTACCTTCGTCCACGATGATCTGCCCTGGCAGCGGGCGATTGTCGGTGCAACCACCGAAGAGCGCGAGAGGCGGGAAAAGCGCTGCTAGCTTGCGATAGCTGTCCAGGTTTATAACCGCGGCGTCACCTTTGCCCGTCACCATGCCGCCCGCAAAGAGCAACCTGAGTGCGCCTTCGCTCAGCTGCGGATCATCGAGTAGACCTGCTGCGTGGAGCGTCGCGTAAGCCGCCGCCTCGCGGAGCTGGTGGCGAATCGAGTCACCGGAGATATAGGCGACCATTACGCGTTGACCGTTCGGTTGAGTGACCTTCTTGCGGCAGAAAATCGAGGCGTTGCCTAAGCTCTCCTGCTGGTGACTTATCGGATCGATGGCCTCGACGAGAAACTCGTACCTAGACGTTTGCATTGGCTGACTCCTTGCGCTCTTCAACGATTTGACGAGTCAGCGCCACGAGTAAGCCATGGTCGCGCTCGACTAGATCCAAAAACTCCGTGTGGGCCTGGTGCTCATCACAAAACCGCACGAGATCAATCAACGCCGAAGAGGCGCCCTTGGGCAGGTTTCCGATCTGGAGGCGCCGCTGCATCAGGCTTGCCCACTCGCTTGCGCTCGCTGTCTGGCGAGCGGCCGCGCGCATGCGGTTCTCCATTTGCTCCCAATAATTCATTGGCGGGCGGCCCCCCTGCTCGCTCAGGTATGCGCTTCGCAGCGCGAGCGCCAATTCCACGGCTAGAGTCTCGAGCCTCTTTTTCTGATTGTCTTCGAGCATGTTCCTCCTCATCTCTCTGCGCTAACCAAAGCGCCAACGTAAACCATCCGCCACCGCGACCGGCGCCGTGCTGGGTCTCGAACGCCTCCACCTCAGTGCGCCGCTCCATCCACGATCGCTGATAGTAATTTCGCGTAGATATCTCGTCTTTGGTGACACCGGACGTGAGCAGCGTTGTCATCGCGTCCACCAGCGCCGACGACATCGGCACCTCGATCGTCTGCTCGTCCATGAGCACGAGGCCCGCACGACCTGGACCATTCAAGCGAACGAAAGGCAGGACGTGTTTTTGACCGCTGTCCGCCACTGCGCAGAACCACGGCGCCGAATGCTCTCGCCCGAGAAACGCCCGGAGCAGCGGCTTCTCGCCCTTACTCGCGTTGAAGTAGCCGCACTCGTCAAAACAGTGCGAGTAGTTTCGGAAATTACCGCCAAACTTTTTGCCCTCTTTCGCGTCGCGGGTCAGCACCGGAGAAACGCGCGACGTTACGTAGGCACACGCCTCGCAGATATGGTTGGCCCATGAGCAACGCGCCAATGTCTGAGACGTAAATCCGGGGCCCATCCAGTCCGTGACCAGCAGCCCGCGACCCATCACGCCAGCACACAGGTAGCAGCCGCCGACGACTGGGCCGCAACCATCCACGACGGGTGAACCGTGAGCCACCCACGTGAGAATCGACGGCGTCACCATCGCGGATCTGGCCTCCGAGCGGTCGGCGAAGGCTTGTTTTGCGTTGCTCATTGGTCCCACCATCGAGGGTTGCCGCTGTCTTCGGTTTGGGTCGCTGGTCGGTCGTCCTGCGACGGAGGCTGGCGCTTCATGATAAATCCGCCCTGTTGTCGAAGTCGTCGAAGCTGCCGGCTTGGTCAACGAAAGATTGAAGGCGCTCGGTTTCGGGGTCTTTGGCCGTGTCAAAGCAGGCCGAGTGCTCGTCCCACGGCATCGGCAGGATGGCGCCGCGTGGCCCGTTCTTGCACTTGTCGATGAACAACGCTCTAGCCCCGGCCTCAACCAAAAGCTCCGCCCCGCCGCCGTTGCGACTAGCCGCCATCATGTCTTTCTCTGGCTTGAAGCCGAGCAAAACCACCTCGGCCGCGTTACTCACGTCGCGACTCTCTCGGATCGAGTGCTTATCGGGAATCGGCTTTCCCTTTTCGATCGTGATCTGGCTGAAGATAATCCCGGTCTTGTCCGCGCTCTTCGTGATGTCCGTCAGCGTGCGCGCGATGTACGTGACCTGGTTGCGCCGATCCTGCTGGGGCTTCTCGTTGTCGAAGGCTTGCAAGTAATCGAACGCCACCAGATCGATCGCTTGCTCGCGGATGATCTGTTTGACGTGGCGGGCTACCCATTCGACGCCTCGACCGCGCGCGTCTAGAAAGACCGGCGCGTCCTGCGCTTCGCTCTCGACGGTTAGCATCTTCTGCCGCTCCTCGGGGCTGACCTGCTTGCGGCGCAAAGCGTTGGCGCTAATTCGCGAGCGACGCAGCATGAGCCGGTCACCGTAGATTTTCTCGGAGTCCTCGGCAGACACGATGAGCACGCGGCGGCCGGCCTTGATGTTCTCGTCCGCCACCATCACCAGCCAAGAGCTTTTACCCCAGCTCGTGTCGGCGCCGAACACCCAGACGAAACCCGGCATCATGCCGCCCGTGATCTCGTCCAGCCTATGGTTGCCCGTCGTGACGGTTACGCGCGAGCGCTTGTCGTCGGCAGCAATGCGCGCGCCACGGAGCAAGTCTTGGACGGTGAGCACGCGCGGCGCGTCGCTCGGGATGGCTTTGGTGTCGGCGGCCGGGTCGCTCGGCAGCTTGCCGGCTTGATGCTTGTCGTTTTCGTCGAAGCTCACGCTGCCTCGCTTCTGCGCACCACGGCGCGTGTCTTCACGGTCTTGATCACGTCCGCCGCGTACTTGTCTCCGGCCTGATCGTTGTGCGTTCGAACGATGACTTCGGATCCCAATGGCACCCGGCGCGCGAAGTCTTCTGACCAGCTACCCGACATGATGCCCAGTACAGCCAATGAAGGCCACGCGATCGCGCACGTCACGAAGTCAGGCTCTCCTTCGACGACCACGACGACACGAGGCGCCACGCGGTCGCCCGCCAGCATCTCCTGCGCTCGCTTGTTCGCCAGCACGAGCCCGTCGGCGCGATGCCCAGCCGGCGGCAGGCGCTTGGCCGGCGCGTCACCCTCGACCCTCCAAGACCGAACGCTTCGGCATGCGCCGGCAGCGTCGAACACCCGAGCAATCATGCGATGCCCGGACTGGGTCCAAGGCTTCCCGCGGTACCGAGCCCAGGCCGGCAACGTCGCCCCGTCCGGCAGGGCCCGCAGAAGCCCCAGGCTGGCCGCTAGGCGCGCGTCGAGCTTCCGGCCGACGAGATGCCCACCCGAGGCCGGGTCGTCGAGCACAGAGCCAGCCATGGCCCACAGCGCCGCCACCTCGGCCGCCGGCGGATAGTCCCGTTCCGGTCCGGGCTCTGGCAAGTCGGGCAACGGACGCGGCGTGTAGGGCTTCCGGTCGTTGATCTCATCGACCACCTGGGTCAAGCCGGCGAGCTCAGCGGCAGCGAGCAGGACCTCCCGGAAGTCGGTCCGGATGTCCAGGTCGTGGACGGTTGCCACGAGCGTGAGCACATCGCCGGTGGCCTGGCACCCGAAGCACCGGAAGCGCAAGGTCCCGTCCCGGCCGACGGTCACGCTGCAACTCGGGTTGCGTTCGGGCTGCGCCGGGCAGCAAATCGTCACGCCGGACGGCTGCCGCGTCGAGCCCTTGAGCAGGCCAAGCCGGTCGCAAACCCGGAGCGGGTCCACGAGTGTTCGACGGATCTCGGCGGCGTAGTCGGGCCTCACGCCGAAACCAGCTTTCCGGTCGTCGAGTCCCAAACCATCGGGCTCTGACCATTACTCGGCGGCTTCGAGATGTCGGCCCGGCGAAGCCAAGTGCGCCAAGTCGCGTGCTCATCGGTTCGCCAATCCTTGAATTCCCAGTCCCGGATTTTTTCTTCTTCGAGCTTCAAGTCAACGCCACGCTCCGCGTGCTTCAGACCGTCCTCGGGATTCGGCACCCAGTCCGCGGGGATCCGTTTCCAACGTCTGGGGCGGGCGGTCGCGGCGCCAGCCTCTCTCTCTCTCCCTTCCTCTCCCTTCCTATCCCTAAGAGGCGTGGGAATGTCGCGAGCCCTCGCGAATGTCCCGCTTTCATTCTCAGAATCCCAGGAATTATTCTCGGAAACAATATCCTTTGGTCTCGCGGGCTTAGGCTTCCTCTGTTTTTTCTTATCTTCCGCAGGCGGAGCCGGGATAACGGCCCTGCTGGGCTTGTCTACGCGCTGATGTTTGCTCCAATTTCGAATTGAGAAGTACTGTTGACCCTCTACGTCGTAAAGTATGACGTATCGGAGTAGGCGGAGTTCTTCTAAGGCTTTCGCCGAAAGCTCGGGAATTATTCCTGGGAATACGCGAGACGCCAAAAGAGTAGGGTGAGCTCGGCCGTTTCCGTAGTCGTCGGCCATGACGATTAGGGCAACGGAAAGCACTCGCGCTTCGAGGGAGGCGAGGGCTAGCTCGTCCTCGAGCCATTCGGGTTTGATTGAGCGGATGCGGCTCACTGAAATCTCCAGGTAACAGAGTGCCCAGTGGCCTCTTTTATGATCGGGTCATCGAACGAGTAGGACTTGTCGTCCGTCTCGCACCGCTCTTGTGGACACACGCGGCCACCGCGTCCGTCGAATTCGATCCCGAACCTTCCGCACATTGGGCACTTGCACCATAGATAGTGGTGATCGCCGGCCACGTATCCGCTTGGGTTCTCGTACCAGTTCCAATCATGACCGCTGTCTTGTTCGTCAGGTGATCCGGCGAAGATCACAAGACGATGAGTTTCTTGAAATTCAGAGCAGCGCTTTGCGTCGCGCGAGCCAGCGTCCTTGCCCCACGGATCAAAGCCAAGAGGCTTTATCTCTAACCACCTGTTTAGATCCGGAAGCCAGAAGTCGGGAACGTATCGCCCGCTCTCAAGCTCGAAGCCTTCGTATTCGTAGTACCAGCGCACATCGAGCACATCCATGAAAACAGCCCAGCGCGCCTCGAGTCGGCTTCGGAAAGTTTGGGCACGATAGAAAGTAGGTATCGAAAAACCGTTGTACTTCCCGACCTGCGGGATGTCGCTTTTGGGCTGAATAATACGGCTCATCGAAACCTCTCTTGCCGGCTCGCGCCGACGTGATTAAACTTGAGGCATCGCGCTGAAACGCGATCCGCGGCTCGTGCGTGTGGTAGCGCAGCGAGCCGCAATATTTCCCTACTACAGGCGTGGGCGGCAGTCACGTTAAACCCGCCGCCCGCCCCTTGCATGCCGAACAAGTGACCGCTGTTCCATCGACCAGCGCCTTGCGTAGCGTCGTGCGCGACCGACAGAACTGCTCGCCACATGCGCAACGGCACGTCATTGCGTAGCGGCGCCAGACGGAGAGCACGACAGCCCCGCCAATGACCGAGCCCACGCCGACAGACGGAGCTCGCTGTTTGGGCTCCGGCTCGTGGTAACCGCCGTCACACGTCACGCATGCGACTGTTTTTCTATAAAATCCATGCTCGCAGCGCGGGGTTCCGTTCTCTCGAAGCGCCATCACTTTCCCCCAATCCGCCACCGCATAACGGCTGCTAGCGCTTCGGCGATTGACCGCACTACGTCGTAGCGGACTCCCTCGAGCTCGGCTTGTTCTTGCCAGGCCTTCTGACTCGGCAGTTGCTTACCGGTCTGGGATTTTACTTCCAGGCCTGCGAGCATCCCGATTCGTTCGGGGCACCCGGCTCCGATATCGGCGTAGATCGGGACCACTAGCAGGATGTCCGGGGTGCCTGCTGGTGCTCCACGAATGACTCGACGCGCGCTCGAGCCCGACGCGCCGATGACCTGGGTGCCTGAATTGGCACGCCAAGCGAACACGCCTTTGATGTGCAAGGCCTTCAGAATCGCCGTTACAAGTTGGCTTTCGCTGACTGCGCGGCGCGGCTTGCGAAGGGCGGTCACGGCTTCTCTTTCCATTCGGTTACGCCGGACAGACGGATAAACTCGGACGCTATCAACGTTGCTACGTCTTGCTCTTTGGCCTGTCGCGAGCACGTTAGAATCAGTACGCAGTCCGGTCCGCTGGAGGAAAACTGCAGACGAAACACGTCGTGTCCGCACGCCTCAGACAGAGCCTCGAGGCACTGTCGCAGACGTGCCGTGTCCTCGCGTTTGATGGGTCGCGCTTTTTTCAAAATTCCCTCGCCACCTGTCGCCCGCTCTTGAGCGCCTTGGCGCACGACTCGCACGCCGGTGTTCGGCCGAGCTTCACCGATTTGCGCACATCCTTGGCTTTTCGTGTCACCTGGACGCCGCAACGGCAGCTGAACAGCCAGTGCGTAGCGTCGCCAGCGCACGCACGGATAGGCGTTAGCCAGCCCTGAATGCCGATTGGTGCCACCGCTTGTTTGCTAGGTAGACAAATCACTCCGCCCTCCAATCAGTCGCGTTGCTCGCGCGCCAGTGCTCATAGAAGCTGATTATTGTGTACAGCTCCTCCGGAGAGCACTTCGAGCAAGTCTCGATCGCGTTGGTCTGGTTGCTTAAATAGGAGTAGAAGGCCCGGAACTCGCGCGCGTGTTCGTGCCGATCATTGTGCAGCCAAGAATCAGGACTGATCGGTGGCGCCACTACGAGGCGAAGCTGAATCAGCTCCGGATCTGTCCAATCAGTCGCATTGCTCGCCCTGGTGAGCACCCACAGGTAGACCGGATCGCCCTGGTTGACGCCGAGCCAGACGATGATGTCGAGGGCGAGTAGCCAGAAATGCAGGCGGAGGTTGTGAAGGGCGGTCATGGCTTCCACCGCCAGTGAGACCGACCAGTCAAGCCGCCGTAGAACACGCTGAGAATCAGGTCTTTCGGAAAGCTATTCTTCCCGTCGAAGCTCAAGCGCGGCGACAGCTCAATCACGTGAGCATTCGGGACGACGTGCTGCTGAAACCAGTTTGCTCCGACGCTCGCCGGAGTGAGCAGAAGGATGCGAGCGCCGAGCTTCATCTCCGTCGCGCACTTCTCGGCCCACGGCGCGATGCAGCCGAATTCGGGATTGAGCCAGCAGACGAGCCCGCCCGACTTGACGCGCCACTCTTGCTTGAGTGAGTCCTGCTCCTTTGTGAAGTAGTTTGGCGCCTTTGCGTTTTCAGGCGTAGCGGCCAAGTCCCACGACAAGAAACCGAAGCGGAGGGCAACGGCTTGCAAGAATTCTCCAGGCGTCTCGTACGCCTGGAAGCTCTTGCCTCGATTCATCGAAGCGCCCGTGATGATGTTTCCGTCAGCCATCAATGAATCCTCCATGCGACAAGCAACAAGAGCGCCGCAACAACCGCGAGCGCGCCCCAACCTCGGCGCAGTCGGCGGGATTGGTTGCGACAGGCGGGGCACTGTTGACCGCGCTGGCGCAGTTCTTGGGCAATCTGGACGCGCGCCTCAGCGGTCGCCGCGTACACGGCCCAAAATGACAACACGCTACCAGTCGGATCGTTAAACGATGACCACTCGGTGTCCTTGCGCGGATGCCCGCATGACCAAACAGCCATCAGAATTGCCCCTTCGAGTTAGCCAATTGCAGCGCCTCAAGCCCGGCCTTGATGCGAATTGCCAAACAGTCAGGGCAAAGTAAAAGCAGGAAGCCCGCGCTGTCGTCAGTCGCGTGATCCCACTTTTTGCAAGATTGGCAGCTGTAGGCGCGGAGTGGCTTGCTCACCGGTTGTCCTCGTGAGCTTCCCATGCCGCCCAAGCTCGCTCGGCCTGCTTGACGTCCGCAGCCGTGCCCACCCAACCGACGCCACAAGCTGGGCAGAACAGCGTGGCGTCCCGTGGGCCGTCCCAGCGCTCCACCTCACGGGTAGGCGTCCCGAGCGTCATTCCGCAGTCGGGACACGCGGGGCAGTCGTGATGGGGCTCAGTCACAGTTGGCCCCGCGGCGTTTGGTCTGCCACCGAATCGCATCTTCGATTGCCAGCCGGTCAACGCCGTGACGCGAGGCCAGTGACGCGATGCTGTCACCGAGAAAAAACATCCTGGTGATGGCGGCGCCGTTACGTCGTAGGCGTCGGCGATCATTGGCGCGTTGCTTGGCGACGTAGGCTGTCGCGTCGGGCTGAGGCTTGCTCACTGAGCCACCGCCAGCGACGTGCCGATTTCTCCCAGAGAAAACCCATATCTTAACGGCATCATTACCACCGTCCAGGTCGAACCAATGATGTGCACCGGCTCCAGCTGACCGCCGGTCCACACGTCGAT
>Ga0163152_10003112_pt1 | contig 22076 bp, 22 predicted proteins | sample OliLakLV19MP8IB2_FD_148635 | JGI IMG/M metagenome (GOLD analysis project Ga0163152, IMG submission 148635) | Freshwater microbial mat bacterial communities from Lake Vanda, McMurdo Dry Valleys, Antarctica - Oligotrophic Lake LV.19.MP8.IB-2 | ecosystem: Environmental > Aquatic > Freshwater >...
ATGTCGTGGGCGCTATAGCGCCGGCCGCCCACCGTGTAGGCGGCGCGCCAGAAGAACCCCGGGATCGCTTGCACCGACTGGCGCACCCCAAAGGTGAGGATGCCGTCAATGATCAGCGCATTGTAGCGGTTGATCCAGAAGGCCATGCGCTCGGCCGTGGTCTGCAGCGCGGCCGGGCCAAACTCGCGCAGGCGGCCGGTGTACTGGCGATATTCGGCCAATTGCGGACTGCCGGCCAGCGCGGCATAGTCCACTCGGCCCGTGTCGGCCTGATAGGCCGCCTGCAAGGCCAGCGCTAGGCCGTGCAGTTCGGCTGCGACTTGCGGGCCGGCGGGCAGGGCGTCCGAGTGGGGATTGGCATTGAGGACCATCCCCGCAGGGATTCCGTACAACCGCCCCAGCAGTTGGTGAATCCAACGGGGCTGGACCACCGCTTCTTGTTGGTGGATTGTCGATTTCAGTACGGCCACGGCGGCATGGCTGGTCATACTCCTTCTGACGGGTTTGCGCGCCAGAATCTTACGTTGCCATAAGATTCTGGGCGATGGCGCGCGGCGTGCGTCGCGGCTGCGTTTTGCCGGGCCTACACGCACACCCGACTCCGGCCGAGCCGTTTGGCGCGGTACAAGGCCTGGTCGGCGTTCTGAATCAACTGTTCGGGTGATAGGGCAAGGCTGGCCGTCAGTTCGGCGCCTCCCAGGCTGACCGTTAGCGGCCCCTTGGGAAACGCGTAGTCGGCTACCGCCGTGCGGATCTTCTCGGCCGCGGTGCGAAGGCCCTCCAAATCAGTTTCAGGGAGAACGATGGCGAACTCTTCGCCGCCGTAGCGCGCCAGCAAGTCCACCACGCGCAGGCTGCGGCGGATTAGGCCCGCCAACTGGCGGAGCGCCTCGTCGCCGGCCGGATGCCCATGCTGATCGTTATAGGCTTTGAAGCCGTCAATATCGAGCATAATCAGCGACAGGCAATGGTGGGTCTGGGTGCAGCGCTGTACAGCTTCAGCCAAAAACTCCAAGAGATAGCGTCGATTGTAGACCCCGGTAAGGCTGTCGGTGAGAGCCAGGCGTTGAACGCTGGCGTGCAACCGGCCATTGGCAATCGCCAGGCCCACTTGCCGGCCGATGGCTTGGTACAAACCCTCGGCGTGGTCGTCAAAAGCTTGTGGCCGCTGGTGGAAGAGACCCATCACGCCGACGACCCGCGCGTTGGCTGTCAATGGCAAACACAGATATGCGCCCAAATCAGGCCGCTCTCGGGGCAGCCCCAAATCCGCCAAGGCGGGGACCTCGGCCAGGTCAGGAATAATATGCGTGCAGGCCTGGCGGACAACCGCTTCATTGTGGAAGCCTGAAACTGGAAACCGCCCGAATTGGGCCGCAATCGAGGCGGGCAGCTGGTACTCGGCGGCCAGAGTCAGGCTGTCGGTCTCGGCGTCATACAGGAAGAGCGCGCAGGCTTCGGCCCCCAAAGCCGTCACAGCGCCCTGCACCGCTTGTTGCAGGATATCCTCCAACTTGAGCGTGCTGCTAACGGCGGCGGTAAAGCGTTCAAAAATCGCTAGTGCTTGGGACGTGGTAGAGCCCGGCAAGGCCGCCGAGATGAAGGCCTGGTCGCCGGCCGTGGGCGATTGGGAGTCCGATCGCAGGCGCGTCCACTCATCTTCAGGGATCTGCAGGAAGCTGGCGACAACTTGTGGATCGAACTGGGTGCCGGCGCCTGCCTCGATCTCAGCGCGCGCCACCGCGTAGGGCTGGGCGGCGCGGTAGGCTCGATCAGACGTGATCGCGTCGAAAGTGTCGGCCGCTCCAAAGATCCGCGCGCCCAACGGTATCGCTTCACCCGCCAAGCCCTCCGGATAGCCCCGCCCGTCCCAGCGTTCTTGATGGCTGCGGACAATTTGGGCCGGCCCATGTAGAAACGAAATACCAGCCAGGATGCGCTCACCCAATTCGGGGTGCCGACGCATGATGGTCCATTCTTCATCGGTGAGCGGGCCTGGTTTGCGCAGGATGGCATCGGGCACGCCAATCTTGCCGATATCGTGCAAGAGCGCGCCCCGGCGGATGGTGTCGAGCAGTTCCGGAGCCACGTTCAGGCGTGTGGCCAGGGCCACCGTGTAGGCCACTACGCGGCGCGAGTGACCCTCGGTTTCCTTATCCCGCGCATCCAATGCGGCGGCCAGCGCATCCAGGGTGCGGTCATAGGAGGCGCTGAGATCGTCAAACAGCCGCACCCGCTCCAGCGCAATTGCGGTTTGATTGGCCAAAGCCTGGGCCACTCGAATGGCGTTGGCGGTGTACTCGCGCGGTTCAAGCGAATCGACGACCAGCGCGCCGATGGCCGTCTCACCGAGCAGCATGGGCACGGCCAACGTGGCGCGCACCCCTAGCGCCTGAACGATAGGCGCGATGTGAAAGCGCATCTCTTGCGCCAGATCTGCGGAAGTGATTGGCTGGCGCAGCAGCAGGGCGTATCCGGGCGCGGTATGGGCGTCAATCGGATAGCGTTGGTCGAGCAGCGCGTCCGGCCAGCCCACCACCGCCTGGACCGTAAGCTCGTCCCCACCGGGGTTATTGAGCAAGATCATCCCCAGGTCGCTCTGGGTGGCCGCCAACGCCTGGCGCAAGGCGCTCGCGAGCGTCCGGGAGATATCCAACGTCCCCAAGAGTTCTTGGGAGAGTTCATAGAGCGCGCGCAGCGTCTCACTTTGCGCCTGCAACTCAGAATTACGTTCACGCACAGCAGCCAGCATGGACCGGAACGAGTGCGCCAACGCTCCGATCTCATCCTCGCGCTGCACACTCACGTCCGCGTCAAAATTACCGGCCGCGACGGCCTGGGTAACGGTGACTAATTCCGCCAGGGGGAGGGTCAACGCGCGTGATAATAGGCTGCCGCTGATGGCGACGCCCGCCAGCACCGCCACGGTGACGAACAATAGCTGGCCGGCCATGATCGTGACGGGCGCAAACGCTTCGGCCACATCCTGCTTGACCACGTAGCCCCAACCGGGCGGGGCGATGCTGCGGTACGCAGCCAGCACGCGGACGCCGCGATAATCATCCGCCTCAATCAGGCCGGCTTGTCCAGCCGCCGCCAGGCGCCCCGGTTGGCCGGCCGCCGCCGTGTGGGGCAGGCGCAACTGGAGAGCCGCCTCTTCGTCAAAACGCAGCGGGTTGAGATACAGGGTGTCCGCCCCCGCCGCCCGCACGAGGAGCGTCTCACCCGTTTGGCCGCGGTCTGGCCAATCCTGCAAGAGCACATCAATCGTCGCGTCCATGCGAACGCGTAGAATGACTGCGCCGTTGACCTCCGGCAAGATGGCGCTGGAAGCGAAGTCGACCGCGTGCAGCGCGTGCCCAAAAGCCATCTCGACCACGCCCGTGTCGCCGACGGCGTACATATCCTCAATGGCCTCCCCGCTGGGGGCTGTCAAGGTTAGACCCACGACCGGTTCGGCGGACACATCCTGCCCGACCCGGGTCGGATCTGTGGAGAGGATAATCCGTCCGGCCACATCCACGAACATGATTTCGCTATATCCGACGCGCGCCTGCTGCATGCTCAGGAGATTGTCAGTCAGGAAACCGGCAAAGGCCTGGCGGCGCTCCGGGTCGGCGCTGGGATCTAGGATCGTCGTGAAGTGTTCTTCGGTCAGGAAGTTGTCGGCCAACAAGTGGATGTCATTAATGCGGTCATCGAGCCAGGTGACCAGTTGCTGCGTCTTAAGGTCAGCGACTGAATCCAGGCGCGCCTTTACGCGCAGTTCGATAGTTTGGCGGGCATTGTGATACGCCAGGCCGCCGATCAACAGCGCGGCCAGCCCGGTCAACCCAAGCAGCACCAGCAGCAGCCGGCTGCGTAAGCTCCGAAAGACAGTCCGGTTCATTCCATGTATCCGGCAGCGCTTAGCCATTGACGGTAGCCAGTTTGGTGATGGTGCGCCTTGATTGATGTTCAGTCAGTCTGACGCCCTTCGGGCTATATCCCGGTCTGAGGCGCGAGTAGCCCTGACGTCCACGCCTCCGCTGCACCCGCCCCCCGTTCATCCGGCCGTTTTGGTCATTTCGGCCCACATTAACCAGTTTCACCGAGCAACTGCGCGCGATTGGACGGTGTTACGCTGTGCCTCAATGAACTGGGATGATCTCATCGGTGGCAAAGAGCGCGGGGACGCCGAGGCCCAACTGTTGATACAGCTCGGGCGGCACCCCGATGTCGGCCAGGTAGAGTTGGCCGACCCAGGCCTGGGCCGCGGGCGCCAGCAGGCCGGTCTTGGGCAGCGCCAGCGTTAGGGTAGCGGTCGCCTGGATGCACGGCTGGCCTGGAATGCCCGTCGCCGTGTCCAGCCCGGACGGCGCATCCAGGGCCAGCACCGGCCGCTGGCTGGCATTGGTGCGCTCGATCCAGGCGGCCACCGCTGGCCGCGGGTTGCCGGCCAGCCCATACCCAATCAGCGCGTCAACAATCAGGTCGGCCTGGGCCAGGTTGGGCGCAGCCTTGGCCTCCAGCCCCATCACCCGGATGGTCCGCCAGTGGTGGGCCGTCACTTCTTTCAGGCGCGCTGGGTCAGCCACGAGTTGCACCTGCACCCGCGCGCCCCAATTGTGCAGGTGCCGCGCCGCCACCATTCCGCCGCCGCCGTTGTGGCCTGCTCCGCTCAAGATCACAATCCTCTTGTCGGTCACCCGTCCGCCCAGCATCCGGCGCGCCTGGGTCGCCAGGTGCCGGCCGGCATTTTCCATCATCTGCAGCAAGTCAATCCCATACGCCGCCACCATCAGGCGGTCCACCTGCTGCATCTGCGCCGTCGTGATCGCTGGGGGGCTGCTCACTGGACCGGCCACTTAGGGCAGCACCTGCACGCCGCGCCAGAAGGCGATGAAGCCGGTAATCGCTTTGGCTTCGGGCTTGGGGTCGGGGTAATACCAAGCCGCCTGCGGGTTGACCCGTCCGCTGACCAGCACGTCGTAGTAGCTGGCGAGGCCCTTCCAACCGCAGACCGTATGGTGCGCGCTGTCCCGCAGGAATTCCCGGTGGACAGAGCCAGGCGGGAAGTAATGGTTGCCCTCCACCACCCGGGTCTCGTCGCTTTGGGCAATGACGACGCCTTGCCAGATTGCTCGGGCCATGTCGGCCTCCCTGTCGGTCGCTCCCCAGCGCGCTCACCGCTGGTCGGCCTAACTGGCCGTCCGCCAGCGTCACGCTGATGCACTTTTGACGCTGCTACCTGCCCAAATCTTACTGGCGCGGGGCGAGACAACAGGTTGCCACCTCAGCCGGTTGGGCCGGGGCTGCCTCCGCTATAATGCGGACGGAGCACTCGATGGAAAATTATAGCAATGCAGACTGGCTCGAAGCGTTGGCGGCCGCGGGGCCGGAGCAAGCCGCGGCGTTGGCCGACTTGCGCCAGGTCATTGTGGCCGGCCTGCCCTATGCCGTGCAGCGCCCGGCCGCGCAGGCCGAGGCGGACTTCAACGCCTTTGCGGAAGATGTCGCCCAAGACACCCTGGTGCGAGTGCTGGCGCACCTGGGCACGTTTGAGGGCCGGAGCCGGTTTACCACCTGGGTGCTGAAGATTGCCGTCCGCGTGGCCTTCACCGAGCTGCGTCGGCGGCGCTGGAAAGATGTCTCGCTGGATCAGCTGGAGGCAGACGCGACGGCCGGCCAGATCATGGCCGATCCGCAGGCCGGGCCGGAGCGCGCCGCCGAACAAGCGAGCGTGGCCGCGCTGGTCAGCCGCATGCTGGCCGAGGAACTCACCGAGCGCCAGCGGCAGGCGATGACGGCCGTGATGCAGGGGATGCCGCTGGAAGAAGTCGCGCGCCGTCTGGGCACCGAGCGGAATGCCCTGTATAAGCTGCTGCACGACGCCCGGCTGCGCCTCAAGGGCCGGCTGGAGCGTGAAGGCCTGTCGGCGGGCGAGGTGCTGGAGCTGTTTGCGCGCAAGTAAGAAAGACCCTTAGTCGAGCGTCTATTTAGGTGGAGCGACATCTGATGCACAAGCTACTTCATTCCTTTCGGCGCTGGTGGCAGCGCGGCCGGCGCTCGGCGGCAGGAATGCCCATGGCGCCCCCGGTGCCCCAGATCATGCAGCAGCTAGAAGCCACCCAGCCGGTCGAGCTGACCTGCGACGACATTCTGCGCCTGATGGACGAGTGTGCCGAGGCGGCGGTGCAGGGCGGCGATATTTCCGCGCTCATGCCGCTCTTTCAGCGCCACCTGGAGATGTGCGGCGATTGCCGCGAGGAATATGAGGGCCTGCTGCGCATCTTGCGGGCGCAGCAGGCCTCTAGCCGCCAACCGGGATAGCATTCTGGAAAGTAGGGTGAAGGGTGTTAGACCATGAACGCCGTGCCACGCTGGCCGGGTGGGTGCGGCTGGCGAGCAAGCCTATGGTCATGCGCCGGGCGTTGATGTACGCCTTGGTAGTGGGGCGGTGCTCATCGCGATCAATCATGGCGATGCGCTGCTGCGCGGCGAGCTGGATCCCCTGCGATTGGTTCGGATGGGATTAACCGTCATCGTGCCATATTGCGTCTCCACCGCGTCGAGCGTTCAGGCCCTGAGCGGCGTCGCGCGGCCCACTCCGCCGCCCGGCTAGGTCGGCCGCCTTGAGACGCGCCGGCTGCGCCTATGGCGTGGGGGCGGCGTAGATGCGCGTCTCGGGCTTGAAGGCCGCCCACGAAAACCAGAAGTGGTTGAACGCGACCACGGGCGTGAGTTGTTGCCCGGCCAGTGGGCCAGACAGGCTTTGCCCCAGCCCATCCCACACGCTGCCCGTCTCCTGATCCAGGAGGCGGCCCTCGGCCCAGACAAACGTGAGCGTTTGCTCTCCCAGCACCCGGCTGTAGGCCGTGGCTGACCCCACCTCGCGCCCCTCGGCAATCCGGGCGGCGTCCAGCGCCGAGGCCGTGCCCGCCGTCCACAGCACCACCAGCGCCTGCCGGCCCACCGTGTCATTCACCGCGCCCGCCAGCTGCAGCGCCTCGTACGGATAGGCCACCGCTTCTCCGCCCAGGTCGACCGTGAGCACTCGTGTCATCGGCAGCAGGGCGGCGGGGACCGCCGGGCCACTATACGACGACAACCAGCTTTTGTAGACAAACGGCGATTGGTTGACATCATCGTACCCGGCGTAGGGGTTTTGGCCGTAGGGCCGGTTGAAGCCCGTCGCGCGCGAGAGTACCAGCCCGTTGGGATGGGCGGTCTGGAAGTCCTGCCAGCTCACGATGGCGGCCGGCAGCATGACCAACTGCGCGCCCATCAGCTCGCCCACCAGCGCCTCACCCGTGGCCTGCTGCCACCAGCTTTCCGTCGGCCGGTCGTACATGAGCATGTTGCTGTAGCGCAGCCGGCCGGTGGTGCCGAAGTCGAGCACCTGCCCGGCGACCGTGCGCTCGAAGGCGGTGGCGGTGTTGCACAGCGGGCAGAAGGTCACCCCCACCGGCAAGCCGCCGACAGTGTCGTTGACCAGCTCGTGCCAGATGAGAATTTGGAGCGGGTAGGCGCGCACGTCGCCGTTCAACGCCAACAGGACCACCGGTTCCACCGCTTCCAGCCACTCAGCGGCCTCCGCAGTGGTGACAAATTGGGGCGCGTCGATCGCCGGAATGCCGTCCTTCGACGGGCCGCCGGAGATGATGTCGGTGTAGGGCACCGCGTGGCGCGTGAAGTCGGTCGTGAACTCGCCCGCGATGACGGCCGGGGGCCGCAACTCGGCGGGCGTGTAGGTGGCGGCCGGCCCTAGCTCGGTTGGGGTGGCCGACGCGGTGGTGGCGGTCGGTCGGGCGGGGGCCGGCGGCGCGCACGCGACCAGGACCAGGCCGGACAGCACCAGGGTAAGCAAGACTCTGTGCATCGCGTCTCAAGCTGGGCGGCGATATCCTAACAAGAATGCGAGAGAAAGGCACTGTTCGTCAACGGCGGCCGGCGGCCAGGACTGCCAACGCCACGGCCGCCAGCTGATCGCCCATTGCCCGCGTCCCGCGCCCGCCTTTAGCGCCTCGTCAATCGGCAAGGCGTTGACGTCCTGCACCTTTCCCCCGTGATCGGTAGCCGCTCTATTGACACCCCCGGTTATTCTGGGCAAGTTTGCGCTTCATCGAATCGCCGCGTTGCTAGGCCACCACCTGCAGCAATGTCTCTAATTGGCGTGCGAACTGCTCACGGGTCATGTAGCCGACGAAACGCCGGATTTCTTGACCGCCCACGAAGACGATTGAGGTGGGGATGCCTTCGACCTGGTAAGTCGCCGCCAGCTCGCCGTCCGCATCCACATTCACCTTGGCAAACTGCAATCGCCCGGCATAGTCCTGGGCGAGCTGGTCGATCACCGGCGCCAGGCGCCGGCAGGGGCCGCACCACTCAGCCCAGAAATCTACCACGACCGGCTGCGTGGCCTGGAGGATGTGGCTGTCGAAATCCGTCTGGGTGACATGGATCGGTTTAGACATAGCAATGAACTCCTTTGTCCGTTGTGTTGTCTGGACGCGATCACTGCCCCTGATCTTACCTGGGCAGCCGATGATCCTGTCGGCTGTGCCCGTTCGGCCCGCCTTATCTCCATCCCTCGCTCACGCGGGGCGGGAGGCGTTGCGCCAGGTTCAGCTTAAGGCGCCAGATAAAGGTGTAAGTCTGGTTGAGGACTGCGACCGTAAGGAAATGCTGCCGGCAGGCGTCTAGGTAAGCAGGGCACCAGCGTTAGGCCTCTCTGAAAGGATTGCATATGGCTCCAGCAACCCCAGCCTCCCTGCCAGTCAGCGGCGTCCGGCCGTCTGGCATGCGTTATGTGCCCGGCGATCTGGTCGTCTCCCGCGCCGGTTACCCCGTGTTGTATGAAGTGGTCTGTGTCTACACCGATGGCTTGCTGCGGCTGCGCGGCGTCGACTGGGCTGCCGGCTACACGGCGCTGATTGCCGCCACGGGCGTACGCCCTGCCTCGGCCATTCTGCATGCGGACTGACCGTCGTGGCGGCCGAAGCGGAGCCGCCCAACCCGTCCCGGCGCTATCAGAGTCCGAAGTGGAACAAAACGCACCATTCAGCCGCCGCTCACCAATCCGCTGTGCCATGCGCGGTTGGCGGCTGAGGCGCCCGTGACCGTGGCCTGGCCTTCCGAGGCCGTGCTGGGGCGCTTGCAGCGCCATAACCCCCACTGGCGGCAGGCCGACGGCGCGTGCCCCGCCTGCGTGCAGCCGGCTCTATTGGAACAACTGCTGCAACAGGGTGACGCGGCGCTGCATACGTTGCTTCCCTTGGTCTGGCCGGTGGATCCGCAAGCCGCTTTTCCGGCCATCCCCACGCCCTTGCGGCTGCACGCTGACCCGCGCTTCACGGGAGCCGGCCTGACGCTGGCCATGGTGGATGGCGACTTCTATCCGCACCTTGACTTGACCGCACCGGTCAATCGGATCCGGGCTTGGGTAGATGCTAGCCATGAACCGGTGCAGGCCCTGTTCTTTGGGCCGGATGAGCAGCCGCGCTGGCCGGGCTGGGACGCTGGCGATCCCGCCCAGTGGCATGGCCTGATGACCAGCGCGGTGGCCGCTGGCAATGGCTGGCTGAGTCAGGGTCTCTATCGTGGGCTGGCCAGTGCGGCCGATGTGGTGCTGGTGAAGGTCCGTGGCGAGGATGGCATCAGCAATGCGGCCATCGCTCGCGCCCTGCAGTGGTTGGGTGGCCCGGGCCGGGCGCTGGGAGTACGGGTGGTCAGCCTGTCGGTGGCGGGCGAACCGGCCTGGCCCAATCCGGTCGATGCCCTGGTGAGCGCGCTGGTGGCCGAGGGGATCAGTGTGGTGGCGGCGGCGGGCAACGACGGCCAGCGCCGGCTGCTCCCGCCCGCCACGGCGCCGGAGGCCATCACGGTTGGCGGGCTAGACGATCACAACACCTTCTCGCACGCCGAGTTAAGTGCGTGGCACAGCTCCTATGGCGCCTCGGCGGCCGGCGCGCTCAAGCCGGAGCTAGTGGCACCCAGCCTGTGGGTGGCGGCTCCGCTCGTGCCCGGCACACCCCTGGCCCTCGAGGCGGGCGCGCTCTTCGCGCATCGCGCGGCGGGCACGGCCGGGGTCGAAGCGCGCCTCGCCGAACTGAAATTGGTGACCGCGCACTATCAGCATGTCGACGGGACCAGTGTCGCAGCGCCCCTGGTCGCGAGCGCCATCGTCTGCATGCTCCAGGCCAATCCGGCCATAACGCCCCGCCTGGTGCGCGCGATGCTCCTGGCCACTGCCCAACCCGTGCCCGGCATAGCGCCTGAACAGCAGGGAGCCGGCGCGCTGGCCGCGGGGCCGGCTGTGGCCCTCGCCCTGCGCGAGCGACATTCGGCGCTGGCGGCCACGAGCCGGGGTCCCGAGGTGTCCGTGGCCGGCGTCACTTTCGTGCTGCACGACCACCGCGCTCGCCGCGTGGCGCTTTACGGGAGTTGGGATGGCTGGCGTGCGCCCTCCGTTGCCACTCAGATCGAGCCTGGCGCGTGGCGCACGGTGCTCCCCCACCTGCCGCCTGGCCACTACGCGTATAAGTATCTCGTCAATGACACGCATTGGCGCGAAGATCCAGACAATCTGCGCACGGCTGCCGATGGACACGGCGGCTTTAACAGCCTGCTCACCACTGATCCGAGGAAAGCCGCCTCGGCTTGAAAGGAAGCATGTGTTGACCAATCCGCCAAGCAAGCCGGAGCAAGTGCGGGCCATGATCTTTGACCTGGATGGCACGCTGGTCAAGACCGAACGCCTGAAAGCCCGGTCGTATGCCACGGCGGTGCAACGCCTAAGCCCAACCCCCGTTCTGGCGGACCAGGTGCTGGAGGTCTACAAAGCGGTGGTGGGCCGCTCGCGCGAAGAAGTCTCTGTGCGCTGGTGGCGGCCTTTGGACTCGCGCCGGCGACTCAACCTCGGCTGGCCGAATGGCAGGCGCAGTATCCGTGGCAGGTTTTGGCCCGCATGCGGCTGGAAGCCTATGCCCACCTGCTGGCGGATACCGAACTGCTGCGCGCCAATCAGTGGCCGCATAACGTGGCCCTGCTGCGCCTGGCGCGCCAGACCCACTGCCGCACGGCGTTGGCCAGTATGTCTGATTGTGAGCAGGTCATGCGCGTGCTCCAAGCGGTCGAACTGGTCAACGAATTCGACGTGATCGTAGCGCGCGAGGACGTGGACCAGCCTAAACCCGACCCGGAGATCTATCGGCTGGCCGCGCGGTTGTTGGGTGAGGAGCCGGAGGCCTGTCTGGTCATCGAGGACTCGCCGGCTGGGGTGCAGGCGGCGCTGGCGGCCGGCATGCGCGTTGTGGCGGTTAGCACTCCCCTCACGCGGGACCGGCTGCACGCCCAACGGCGGTTGGCGCCCGAGTGGATCGTTGACGACCCCGCTAGCCTGTTGACAGTCGTCGCCCAAGCGATGCGGGCTGGCCCGCAGGCGGCTGGTTGACCGGCCTAAGCCGGCCATTTCTTTCCCCACGGCCGTTGTTGACGCCGGCAGTTGTTGTTGTTGGGCCGCGCCACTCCCCACTGCCGTTCGGCGAACCCGCCGGCGCGTTGGGGAGCGTGGGCTGGCGCGCCAACTTGGAGATTGGAGAGGTGTGTGCATGAAACGGATCGTGTTCATATGCCTAGTCAGCGGCCTGCTCGCCGGCTGCCGGGGCGCTGTGACGCCTGTGCCAACTGAGCCCCAACCGCCGGCGGCCACCTCCGCCGTTGGGGCTGCACCCCTATTGTCGCCCGACGAGCCGCCTCCGGCCGGCGCCACGCAGGAATTTAAGACTGACTTCAGCCGCCATTCGGTGCCGTATGCCGACATCCGCTCAGGCGGCCCACCCAAAGACGGCATACCGGCGATTGATGCTCCCCAATACGTGAGTGTCAGCGCGGCCGATGCCTGGCTCCGGCCGGCCGAGCCGGTCATCTTGGTTCAGGTGGGCGATGACGTCCGGGCCTTCCCGATCCAGATATTGATCTGGCATGAGATTGCCAACGCCGAGGTCGGCGGCCTGCCTCTAGTCGTCACGTTCTGTCCGTTATGCAATACGGCGATTGCCTTTGAGCGCCGCGTGGACGGCCAGACATTGGATTTTGGCACGACCGGCCGCCTGCGCTTCAGTAACCTGATCATGTATGACCGGCAGACGGAAACGTGGTGGCAGCAGGCCACCGGGGAGGCCGTGGCCGGCCAGTTCACCGGCGAACAGCTAACGTACTATCCGGCCAGCCTCATCAGTTGGGCGACCTTCAAGACGGCTTACCCGAATGGGCTGGTCCTGTCGCGCGAGACCGGCATTCTCCGCGACTATGGCCGCAACCCCTACGTCGGCTACGACGACATCAACCGGCCGCCCTTCCTGTATGACGGCCCCGTCTCGCCCGACACGCTCCCGGCGGTGGCGCGGGTGATCACCGTGGACCGGCCAGGCGATGCCGTAGCCTACCCGTACGACACCCTGCAGCAAGTCGGGGTGGTGAATGACGCCGTGGGCGGGTTGGAGTTAGCCGTGTTTTGGGCGCCGGGGACTGCTTCCGCGCTGGACGCCGTCAGCGTGGCCGGCGGTCGGGAGGTCGGGTCGGTCGGCGTTTTCGAGCGCGAACTCGACGGTCAGTTGCTCACCTTCACGCTCAGTGAGGGACAGATCGTGGACAGTGAGACCGGCAGCACGTGGAACGGGCTGGGGCAGGCCATTGCGGGGCCGCTCGTCGGCCGCACGTTGACGCCGGTGGTCGCCATCAATCACTTCTGGTTTTCCTGGGCGGCTTTTCGGCCCGACACGCGTGTTTACCGCCCCTGAGTGAGCGCAACCGGCGTTGGCGGGCCGTCCGTCGGCGCCCCTGATGAGTGCCACGGGCGCACAGTGCGGTTGGTCGAACTCGGCTCCGCAGGTGTGGGCGATTGGGCGACAGTCTGCCGGGTGCCAGTCACTGCGGCTCCCTTGATCGGTGAGTCAATCAGATGAAAGGATGACCCGCATGGCACGCAGATATCAAGCGACCAAAGGGAAACGCACCCAAGGCGGCCGGCGTGCGGCGCCCTGGTGGCGCTGGCTTGTACTGACAGCGGTTAGTCTACTGGCAATCACTATCGTACTGCAGTCGCGCGTGTTCGGCCCGGCGGCCGCTCCCGCCGGCGGGCCGGCTATTCTGGCCCCTGACTTTGAGTTGACGCTCTATCAGGGCGCCGACGTGCTGGGCGGCGAACAGCTCAATTTCTCTGATCTGTTCACTCAACGCAAACCGGTCGTGCTCAATTTTTGGGCCGGCCTTTGCCCTCCCTGTCGGGCCGAGATGCCGGGTTTCGATTCCGTCTACTCCGAGTTGAGCGATCAATTTGTGCTAATCGGCATCGACATCGGGCCTTTTGTGGGCCTTGGTTCCCGCGATGAAGGCCGGAATCTGCTGCGCGATCTCGGCTTGACCTACCCGGCCGAGACGACCTTCGCCACCACGGTGCTGGCCGACTACCGGGTGCGTGGCATGCCGACGACCGTGTTCTTGACTGCCGCCGGCGAAATTATCCAGACGCAGGCCGGGTTGATGAGTGAGGCGGCTTTTCGTACGGCGGTTCAAGACCTCGTGGCGGCCTCCGGCGCTCAGCGCTGATCAGGCTGTCGCGCGCTGCCTGGGGCTGACTTGACGCCGGAGGTGCCGACTAATGCTTGACCTCATCAATGTGCTTTCGCAATGGGCCAGCCTGTGGCTGGGCCGCCTGGCCGATTTCCTGCCCGTGAGTTATGCGTTCGGCGCGGGCATGGTCGCGACGGTCAACCCCTGCGGCTTTGCCATGCTGCCCGCCTACCTGGGCCTGTATATGGGGACCCGCGCTGAGCAGTTCGTCCAAGCCGCGCCGGGCCGGCGTGTGCGTCAGGCGTTAGTCGTGGCCGCCGCCGTCAGCGCCGGGTTTGTCGGGCTGTTCGGCGTCACCGGCTTGCTCATTGCGGCGAGTGGCTCGTTCCTCGTGGGCGCCTTTCCCTGGGTGGGGCTCGCCGTTGGCGTCTTGCTTTTCCTGTCGGGCCTGTGGCTGTTGGCTGGGCATCACCTGACGGTCGGCGCCCCGCAACAACTGGCCGCCCGCCTGAGGGCCGCCACTCCGGGTGGCGTCCGGAGCTTTTTTGTCTTCGGCTTGGCGTATGGCATCGCCTCGTTGAGCTGTACCCTGCCGATTTTCTTGACGGTCGTCGGCAGCTCCCTGGCGGTTGAGGGCCTGGGCGCGGCGGCCTATCAATTTGTGAGCTATGCGCTGGGCATGAGTCTGGTGGTCACCCTGCTGACGGTGGGGCTAGCCTTATTCAAGACCTCACTCATCGGTGTTCTGCGCCGGGCCTTGCCGTATTTCCACGCGCTGAGCGCGGCCTTGATGCTCCTGGCCGGCGCCTATATTGTCTATTATTGGCTGATCGAAGGCCAACTCGCGCAGGCGCTCTTCTGACACGAGCTGAGGCTGGCGCAAGGCTCAAAACAGCGTCTTGACATTCCAGTGACTAGAAGGTTTAGGATATGGACGGTGATGGCGACCCCCTCACCGTCGGGCGCCATCCCACTCGTTTGGGACGGGCGCTCACCATGTACATTAGCCCCAGAACGGAACCGCTGATGCTCATTCACGAACTTGGCCAAATAACCGGATTGTCGGTCAAGACGATTCGCTATTACGAATCGGTTGGGGTGCTCCCGGCGCCGCCGCGGGCCCAGAATAACTACCGGCGCTATACGAGCGCCGATGTCGACCGCCTGCGCTTCGTTGTCAGTGCGCGCCAACTCGGCATCCGGTTGGATGACCTGCGCGATATCGTCGCGGCGCGCGATCGCGGCCGGGCGCCGTGTGAGCGCGTACTCGCGGCGCTGGACCAGTGCCGGCTGGAGGTCGACCGCGCGCTGGCGGACATGCTCGCGCTCCGGGCGACGCTGCGGCAGCTCCGCCGGGAAGGGGCCGGCCTGCCACTGACCGCCGTCCAGGGCCGCGCGTGCGTCTGCACGCTGGTCCAGGCCTCTGGCCAGGCGAGCGCCAGGACTAGGCCGCCGGCCCACCTGCCAGTTGCCCTAGAAGGTTCACAGTGAGCGCCGCGACCGGTGGCCCGGCCACGCCGACGAATGCTGCCCCTAACCCAGCGGTCGTTGCTGAACACTACGACCTGGTTGTCCTGGGTGCCGGTTCCACCGCCTTTGCCGCCGCCTTGCGCGCCGCGGAATTGGGCAAAACGGTCGCACTGACTGAAAGCCGCACGCTGGGCGGCACCTGTGTCAACCGCGGCTGTCTACCCAGCAAGAATCTGATCGAGGCCGCGCGCCTCGTGTGGGACGCCCAGCACCCGCGCTATCCTGGCCTGCAGCCCGCCCGGATCGATTTTGATTTCCGCGAACTGATCCGGCAAAAGGACGAGGTCATCCGTACCTATCGCGAGCGCAAGTACACCAGCCTCGTCGAGGCCGCTGAGCGCATCACGACTCTTGTAGGACGCGCGACCGTGATCGGCCCCCACACGGTGGTGGTGGCCGGCCGCCAGATTACTGGGCAGCACCTGCTGGTTGCCACCGGCAGCCGGCCCCAGATTCCCGCTATACCGGGCCTGGACCAGGTGCCCTACCTGACCTCCGACTGGCTGACTTCTGACGAGCCTGTCGAGCTCTTCGAACTGCCGGAGTCGCTCGTGATCGTGGGCGGCGGCTATATTGCTCTCGAGCTCGGGCAAATGTTCCACCGCTTCGGCAGTCAGGTGACCATCTTGGAGCGTGGCCGGCGCGTGCTGCCGGCTTATGAACCCGAAGTGTCGAGCGCCATTACCCAGGCCTTGCGCGCGGAGGGCCTTGACCTCGTCACGCGCGCGCCGGTGCAGCGCGTCGATCAAGCGCCCGACGGGACGATCGTGGTGGTCGCGCAAACACCAGGTGGCGAACAACACTATCGAGCGGCGCGCCTGCTGGTGGCCAGCGGCCGAGTGCCGAACACTGACGCGCTGGGCCTAGAACGAGCGGGGGTGGGTCTCGACCAACGCGGATTTGTGGAGGTCAACGACTACCTGCAAACTGCAGTGCCCCACATCTGGGCGGCCGGCGATGTGATCGGCGGGCAAGCCGATAGCCAGATGGCGACGCCGGTCGGGGCCCACGACGGTGGATTGGTGGCGCGCAATGCGTTTGGGGACGACCGGCGTAAGGCGGAGCATGCGGTCTTGCCGCGCGCGATCTTCACCGATCCACAAGTGGCCGTTGTCGGCCTGACGGACGCCGAGGCGACCGCCCTGGGTTTCCGCTGCTGGTGTAACACGATTCCAGTCAGCCTGGTGCCGCGCGCGGGCGCGATTCACGATCCGCGCGGCCTGGCTAAGATGGTGATTGACGACGACACCGGCCGGGTGCTGGGCGTCTCGCTCGTGATGCGGGAGGCGGCTGAAGTCATTCACGAAGCCGCCATGGCTTTGCGCTTGGGCGCATCGATCCACGATTTCATCGATCTGCTGCACGTCTACCCCACGCTGGCCGAAGCCCTGAAGATCGTCGCCATCTCGCGTTTCAAGGATCCCGGCCAGTTATCCTGTTGCGCCGAATAGAGGTGTCACTCGCCTCGCGTTTGAGCCTCTTCGACCCCCGCGTGGTTAATCCCGGCCACTAATCTGGGCGGGTTCCGTTGGCCAGGTAATAATTGCTGCCCCGGCGGCGTCTATGACTAATAGGAGTAGAGCATGCCGCCTAGTTTGGCCCCGCCCAACGGCGCTCTTCAGAAAATTGAAATAGCCCGGACCACATCTGCGGTTATTCCTATTCAGCCGGACGGCGCTCCCGGTCCGCGCAGCCGCTGGAGTCTGTCCGCGGCCGCCCCGGCCATGATGCTCCCAGTTAGATTTTCGGTTGGCAGCCGCCCGTGGATAAACCCGTGAGACCGCCAGTCGCGCCCCGCCTGCGCATCATCAGCAAAGCGGTGACGCTGGCGGCCTGGTTGCTGTTGTTGGCGGGCTACTGGTGGTACACCAGCGCCAATGGGCTGGCCCCGCTGCAAGCGATGCAGGCGTTGATCAATTATGTTTCGGTCAGCCCCTATGGCTTTCCGATTTACGTGTTGGCCTACATGGTTCGGCCGGCCTTCTTGTTCCCCGCCACGCTGTTTACGATGGCCGCCGCCTATTTGTACGGCCCCGTGCGCGGCATTAGCTACGCCTTGCTTGCCAGCAACTTGTCCACCTTGGTCGCGTTCGGCATTGGGCGCTTCTTTGGCGACAGTTTCTTGCCCAACCTGGAACGGCTGGGGGTGATCGGCAAATATGCCGACCGGCTGCGGCGCAACAGCTTTCAAACCACGCTGGTGCTGCGTTTCCTGTTCGTGCCCTACGACCTGGTCAGCTACTTCTCGGGCTTTTTGCGGATTGATCTGCGGTGGTTCATGCTGGCGACCGTCATCGGGAGTGTGCCGGGCACGATCTCCTTTGGCCTGCTGGGCGCTTCCCTGCAGGGTGGGTTCGCGGACCAGAGTCTTTCCATTGACCCGTGGTCACTGCTGCTTTCGGCGGCCATGTTTATCGTCAGTCTGGGACTCTATCGCTTGGCTCGGCGGCGGTAGAAACCTCAGGTTGACCCGAGCCGGGTATTGCCTCTCGGCCAGAAACGGGGCTGCGATCCCATCAGAATCCGCTGGTATTGTCGGCCGGGCGCCGAAACTCGGGACGATGGCGCGGCCTAGCTTTGGCCGGGGGCCTAGTAGTACAACGCGACTTAGCGGTACTAGCTGGGGTCAAGATCAGTCGGATTGCCAAAGACCAGTTCCGTAACATCGCGGACGGATTGTCTGATCGAGCCATGCAGATTGCCTGTGGCCTGCACAATCTCCGAACTACTCGCCGAGCGCGACGCCACAAAAGCTCGGATGCTTATTTTCGATAGAGTCTAGTATATCATGGCCCATTCGCGCCTGATTTTCGTGCGGCTGAAAGGTGTAGCCAGCACACCCCAATCCATTCAACAGCGAGAACTCGGTGCTGGATCTGGACGGTGCGCCGGCCGACGGCCCGAGCGGCTAGCCGAAATCGGCGCCGAGGCCGTTTTTGCTGAGGTCTGCCTCGGCGCGGGAGCTTGAGCGTTTGGCGTAGATCAAGATCGTGTGGATCAGCCCGAGGCTCAGTGCTGACCGAATAGAAAATAGCGGCTTTGGGCAGCGGCCGATAGTTGATAACCCGCTTGGGAGGGCGCTCTGACCGCTTGGTCAAGTGCCTGCTCGGCGCAGACGTTTCTGGTGGACACCACCTTCGCTCCCTGCCGGTGCCCGGCTCACCAAGCTGTCAGCGGCAGCGCTTAGTCCCCCCTCGGGGTTGGTACACCTCAATCGACCCGGTCTTTGCGGCGGATCAGGGGGTGCCTTCCCGGCCGGCTAGCGCTTAACGGCCACCACGACTTCAGAACTGATCCCGCGCCCCACGACCACCCGCCGATGGCTTATCTTCCACGCGGCCGGGGCTAGGTAAGGGCGCAATTCAACCGGCCGGCAGCCGCCCACCAGCGCGGGCCGCAGGGCGAAGCGCAGTTTCCACAGCGCTGTCACCAGTTTTGTCAGCGGCTGTTCGCCCGGCGTTAAGCTCACCAGGCCCAGCCGGCCTCCGGGCGCCAGAATGCGGTGCGCCTCGGCCACCACGCGGCCGATGGCCTCCGGGGCCAGCAGGTCAAGCACGTAATTAGACACGAACCGGTCGGCGCTGGCCTCGCCCAACGGCAGCATAGCGCCGCCGGTGGCCTTCCAGGTCGTCACGCGCGTCCCGAAGCGGGCCAGCCGTTGCCGCGTGAGCCGCAGCATGATAGCGCTCAAGTCACCGCCCCAATAAGTCGCGGCGGGTGGCAGGTGGTTCGCCAGCAGTTGCTCCGCAAATTGCCCGGTCCCGCACCCGACTTCGACGACTGCTTGTGCCTGCTCAAAAGCGGCGTGCAGGATCAATTCCGTCAGGGCCACGGTGGCGTAATAACCCTGGTGGTCTTGTCGCGCGCCATGCCGATCGTAGAAGGCCTCGGCCTGGGCGGTGGTGAGCCCCGCGAAGCCGGTCTCGGGTGCATGCAGCGCAGGCGGTCGGCGGTCAATCGGCCCAGTCACTCACGCCACCGCAAACAAGTGCTCGGCTGGCAAGCGCACGTAGACCTGGGCGCCGCGCTCATACCTGGGGGCCGGCATGGGCATGCGTACCCGCACGTCCAAATCGGCCACGGCCACCTGATACTCCACATACTCCCCGCGGAAGACACAGTCGAGCACGCAGCCGGCCAGCGCGTTCTCGCCGGCGGCCTTTTGCAGGCGAATGTGCTCCGGCCGAATGGCGTAGGTGGCCGCGCCCGCCTGAGCCGCCGCGCAGGCCACTTGCAGCCGGCCGTGGGGCGTTTCCAGGCAACCCGCGCTTTGCCGGCCGGTGAGGAAGGTTGAGACGCCCATGAACTGGGCCGCCGCCTGGCTGGGCGGGCGGTGAAACAGCACTTCGGGTCGGTCGAGCGCGACGATCCGCCCGTGCGACAACAGGGCCAGCCGGTCCGACATGGCCATGGCCTCCCCCAGGTCATGCGTCACCAGGACCGTCGTGATGCCCAATTCGCGCTGGATGGCGCGGATGGCCGCCTGCAGGTTCAGCCGGACTTCAGTATCCAGGCTGCTCAACGGCTCGTCGAGCAGCAGCAATTTGGGGTTGGTCACCAAAGCCCGCGCCAGCGCCACGCGCTGCTGTTCGCCCCCCGACAGCTGCCCCGGCTGCCGCCGCTCGCTGCCAGGCAGGCCGATCAAGTGCAGCACGCGCGCGACCTCGCCCCGGATGTGGTGGGCGCTGGCCCCTTGAACCTTCAGCCCAAAGCCGATGTTGTCGCCCACGTTCAGAAATGGAAACAAGTATGATTTCTGAAACATGAACACCGCTCCGCGCCGGTGCGGCGGCAGCGGCCGGATCGAGGCCCCGTCAAACTGAATGTCCCCGGCGTCGGGCTGTTCGAGGCCGGCGATCAGCTTGAGCAAGGTCGATTTACCTGACCCGGAGGCCCCGAGCAGGGTGACCAATTCGCCCGCGGCAACCGCCAGTGAAAAGTCTTGCAGCACCGCATGCGGCTGGCCGGGATAAGTTTTCGTCAGGGCGATGAGATTAACGTTGGTCATCAGAGTTGCTCACGGATATCGCCCGGCCGCTGGTTGAGCTGCCGGGCCGTGGCGGCGATGATGACCAGGGGCGGGGCGAGAAAGATCAGGGCCAGGGCGGCCGTGGTGGCCGGGTTACCGCCGGCGGCCGCTGAGAACAACAGCACCGGCAGGGTGATGATCCGGCCCGAGCCGATGAGCAGCGTCAACAGATACTGGCTCCAGGAGATCAGAAAGGCAAACAACCCGGCGACAACCAGGCTCGGCGCCAGCAGCCGCAGCGAAACGCTCCAGAAGGTCCGCGCCGGGCTGGCTCCCAGAACCAGCGCTTGGAACTCGTAGTTCTCATCATAGCGGGCGAACGCGCCGGCCAGCGTGAACACGACATAAGGCAGGGCGGGCACGAGATGCGCCAGCATGACCCCGGCCAGCGTGCCGGCCAACCCCAACTGCAAGAACAGAATGTTCAGCCCCATGCCCACCGCCAGCGGCGGCACGACCGTCGGCAAAAACAACACCAACCAAGCCGCGTTGCGCCCGCGAAACTGGCGCAGCCCCAGCACGCGCGCCGCCGGATAGCCGATCACCATGGCCAGCAGGCTGACGCCGCCGGCCATGGCCACACTATCGCGCAGCGCGCTGATGACCCGGCCATCGCCCAACACGCGGGCCAGGGTGGCGCTCGTCCACTCGGCTGGCAGTAACTGTGGAAAAAACCAGCGGGTTGAGAAGGCGTAGACGGCAAACAGCGCCAACGGGGCGGCGAGAAGAAGATAGAGCGCCCAGCGTCCGATCTGGCTCAGGCGGGTCATTTGGCCCCACCTCGTTTGAGGCTGGCGGCCGCCACGGCCAGCACGATGGCCGTGAGGATGAGACTGACCGCCATGCCGTCGGCCCGGGCGCGCAGGTCGGGGTCGGTGAAAAACCGCAGGGCCAGCACCGACAACATGCGCGGATAGCCCACCCCCAGCACAGCCGGCACCTCGTACGCGCTGAACACGAACGCAAACACGAGCAAAGCGCCCGCCAACAGGCCCGGCATGACGAACGGCAGCGTGACGTAGCGCAGCCGCTGCCAGCGGTTGGCGCCCAGGTTGGCGGCGACCTGGGCGTAACCCGTCGGTTGACTGCGCAGCATGGCCAGGACGATCAACGCCAAAAACGGTGTCTCCTTGCTGACGTAGTGCAGGATGAGGCCGAGGCCATAGCGGTCACGCACCAATACCGGGAATTCGGCCGGCAGCTCAATCAGGCCGCCGGCCGCCGCCAGGCGCGCCAGCAGCCCGCTTTGCGCCAGGAACAGCAGCAGCGCCACGGCCCACACCAGATGGGGAACCGCCAGGTTCCAGTTCAATGCCAGGGTATCTGCCGCGCCGCCCCCCGGCCGGCTGGCCAGCCCCACCGCGAGCAGCAGCGCCAGCGCCGCCGAGACGATGGTCGCGGTCACGCTGACCCACAGCGAGAAGCCCAGGGCGCTCCAAAATTCGCGTCCGGCCGGCCCGTGCCCGCTCAACAAGCTCCTGTACGCGTCAAGGCTGACCGTGTTCTGGCCGATGACGGCCATCAGCCCCAGGCTTTGAGCCACGCCGTAGGCCAGGCTCGCACCGACTAAGACGACCACGAGGGCCAGGGCCGGCGCCAACGACAACCAGGGAGAGAGGCTCAACCGCCTGCGCATGCGCCTCGGCTTACCGCCGCCTCACGGGCCACGGCCGCCGGCCGGGGCCTGTTACCGGATAGCTACTCGCCTTGCAGCACATACACCCGCCAGTCCTGTTCCACCAAGGTGTGATACTCCGCCGCCGTGTCGCCGACCAGCGCCCGCGCCAGGTCTGAAGCGGGCGTGGCGGCCTCGCCGAGCTGCGTGGCGGCGGCCAGCAAGGCGGCCACGGCGGCCTCATCCGTGACCCGATTGACGTCGATGGCGTAGCCCAGCCCAAAACCGTTCGCCGGCACGATTTGGGCCGCCTGAAACTCCGGCTCCAGCAGCAGGTCGGCCAGCACC